>Ga0099364_10003074_pt1 | contig 26199 bp, 14 predicted proteins | sample TergutTh196P3_FD_73070 | JGI IMG/M metagenome (GOLD analysis project Ga0099364, IMG submission 73070) | Microcerotermes parvus P3 segment gut microbial communities from Pointe-Noire, Republic of the Congo - Th196 P3 | ecosystem: Host-associated > Arthropoda: Insects > Digestive system > Gut ...
TAATGTGATAGTCAGAGTATAGTTACCCATCCAGACACCATTAAAAAGAACAGATGACCCTGTAGCAGTCTGCTGATAGTTAAAATCAGGATTGCCATTATTATTTACAAGTCTCACTACCGCTCCAGCTATAGAGCCACCATCTTGGGTAGTGATATTTATGGTAACATTGGACATGGCTCCTTTGCCTATCAGATTTGACCTTGCAGCTATCGAAAGATTTTCGTTTGAATAAATAGCTTTGACAAAATAATAATACTCCCCATCTGGCATACTCGACCAGCTTGTATCTGTGTATTCAAGGTCATTGACTTGCTCTGCTATTACATGCCAGTTTGCCTCATTGTGCTGCTCTGACTCAGACGCTCTATATATCCTATAACCCATAAATACACGAGAGCTTCTGTAGGGAACGCATTTATCCGTTCCGTTTATGTAGGGAACGCATTTATCCGTTCCGCTGTAGTTTGCTTTATTACTTAAATATCCTTCTGGAGCAGCCGAGACTGAGGTAGCAACAGCCTCTCGCCGTTGTTGTAAAAGGAAATCGAAGTTTTCTCCTACTGGGAACGCAGACATCCTGTCTGCAAAAGCTCTATTTCGAGAAAAAACTGACGATGTATTGGCAGTTGCAAGGGACGAAGCAATCACCTCTGTCAAATTAGGTAATTCAAACTTTCCAGTTTGATTTTCAATATCATCAGTCCCTATCTCATTTCTGCTCAATACAGTTGTCCCAGTTGCACCCTCTACAAAAGCTTTTATCATAAAGTTTCCAAAGCCTAATATCGATAAATTTTGCCATTCCTCCTGAGGTCCCCAATAAAACACATCACCAAAAAGAGCATTGGCAGGCGTTATTGTAACACTCATCGGAAAATCACCGTCATTGTTTGTATAATACCCTATCCAAAGCTCACCAGAGTCTGGTATCGCCACAGGAGTATCGAGAGTATATTCTGTAAAGACACCTTCAATAGGGCTTGAGATTACTTGAGTATAAATCAGAGTCCCTGGATTGAGAGGATTGGCAGAGCCACCATTGTATATCCTGATGCCCCATTCACCACCACTTTCCTCTACTCGAAAGGCTATCTTTGTGATCTCACCACCAGTAGCACCAAGAGATTGTAATTGAGCCTGAGTATATCTATGCACAGGTATAGCCATAAATGGTCCTCCACCTAAACCAAGAGAAGTGCCAAAGGTCTCATTGGTCATCTGAGTAATCCACATCTCATCACCTATAGTAGGCTCTGACCAAGTTATATGAGCGGCAGTTCCCACTTCGGTAGCTTGGACATTTTTGGGTGGAAAAGCTCTTTCGTAGAGTATTATCTCACCTAAATACATGTCTTGAAACTGACTTACAAAATAGGGGTCTGTATAGGTGAGATAGCCAAACTTGGATATAGTAAGAGTATAAAACTCATGAGCTGGATAAATTTTTGGTATCTGAAAATAACCTTGAGCATCAGAAACACCTTCCACAATATAATCATACACTTCCAGCTTTATCCTCGCATCTGCAAGACCTTCGAGTGTATCAGATGACATAACTCTACCATTGACAGAATAGCTTGTATTCTCAATGAGGATTTGGTCATGGACTGTCATTTGATTTTCGATAATAGTAGTTCCAAACGGATCATGATAATAACCAAACTTGTAAACATTGAAAACTTGCCAGCCTACTGGTAGCATCTCAAATATATACTGACCATTCTCATCAGTAAAAACACTACGATCGGTGTCTTGTAATGTGATTCTGACACCTTCGAGTGCTACTGGTGGTATGCTATCGGAATATACCGTCCCTGATAATGTCCCAGTATTAGCTGAATCAAACTGTATCCTGATATTGGCACGAGTTGATTCTACATTAGCCTGTATTTCAGGATTACTTAAATCCTCAAATTTTAGTGTGGAGGGGTGAAATTCTGGGTTTATATATTTTCTGATATACAGGGTTCGATTGCCATTAGCAGGTGAATGAACCCATTTATCCATAATATTGTAAGAACCATGAAATTTTTGGGTCATAATGACTAGATTACCACCATTGTAAGTAAAAGGAGTTTGTAGATTGATAATTATATCATGCATACCATATTGATTTATGGGTAATGTCCCTGAAAAGACTTCTGTAAACTCCTCAAAATCAACCCAATCTGTCTCAGAGTTAAACTCCTCTTTATCTGTAACAGCCATCCAAACCTTATGTTGTAAATTTGCAGAAAGTCCAGATGAACCTTGAAACTCATATACTAACCTATTAATAACACCATGTAAAAGAATCTCTTCCTCAAGATAAATCGACTGTGCTACTCCCTTGGGAGTGCGGTATTGGAATGGAGAATTTTGACTTCTCAAAGCACTTTGAGGAGCTCCTATATAAACTGCACCAGGTGGGATTTTGTATATAGTGCTTGAGGCTATAGGTGCAGAAAGAACATCGTTTGGATAGACGGCTCTGACCATATACCTATATGTCTCCCACTCAAGTGCAGATCCCCATGTATTGTCAGTAAAGGAAAGACCGTTATGATTTGTAGCAATGGTAGTCCAAAGATTTGGATTATTTATATGATTGACATTAGCTCTGTAGATATTATATATTTCAGTGGGAGGATTGCTTTGTGTTTGGTATCCCGCATTGGGGATATCGATGGCACTGAAACTATTTTTTGTAGTAACTGCCTCTTGTCGTTGTTGTATTTGGGAATCTATGTTAGTGTCATTCGGGATGATTGACTCTTCAGAAAAGCTATTTAATCCAAGTCTTTCTTCAAGAGTGTAGGATATAGGGTTTATCATTACTATTTCACCACCAATAGATGCCATACCTTTGATAAGCCAGTTTCTATGCCATTCAGGAAAGATTTGTTCCATAGTAGTCCAGTTTTGATTGTTCTGCCTTGTCAGATTTCCAAATCCCATGATAGCATCACCCTCTTCATCTGTCGCACCAGGCCATCCATAAAACATACCAAAATAAACCGCTATCCACATTTCACCCATTGTGGGTATTGAGACAGGGGCATTTAGGGTTATTTCATTCCAGACTCCTGCATTTCCTAAACCATATTCAAAGTCTCCTATGATGAGTTCATGAGATGGAATTAATTGCTCATGTATCATAGTGCCTTGATTGTATGGGGAAGCAGAGCCACCTGTATAGATTCTAATTGATGTTTCTGGTAAATCATCCAATGTTGAACCCTTTGCTAGTAAAAAAGAAACCTTTTCAAGTATAGCACCAGCTACACCTATGCCTTGAAGCTGCTCTTGAGTAAAGCGATGCGCAATTTCCATTGTTATATTATAACCACCTGCTTTACCAGAGTTAATGGTTTTATCTGTGTGGCTAAACCAGGTTTCACCAGGTTGGGGGATGATAGGCTCTTCCCAAGTTATTTCTACTGCTGTATTGTTTAATTCAGTAGCTTCTACATTTCGAGGGGGATAGGGAAATCTATTTAGCATTATATCACCAAGATTTAGGTTTGTATAGTATACTACAAGATTTGGGTTGATAAAATCAAGATAATTTACTTTATTGATAGAAAGTGTATATACCGCTCTGCTGATGACATCAGGTATTATGAAATTTCCTAATGTATCTGTGATAACTTCTGGGTAGTTCACCTCTCCTGTCAGAGTTACGATGGCTCCAGCTAAACCCTGATTTGTATCTGAGGCTATCACCTTTCCATATATACTCACTAATTCTGATTGAGTCATAGTGAAGTATTGTGTTGTAGTTCCACTACCCGTTATGTTTATATCATGGATAGTTTGAGTAATATAACCGAATTTTTCTGCAGAAACTGAGTAAGTATCAGCTGGGATATTGTTTATTGTATACTCTCCAGACACATTTGTCATGGTAGTCCAATCTAATTCTATTATCTTAATGAGGACATCAGTCACAGGTGAGCCTGCTGAAGTTACTGTCCCTGTTAGAGTGCCGAACTCTCCACCCGTGCTTACTTGACCTTTTATCATCCAAGTCAATGCCTCACCTTCATACCACAGAAAGCTCATCCACCAATCTTCATAAGGAGGCAAACATATATCCCCAAATCCTATTGTATTGCCGCTACTGTCGTTTGTAGCCAGCCACATGCCCTCTACACCTTGAGCTTGATAACCAAACCAGAATTCACCAGACGCTGGTATCATGACAGGATATGTCAACTGTATATCATTCCAATCCCCCATAGTAATTGATGATAAAGGCACAGTCTGACTATGAATTAAAGTTCCAGGATTCATAGGTGGATTCATTGGATCTCCAAATCCACCTGTATACACTACTAAATTCATTTCTTGTAATGTCCCTTGATTTAGATATATAGACATCGAGGTCAGTGTAGAGCCAACTACTCCAAACTCTTGTAGCTGAGCTTGTGTAAATCTATGAACTACAGTCCAAGGTAGATGACCTCCTGATTGATATTCACCAAGATTGTCATTTTGTAAGTGTGTCAACCAGTATCCACCAGGTTCTATTTCAGTCAAAGTGAAATCTAATGAGGTAGTTTCATCCTCTATGATGATAATGTCATCAATAGTAGCAGTATTGTAGCCTGTTTTTTCAGCTGTAATTGTGTAGCTACCTTCTGGGATGTTGTTTATTGTATACTGACCTGCTGCATTTGACATAGCGGTCAATCCAGTTGAGACTACAGTGATGAGTGCATCCTGAATTGGTGAGCCTGAGGAAGTTACAGTGCCTGTGAGTGAACCAAGCTCTCCACCTGAGCTTACTTGACCTTTTATCATCCAGGTCAATGCCTCACCTTCATACCACAGAAAGCTCATCCATTCTGTATCTGTGTATGGTGGCAAACATAAGTCACCATAACCCGCAGTATTTCCGCTTGTATTGTTTGATGCTAGCCACATACCCTCTACACCTTGTGCTTGATAACCAAACCAAAATTCACCAGATTCTGGTATAATGACAGGAGCGGTTAGCTGTATTTCATTCCAGTTACCCATATTGATAGAGGATAAAGGCACAGATTGACTGTGAACTAATGTACCAGGATTCATAGGTGGATTCATTGGGTCTCCAAATCCACCTGTATAAACAATTAAATTCAACTCTTGTAATATCCCTGGAGTAAAATAGATTGAGATAGAGGTCAGCATGGAGCCAACTACTCCAAAATCTTGGAGCTGATCTTGTGTAAATCTATGAACTACAGACCATTGTTGATGTGCTCCATAATGATTTTCACCAAGTTCATCATTTTGGAGGTGGGTCAGCCAGTTTCCACCAGGTTCTATTTCAATCAAAGTGAAATCTAATGAGGTAGTTTCATCCTCTATGATAATAATGCCATCAATAGTAGTAGTATTGTAGCCTGTTTTTTCAGCTGTAATTGTGTAGCTACCCTCTGGGATGTCGTTTATTGTATACTGACCTGCTGCATTTGACATAGCGGTCAATCCAATTGAGACTACAGTGATGAGTGCATCCTGAATTGGTGAGCCTGAGGAAGTTACAGTGCCTGTGAGTGTGCCACCTTGGTTGCCTCCTGTAGAAACATGCCCTTTTATCATCCAAGTCAATGCTTCACCTTCATACCACATTAAGCTCATCCACCAATCTTCAAAAGGTGGCAAACATATATCACCAAAACCTACAGTATCACTGCTACTGTAGATTGAAGCAAGCCATGAGCCTCCTGAACCTTGAGCTTGATAGCCAAACCAAAATTCCCCTGACCCTGATATCATGACAGGATTGGTTAGCTGTATTTCATTCCAACTACCCATAACGATAGAGGATAAAGGAACTGATTGACTATGAATTAAAGTCCCTGGATTCATTGGTGGGTTCATTGGGTCTCCATAACCCCCTGAGTAAACTACAAGATTTAAACTTTGTAAATCTCCTTGATTTAGATAGATAGATATAGAGGTCAGCATCGAGCCAACTACTCCAAAATCTTGGAGCTGAGCTTGTGTAAATCTATGAACTACAGTCCAAGGTAGATAACCTCCTAATTCATAATCACCTGGGTTGTCGTTTTGGAGGTGGGTCAGTGTAGTTTCTCTTGATTGTTCGTTACTAAACCCGCTTTGTGTTTGGACAGATACAATCTCTGCCACTACATTATTACCAATCTCTGATTGGCTTGATGAGAAAACATTTTGAGCAGACATTATGTTTATTGTCATGCTCACAAGTAAAATTACAAAAAGTAATTTTTTCATCTTGGTCTCCTATAGTAGTTGAAATCTCTGATAACTACAAAAGCCAATCGGAGATTAGCACTACTTTTTTATGTTTTCTATATATAATGTGAAATTTAGAGAAAGTGTTAGTAAATATTTTAGTTTTTTTGAAAAAAATTTTAAGAAAGCAGAAATTTTAAGAAAGCAGAAATGAGAATGCAGAATGCAGAAATGAGAATATAGGGGATAGGGGATAGGGGATAGAAAGCAGAAATAATCCCCCCCACTCATTCTTCATGGGGGTGGGCAGAACGAATAGAGTCACATAACTTCGTTGTGTGTAATGAAATACATATTTAATTAGCTCTCAATAAACATTATCATATTGACTGTCTGTTTTTGAGTTTCTGTGAGAGGTTTTAGAGTGCCATCTATCAAAAGCTGCTCTATTATTCTTGTAACCATTTCCCCTGATGAAATAGATTTTAGAGTCATAGCTTTGAACAAATCATGGATATGTGGTGGATAATGCTTTTTACTTACTTCATAAATTTCACTTGCAAGTTCATTATTAAGCTCAAAAAATTCATCTGGTATAGGTGGTAATATGCTCATGAAATCTTCTGGGATAAAATGAGTATAGACCATATTTACATAGTGATTGGATTTAAGCACAGAGGTGATTGCTTCGTCTCTCGCAACTGGTATTACAGTTTTATTACATGCAGCCGAGACGGCTGCGTTCCCAGTTTGTTTTTGTATCAAACTTAACTTTTCCATATTATGCAAGCAAGATGAAACATTTTCAATTTCAAGTCTACCAAGGATAAAATCGTAAAGATGAAAATATTCAATGTGCAAAGCTCGACCCCATTCAAAAATTCTATTGTCATAATAAGTGTTGCTTATCCACATAGTAATAGGATATAAATTCTTTGGACCTAGATAGAGAACGGTGTTTTCAAAGACTTTGTGGATTTCTTTATTGTAGCTGAGGTCAAAATCATTTTCCAAAAAGGCACAAACCAAAAAATCGCTTCCATCATACATTTTTATATAATGCTCTGTTAGCGGGTCAAATATATCTGTCATATCGAGCTTATTGCTCAGAGCAAACATTATTATTGTCCACAAAAGATAATTGTAATCGTTTTGAGGAGTGTAGATTTTTGAGTGATGAATGCTATGCAAAAACTGAGTGCATAATTCTACTATTTGTGGGATATATTTCTCACAGACAATTTTGGCATATTTATTGAATATCCTGTCTCTTGCTTCGAGTGTTTCTTTTGACAAATCATGAATAAGGACATTTGATAGATATTTATGGGGAGTGGGTGATGTAACACTTTCTATCAAGCCTATTTTCTCGAGATATGAGACCTCCTCCATGATAAAGCTTTTTGGATAGCCTATCAAATCAGAGATTTCGGAAATTGTAAGTGCTTTATGATAGGTAGCAAAAAGGATATTTTGGATGATGAGTTTTGAAAGGACATACCGAATAGAATAATTTTCTTTTTCCAAAAAACCCATATAGATGATGTTTGAAAATCTGATGGGGTTTATTGCCAGTAGTCCTTTTTCGTTTTTGATATTTTCCATATTATTTGATTTTTTTGGTTTATTCAATAAGCCAGTATAATTTTTTCGGAACGGATAAATGCGTTCCCTACATTTTTTTCGGAACGGCTGAAGGCGTTCCCTACTTTTTTTGTATAAACATTATCATATTGACTGTTTTCTTATGATTTTCTTTAAGTGGTTTCAAAAGTCCTTTTTTAAAGAGATTTTCTATAATATGTATCCTCATTTTACCACTCCTAAGGCAATTTGTATTTTTTATCCGACATAAATCTTGCTTGTGTTTAGGAAAATTCTTTTTATTCATTTTAAACATCATTTTATCAAAATCGTTACCTATCATTTTAATTTCCTCTGTGATAGGTGGAAATAGGTCTATTAAATCTTTTTCAGAATATGTTGTTATGACGGCATTTGCATAATCATTGTCCTTATTTTGCCAATCGGAACTTGGAGCTTCATTGGAGTCAGATGATACAATCAGCTCACTGTCTATAAGTTTTATGTATTTGTCCACATTCTGAGGCTCTTTAGTTATCTTACCCATCATAAAATCATAGAGAGTTGCAAATACATTAGAGTCATTAATATCTCTTTTATCAAAATAGGAGTTAAAACACCAGACTTTGTAAGGATAGACACTATTGACAAAGCTAATAGATATTATATCAAAGTTTGTCTCATATTTTGTTACTACACCATTACTTACAGAAGCAAAGGCTATGTTGTCTCCACCATCCTTTCTTTTGACTTGATGTTTTATTAAATCATTTTCTCTATCGACTATGTTTAGTTTTTGATAACATACAAAATTTACTAACGACCACATCAGGAAATTTATGTCGTTTTGAGGGGTGTAAATCATTTTAGCTGTATCAATGATTCGGAACGGCTGAAGGCGTTCCCTACATAGTGGGAGGGGTAACTCAAATAGATTCTGGACATACTTTTCACACAATATTTCAGCGTATTGAGCAAACAATTCATCGATTCTTTTCTCTTGTGTCTTGTCTCTAGTGTCAGTAATATAGATATTCGTAAGGTATTTATTACCTGGCATTTTATTTATTAACCCATTTTCTACAAGATGTGAAACCTCATCCTCGACAAAGGCAGCTGCTACATTAAACTCTTTTGCCAGCTCCGTAGTTGTTTTAGCTTGATGATATGCAGAATAGACAATATTTTGAGAAAAAGTCGTTTGTAAATAAAGTGATAAATCAATTTCAAAAGGACTTAAGATTCCTTTCATACTAAACCTGTCAAGATTGATAAGGTTAATATTTTCCTGTTTTTGATGTAGGGATTCTTTATCGGGAGTATTAGATGTACCAAACCCATCTTTGATTTGATTTCTTGCCTCAAAGAGATGCCATCGGACTGCTTCATGCGTTAAATTTAACTTTTTAGCTATATCTACAAGTTTTAATTTTTGAAAATAGTGCATGACTACTATTTCTCTCTGAAGTTTGCTTAGATAAGAAATCTCCTTTCTCAGACGAGCAACAGTGTCATCATTATCATAGTCATCATAAGTAGTTTTATCTGTATCTTGCAATAATTCTTGCTTTAATCTAATCTGTTCATTTACAAAATGGGAGTAGACATTGCTCGCAATCCGAAAGACATACCCATCGAGATTGGCGATATAGTCTTTTTTCAAAAGAGCTGTGTAGACTTCAAAGATTATGTCAGAGGAAAGCTCTTCTGCCTTTTCTATGTCCATTGTTTTTGAAAGAGCAAAACCGTATATCTTTTTCATGTAGTCTGTTATGATTTTGTCTGCTATTGCTTTTTCCATATTTTACTCCAAAAACTCATTTTGTAGTGCCACCTCGAAACGAAGTGAAGAAGCCTGTCATCTCTGATTGGCTTGAATTATTACGATTTGACATTTTCGTCATCACCGTCAAAGAAATTATCACAATTAAGACACCTAATACTTGTAGGATAGATAATGTCTCTTTTAAGAGAAAAAAGGCAAGGAACGATGCAAAAACTGGCTTTAAAAGGAAAAATGATGTCCCTATGCTTGCCTTAATATTTTTTAATCCTTCAAAATAGGCTATATAGGCAAAACCTGTTACGAATATGCCGAGATAGAGCATACCGAGTATGACATTGAGGTCAGAACTAAAGGATAAATCTTGTTTACTCAATAATCCAAAAATCAAAAGCATAAATGCCCCTGCAAAAAAGGAAATAGTGTTAAAAAATATGCTGTTTGTCTTTTTGATTTGCTGCTTTGAAAGGACTGTGTAAAGGGCAAAAGTGATAGAGGCAATGACTGAAAACAAAATGCCGAGAAAGACATTTAACGAGTCTCCTGAAACTGATAACTGCCCCAAAATTACCATTGACATACCGAGAAGTCCGCATAAAAGACATATAAAGTTTTTTATGTGGAGCTTTTCTTTTAGGATAAAGATTGCAAAAATACTCACAAAAAGAGGGTTTGAGCTGACTATGATAGCCGAAAAGGAAGCCTGTCCATAGTATATTCCAAGCTGTAAAGTATACATACTGATGCCGACATTTAAGACACCGATAAGAGAGATAATGAGGATGTATTTCCAAGAAACACTTGGTAGGTATTTGTCTTTTTTTGAAAATAAAAATAATGACAAGAGAATACTTCCTATAAAAAATCTATAACTCGTGATAGATATAGGAGTTATTGAAGTATCAATAAATTTACCTACAAGCTCATTAGTAGAAAATATAAAGATTGCCAGTAGACAAAATAAATAGCTTTGGTATTCTATGTTTTTTAGCATTGTATGTCCTCTTTAATTTGAATCACTGGGAACGCAGGTATCACTGGGAACGCAGGCATCACTGGGAACGCAGGCATCACTGGGAACGCAGGCATCTTGCCTGCAATCATTTTTTATGCAGGCAAGATGCCTGCGTTCCCAGTGATTCCTGCTCATTTTTTATCCTAACATATATATTTATCAATTCTTTAGTCTCTTTTTCTGAGAGATACTTTTCAGGTGTGCAGTCCTCACAAGGCATAAGGACACTTGTGCCAAACAGTCGGCAAATAAATGCTCTTTTGTCATGTATAGAACAGCCATTGTCCTTTAAAAAGACACATTGTTTGTCCCATTGATAACCACCCATCCTTTTGTCTTCTTCTGGAGCTACTTGGATAATGTCCTTGCAGCATTTTGAGCAACCCTCTTTGCAGATTGAAGTAGGTATAAGCTCATATAGTTTTTGGATTTCTGTATTGCTCATCTATACCTCTTTTTTTTCCTTTCTTGGATGAGCTTTTTCCTTTCAATAGGGTCTCCCCAGTTCTCTTTTTTTCTTTTTGTTTGTGATTTAAAAAGACTGTTATCACTGGGAACGCAGGCATCACTGGGAACGCAGGCATCTTGCCTGCTTTTAATATTTTTCTTACTTTTATTAGTTATATCAAAGACTATTTCATCTGCAACACCTACTAAAATTACCTCCAAACTATCACATAATCTAAAGATACGCCCCCTCCTTTTACCCTTGATTATGTGGTTTCTTTCATCAAATTTATAAAAATCGTCTGATATCTGATTTAGCTTTATCACTCCTTTTACTGGTATGTCATCAAGCTCGATAAAGATGTTATTATTACCAATGCCTGTTATGATTGCTGAATATGTCTTGCCAATATTGTTTTTCATAAAAGAGGCTATGACTTTGCTTTCCATTAATCTTTCGGCTTCATCGGCAATTATTTCTCTTTCGGTAGCTATTGTAGCAAAATCAAAGAGCCTAGATTCATCTTTGAAAATGCAGGCAAGATGCCTGCGTTCCCAGTTACCAATTTCTGTTATCGGCTGATTAAAGATAAACTTTTTCAGCTGTAAATGCACCACCAAATCACAAAATCTACGAATAGGTGAAGTAAAATGAGTATAACTCTGTAGTCCAAGACCGAAATGCTGTGTGTGCTTAATAGAGTATTTAGCTTTTTTCATAGCTCTGAGTATCAATCTATTAAAAACCCGATGATATGCTTCATCGGGTAAGCTTTCAAGGATATTTTGCCAAGTCTTATTTAGATTTTTGTCCCTATGAAATTGTATCTTTTGTGTCCTCAGTATGTCTGTTATTTGATTTAAATCTTTTTCATCTGGTTCTTCATGAATTCTATAAAGAGTAGTTTTTGTTTCTTTTGTGAGTAGTTTTGCTACATACTCATTAGCAAGCAGCATAAAGTTTTCTATCATTTGGTGTGATTCTGTGTTTTCTGTGCGGACAATATCTTTGACATAACCATCGTCATCGTAAATGTATTCTACCTCTGGTAAATCAAATTTTATATATCCTCTTTGTGTTTTTTGGATAGATAAATACTGTGATAATTTTCTCATAATATCTATTGTTTTATATACTTGTGGTGTAACATCAATTGTCTTTCCCTCAAAATAATTATCTATCTCTTCATAAGCAAAACGAACATCAGACCTTATAATTGACTCATAAATGCTCTGTTTTTTGAGATGACCCATTTTATTAAATACAGATTCTACTGTGATGGTGTATTTATCCTCATCTGGACGGAGACTACACAGCTTATTGGAAAGCCTTTCAGGTAACATTGGTATTACTTTTTTGGGGAAATAAAAACTATTTCCTCTCTGACTTGCTTCAAAAAAGAGAGCTGTGTCAATCTTTACAAAATGGGCTACATCGGCTATATGAACAAATAGATGAAGGTCACCATTCTTTTTTTCTATCAAGGATATAGCATCATCAAAATCTTTAGCAGAAATAGGGTCGATTGTGATAGTGAAAATGTCCCTTAAATCCTTTCTACGAGAGATTTCATCCTCTTGTAAATTTTCACTAAACTTTAATGACTCCTCAATCACAATCTCTGGAAACTCAAGAGGTAGGTTAAACTCTTTTATTACTGCTAATATTTCTACTTCTGGGTTTCCTGATTCACCGAGAACTTCAGTGATTTTACACATTGGGAGTTTATTTTTTTGCCTGAGTCCCCAATTGATGACCTGGATTGAGACTTTGGGATTACCTAATTGCCCCCCTCTTGTAGTGCCAGAGCTTGCCTCTGTGCCTAGGGATTCTGTGCTTGTCGAGGAGGAATGGGGGAAAACGAAGTCATCCTCATTTGCACAGAGGCAAGCTCTGGCACTACAGGGAGGGGACATGTAGACCTCAAACAATGTATGTATCTTAGGATTATCTGCCTTGAAATAACTTCTCTTTCCTATATTCTGGATGACACCTATAAATGAGTCTTTATTTCTTTGGATTATACTCTTTATATATCCGTATCTTTTAGCAAATCTAAGGCTTGTCAATACTACTTCGACTGTGTCTCCATGATAGGCATTTAAAGTGTCCTCAAGAGAAATGTAGATATCTTCCTCATCATCACAATTTACAAAAGCATAAGACTGGTTTTTAGCTAGGGAAGTAGCGTCAAATTTACCGATTTTGATTTTTGTGTTATTTTTTAAGTGTGGGGGAGAGGTGGACAAGGGACTGCCCCCACCATGTAGTGTCAGAGCTTGCCTCTGTGCTTTAGTGCTTGGGTATTTGGGAGAAGGACAATCAAAACTCCGAACTCCGAACTCCGAACTCCGAATTCTTTTATTTATCTTATATCTTTTCGAGACTTTTTCTACAATTCCACTCTTAACTAATTCATTTAAGATGAGTTGTATCTCTATTCTATTCTCTTTTTTCAATCCCAAAAAGCCAGTTATCTGGGTAGTAGTATATTCTTTATTTGACCTTTCATTTAAAAAAGATACTATTTCATTCTTTATTTCCAAGTTATTGATTTTCAATACTGTTTACCTATTTTTTCTTTAAGAAAACTGATTATTTCTTCTCTTTCGTCTGCTGTCTTTGAAAACCTAATAGATTGTCCTCTAAAAGCATCAAGTCGTCTCGGCATCTTAAAAGTAGAAAGCATGATACCCATTTTATCTGCATAAAAACAACCATACTCTTTATAATTCTTTTCTATTTTGATGATAGGGTATTGAACTAATAATCTGTCATTATAAAAAGAGTATGTAGTAGGCACAAAATAAGGTGTCAAGCCACCTAAAAGCATAAACATACCAACTACATAAAAAAGAGGCTGCTCCCAAGATACTACCGCTATTTGCCAGAGCATATAAGCCATCAAGATAATCACAAGGGTTACAATGATTGACCTATAAGGACGGTCAAGAAAAGGAAAAGATGTCCATTTGAATATAGGCTCATTTTCAGTAGGGAACTGATTTATCTGTTCCGAATTTTCAGTAGGGAACTGATTTATCTGTTCCGAATTATTATTATCATCTATATTTTCGGAACGGATAAATCCGTTCCCTACAGACTTATTGTTCTCATTCGACATTTTGTATTTGCTCCTTGCATTGTTCGATTATTTCTTTCATTTGTAACACCTCTTTAAATGTATGAGTTGTAGTATATTTTGCAGAAATAGTATTAATCTCTCTTTGCATTTCTTGAAAGATAAAATTCATAGACCTACCCATTTCTTCTTTGGTAGATTTTGTTACTATGTCTCTTTTTAGGTAGTTTCGGACATTTGAGAGATGGGCTTCTGTGCGGACTATTTCTTCTGTGATATCGCATCTATCGAGATATAAACCTGTTTCTACGAGTATTCTCTTTTCTATTTCTGGAGTAAAATCTGTATTTAAAAGTTGTTTTATAGTAGTTTCAAGATTCTCTTTGAGCTTTTCACGATGAGCGGGTATAGTTTCTCTTATTTGAGCTAAACAGCTTTCGATAGTATCAAGAGCCTCTTCAAAGAAAAGTCGTAAAGCCATACCCTCTTTTTGAGCCATTAATTGATGTTTTTCAAGTGCCTCTTCAATGCAGTTAAAAAGTATTTCACGAAACTCGTCAGTATCATAATCTGTCTTTTTAAAAATGACGACTTCAGGTTCTTTTAAAATGGTGTCCAATGTGATGTCTTCCTTTATATTCAAGAGATTTTTCACATTTTCCAGCATGTCAAAATAAGCCTTTATCCTATTTTCATCGACTTCTATTTCTGGTATTTGTTTATCTCGGAAAACTATTCTCAGCTCTATTTTCCCTCTTTTTATCCTGCTGTAAATAATGTCTTTTATTTCGTGGTCGAGGAAATAAAGCTCTTTAAAAATGCTTGTTTTTAAATCAAAACCTTTGTGGTTCACTGACTTTATTTCGATTTGAATTTCGTAATTTTCATCAATATAGCTTGATTTACCAAATCCTGTCATACTTTTCATGATTGCTTCTCCTTTTTATGATTCTGTAGGGAACGCATTTATCCGTTCCGTTTTGTATTATATATTCATTTTTTTCGGAACGGATAAATGCGTTCCCTACAAATTAAATGCGGAACGGATAAATGCGTTCCCTACAAAATCAATTCATTCTCTGTGTTAAAAACTCTTTTAAAACGAAAACACAATCGCCGAACTGGGAAATACCCAAGTATCTTGCTTTGTCTTAATCTCAATCGTATTAAACAAGAATGTGTCCTCTATAATTTTTATCTCTGGGAATCTTTCCTTTCCTGAAAACACTACTGAAATATCTACATTTCCCATTTTTTTGGGGTAAACAAAGCTTACCTGGACACCTTTAGTTATCTCATTGATATATACAGACAATTGATGGCTGTCTTTTGGATAAAGAGTCTCTGTCTCTATATGAAAATTTACCTCTTTACCGCATAATTGTTTTAAAATAGGTGCTTTAAATCTATAAATAAGGCTTTGGTTTATACCATTTTCACTTTTTGGTTTCATCAGCCATTTATGCCTTGGGGGATGTGAAGTGTAAATTTTAGATTTATTGTCTGTGATGTAAAGTTTGATAGAAAAATTATTATTATTTACAAATAACATATTATCTAATAGCCATCTATACTCGCAATCGCTTTGTTGAAAATAGTGTTGTAAGGTTTCTGAGTCATTAGCACAAACTATTGTAAACTCTTCATTTTGTAAAACCTTGTCGTAACTCAAAACGGTTTTAACCCTATAAAAATCAGGATTTATACTATCAATAAATTGAATTGAGTAATTAAAATTTGACCGATAAGATATGTCTCTGTCAGATTCTATAAAAATGTTTTTTAATATATCCTCATAAATAACAGAGGATATTTCAACACTATTGAGCCTTTGCGAGATAGCTTGTTCTATTATGTCATTGAGTTTTGAAGTAGTAAAATCGGTAGGGATAAAGCTCCTTCTTTGCAAAGGTTCGTCATCAATTAGTTTATTACCTTGAAAATAATATCTCTTTGCCCTTCTACCTAGCTGGCACAATAATTCATATACAGAGCCACCATAAAGACTTGCCAAATGAGTTGCTGAAACCTGCTCTAATTGATTTCCGAGCAAGATTACATCATCATTTAGCTTTATATTTGGCATATCAGAAACATCAATACAGAGCATATCCATGCTTATTTTACCAAGAACAGGACATAAATAAATATTAGTATCCATAGAGGAAATAACAATGACAAAAGACTTGCCAGACAAGAGAAAATCATAGCCATCGGCATATCCAACAGGAACTATTGCATATTTTAGGTCTTTTGTTACAGAAAATGTCCTATTGTAACCGATAGTCTCACCTTTTTGAGCTTCACTGATATGAGAAATCTTTGATTTAAAAGACATCACTGGAGATAGCTTTATCTTATTTTTTAAGCTTTCATCAAGGTAATATCCATAAGTCATGATACCAAAACGAACAAGATTGCCTTGAAATAGGGGAGAGGTGTGTGCCTTTATATCATTTACAAGACTAAGACTGTTATCTATATGATAATACTTTAAGTTACGATTTATATTTGAGTATTTTTGTGATTGAAATATAGATATGCTTTTTTGAAAGATGTTATACTGCTCAACACTGAAATCTATGTCGTCATCACTTGCTGCAAAATGAGAAAATAAACCCTCTATACTTAAATTTTTTAGTAAAGAAAAATTGTCAAAAAAGTTTTCTATCTCATTATGTTTTATGCCGTTTCTGTTCATACCTGTATTTATTTTTATATGTATTGGTATGATTTTATTTCTTTCTTTTGCTCTTTTATCAAGTGATTTAGCAAACTCAATATCACTTATACTGGGTATGATGTCGTATTCTATGAGCTGGTCTATCTCGCTGGTGATTGAGGGGGATAAAATGAGTATCGGTGCTTTTATCTTTTGATACCTTAGGTATAAAGCCTCCTCCACATTGGCTACTCCCAGCATTGCAGCACCATTTTCAAGAGCTACTCTTGCTATTTGGTATGCTCCATGACCATATCCATCAGCCTTAACTACTTGCAGAAAGGATTGTTCTTGTGATAAAAACCTTTTTAGTTCATTTAAATTACTTGTAAATGCCTGTAAATCTATTTCTATCCAATTTCGGTGGTCAATTTTATTTGAGGGTTTCATTTAATGTTTTTTTCCGTTTTGTAGGGAACGCCTTTAGCCGTTCCGAATATTGCCCCCTATGAAGAGTTCGGAGTTCGGATTTCCGAATTCCGAATTCTACAGGGGGGAAGGGGGGGGAATTTTTGAGTATTAGCTATATTGGACACTTAAGTATTTTTAAACAGCAGAATTAACTTTGTTTGTAAACATATCATAAGAGCTTATGTCATAGTCAGTGCAGATACAAGTGATGTATTTATCGCTATTGGTGAGGTCTAATATTTCTTGATTGGGAATCATAGGATTATTTTTGTTAAAAAGAGTTTTAACAATAGGTTGTAAAAGGCTATCTTTTGTAAATGAAATGACTTTGGCAACCCTATTGTCATTAAGCTCAACTATGCTACCTATCGGATAGATACCTATGGTTTTGATAAAATGATTTACTACTCTTGGGTCAAACTTCGTGCCAGACAAGGTGAATATTATTTTTACTGCTTCTGCTGGATGAACGACTTCTTTGTATACTCTCTGCGTGGTCAAAGCATCATAATAATCGGCTATAGATACAATAGAAGCGTATCTTTTCATATCCGATGCACCAAATTTATTTGGATAACCTGTCCCATCATAATTTTCGTGGTGGTGTAAAATGATTTCTTTGATGATTTCATTATCTATATGGTCTTCTTCGACTACTTGAACGCCTATTTGAGGGTGTTTTTGGATTATTCGTAGCTCTGCATTGTTTAATTTACCCGGTTTATTCAAAATATCAATTGGAACTTTTGCCTTGCCAATGTCGTGCAAAATACTACCTTGAGCTATCAAGGACAATTTGTCGTCAGAAAACTTGATATTACAAGCAAATGCTATGCTCAAAACAGCTACATTTATGCTATGGATAAAGGCATATTCATCAAATTTTTTCAAATCAAGTAAGGCTAAAGCTATTAGATGGTTTCTCTTTAAACTTTTGACTATTTTTTCAGTTTGAGTAGCTATAGCTTTTTTATTTAAGGCTTTTCCAAATCGGGCAGCATTCATCAGTTCATCTACTATTTTATCACCTTGGTCAAAAAACTCTTTTGCTTCTTCTATATTTTCAACTATTTCTTGATACTTTTTTTGAGGGTCTTCTTTAGGTTTAGTAATATCATACTTTGTATTGGTAGCGTCAAATAAGGTGGTTTCATTGATTAGGCTCTGAGCAAAATTTATTTTGACTTCTTTTACGCCAAAATCGAGTAGTTTGATAATCTGTTCACGAGAAGTAAAATAAAAATTTGCTTTATAAATTATTTCGTTTGATTTCGCATGAACCGTCTCTGCAAGACACATGCCGATTTTTACTTCTTTAAGCGGGATTGACCTTATCATTTAAATTGTCCTGGATACCCTCATATCTTTATTTTTGCACAAGGTTTTTTATTTATAGATTTTTGTCAACTATTTTTTGGATTTCAAATTTTATATCATCAAAACCGTCCCAATAAAGACAGGTAGCTTTGTTTTGTTGTCAATGATGGCAAAAAGAAAAGGTCTATCAAGACGAACTATTTTTGGCTCGTCTATCATTACGCTAGTAGTCCGCATCGTTACAGTAGTAACAGCTCCAGCTCTTGTGCCAAGCTCACTTACCTCAATAAATGTCTTGTGCAGCACTTGTCCAATGTAGATATTTTCATTGGTTGTTGTTCCCATTTTACTGAAATCAGCATTATAAGAATCAAAAGCTAAAGGCATCCCCAATGAAATAAGGTCATTGTTTAAGGTTCTGCTGTATTCAAACTTAAATTTAGGTAAACTCGCTCTCACAGAAGTATATTGGACATTTTCTATTGTCTTGATAAAATCCTCTCCTGTCAATGAGGAAACATAGTCAAAAATACTAATGCCCTCATTGGGAAGTAAAGCTACAAAACTATAATGATTGTAAACATAAGGCTTTATGAAACCTATTGCTCTGTCATCCTCAAGATACATTCGCTCATCAGAGTGCATAAAATCTACCTCTGTTGTTCTTCTGTTAATATCTGTAAAATCACCTTTTCGTGTATACCCCTCTTCATAAGCATTTTGCCACTCTGCATCAAAGACTACAGCATTTATCAGATACATCAGGACTTCACTGCTTATTTCATCGATGACTCTGTCAATCATACCATCTGTATAGTGCGACACCCAATTGTTTATGTCGCTCACTGTTTGCTCATTAAATGCAGACCTATTGATTGAGGCATTAAAAAAATCAGTGTTTTTTTGCAAGAAATCTGGATTTATTACTACACGATTATCGGTATCGCGTATCCAGATAGAGTTTGCTATACCGAGTTTTGATTTTTCATCGCTTGGTAATCCATTGACATAGCTATTAAGATATTCGTTTAAATCTGACAGAGCTATGTCGCCTCCGAGAACAGTTTCCATCTGAGCTAATGTCTCACCATCAGCTCCATTTGCTGTCATAGTAAGAGCCAGCATGATTGATAGGGGGGAAACAAGAGTGTTTTTCTCATTTGAGATAGTCTTTTTAAACATCTCGATAGAAAAATCTGCCATGTTACCTTGAAAAATCTCGTCTGATGGCTTGCTATTTTCAATAGTGCCTGAGCTTGTCTCTGGGTTTGTAGTGCTAGTTGCGAGGGACGAAGCAATCACTTCTGGGTTTTCCACCATATTGTCAGTGTTTGCAGTTTCCTCTGGATCACAACCTGACAAAAACATTGCTACTGCTATTACAAGTAGCAAAATAACTAATAGTCTTGAAATCTTCATAATTTTTACCTTTTAAATTATTTTTTGACTATTTTTTTTAGATTGCTTAAAATGTCAAGGAGTATTTTGAAATCAATTTATAACTATGTGGTAACTTGATTTGTAGGGAACTGATTTATCTGTTCCTATTATTGCCCCCCCCATGAAGAATGAGTGGGGGGGGCAAAAATGACTTTTCGGAGAGAGGTCATTTATGTCATTATTTCTTTCGCTTTTTTATAATATTTACACATAATAAAAACTACTTATCCACATTAAAGCTTACCTTTTGTAACCCCTTTATTTTTGTGTAGTTTAAATAGGATACCTACAGGAGGGCTACAGGAAGGCTATAGGGAACTTATATAACTTGTATAAAAAATATGGAGTTGTGAATTTATAAAAGTATACTTATCCACTAGTTATCCACAGGTTATCCACACTTTTTTTTGAATCTGGGTATCATTTGAATCACTTTTTTTGTAAGATTTGGGAAATAAATTTTATACTCTTTTTAAGAAGATTTATAAATAAATCTATCTCCGAAATCTTGCCCATGTGAATAAAACATTTCCATCATTGTAGGGTCCAGGAAAATAAGCAGCTTCAATAGCAAAACTTTTATAGCCAATGCCACCTACTGGTAATGCCATAGGTATTGGGATATACAAGTATTCATATCGCTGGATAAAATGAGCAGTGTAACCAGCTGAAAGCCACCAGTTTTGAGAACTATTATACCATTTTTTCTGCCAAGTATAACCAGTAGTGATTTGCAATTTATGGTTTGAGTCAGAAAAAGCTACAGAAAATAGGGAATGCTCGATATTACAAATAGTTTCTCTTGATACAGCAAAACCAAGTCCTAATGGGATTTCATTGTATCTATCAGTTTTGTAACTATCATACATTAGACGGTTGTGCCACATGTAAAAAGGGATATAGAGATTGTAGTAAGAATAATTTTTGAATGTTTCTGAAATATTACTTGTAAAGGTTTGTAAAATATAATTGTTATCATCAGTTGAATATAAAGGAGCTGTAAAACTCAATAGTAATATAAGTATCAAAAGAGAATTTTTTAAAAAGTGGGGGAGAGGTGGCTTTGGAAATTTAAATTTCATAACTTTATCAATGCAATCCTTTCACCCATATTGACTTTAGTTTCATAATTATTGTTTGTGTTTTCTATTAACTCTTTATTAAATATAATATTACCTTGTTTAAAAATCAGAATCACAGTAGACCCACCAAACTCAAAATAACCTTTTTCATCACCTTTTTTTATCTGAGTATTTGGTTTGTATGTCTGTTTAATAGAGCCAACCATAGTCGCACCGATTTCTAAATAAAGTAAATCACCAATCTTTTCATTCTTTATTTCACATAAGGTTCTTTTGTTTTCAATGAATATTTTCGGATTGAAATGTAAAGCAATAGGAGCTACAGAAAAGTAACGACCATTTATCATAGTAGTCTCTGAAACATACCCATTACAAGGGAAATGAAATCTATGATAATCTGTGGGTGCTAACCTAATCACAGCTATAGAACAACTCTTGTATTTCATTGATAACTCTTTATTATTTAATAGTTTATCTATATTAAACATACTCCCTTTTACAGAGATTGTATCCATATTTTCATAAACTAAAATTTTACCATCGGCTGGAGATATTATTGAGTCTGGGTTTATATCAATATCTCTTGATTGTGGTTTTAACTCCCGATAAAAGAAGTCATTGAAATGAATGAAATCAGACAAATTCTTTTTACATTCATCAAGATTGATATCATGCTTATTTACAAACTTAGAGATAAATCTTTTAGAATAGCTTGTGTTCATTAATTTACCATAAAGATAACTGACAAATTGATTACAAGTAATAAGTTTTAATAAAGGGTAAACGATTTTCTTACTATAAAGAATTTTTATGAAACCAGAGCCGATAGTTTTCTCTTCATAAATAATTTCACTATTTTGTTTTTTATAAAAAAAATTCATAATCTATACTAACTCCTTATTTAGTAAATAATTAGTAATATATTGGACAAAAGGAAATTCTGCATAAGGGATATTATGTAAACTTGAATATTGTGTTTAAAAGGGGTGGACATTTTAGTCTTAAATTCAAGATTAAGTGACATAGAAATCCTCCAGTGTAACTCGAACTTTCCAGTTCGAGTAAAAATAAAAGTCGTCAGCTGAAAAGCAAACGATACTGTAACTCGAACTTTCCAGTTCGAGTAAAAATAAAAGTCATCAGCTGAAAAGCAAACGATACTGTAACTCGAACTTTCCAGTTCGAGTAAAAATAAAAGTCATCAGCTGAAAAGTAAACGATACTGTTTAAAACAGGACGCAGTGCAAGCAGTATCACAAGGCAGAATAACAAATACTCAAAACCTTGGACTGCTTGCACACCCAGCCAGAAAACAAAGAATTATAATAAGTAAAATTTGTCAATAAATATTTATTTTTACGGAAAGGCTTATGCAATAAGCCACTACAACATAAATTTTACATTGTTCAATATTGATAGTTTCTATCTTACCTCTCCCCCACTCTTATAGGAACTTCATAATTTTAATATATTAAAAATTGTAACACTTAATTCTTTTTATCGTTTATAATTTATAATGTTTCTTATTTTATTATCTTTAATGGAGTTTGAGAAAAAAATAAAAGGAGATACACAGTGATAAAAACTCTTAAATTATGGGTTATTTTGATATTAAGTTTATCTTTACTTAATGGATTTAACCTTCACAGTTCAGAGCTATCAATTGACGAGCATGTCGTAATAGGACGATTGGAAAACGGTCTCACCTACTATATACAGCAAAATAATACCCCAAGTAATTTTGCAGAATTAAGGCTCGTGGTAAATATTGGCTCAATAAATGAAGATGATGACCAAAAAGGAGTAGCTCATTTCATAGAGCATCTCGCTTTTACTGGAACGGAAAGTTTTCCCGATAATTCTTTATTAGTTTATATGGACTCCATAGGTCTTGGGTTACGGCATGGATTGCGTGCATTTACTACTCAGACATCTACAGTTTACCAACTACAAAGCAGAACTGATGACGAAACACAGCTCGATAATGCTTTTTTGATACTTAGTGATTGGGCATCTAAGATTTCTTTTGACGATGAAGCCATTGAAAAAGAACGAAGCGTATTAATGGAGGAATGGCGATATTTACAAACAGGCAGACATAGAATAAATCAAATCAGAAGAGAAAATGTGTTTCGAAATACACAATTAATATGTAATGTGATAGGAAAGACTGATATCATCGAAAATGTTTCTCGACAGAGACTAATGGATTTTTATAAAGATTGGTATCGACCAGATTTGCAAGCAGTAATTGCTATTGGAGACTTTGATATTGCCGAAATAGAAACCTTAATTCACAAACACTTTAATAATCATTTATCTCCAGAAAATCCACGAGAAAAAGAAGAGCTTATATTACCTCAAGTAAACGAAACAATCTTTTTTGGTGCTACAGACCAAGAGCTTATAGAAACTCGTTTAATGCTTATGAGTATTCATGAATGTCCAAGATTTGAAACTATAGAGGATTATAGGAATTACCTTGTTATAATGCTACTCAATTCAATGCTAAAAAACAGATTCTTTGAGCTATCACAAAAGCAAAATTCAACATTAATTTCAACTGATACAGATTTAGATTATGGGTGGTTTCCATTTTCCATACATGATTTAATCTCGACTGTTGATGAAAGCAGAGTTTATGAAGGTCTTGAATCCATTTTTACAGAAATTGAGAGAGCTAAACAGCATGGATTTTACGAATCTGAATTGTTGAGAGCAAAAGCTATAGTTTTGAGCGACCTAGAACAAGGCTATAGAAACAGATTTAACCAACATTCAGGTGATTTAGTATGGAAGTATATAAATAATTTTTTTGTAAAAATCAATCTGTTGTCAGATGAGGACATGTTTTACCTTGCAAGTGATTTATCAGATTATATTACTCTTGAAGATATTCAAAATGCTCTTTTAACAATTTTTAATTATCAAAACATGATAATTGGCGTTACTGCACCAGCCACAGCAGAAGGCAAAATTCCATCAAAAGAAGAGACTCTCACGCTTTTGCATAATATAAGCAACAACGAGCTTGATGTTTGGCAGGAGATGGTATTAAATGAGCCTTTACTCTCTGAAATACCTCGTCGAGTCAAAGTAAGAAGACCAAAATATGATAGGCAGCTCGGTATGTATACCTGGACATTGAGAAACGGTGCAAGAGTTCATCTGAAACAAACGAACTTCAAAAATGATGAGATTTTATTTCAAGGATTTAGAAATGGTGGAGCAACACAAGCAAGCGATGACATTTTCTTATCAGCAGTTTTAAGTCCCCGAATCCAAAATTTATCAGGTATTGGAAATTTTGACAAGACATACCTTGATTTATACCTTACTGGAAAAGATTTGAATCTATCAACATCAATGAGATATGTCCGAGAGGTTATTTCTGGTAATAGTTCAGTAGCTGATTTAGAGACATTTATGCAGCTCTTTTGGTTAAATTTTTCTGAGCATCGTTTTGATGAGGTAGCTTATGTAATATGGAAAAGAAACACAGAAACTGCTGTAAGGCATCAAAAAAATGACCCACTTAATCTGTGGCGTGAATCACGATTGCGTTTTAGCCTTATCGACCAAAAATTTGTAGATACAGAATATTTTGGCTTAGATGATTTAGAAACTATAAATCATCAAGACGCCTATGATTTTTATACCAATAGGTTTGGCTCTGTATATGATTTTGAGTTCGTTTTCGTTGGTGATATATCACATCGAGATTTACATAGATTTATTGAAACCTACATTGCTACTTTGCCTAATGATTATGTTGATTCTGATATTTTGCATCGTGGAGAGAGTGTAAACCAGACTGAAGTATCAAAAGATTTTTATATAGGTTTTGATAGAGCACTTATAAGTCTTAACTTTACCAATGACTTTGAACACAGTTTCAGAGAAATACAATTGATAGATGCTGCAACAAGCATATTGGGTGGTATGCTGTTGCGATATATCAGAGAAGAGCTTGGTGCAGTGTATCTTATTCAAGCAGGTAACGATGTGTTGCTGTTTAATAAACCTCTAATTCTATCTGAAATACTTTTCTTTTGCTCTCCTGAAAGAATTGAGGAAATAGAAGAAGAGATTTTCAAATTGATAGAAAATCTAAAAAATAATGATTTTGATGAGAGTTTTCTAGTCTCTTATCAAGAATCATTTAGACAAAGATTAGAAAATGATAAAGAGACAAATATTTATTGGTTAAGAACTATCGACCAGTTATTATCAAATAATTATGATATCAATGAAGTTTTAAATGTTGGTCAGATTGTTGATGGTTTTACCAAAGAGGATATCTCTCAAATAATAAACAAGTGTATTGATTTTAACAAGCTGGTGAAGATAAGGCTTTTGCCAGATGGAGAATAAAATGAAGATTATGAATTTAAATTTTATACTGTCCACCCTGTTTTGCTATATTATGGTATCTGCAAGTAATTTTCCTTTTGATTTAAGTATTAACCAATTCAAATTTCGAACTATACTCGTTAATGTATTTCTTACATTAATATGGTTTCTATTGAATAGGTTTTTGAAAAAAAAGTTTAAAGAAGATGACTGGAAAGAATGGGAAAAGTATATAAAACTGCCCTCTAATTTCAATGAATTTGCATATAGTGAGAAACTGACATTTTCAACTGCTTTGAAAATAATCAAGTTCTTTTTTGGGGGTATTTACATCAGGACATTTATTCCAGCTGGAATTATCTGCTTTATAAGTTCATTTCAAATGCAAAATCAAACAATGCATGGATTTATATTCGGTTCATTAAATCTTGCCTTAAACTTTACTGTTGCTATTATTTGTATCAGATTTTTATGGCAAGATTATGTAGAGAAATAGTTTAACTGTTCCCTACAGAGGCGGAACGGATAAATGCGTTCCCTACAGAGGCGGAATCAATGCAAGACAACATCATCATCACAGACATTGGTAGCACTACCACAAAAGCACTTTTATTAAAGAAAATAGGAGAATCATATAGATTTATTGATTATACTACTGCTTACACAACAGTAGAAAAGCCTTATGAGGATGTTAAAATAGGTATTCTCAATGTTATAAAGAAATTAGAATCTGTAACAGCTACAGAACTTTTAGCTTCAAAAGAGTCATT
>Ga0099364_10003075_pt1 | contig 26192 bp, 27 predicted proteins | sample TergutTh196P3_FD_73070 | JGI IMG/M metagenome (GOLD analysis project Ga0099364, IMG submission 73070) | Microcerotermes parvus P3 segment gut microbial communities from Pointe-Noire, Republic of the Congo - Th196 P3 | ecosystem: Host-associated > Arthropoda: Insects > Digestive system > Gut ...
TGCTCCGCCGCCGGAATGGATCCAAAAATACTCAAAGAAAAATACGGCGGCAAATTCGTTTTTTGGGGCGCGGGTGTCGATACGCAGCAAGTTTTGCCTTTCGGCACGCCGGAACAGGTAAAGGCGCAAGTAACGGAGAGGCTTGATATCTTCTCCAAAGGCGGCGGGTATGTGTTTAACACGATACATAACATTGTTGGCAAAACGCCGGTGGAAAATGTTATTGCCATGTTCGAAGCTTTTAACGAGTACGCCGCTGCGAATACTGTAATTTGAGTTGATGTTCATGTCATATTAATATTAGCCTGCTAATTGTTTTATCTGTGTATTTGGAGTAGCTCATGCGGGATAACATTTCATCTATGCTTGCACATCTATGCTTGCATGTTGACATTTTTCAAGTTTCATATAGAATGATTTTAGTTCGTATGCTAACTAAATACTTGAGGCTTATCGCTCGACGAAGGAGTTGGATCATATGGAGGACGATGAGATGGCGACTGTTCTTACCGCCAGGGATTCGTTATCCGGTTCTGTGGTTAAATTATTACCGAGGCTTTTATCGTTGTACCGTCATAACATTGATAAAATGGTACAGCCATACGATGTAAGCGCGGGGCAGACGCCGCTCCTGTATCTTTTGAACCAGAAAGAGGGCCGCAATCAGGCCGAACTTGCCAAAGTGCTGGGCGTCAAGCCGTCGTCGCTTACCTCGATGCTGAACAGAATGGGGAAGACCGGGTTATTGGAGCGCCGCGCGAGCGATACCGATCTGAGGGCATATAATATTTACCTGACCGATAAGGGCAGGCGCGTAAGTAAAAAATTATCGGCAATCACCAGATTTATAAATGAACGTACGCTGGCAGGATTTCGCGGCGAGGAGAAATTACTGTTGCTGCGTCTTTTAGAACACATGATGAGCAATATGAGGCGGCAGAGCGCGGAACTTTCCCTTGCAAACCCGGATGAACTGCCGGATGAATAACGCCAAATAAAGACGAGGGGTGGAAATATGATTATCATCGGTGAGAAGATCAACGGCTCGATCCCAAGCACGGCACGCGCCATCGAAAGCCGCGACGAGGCTTTTATTCGCGGGCTCGCCTTGAGGCAGACTGAATACGGCGCGGACTATCTCGACGTCAACGCGGGCACAAGTCCCGATACCGAGCGCGATACATTGCGCTGGCTAATCGACATTGTGCAGGATACTGTAGATACGCCTTTATGTATAGACAGCTCGGATGTGGACGTTATCCTCGAAATGCTGCCGCTTGCAAAACGTCCCGGCATGATCAATTCAGTATCGGAAGAGCATAATAAATGTGAGAGGCTGATGCCGAAAGTCGCGGATACTGAATGGAATATTATCTGCCTCACATGCAACAACGACGGTATCCCCACCGATGCCGCCGCCAAGTTCGAAATTGCCTGTACTATCATCGAAAAGGCAGCATCGTATGGAATCGACCAGTCGCGTTTGTATGTCGATCCCCTGGTTTTGACGATAGGTACCACGCAAACGGCGCTGCTGACTTTTAATGAAGCAGTCGGGATGATAAAGCAAAAATACCCGGCGGTGCATATAACATCGGGACTCAGTAATATTTCTTACAATATGCCGTACCGCAAGGCCATTAACCAGGCATTCCTGTGCCTTGCCATGGGCGCGGGGATGGACAGCGCAATAATGGATCCCACGTCAGCCGACATGCGCGCAACGTTATACTCCACGCAAATGCTGCTCGGACAGGACGAATACTGCATGGAATATATAAACGCATTCCGCGACGGAATAATCGGTCCGCCTAAGAAGGACTGATGGACTGATCATAGGAGCGTGGTGACGTGACTGATCTGGACAGTCTTAAACAGGCAGTGGGAAATCTGGACGAGGAAGCCGTCATAAAAATGCTGGGTGAATTTATCGCCGGAGATCCAGATATCGCGCGGACGCAGGAAGTTGTCAGCGCGTGCCAGCAGGGGATGGATATTGTGGGCGCAAACTACGAAGCGGGCAAATATTACGTTGGCGATCTGGTTTTCGCCGGCGAATTGCTGGCTTCCTGCATCGACATACTAAAACCGCTGCTGCGGTTAGGGGAAAACAGCGGCAGCGGCATTATTGTGATCGGTACGGTAAAAGGCGATATACACGACATCGGGAAGAATATTTTCCACAATATGATTGAAGCGGCCGGGTTCAAGGTGATCGATATAGGCATAGACCAGGAACCGGGCGCCTTCGTGGAAGCCGTGCAGGAATCGGGCGCTTCAATCGTCGGACTGTCGGGGTTACTCACGCGCAGCATCGATTCGATGAAAAAAACCGTCGACGCCCTGAAAAAAGCCGGGCTTGGCCGGGTAAAAGTCGCAATAGGCGGTTACCCGATTGACGCCGAGGCATGCAGGTACGTTGGCGCGGACGCATGGAGCAGGAACGCGGCGGACGCCGTTCGGATTTGCGTGGAATGGCTAAATTAGCCCTGTATTATAAAAACAAAGGTTACGAACGCGCGTTGGGTCTGGCGAGGGAACAGCTTTCCGAAAGGGACCCGCGCAAGACGGCGGATGATACGGGGACGGTATGGACCGGAGGACGGTTCGAGATTCCGTGGCTCGGGAGAATGATTCCCCTAGACGAAGGGACGGTCGAGCAGCAGATACTGTGGAGCCATTACCTGCTGTCCGGCGGCCCAAAACAGCCAAGCGGGAATTACATCACTTACAGGCAGGTTCCGGGCGCGGGAATATATAATGAGAATTTTCTCAAACGCTGTATAAACCCAATGGTGAAAGCCTTTGCCGGCGATCTCGATTTGTTTCTTCGCCTTGGTCAGAACATGGGAGGGAGGAAAGCGTTTCCCGGGCATATGTCGTTTACCGTGAACGCGCTGCCATATATACCGCTTACTTTTGTTTTGTGGCAGGGAGACGACGAAATTCCCGCCTCCGGGAATATTTTGTTTGACGATACAGCGGCGGAGTGGCTCTGCGCAGAGGACCTTGTGGTGCTGGCCGGGCTGCCGGTATATGAAATGTTGCGCGCTGTTTGAATATACGCCCTAATACAAAATATTTTTTGGCCCGAAATTGCGCATTGCTTCGTCGATGTGAATTTTGAGGTCAGGGTTTAAGTCTTTGAAAGAAACGCCGAATGTGTTTTTATCTTTGTGGCGTATTATACCCTTCGCGGAAAAATCTAGACTGGTGAGGAATCCGGTAATGCTCAATTCGAACCAGAGGACATCTCCAATGTCGAACTGTTCATCGGTTTGGATCTTGAGGCCTTCGCCGGACAAATCACAAACCACAGCGCCATGCCACTCTGCTCTGTCCCTGCTCACCCGCGCCTTGCATTGAAAGCTTTCGCTTCTCCGGTATGCTCTACGCTCTTCGCCGCCCTGCATCAGATCACCCCCGGTTAACCGTCAATCCATCAATCGCCTGACTACGCGCAGTCTTGCCATCGCCCTTTGCAGAGCCGCGACCGAGCGCGCGTATTCGACTTCGCTCGTGCTCAGGCGAAGTCGCTCCTCGGCGCGTTGTTTTGCTTCCATCGCCCGGTTGACTTCGATTTCCTCAGGCCATTCGGCGGTGTCAGCAAGCACTACTACTTCGTCATTTTTTATTTCGGCAAAACCTCCTGAAACGACAGCGATTTTCCACTCGCCTCCCGCGCGTATTTTTAACACGCCTGGCGCAAGCGCCGTGACCAGGGGTATATGTCCCGAAAGTACGCCCAGTTCGCCTTCAATTGAAGTCATTATGACGCTTTCGACGTCATTGTTAAAAAATAGCTTTTCCGGCGTTGATATATGTAGCTTGAATAACGACATGCGTCCTTTTCCTTATCCTTCTTTTTTCGCGCTGGCATAGACCTCGTCAATTCCGCCCTTCATAAGGAAATGACCCTCGGATATATCGTCCATGTTGCCGTCAAGTATCTCCTTGAAACCTCGTACAGTCTCCTCGATCGGAACAAATTTGCCCTTGTGGGAGCTGAAAGCCTCGGCCACGAAAAACGGCTGCGACAGGAAACGCTGTAGTTTGCGCGCGCGGTATACCGTGAGCTTGTCCTCTTCGGCCAAGTCGTCCATGCCCAAAATGGCGATTATATCCTGTAATTCACGGTAACGCTGGAGAGTTTCCTTTACTCTCTGCGCCGTGTTGTAGTGATTTTCGCCCACGATTTCCGGCGTTAAAATACGAGAAGAGGAAGCGAGAGGATCCACGGCCGGATATATTCCCAACTCCACGATTTGGCGCGACAGAACGGTCGTCGCGTCGAGATGGGCGAATGTGGTGGCCGGGGCGGGGTCCGTCAAGTCGTCCGCCGGCACATAAACGGCCTGAACGGACGTAATGGAGCCGTTTTTTGTAGACGCGATTCTCTCCTGCAACGCGCCTACTTCGCCCGCCAGCGTAGGCTGATATCCCACGGCCGAGGGCACGCGACCCAGAAGCGCCGATACCTCCGCGCCGGCCTGGATAAACCGGAAGATATTGTCTATGAACAGCAGGACGTCCTGCTCGGCCGAATCCCTGAAATATTCGGCCATCGTAAGACCCGAAAGCGCGACGCGCATACGCGAACCGGGCGGCTCGTTCATTTGGCCAAAGACGAGGGCTGTTTTCCCGATGACGCCGGAATCGGTCATTTCATGTATGAGGTCGTTGCCCTCGCGTGAACGCTCGCCGACGCCTGTAAATACCGAATAGCCGCCGTGCTCGGTCGCGATGGTCCTGATAAGTTCGAGAATGAGGACCGTCTTGCCCACGCCGGCGCCTCCGAACAGACCTATCTTCCCGCCTTTGGGATATGGCGCCAGCAAATCCACTACTTTAATGCCTGTTTCGAGAATGTCGGCAATTGGTCTCTGTTCGTCAAACCGCGGCGGAAGCCGGTGAATGGGCATATACTCGCAGCCGGTTATCTCACCGCCGCTGTCCAGCGGCTGTCCCAGCACATTTAAAACGCGCCCCAGCACTGGTTCGCCGACGGGTACCTTAATAGGGCCTCCGGTATCTTCGGCCTCCGCGCCGCGCGCAAGGCCGTCGGTGGACGTCATGGACACGCAGCGGACGGTGTCGTTGCCGAGATGCTGCATGACCTCCGCCACAATGAGGACGTCTCCGTTTTGTATGCGGACCGCGTTATACAAGTTGGGCAACTCGTCATGTTCAAAACGTATGTCAATTACCGGACCTATTATTTGAATTACTTTTCCATTGTTTTTCAGCATTGGCTACTCTCCTCGCCGGTCGGGTGGCAAATCCAGCTAGTCCGCCGGAATACCTCCCACAATCTCGGTTATTTCCTGTGTGATTATGGCCTGACGCGCCCTGTTATAACGAAGCGACAGGCCGGCGATTAAATCGTCCGCGCTTTTGGTGGCGTTGTCCATAGTGCGCATGCGCGCCAGTTGTTCGCACGTGAACGCTTCAACAAAAGCCCCGTATAAAACGCCTTTCAAATAAAAGGGTACCAGATGGTCGAATACAGCCTCCGGGCTGGGTTCGTACTTAATTAAATTCAATTGTTCGAAGGAAGCGTCAGGGTCCGTCAGTTCTTCCGGCTTCAACGGCAGAAGAGTCGCCATGACCGGCGTTTGCCGCAGAGGGTTTTCCATAGTCGTGTACACCAGATGAATCTGTCCATAAATGCCGGCCATGTATTTGTCCAGGAGCATTTCCGCTATCTCTCTGACCCGGTATATGCTGGGATCCAAAACCTCGTATCTGAATGTTCTGTCGACATTATAGCCCTTGCGTCCGATCTCGGTGCGTCCTGCTAATCCGGCGACCCATATGTCGGATGTATTTTTGTCTATCCGCTCATTCATGAGCTTGATGATGTTATTGTTATAACCACCGGCCAAACCCTTGTCTCCGGCAAGAACTATATACAGGCTTTTTCCGCCCGAACTCCGGGGGAGGAGATACGGCGACGTCAACCCGCGCGAGGCGGTCAATATTTCCGACAGCGTTACGGTTATTCGTTTGAAATAAATATTGGTGCTTTCCAACTGACGTCTAGCCTTATTAGACTTCGAAGCGGAAATCAAATGCATGGCGCGCGTTATCTTTTGCGTGCCTTTTATGCTTTCAATGTTCGTTTTTAATTCGGTCAGGCCGGACATACCGACACAGCCTTTACTGATCCCACTTGGCGGCGAATTCGCCCGCCGCTTGAAGCAGAAGCTTTTCGGATTCGGCCGACAGTTCGCCCGTCTCGGCGATATTTTTCGGTACGGAAGGGTATTTGTCCTTGATGTACCGCAGGAATCTTTCGTTAAAGCTCTTTATATTTTCTGCCGGTATTGATTCAGTGCTGTCGTCCGAAACGGCAAAGAGCAGAATAACCTGATCCTCCATGGGCATGGGTGCGTTAACAGGCTGTTTCAGCGTTTCCATCATCCGTTTACCCTTGCGGAGCTGTGCCTGAGTGGCTTTGTCCAAATCTGAGCCGAATTGGGCGAACACCTCCAGCTCCCTGTACTGGGCAAGATTTATGCGAAGGGAACCGGCTACTTTCTTCATCGCCTTTGTCTGAGCCGCCCCGCCTACCCTGGATACCGATATTCCCACGTTCACGGCCGGGCGCTGCCCCGAGAAAAACAGATCCGACTGCAGATAGATCTGTCCGTCCGTAATGGATACCACGTTGGTTGGAATGTAGGCTGAAAAGTCACCGGCCTGAGTTTCAATAATGGGCAGCGCGGTTATCGAGCCGCCTCCCAACTTGTCGTTCAATCGGGCCGCGCGTTCCAGCAGACGGGAATGAAGATAGAACACATCGCCGGGGAAAGCTTCTCGTCCCGGCGGACGCCTCAGCAAAAGGCTCATGGCGCGGTAGGCCACGGCGTGTTTTGAAAGATCGTCATAGACGATGAGTACGTCTTTGTTCATTCCGTACATAAATTCCTCGGCTATAGAACAGCCGGCGTAAGGCGCAATATATTGAAGGCTTACGGGGTCTGACGCGGAGCTTGACACCACAATAGTATATTCCATCGCGCCAAAACGCGTGAATGTCTGCACGATGGAAGCGACGGAAGACGCCTTCTGTCCTATAGCCACGTAGATACAGATCATACCCGCGCCTTTCTGGTTCAATATCGTATCGACGGCAATAGAGGTCTTGCCCGTTTGTCTGTCGCCTATGATGAGCTCCCGCTGGCCGCGTCCTATGGGAATCATGGAGTCGATGGCCATTATACCGGTTTGAAGCGGTACGCTCACGCTTTTTCGTTCCTCCACGCCGGGCGCCGGAAATTCCGCCGGGCGGTGTTTTTCGGCTGGAATCGGCCCCTTGCCGTCGAGAGGGTTGCCCAGCGGGTCGATGACTCGCCCAATGAGTTCCGTGCCGACCGGCACGGAAACGGTTCTTCCGGTGCGGCTTACGCGCATTCCCTCCTTTACGCCGGTATCGTCGCCCATCATCACGCAGCCTATATTCTCCTCCTCAAGGTTTATAGCCATACCGACAGTACCGTTTTCAAAACGCAGCATCTCGCCGCTGATACAGTTCGTAAGGCCGTAGACTCTCGCAATGCCGTCTCCTGACGAGATAACGCTGCCCGTTTCGCTAATGTCCACGGAAATACCGTAGTTTTCGATTTGTTGTCTAATTATTGAGCTTATTTCTTCCGGTTTTATACCCATCATTCATCATCCTTGTTCATAAAAAGGCTGCGTTGTTTCAAGCTCAAGGCTAAGTTTAGCAAGCCTCCCCGAGAGGGTGTCGTCAATACGGATATCGCCTATCTGAACGCATATCCCACCTAACAGTGTTTTGTCCACTTTAGTTTCGATCTGCACTGACGCGGTGTTGTACATTTTCGCGTATTTTTTTGCAATCGCCTCCAGCAGGTCCGCATCCAATGGCTCGGTCGAGAATACGGTCATCGGCAGAACGTTGCGCCGGGAGGCCTTTATCTTGTCGTATTCCAGGTCAATTTCCGGCAGAAGCCGTGTCCTGTCCTTTTCGACGAGAAGTGAGAAAAAATCCGCGGCAAGTTTGGGAATACCGTCCTTAAACAACTTAGCCGCCGTATCTTTTTTTACGCTTTTCGGAACGACTGGACTGAACATGAGGAGCCGTAAATCTTGGCTCTCTAAAGCCTCCGCCAAATCACCCAAAACGTCACTTACAACGTCAGCCTCCTCAGGGGACGCGGCAAGCGACAAAAGAGCCTCGGCGTAACGGGAGCTCACCGGATTTATCAAGCGGCTGCCTCTTTGTCAAGAAATTTCCTGACCATTTCGCGGTTGGCTTCGTTGTCCATATTGGCTTCTATGATTTTGGAAGCGGCAATTATTGACAATTTCGCAACGTCGGCCTTAAGGTTCTCCGCTATTTTCTCCTGCCTGAGCTGCCCTTCTTCTTTTGCTTTTGATAAAATCCATTCGGCTTCCTTTTTTGCCCGCGCCAATATTTCGGCGTATTCCTTTTCGGCCCTGTCACGCGCTTCGGCGACTATGCGCTTGCCTTCTTCCGCTCCTTCGCTCAGCATCTGCTCGTATTGCAGGCGATATGCCTCTCCTTCGGCTTTAAGTTCGCGGCCCTTTTCGATATCAGCCGCTATCGATTCGCTGCGCGCTTCCATAAAACCGCCTATCCGCTTGAAGAGAAACTTTTTCACAAAAAAATACAACACGTACAGGTTAATCAGCGCAAAGACAAACGTAAAGTCAATGTTAAACACGCATGTCACCTCTTTTTTTATTCAACACAACACCCCATTGCCGCGCATCCCATTTCCAGGTTTAACAGCTTGTAAACGGAATTGGCCTTCTCTCAAATCCATTTTACAAACAGGATGATAAGCGCGACTACAAAACCGTAAATAGCCGTGGATTCCGCCAAAGCCGCGCCCAAAATCGTAGTTGTCATAATCTTCCCCGAAGCCTCCGGTTGGCGCGATATACCCTCCACCGCCTTGCCGAAAACTATGCCGATACCTATTCCGGCACCAATGCCTGTAGCTACGGCTATGCCGGCGCCGATCGCAAATAAACCCGTGACAATGTCCATACGCTTGCCTCCTTACTATGATTTGACGATTTATTCATCTTCGATTTCCGTCTCAACTGCTTCACCAAAATATATCGAAGTGAGAACCACGAATACAAAAGCCTGCAAAGCGCCGTCGAACAGGTCGAAGTAGATGCCTACAATCCCTGGAATAATCAGTGGTACAAAGCTGTATAACAGATGCATGACAATGAAACCGCCCATTATATTGCCAAAAAGACGCAGGCATAACGAAATGGGGCGCATGATGTAATCCAGAATTTTAACAAATCCGAATACCGGAGACGGCCGATAAAAGCCGCGGCTCCATCCCTTTACGCCTTTAAAGCGGAACTCCGAAACCATATAGATGAGCATCGTGGAGAGCGCCAGGCAGAGGGTCACGTTAAAATTCTTGGTGGGCGGCTCCAACGCCAGCTTGATACCCTCGAACTGCGGGTTGCCGAGAACGTCGGCAAGCCGCTTTCCCGAAGGGATTACGTCGAATATACCGACCATATTGGACAGCGCGATAAAAATCAGCAGCATGCCGGCGTAGGGGGCGAATATTTTATAAGCCTTCCCAATCAGGCCTCGCGTGAAGTTATTCAGAAAGTCAACATAGATTTCAGCGATATTTTGCGCACCGCCGGGGATATCTTTCAATTCGCGGGTAATAAACCATAGGGCGCCGATAATGACCGCGGAAATGATACACATCACTATAGCCGCGTCCGTTATGAAGGGAACGGACTTTCCGTTTATGTTCACGTGCATGAACACAATTGGGTTTATTACGTCATCCATCTAATCACCCTTTTCTCCCCATCCGTTGCTCGTAAGCCCGGTTTTTTCAGTTATTCCGTTAAAGCATATAACCGCCGGCATCAACAGAAATCCCGCGGTCACTCCGGCAAACAAACGTATGTCGATAAGAATGGAAATCAATAACAATACAAAACACGCTATCTGTGACGAGATAAAAAAAAGCGACGCGCGGCGCTTTCCAAGCGCACACATAGAAAGAAGGCTTTTGTTGTTCAGAATGATTTTATATATAGTGAAGGCCGCGCCTGAAATGATCCCCGCGGCAATGAATAAGTCCCAACCTCTAATAATGAAAACGACCACAGCTAAAATTGCGGCCAATAACGCCACACGCTTCGCCAAAAAACCGATCATCGTCTCACAACCTGACTAAGGTTTATATAACCGGTAAGATTTATATAATTAAAGTAAGCATTTGTCAATACTTGAAACTTTGACCTTGCTTAGTTCGTCGTTCGTCAGGTAAGTTACATCAGGTTATACTGCCTGAGCAACTCCTCGTAGCGGCGATCATATTCGTCCGCCGGCGACGGATCCACGTATGTTTCAAGAAGCGCGGGTTCAGGCAGAGGAGGAGGGGCAGTGACAGGGATGGTGGGTTCGTAAATCGTAAAATCATCATAGGTTTCCTCATACCGCAGTCCGGCCAATTGGTACTGCGATCTCAGCGCGTCATCCTCCGGAGTTAGGAGCAGGATTGGAGCGTTGACGTCCGCCTGCGCAAGTATCAATTCCCCTCCGTGTAATGGGCAGTACGCGTCAGGAGCCCCTCCGGACGCCATAATGATATTTGCCACTGAAGGGCAGCTCTTCGTCGCGCGATAACCTGTCGAGCGGCATGTCGTCACGCTCTCTACTCCGACCCCCGGAGGGATCATAAATTTATCAGGCGTACCCATAATCTTGACGGCCTGTTCCATAAATTCCTTCCACACAGGCGCCGCGACCGTTCCGCCAAACGCCCTGCCCAGCGTAGTGTGGTTGTCGTTGCCGACGTATACCACCGTAACCAGGCCGGGCGTTCCACCGACGAACCATACGTCGGTCCAATCGTTTGTCGTGCCGGTCTTGCCGAATGTCTGATAACCTTCCCTCGCGAGATTAGCCCTCGTCCCGGTTCCCCAGCTCACGGACTGCATCAGCATTGACCTTACGGTAGCCGCCGTCTCGGGGGACATGGCGTAGGAAAGCACCGGGCCGTTTTGTTCCAGTACACTGCCGCGGCTGTCACGAATTTCGCGCAGACCGTAAGGTTCCACCCTGTGTCCGTCGTTCGCGAAAGCGCAAAAAGCGGCCCCCATTTCGAGCGGAGTCAGGCTACTGGAGCCCAGTACGACCGATAGGTCCTCGGGGAGGTGGGGCGTGGTTATTCCCATTCTGCGGGCCTGCGTTCTCACGTCGGGCACCCCGGTCAACTGGCCGAGCCTGACGGCTACGGTGTTGATGGATAGGCTCAGGGCCTCGATAAGGGTCATCTCTCCCCGGAAAGTTCCGTCGCTGTTCTTGGGTGACCAGCCGTTGGAGAATGTGATGGGCGCGTCAAACATCCTGTCAACCGGCCTGAATCCGCTTTCGATCGCCGCGGCGTAAACGATGGGTTTGAAGGCTGAACCCGGCTGCCTGAATGCTTGCGTTGCCCTGTTAAACGCGCTGTCGTCAAAATTTCTTCCGCCTACCAACGCGAGTATCTCGCCGGTATTAGGGTCGAGGCAGACGAGCGCCCCCTCGAATTGCATCTTGGAGATGACATCCTCCGCGTGTTTTTGCAGTTCGAGGTCTATGGTGGTGCGGACGGTGAGCCCGCCCCTGTATATTTGGTCTCTTCCGTACTTGGGGAGCAGTTCTCTGAAGAGTATATGCGATACGAAATGAGGCGCATCCTCCATCACGAATCTGACCCGTGCTTCGGCGCTCTCTACGGCGTACTGGAGGTTGGCTGCGAACGCCACAGTTTTGTCCTGATCCGTTATCATCCTGGTGTCGACCATGCGGGTAAGCACGTAATTCTGTCTCGACTTGGCCCTGTCGGGATTTCTGAGCGGATTATAGGCGTTGGGAGCGGGGAGCAGCCCGGCCAGCATCGACGCTTCCGCGAGCGAAAGAGTGCCGACATCCTTGCCGAAATAATTCTGCGCCGCCGCCTTTATGCCGTAGGCCCTCTGTCCGAAGTAAGCCATATTGAGATATAGCTCCAGTATCTGATCTTTCGTGTACTTCCTCTCCATACGTATCGCGAGTATCGCTTCCTTCGCTTTGCGCTTGAGGGAATTTTCACGATCCAGCAGCATGAGGCGCGCGACCTGCTGCGTGATTGTACTGCCTCCCTGTGCGGCTCTCCTATGCGTCAGGTCGACTATGGCCGCCCGCGCAATCGCCTTCAGTCTTATGCCGCGATGCGCGTAAAACTCGCCGTCTTCCGCCGCAATAATTGCTCTGATTGCCCAAGGTGATATTTGGGAGAGCTCGGCCCAGGATCTGTTTTCATCAAAGAGTCTAGCAATGACTACGTCGTGTCGATCATAAAGTACCGACGTCAGGCTCGGCGTGCGCATGTCCTCGACCGGCGGAAGGTCCTGCATAACGTCCCGCAAAAAAACGACGGTGAGGACGGACGCGAAAGCGGCTATTCCCATCAGGAAAAATATAATAAGCAGGAAGAAACCCCTTATCATTGGAAATATTCTTATGGATGGTTTTTCCTCTGGAATCTTTTTACCGCGGTTTCTTCGTTGCATTATGCGAGATCCTCCATGGCAGTTTGTACAAAATCTATTTTATTATATCATTGGGCAATGATTGCATGCAGGTATTTTTCGAAAAATTCTCCGAAAAATTCTTGGCTCATCACTAAATCGCTATATCACTAAATCGCTATCACTAAATCGCTATTGACAGTTTCAGTACGTATATATAGAATGTCAACGAATTTGAGTCGCTAGTAATAACACAGGCTCGGGAGGAGGGATCGCCGTGTACATGAATTCGGATTTAAGTTTCGTGATTACTCTGGTTCTGGTACTTAGCCGCGGGTCCCGCCCGAGGCCGATTGGTGCATGAACCAGCATTAGTCGAACCCGGCCGGGACCCGTATAAGGGTTCCGGCTTTTTTAATGGCTAAAGCGAGCAGCCGATGCCTTAATCTTTTTTTATGGAGGATTTGTCATGAGATGTACTTTCAGTGTTTTGACACAGGACAGCCCAGGCGTTTTAATGAGAATAGCGAGCTTGTTTTACAAACGCAACTACAACATCGCGAGCCTCAGTGTATCACCGACAAACGATCCCGAAATCTCGCGCTTCACCATAGTTATCGAAGCGGACGGGTGGGGGCATGAACAGGTCGAGAAGCAGCTCGCCAAACTCGTGGAGGTAGTCGCGGTCGAGAATTTGAGCAACGGCAAGTTCGTTGAGCGCTGGCTCTCTTTGATAAAAGTAAAAGCGAACCTGGAGAACCGCCCGCACATTCTCCAGATAGCCGACGTGTTCCGCTGCCGCGTCGTAGACATGGGCAGCGACGCACTGACGATAGAGGTCACCGGCGATGAGGGCAAGATGAAAGCATGCACGGAGGCGCTCCGCCCATACGGCATATTGGAGGTGGCCGGTTCCGGTTCCGTGGCCCTGAGCAGGGCCGGTTTCAATATATCATAATAATGTTCATCAAAATAAACTAATACAAGGAGTGTTCGAAATGGCGCATGTGTACTACGACAAGGACGCTAATTTGAAGGTTTTATCGGGTAAGACGGTGGCGGTGCTTGGCTACGGCAGCCAGGGGCACGCGCACGCTCAGAATCTCAAGGAAAGCGGAGTGACGGTGATAATAGGGCTTCACGAGGGAAGCAAGTCACGCGATGCGGCGAAAAAAGACGGCTTCGATGTCTATTCGGTGGCGGAGGCGGCAAAGCGCGCTGATATCATCATGTTTTTGATGCCTGACCATCTACAGGCCGAAATATACAACAACCATGTCGCGCCGAACATGAAAGACGACGCCTCTCTGGCATTTGCTCACGGGTTCGCGATCCACTTCGGCCAAGTCGTTCCTTCGAAGAAGAATGACGTTTTCATGATAGCGCCCAAGGGTCCCGGTCACATCGTCCGCCGCATGTATACCGAAGGCAAGGGCGTGCCGGCGCTGGTGGCCGTATTCCAAAACGCGTCCGGCAGGGCTATGGAAGTGGCGCTTGCATACGGATGCGCCATAGGCGCCGGGCGGTCTGGAATTTTGGAGACCACTTTCCGGGAGGAAACCGAATCAGACCTGTTTGGCGAACAGGCCGTGCTGTGCGGCGGGCTCTCCGAACTTATAAAGGCGGGATTCTATACGCTCGTCGAGGCTGGATATCAGCCGGAGATAGCATACTTCGAATGCTTGCATGAGGTGAAACTTATAGTCGATTTGATTTTCGAGGGCGGGCTCTCATGGATGCGCTATTCGATCAGCGATACGGCCAAATACGGCGACGAGGTCTCCGGCAAGCGTGTCGTTGACGACTGCACAAAGGCGACCATGAAAAAAATCCTGGAGGAGATCCAGGACGGTACGTTCGCAAAGGACTGGATTCTCGAAAACCGCGCCGGACGCCCAAAAATGAAGAAGTGGGTCGCGGCCGAGCGCGACCAGCTGCTTGAACATGTCGGGCGCGATTTGCGCGGCATGATGCCTTGGCTTGACAAGAAAGAAGCGCCGGAGTACTAGACATGAGTAACGCTAATGATATCGTAAAGATTTTCGACACCACTATGCGGGACGGCGAACAGGCGGCCCGCATCAACCTGAACACAGGAGAGAAGGTTCAGATAGCCCACGCCCTGGAACGTCTCAACGTCGATGTTATAGAGGCTGGTTTCCCCGCGGCGTCACGCGGCGACTTTGAGGCTGTTTCCGCAGTAGCGGCGGAGGTTCGTGTTCCGGTCATAGCGGGCCTCGCCCGCACGATCGAGAGGGATATCTTGACGGCCGGGGAAGCGCTTCGCGAGGCGGCGCGTTCGAGGATACACACTTTCATAGCTACAAGCCCAATCCATATGGAATATAAGCTGAAAATGAAACCGGCCCAGGTATTGAATGAGGTGGAGTGCGCAATAACTCTGGCGAAGACCATCACTCCCGACGTGGAATTTTCCGCGGAGGACGCGAGCCGCTCCGATATAGACTTTTTGGTGGATGTGTACACTCTCGCCATTGAGCGCGGGGCGACCACGTTAAATATCCCCGACACGGTAGGCTACGCCATGCCCTTCGAGTTCGAGGAGTTTTGCAGGGCGATAATAACGAGGGTAAACAAGCCGAATGTTATATGGTCCGTACACTGCCACAACGATCTTGGGCTTGGCGTGGCTAACTCGCTCGCTGCGGTGCGCGCAGGGGCGCGCCAGATCGAGTGTACGATAAACGGCCTGGGCGAGCGGGCGGGCAACGCGTCTATGGAGGAGGTAGTGATGGGACTCCGGACAAGGCGCGACCATTTTGGAGTTGACACGAAAATTGACGCCAAAAGGTTCTTCTCCGCGAGCAAGTTGGTTTCAGGTCTTACCGGTGTTCCGGTCCAGCCGAACAAAGCGATAGTAGGCATAAACGCCTTCGCGCACGAGGCCGGTATCCATCAGCACGGAATGCTCTGTAACAGGGCGACCTACGAGATAATGACGCCTGAGAGCGTGGGAGCGCCGGGGACTGATCTTCATCTGGGCAAACACTCAGGCAGGCACGCCTTCAACGAGCGCGTCGAGATGCTCGGGTATCAACTCACGCGAGATCAGAGCGAATCGGCCTTCAAGTACTTCAAGGAGTTGTGCGACAAGAAAAAGGACGTGTCCGACGGCGATATAGAGGCATTCCTGCTCGACCGTATCCTCCAGCTGACTCCCGAAAAACGCTACGAGCTCAAGGATTACGCTGTGACCGTCGGCTCGGGCGGCAAACCCACCGCCTCAATAACCCTGATCCACGATGGGATGGAAACAACCGAGGCAGCCGTGGGCAATGGCCCGGTAGACGCGGCGTACCAGGCAATTTTGAAGATACTGTCCTTCGAGCCCGAACTTGCCGAATTTCGTATAAGGGCGACAAGTGAGCTCGCGGACGCGCTGGGCGAAGCCCACGTGATTCTCCGTTACAAGGATGAAAAAACCGACATAAAAGCTCAGGGCAGGGGAGCAAGCACGGACATAATAGAGGCGACGATACGAGCGTACATCGAGGCGGTAAATCGCCTGCTCTCAGTCGCGGCGGTTAGAGAGGTGACGCTCTGATGCCTTATACCTTGGCGGAGGCCATAATAGCTTCTCACACGAAGGACACCGTTTCTCCGGGATACGTCTGTCACGTGCGCGTCGATTTCGCGTTCGCGAACGACATAACAGGTCCGCCGGCCATAGAGGAGTTCAAAAAAATGGGGGCAACTCGCGTATTCGACCCCGAGCGGTGTTCGATAATACCTGACCATTTTACACCCAACAAGGATATAGCCTCGGCGGAGCAGGCTCGCAAAGCGCGGATTTTTGCCCGCGAGCAGGGCATGAAGTACTGGGAGGTCGGCCGCGTCGGAGTGGAACATGCCTTCATACCCGAAACGGGTAATGCTCTCCCCGGTGAAATAATTATAGGCGCGGACAGCCACACCTGTACCTACGGCGCCTTGGGCGCGTTCGGTACCGGGATGGGGCATACCGACCTCGCCGCGGTATGGGCTCTAGGTGAAACCTGGCTGCGCGTTCCCGAAACGATAAGGGTGATCATTAACGGCATGCCGTCGGAGTGGATCGGGGGCAAGGATCTGATATTGCATCTCGTCGGAATGATGGGCGTCGAGGGCGCGAGATACATGTCCCTCGAATTTGCGGGAGAGGCAATAAGAGCCCTATCTATGGACGACCGCTTCACCATGTCCAACATGGCCATAGAGGTGGGGGCTAAGTGCGGACTGTTCGCGCCGGACACGAAATCGCTGGAATACGCAAACGCGCGGAAGTCACGTGAGTTCACCCCCATTTATTCCGACGAGGACGCGAATTACGCCCGTACCGTGGAGATAGACGCTTCGTCGATATCGCCTACCGTGGCCCTGCCCCATCTGCCGGGCAATACCCAAACAGCCCGCGATTGTTCGTCTATGGAGATAGATCAGGTGTTCATAGGAAGCTGCACGAACGGGCGCAGTTCGGACATGGAGGCCGCCGCCCGCATCCTGAACGGGCGCAAAGTCCATGAACGGGTGAGGCTGATTGTGATCCCGGCCTCGTACGAGGTTTTCAGCGAGGCTTTGGACCGGGGTTGGATCAAAATATTCACGGAAGCAGGGGCGGTTGTATGCACCCCAACCTGCGGGCCATGCATGGGCGGGCACATGGGAATACTGGCGGACGGCGAGCGCTGTGTTTCGACGAGCAACAGGAATTTCGTCGGCCGCATGGGGCCAAGGAACAGCGAGGTAATACTCGCGAGTCCCAAAGTAGCGGCGGCAAGCGCTATAACCGGGCGCGTAACCGATCCACGCGACGTGGCGAGCAAATGAGGGGGGCGGTAAGATGAGTACAGTATCCAAAATCACCGGACGCGCGTGGGTATACGGCGACAACGTCGACACGGACGTGATAATTCCCGCCCGTTACCTCTCCACGAGCGAGCCCGCGGAGCTTGCTCTTCACTGTATGGAGGACATAGACGAGCCGTTTGCCGCTTCGGTAATTAAAGGAGACGTCATCGTGGCCGGGGCGAATTTCGGCTGCGGATCGAGCAGAGAGCACGCGCCGATTGCGATAAAGGCCGCCGGGGTGTCTTGCGTGGTCGCGTCGTCATATGCGCGAATCTTCCACCGCAACGCCATCAACATTGGGCTGCCCATTTTAGAGTGTCCGGAAGCCAGCGCGCCCGGAGCTGTGAACAAGGGCGACGAACTGGTGATAGACGTGGCTTCCGGGGAGATAACGAACAAAACTAACGGCAGAACTTTCAAAGCGGCGCCGGCGCCGGATTTTCTGCAAAGTTTATTCGCGGCGGGCGGTCTGGTTCCTTACGTCCGGAAAAGATTGGAGCGCGCGAAGTGAGTAAAAAGATAAAACAGGTCGCAGTGATACCCGGTGACGGCATAGGCCCGGAGGTGACGGCGGAGGCGAGGAAGATAGCCGATGCCGCCGCATATAAAGAGGGTGTGGCGTTCGAGTGGGTGGAGTATCCCTTCGGGGCGTCGCACTATCTCAGTACTAACGAAGTTCTGCCAGGGTCCGCGATAGAGGAAATGCGCGGATGCGACGTGATGCTGCTCGGGGCTATAGGCTCTCCAAGCGTTAAGCCGGGGATACTTGAGCGAGGGATATTGCTCGCGCTCCGATTCATATTCGACCAGTACGTAAACCTCCGCCCCGCCAAGTCACTGCCCAACGTGCCGACTCCTGTACCCTTGGGGGAACGCGGCATGGACTCGGTTGTGATTCGAGAGAACACCGAGGATTTGTACATGGGGCTCGGCAGGGTATTCGAAGGGGCGTCGGATTCATTCAAAATGCCGCTTGAATTAGAACGCGGCGGTTATTCGCTCAGTGGTTCGCTCGAGCTGTCCCTGTCGCCGAATATGCCTTTTGCCGCGCAAGTCGCTCTCAATACGCGCCACGGCATCGGACGCATAACGAGGTACGCGTGCGAGGAGGCCCGCAGGAGAGGGGAGAATCGTGTTACCATCGTCACGAAATCGAACGCGGCTCCCGCGCTCTATGGTTATTTTGAGGACGAGGCGAAGCGCGTCATTGCGGAAGAATTCTCTGATATCAAGCCGGATACCGTGAATGTCGACGCGCTCTGCTATCACCTGTCCAGAACGCCGGCGGCCTATGGGGTCCTGCTCTGCCCGAACCTGTTCGGCGACATAGTGAGCGACCTTCAAGCTGGACTTGCCGGAGGACTGGGAACCGCGGCGGGCGGCAACATCGGCGAAGGGCTCTCGATGTTCGAGCCCGTTCACGGATCCGCCCCCGACATAGCCGGCACAGGCAGAGCTAATCCGATAGCCGCGATACTGTCGGGCGCCCTTATGCTGAAACACCTTGGCCTCGATAAATCAGCAAGTGACGTCGAGCGGGCAATCTGCGAATATCTGCGCGAATCACCGCTCCAAGATTTCCCGTTCGAGTTCGGGGGAGAGAAGAAGTGTTCCGACGTCGGGGACGCGGTACTACGTAAATTGTAAATTGGGAGGTATTTCTCCATGGGAATGACAGGCGCTGAAATTCTTGTAAAGTCGTTGGAGGATGAGGGGGTCGAAACGATCTTCGGCCTGCCCGGAGGCACAGTCATTCCTCTGTATGACGCCTTGTATGACTCGTCGATAAAACATGTTCTCGTGCGCCACGAACAGGCGGCGGCCCACGCGGCGGACGCTTTTTCGAGGGTGGGGGACAAGGTGGGAGTGTGTTTTGCAACGTCCGGTCCGGGAGCGACTAATCTGGTTACGGGCATCGCGACGGCGAACATGGATTCGTCGCCGATGGTGGCCGTGACAGGACAAGTCGCGACGGCGGCGATAGGGAAGGACGCCTTTCAGGAGGCGTTCATCCTCGGCATATCGATGCCCATAGTGAAACACAGCATGCAGGTGAGATCTACGGATGATATCCCGCGCGCGGTGCGCGACGCTTTTTTCATCGCGTCAACCGGGAGGCCGGGTCCCGTGTTGATCGATATGCCGGTGGACATACAGAAAACCTCGGGCGAATACAGACGTCCAGAGTCGTCCGGGTTGACTTATCCCGGCTATCCGGCGAGTTTGCCCGAGGATATCGAACGGCTTGGCGAGGCGGGGCGTCTGATACGTAGCGCGGAACGCCCGGTCATAATAGCCGGAAATGGCGTGAACCTGTCCCGGGCGTTTGAAGCGCTGAGGGAGTTCTCGGAGAATCTCGATATCCCGGTCGCGAACTCATTGCTGGGCAAGGGAACGATTCCCTACGACCATCCGAACAGGGTGGGAATGATTGGGATGCACGGTCACGCGGCGGCAAACCGGGCGATCACAAACGCGGACGTCATCATTGCCGTAGGATCGCGGCTCAGCGACCGCAGCACCGGAAAGGTAGCCGATTTCGGCCGGGGAGCGCACATCATACACATAGATGTCGACTGCGCTGAGATTCGCAAAAATGTAGAAACCGACGTGTGGCTTCTGGGAGATGCGTCGCGGCTGCTCCGACTGCTCTCCGACGAGGCCTCAGGGCATGATCCCAAAAAGCGCGCGGAGTGGATGGAGCGCATCCGCGAATTCGACGAGTCGGAACCGACGGCCCGCAAGGCAGTCGATGGTAAGGTTCATCCGTGGCAGGTGGTTGACGCACTGGACGAAATTACACAAGGCGAAGTGGTGGTCACTACGGAGGTCGGGCAGAACCAGATGTGGGCCGCCCAATATCATAGATCCCTGCATCCGAGGAGCTTCGTCACCTCCGGCGGGCTGGGCACGATGGGATTTGGTATTCCCGCGGCGATGGGCGCTCACTTCGCCCGCCCTGATGTGCCGGTCGTGTGCATAGCGGGCGACGGCAGCGCGATGATGAACATACAGGAACTCGATACATATGCGCGTTACGGGATGCCCATCAAGGTGTTCGTGCTGGACAACAACTGCCTCGGAATGGTGAGGCAGTGGCAGGAGTTATTTTACAGTAGGCGCTACTCGAACACCCTTTACGGTTTGAAGCCGGATTTTGTGAAGATAGCGCAGGGAATGGGAGTCGACGCGTTTTTTGTGGACGATCCGGCGAAGGTAAAGCAAACTATTGAGCGAGCTATGGAAATCCCCGGCCCCGCTCTGATACACTTCGCGATACAGCAGTCTGAAAATGTGTTCCCGATGGTCCCGGCGGGTGAATCACTCGAAAGCATGATTGTATGGGCTCAACGGGACTAATGACATTATGATAAAGGTATTCGTAACGGGAGCTTCGGGCAACGTCGGCAGGACCATCATCAGGACAATGAGGGACCGTGAAGGTTTCGAACTTTCCGGGGGATGGTGCGTGGAGGCAGGGGAGGATTTGGGTATTCTCGCCGGGATCGGGTCAGTTGGCGTCAAATCGTCCTCCACGCTTGACGAAGGGTTGTCTATCTCCAAGCCGGACGTTGTCATTGATTTCTCCGTTGCCGGTATTCTCGAAGAAAACATGAAATCCTATATTAAGGCCGGATTGAATGCAGTAATAGGTACCACCGGCCTCTCCGGCGAGCAGTTGGAGCCGTTCAGGAAAGAAGTTTACGCAAATGGCCTGCGCTGGGCCGCGATTCCAAACTTTGGGCTGGGGATCAGCCTCGTTTCCGATTTTATTAGGAAGGTCCGCGAATATTATCCTTTTGTTTCGATAATGGATCAGCATACTAACGAGATGGCAAACGCCCCGAGCGGCACCGCCGCCGCGCTGGCCGGCGCCGCCTCGGAAGGTCCGTTTGGCCCTGTCGCAAGCCGCGAGGTTTATCCAGGCGTAATGGGAGGAAAGATACAAGGCGTCCAGGTGCTCTCACAACGCCTTCCGTTTCCCGGACCATACTCCTCGCATGAAATTACGCTGGCGAGGAAGGATGAGATAATCCGAATCACGGTGCAGGATCACACGAGCGACGTCTATATGGACGGCGTGTTCCTGACCGCGGAAAAACTGTCCTGCTTCCCGGAGGGAACTTTTTTGACAAGCATGTCGGAAGTTATGAAATAGTAAGGGCGGCAATCCTGCCGCCCTTTTACGCGCTTATGTTTTTGTGAACCGTTTCTTACAAATCAATTTCCTCGCCCGGGGCGACGACGCGTTTGCCGGGCGCGTCAAAAGCCTCCGCGCGTTCCCTGTCAAACAGTTCGCCCGGTTTCATATGAACGGGGATATTTACCCGCGCGCCGATAAGCTTGGCGCTTTCGGCGGCCTCGTTTAAATCCATGTTGTAAAAACCGTCGATGGGCAGCAAGGCGTAATCGAGCTTCCGCTCCGCAAAGGATTCCATCGACTTCGTTTTTGACGTATCCGACGCTATATAAATTTTGACGCCGTCGACGGTGAGCATGAAACCCACGCACTGCGTCGGATCGTGGTTGACGTTGTTTGCCTCGACCGCTTCGATGACGATGCCTCCGACGTCGAACGTGTTGTGTTTGCCGCCCGCGAGGGCTTCTACGTTCGTAATCACCCTGCAACCCGGTTTCTGCGTCACGAGCTCAGTTTTGTTGTGGTCGTCGTGTTGGTGGGATACCAGCAGAATGTCGGCGGGTTTGTCGTAGCCGTCCCCCGCATAGGGATCGATGTAGATGACCCTGCCGTCCGCTGCCGTGATTCTATAGCTGCCATGCCCTTGATACAGTAATTTGGTCGCCATTTTTTAATTCTCCTTTTGTTTATTTGAACTTATATATCATTATTGTATTTAATTATATAACGTATTTTACATTTGTCTATATCCCGCGTCGTCATAATGAATGATCCTGTCTGCCCGTTCCGCTCGTAAATATCTTTTTAATTTCTCCAGCAACTCATCATAATCGACAGGTTTGCCGATATGATCGTTCATTCCGGCATCAAGGCACCGTTCAACATCTTCTCTGAACACATTCGCCGTCATGGCGACGATGGGGATTTCCCCGGCTCTTATGGAATCGAGCGCCCGTATGCGCCGCGTCGCTTCCAGACCGTCCATGACCGGCATTTGCATGTCCATTAAAATCATGTCATACCTCTCCGGCGCGGCGTCAAATAGCCTCACGGACTCGGCGCCGTCGAACGCGCAGTCGATTTCAAGCCCGGTGGGCTCCAATAGTGTAAGCACAATTTCGCGGTTGACCTCCACGTCCTCCACCAGCAGGATGCGGCGTCCTTGAAATGACTCATCGCGTTCATGTTCAGGGCTGCCGGATTCGGCGCTGCTCGCCGCGCCGACATGGTTATTGATGCATTCCGCCACATCGGAAGAGAATAAAGGTTTTGATAGGAAGCCGTTAACGCCGGCCGCTTTTGCCTCCTTTTCAATAGGATTCCAGTCGTGCGCGGAAATGATAATGATCTCCGGTTTTCTTGCCTGCGTCGCCGTTATGGCGCGAGAGAGCGCGATGCCGTCCATCATAGGCATTCGCAGATCAATAAAACAGATGTCGTATGTGACGTCACGGTTGAGCAGCACGAGCGCTTCCTCGCCGTCAGCGGCGGCGTCGCAGATCAGATTCATCCGCCGCGCGAGAACCTCGAAAAACTCCAGCACCTCCGGTCCGTCATCCACGACGAGCATTCGGATGGTTTCCGTTCTCTCAATGACAACCGGCGGGCTTTCTTCGTACGGTACGCGTTCCAGTTTGACTGAAAAAGCAAAAGTAGCCCCCGCGCCGAGTTCGGATTCAATCCATATATTGCCGTTCATCAACTCGACGATGCGTTTGGAAATCGCAAGCCCGAGCCCTGTTCCGCCGAATTTGCGGGTTGTGTCCTTCTCCGCCTGCTCAAAGGAAGTGAACAGCCGTTTTTGCTGAGCTGGGCTGATCCCTATGCCCGTGTCCCTCACCTCAAACTGTATTGCGCAAAAATTGTTTTCTTCCCCCATGAACCTCACATGCAGCGAAACCAAGCCCGATTCCGGCGTAAATTTGACCGCGTTGGACAACAGATTTGTAATGACCTGAGCCAGCCGCTGGTCGTCGCCGATCAACATGCGCGGGATATTCGGATCAAGTTTCAGTTTGAAGGTCTGCCCTTTTTCATTGAAACGGAAGACGACGACGTTTACAACCTTCTTGATCATCTTCTCAAAGTCGAATTCCACATTGGACAAGTCGAATTTATTGGCCTCAATTTTGGACATGTCAAGGACATCGTTGATAATGCCAAGCAAATGAGTGGAAGCGATCTCGATTTTTTCAAAGGCGTAATCTTTTTTTTCCATGCTGGGCGCGGATTTGCCGATCGTCGTCATGCCGACGATCGCATTAATGGGCGTTCTGATTTCGTGGCTCATGTTGGAGAGGAACTGGCTCTTAGCCTGATTCGCGGCAAAAGCTTTTTCGAGAGCCACGGTAAGCTCCTGCGTCATCTGGTTACGCAGCAGCGCGTTTGTAATCAGCAGGCTGGCCGACCGCAGGATTGATTCTTCGTTCAAAGTAAACAGCCGTTCCCGGTGGCAGTCGTTAAAGCCCACGAACCCCCAGAATTCGTTGCGCAGAAAAACAGGCACAATCAGAAGAGAAAGAATACCCTGAGCTACAAAACGCTCATTTGCAGGCATTTCGCGGACAATGCCGTTGATGCACTCATTTTTTCTGAGCTTCGCCTCCCAGCCCGGCAGGTTTTCTTCATAGGGTACGTCAATTGTGATTTTTTTGCCCTGAGATGGCTCGGCGCCCTCCGACCATTCATAAAGCTGATTGCAATACAGTTTTCCGTTCACACTGTGGTTCCGCCATAAACGCACACGATCGGCGTCCACGGCGTCTGCCAATACGCCCATGCTGCGCCACAAAGCGCTCTCAAATTGATCCACTTCAGCCTGAAGCAAATATGTGATCGCGGTATTGACCGCGTTGAGTAATAGATCGCGTTGTTCCGTATCCGTTTCTTTCGCTCTCACTCTGATATCTTTCTCCCCATAAAGATCATTTAGATGAATTAATCATTTACGAAGCGGATGATTCTTTATGGCGTTCGCTGATCACTTTGTTTCTGTAGTATAAAGCGATATCGACGCTGACCATGATAATATTCATGACGTAGAGCCAGAGTACAAAGTCAGAGTTAGGTGAAAGCGCCTTATATAAAATGCCCAGCAGATACCCCATCCAGATCACGATTAAAAACAGCAGGCTTTTCCCCACGTTGGCACGGGCTTTGTATGATTTATATATGTTGAACGGCCAAGCAAAGCCGAAGCAAAACAGCATTCCCGCTTCCAGTATCCACAATAAACTCATATTCCACATCTCCATCAAGGTTCGAGCAAATTCTTGAACACTCCGTCCCTTGGGTCCACTATTACCGTTGTGCCGGGTTTTACGCTCGCTCTGTACATTTCGAGCTGTTTCAGGTATGTGTAAAGCTCGACGTTGTTCTGCGTGGCCCTGTTTATTATGGACTGAGCTTCCTTGTCGCCCTCGGCTTTGATCCGGGCCGCCCTCACATTCGCGTCGGCGACTATGGCCGCCGCGTCCCAGTCGGCTTTCGAGCGTATCTGGTTACTCTCGGCGTCGCCCTCCGCCCTGGTCTGTATTGATATGCGCTCGCGCTCCGTTATCATGGATTTGTAGACCTGCTCCTCGTTTGCCGCGAGCAGCAGAACCTTCTTGAACTGTACCGTCCTTACGTCGAGGCCGAAGTCGCTGGTCTGCTCGCGGGTTATTCTGAGTATCTCACTCAGGATGGGCTCGCGGTTGTTCACGATGATGTCCTCGAATGTGCTTCTGCCCGCTATCGAAAGCATGGCGGAATAGGTCACGTCGTCAAGCCGCATTAGAGCGCGGTCTATTGTGCGGCTCGTCTGATAGAATTTCTCCGGGTCGGTAATTACAAACGTTGCCAGAATGTCGACCTCTATAGTCTGCATGTTGGATGTTATAACGCTCGCCGTGTCGCTGTAATACTCGTACAACCGCGAGGAATACTTGGTCAGTTTGTCGATGCCGGGTACCTTGATATGCAGCCCGGGTTCGCGCAGCACATTCTTCACAACGCCGAAGCGGGTGACAAGCCCAATTTCATGAGGATATAGCCTGTAAAGCGACGCAAGCAATATAGCGCACAGGAAAAAAATTACCGGAATTATGAGAGCTTTTTTCACCGTTCCCCACTCCTATCTCGTCGTGATTACGGGTACTTCGCCGAGGAAAATGTTGCTGTTGTTCGAGCCGTCAACGAATATGATATTGAGCCGTCTGAGAACGTCCTCTATGTTTTCGTACCACAGATTCGTTCGCACGAGATTCGGGTTCATGACGAACATCTCGTTAAGCGACGTAAGGCGCGTTGATACGGCGGTTGCGTCGGCGATCGTGTTTACCTTGTACGCCTCAGCGTTGTTCACGGCAACCTGAGCCATGCCTCTCGCCTCTTCGACGGTCTTGTTCGCGTAGGCCTCGGCTTCGTTGATGGCGCTGGCTTTAGCCTGTTTCGCCGTTTCGACGTCATTGTACGACGGCTGTACCGACGGAGGAACTCTTACCTCGCTGATCAGCACGTCTACAATAGTTATGCCTATGCCAAGCTGATTGTAAGTGTTCGTTATGCGATTTCTGGCGTTAGCGGAGAGAGCCACTTTGCCGGTCGTCAGTATTTCCTCGTAATTCATGCTCGCGACTTCCTTGCGGAAATCCGCCTCGGCGAGCCCGGCTATGAGCCT
>Ga0099364_10003076_pt1 | contig 26184 bp, 32 predicted proteins | sample TergutTh196P3_FD_73070 | JGI IMG/M metagenome (GOLD analysis project Ga0099364, IMG submission 73070) | Microcerotermes parvus P3 segment gut microbial communities from Pointe-Noire, Republic of the Congo - Th196 P3 | ecosystem: Host-associated > Arthropoda: Insects > Digestive system > Gut ...
AGTTCTGATTCGGGCAATGTTGATTAGCGTGAATTGTTGTGTGATAAGTTACAATTAACGATATAATTTCGTGGAAAATATCGAAAGTATAATCCACGTTATACACCTGCCCGACCGTGTTGTTATCCTCGTTTGCACGTTTTTGTAACAGCACATAAGCGATTGCGAGAATTTCATTTTCGGGTAGAGTCAAATTCCACGCATTACGCAACATTGCCTTTTGCGGGTCTGTCGCAAACGCCGTTTCGTAGTTGGTAATCCCGCCGTCCATTGCGATTGTTCGCAAAAATACTAAATCGCTGTTTGCCAACTCACCGTTGTATAAATCATTGCCGAGGAATTGCGGGGCGTTGACCAAATCATTAAATCCCGCTTGTGCATCGGTGACGGCGTTGTCAAGTACGTCTAACTTGTAAGTTGCGTTCCTTGTCTGACGAATTAGAATTTCCGAGCGGTAACACACTCGCTAAAGCCTGTTCCTGCCTGTACGGAGCGGACGAGAGCAGAATTTGATTTTTTCGTGCAATAATCCGCAATGTTTCAGTATTTTGTTCTAATTCCTCGTGACTGTCGGCGGTTATCATAATGATAAATTGACAAAGTGTCATCTTTTGATTTCGACCTTGCAAATCTTCAAGTAACTCATACGCTTGCGCCTTGTTTTCGGCGAGTTCAGTACCCTCAATCGGGTCAATAAACGCGCCGCGAGCCGCATTTGCCGCCGCTTTCGTCTTGGTTATTTCTTCTTGTTTCATATTCGTAATTTGTCGCCTTACAAGTTCAATCGCATCAGCTGTATCAACAAACTCGATATTTTTTGTTATAATCAAACTTTGATTAGTTTCAAGTATATCCTTGAAAATCGTGTCTGCGATTGAAGAAGTCGGCAATTTTTGAAAATACAAACACCGCGCGTACTTGTCATTAAACATGAAGTAGTCTTTTTTGAACTCGAAATAATCGGGACAACAAAGCATCTTTTCTGCTCTGCGTGCAAATTCGTCCCGTGTAATAAATGTCAAGTCTGTGTTGACACCACGGAAAACATCGCAGAGAATTCTAACACGTTCATTCGCTTTGAGCGGTAACATTTCCGTGCCGAGTTTCTGCATACAAAGGTTCAGATACGCTTCATAATTAAGAAATCTCGTGTTAGCCGCTTCAAAATTAATCGCCGTCACGGTAATCGTAATATACCATTTGCATTGAATCCCATTTTGACCGAGCATGAGTTTATCGTGTAAAATACCGTTAAACTCATCACGGTGTTCATCACTGCTCTTGCCTGTATGTTGGAGCAAAACCCGCTGTTCAAAGTCTTTTCTATTGATTTTCGTGTCGTGCATTGTTATTTGAACGCTTGCCGAGCTGTCAAAACCGTTAAGTAAATCAACATAGGAAAGCAGTTTTTGCTCCTGCTCTGTAGCCGGAAGTGACGAGTAGTTAATATCCGGCCCATAATATGTTTTTGAGGGAACATAAAAAATTTATATAAAACTTTTGCATATTCCTCAAATCTCATGCCTTTATAGGTGATAAAACCCCATAATATAATTGGTGTAACCGACAAGATGACGAGCCACAGCAGATAATCTTGAGGGATATATCTTGCGCCGAACACGCCGAGAGGGACTCCCACGAGAAGCGCGCATATAATCGCAACAACCTGCCTTACGGTCAGCCCATAGACTAATTTACTCTTATAATCTTTTATTTCCTTTGGAATTTTTACTTCAAGCATAATCGCTATTCCTTTCCTTGTTATTTTTCAAAAAGTTATCATTAGTGATAACTTTTTAACCTATACCGCATATTTTTCTTGCCCATGTTCCGGATTTAATTACGCCCAAACCAAGTGAGATTAATGCGACAACTTGAATTAATTTAGTCATCCAAAACCCATTGTCTTCGTTCAAAAAATACCCCTGTATTGCCAAATAAGTTATGAACATCACAACAATTACCGTTATTTGCAAAACAACTGCTATGTAGTTTTTTATGAAACTCTTTCCTACATCATTTGTCGCTTCGGAAGCGAAAGTACAAAGCGGTAATGGCGCGAAAATTGTGTATAACGTAAGCTCAAATATTCGCCCGATTGTTATTATGAAAACAAGAATTGCAACGCCTTTCAAGACAAGGAAATATGGCTGTAACAGCATCAATTCAAATGCAGTACTGAATGAGCTTCCTCCGGTTGGCGGTAAAAATGTGTCTACTTGTATGTCTCCCGGCTGTGGGAAATTATACAATTCCGGGTCCATCACTATTGGATAGAAAATCCCCACTGCCTCTTGGGAAATTGTGTAAGCCAAGGCTATTTACAACCTCAAAAGGTGATGTTAGAGAAAATTCAAACGCCTTATTAAGCAATTCGTTTGTTTCCCGAACATTAGATGTTATGCTTGCATACAAATCATGAACGCCGAATCCTAAAACATCTAAAACCGCCGATGATACTACCGGAAAAATCACAAATACTATCACCGCATACATGCAAATAACAAAGTAAATCTTTGAACGCAAGCTTAAATTTTGCCATGAGTATTCATTTGCAAAAGCTGTTGCTCTTTGTTGCAAAAACGGCTTTATTTTCGATAGTTTTGGTTTTTTTATACTCACAAAAATTCCCCCTTTCCTATACAAATTGCGGAAGCATAATCGCAACCGAAGTAGTTATTGCACCTGCCGCTATTGTTTTTAATCCCGAAATTTTCCCGGTTGCGTTGTTGTCTTTGATTGAGAACCCAAACATGACCGAGCCGAGCAAGACCACAAGCGCACCTACCGTCGCTACCCAAGCACCTATAAATGTCATTAGCTCGGTAAACTGTGCATCTAAATCCATTCCGAATTGGAATAGATTGAGGTCGTCGCCGTTCACAGCCGCGACTATCATAAACCCCGAAACCATTATTAAAACAGCCTGTATTTTTTCTTGTGCTTCCTCAACTTTTATGCTGAGGGCAAATTTGATTGCTCCGATAAACGCCACAAAACCGCCTATTCTCGCTATCCATGTAGAGAAGAATTCGATTCCCTGTGAAGCGATAGATTGCGGCGTTCCTGATGGCGGTGTGGGTAAAATTTCGGTTGCAACTGTTAAAAGCGTTGTAAAATCAAACATTTTTATTCATGCCTCCTTGCAAGAACATCGTCCCCCTGTTTATCAAAAAAGTTGTCACTAATGATAACTTTTTACAGGGGATATGTATTCTTTGGTTCGTTTATGCGAAAATGTTGAACATATCGACTGCTTGACATACTGCGAAAACGACGAATCCCGCCGCTAAAGTTAAAAGCCCGGCTTGTTTCTGCTCTGCATCGCTGTTTTTTATGGCTAAACCGAACATTATTGCTCCGACAAATGCGACAAGCAACCCTATTCTGCCTATCCATGTTACAAAAAACATTACAACTACTTCAAATGTCGCTTCGGCATCGCCGCCGCCTGTGCTACCGCCGGTACTGTCTCCGCTATCGGCATCTGCGCCGGTTACAAGTTGCACCGTTTCAAAACCCGAATCGGAAACAGTTTCCGCGCTCGATGTAATGCTAAATGCGATGAAATTAACCGCGATAAACATAATCGCAGTTGCGAGGGCAATCGCCCTCTTAAAAGTGAATTTTTTTACCATTGTTTTTCTCCTTGTTTTTATTTACATTAACGATTGTGTAGGCGCGAAATAATCTTGATTGTGCAATCCTGCGCCTATTGCAAACGCGAATGTCTCGGTTTGTCCCGCTTGTACGCTCTCTGCAACATCTTCCGATTTTAACTCCGGAAAATTGTCATAATCTTCGTATGTCGCGCTGTAGTTCACGCCGCTCCCTGTGTCATCATCTTCGGTTTTTTCTACGGTAAGCTCTGTGAAATCATATCTGTCAACCTCCTTTATATATCCCGGTTTAGGTTCTCCCAATTCGCAGGATTCAAGCATGGAATTTCTGCCGAATCTTATCATTTCTTCCGTTGCAAAATCTTCAACTATCTCGTCAATATTTTCAGACTGCTTGTCGGAATACATGATAATATCCGCATAATCATCAAATTCAAAGGGTTCGCTTGTAACTTCGATTTCATCACCGTGTTTCGGGAACACCTTTTCAAGTTTTGATTTTGTTGTTTCGTTTTGCGGCATTTCTTCTTCTGCTTCTTTTGTAACTTCATTTTTGTTTTGGGCATTGAATTCTTCCAATGTTGTCACCTTTATGCCGCTTTTGTCAAAAGCGTTTGCCTTGTCAAAGTCCTCTGTGAAGCGGAAATTCGGGTGCTTTTCAAGCGGAAACTTTTTGCAGTAAAACGGATTATGCGAACGTATCATTAAAATACAATCACTAATCGGCATTTTTTGTAACTCGTCTTGTGTCATTAACTCGCGCCCTAAAATCGAGTTACTTTCTGCGGTTGAATCGTTTTTGTGACCGCCCGTAGTGGTTCGGTTTTTACTGTCAACGTCAATCGTTTCCTTACCGAGAGCTTCGGAAATGTCCTTTAATGTACTGGTTTCTTTGCCTCCGAGAAACAGCAGACTGTCACAGTTTCCGGTAATAACTTCCCACGTTTTTTCATACCGCGCTTTGAGTTGTGCTAAGTTTTGGATTATAACATTCAGTGACATTCCCATTGAGCGAACGAACGCTATAACTTTGTCAAAATCGGGAATCTGCCCGATGTTCGCAAACTCGTCCATGATGCACCGTACAGGAACAGGCAACACGCCACCGTGCTTGAAATTAGCGCGATTTGCTAACACGTCAAACATCTGCGTATACATCATTGCGGCGAGGAAATTATAGGTTGAGTTTGTCGCCGAAATGATGATGAATAACGCGCTTTTTTTGTCGCCCAAAGTTTCAAGTTTGATGTTATCGCAACAAGTTAAATCGCCGAGTTTTTTCAAGTTGAACATCTGCGTTCTCGCCCCTGCTGTTGCGAGAATTGACTGTCCTGTTTCCTGTGGCGAATTGCGGACTTCCTTGTATAATCGTACTGCAAGCGTGTCTTTTTTGCGCCTTTCCAACTCGATAAAATCCTTATCGAGCGGACACAAGAAAGCGGCTTCACGCCTTTGTTGAAAGGCTTCTTCCGACTCGTCACCTCTTGTCATAAAATACCCGTCTTCTTTACCTTGCGGCGGGTAAAGTAACTTACGCATTTTTTCTGTCACTGAGTAGAAATTTAAGTTTGACTTATCGCGAGTTTCGGGCTTTACTTTACCATCTTTGTCATACTCGACATTGTATTCACTTTCCTCGAATAACAAGAATACTAATGCCGTAATGAGTTTTGTCGCCGATTGACTCCAAAAGTCGTCTTTTTCGCCCTCGCCTTTGGTGTTTTGCATGAAAACATCAATCATTTTAGTGACATTTTCCTCTGACAAATTGTCATCGTAGTCATAAACGTAGTGAAACGGGTTATAATTGTTGGAGTGTTCCATCTCAATTGTGTTCAAAACACGCAGCTCATAACCCGCTTCAATAAGCAATTTTCCTACTGCTTGCAAAATCTCACCTTTTGGGTCTGTGATTACATAGCTTGAATTAAGCTGTAGTATATTCGGTTTTGCGTAAAACCTCGTCTTCCCCGAACCCGAGCCGCCTATGATTAACACATTCAAATTCATCAAATGCTGACGTGAATTTAGCGACATAAACACTTCTTGAGTTAGTATAATGTTGTTGTCAATTGTAAAGCCTGCAAATTCTCCTTTTTCGTCAAAAACTCGCGTACCGTCTGACTTTAACAAAGGCTTGAATTGCGGTTCTTTGTACGGAAATTTTCTGTCGCTTCCATTATCTTTTAGCGACTGCATTTCCTTTTTATTGCCCCACTCAGCCGAGCCGTGTTCAACACCTTTTCGATGACTGCGCTTTTTAATTTTTGAATACTGGTAAAGCGCGGTTATCCCGATAATCATAAAGGCAAGTAACAGAAACTTAGGGGCATAACCGCCCTCGCCTAACGCTTCGATTATACTGTTAGGCGAGGAAATTGCGGTCATAAATTTATCCGATACCAAATTAACATCAATGCTACCATCATTTTTTACAGACTTGTCTAATGCGGTTCCTAATCCCGCCATTAAATACAGCGCAAGCACTGCAATTGCCGCATAGACAAGGAGCATGATTTTATCGGACTTTTTTTCACCCGGCGGTTTATTTTTTGTATTTACTGTCATTTTTTCCTATTTGCCGTTTGCACGGGAATGTCAACTTCTTGTTTTGTGGCTTCTTTTGCGGCTTCTTTCGCGGTCGCACCTGCCGTTTTCGCCTTTTCAACCGCCGCTTCGAGCTTCGGTTCATCGGTTTTATTCACCGCTATATTTGCCTTACCGTTCTCGATTTTTCCACTCCAATTGACACCATCGGCATTAAGTTGCTCGGCTAAGAAATTCTTTGCAAATTCTGCGTTGAAAGATTTGTAGCTTAATTCCTCGCCGAGTTTGTTGTACGGCGTATTGCCGATTATGCTTTCTTTGTGCAGTTCGTAGCCTTTTATGACCGCATCTTTAATTTGCGCGAAGAAGTCCTTTGAAGTCGGCACTACAATTGAATTATCCGCGCCGTATTGGTCTTGTTTGCTCGGCATGGCGATAGAAATTTCGCCCGATGCTTTTGTTGCGATTACTTTAACGCCTTTTATCACAAAAGTATCATTAATGGTAACATTGCAGTCGCCCATGATGTTATTTTCATAGGTATTTTCGCGGAAACCGCTGACTTTAATGTCGGCTTTCATTGATGGGTTTTCTTGTATTTCTTGTTTACCGTGCTCAAGAGCGTGATTGTAGGCTTCAAGAACCACGTTTTTGAGTTTTGCGTGTGCTTCTTCGTTGGCGGGTACGACAAAATTCTTGAATTCGCCGTTTCTGCCCGCAGGTTCGCCCGGCATTGACAAAAACAAGCCTTTTTCCTCGCTATGTACAATTTTCACGCCGTGAACCGCCACGCCGCCGAGCGTTACTGTTGCCACACCTTTTAGATTTGTTTCGTTTTCAATTGGTGTTACTCTTGCTGTGATTTCCATGTTATTTCCTCCTTTAAAATTTTCGTTGTTTTCTGCTTCCGGGGATTGATTCCGATGATTTTCTTCGACCATCTCCGCGCCGGGGTCGGCGAATTCGTGCACGTCAAAACTTCGGATTTCGTCTACCTTTGCTTGTAATTCCTCAAGGGATTTACTTTGCAAAGTTTTCTCGATTTCCGCAAGCCCTTCCTCATGCCCGTAATCCTCCGGTTCGCCTTTTTGCACGTCTGCGAGAATTTCTGCAATAAGTAGTTCTTTTTCGCTCATTGTTGATACCTCCGTGTTTTTTTGTTTTATTTCCTCCGCCGTTTCCGGCGTTGTGGATTGGGTTGATTTGGCTTCCTGTGATTTTTCATCAAATTCCCGAGCCATAAGTTCATTAAGGTCTTCCCAAATGTGATAAACAACAGTGTGTGGTTCAATGCTGTGCTTATCACACAAAAAATTTACATCTTCCTTATTGAGCTGTTTTAATATCATTTTTTCTATTTCGGAATACGTTTTGTCAACGGAAAGAAATTCAACAATTTTTCCAATTGTGTCTAATGTTTCGTATCCGTTTTCTTTGCTGTGCATATCAAGTAATCCGGCTATTGTGACTTCTGTAAGTCTTTCAGTTGTGATTTCTTGCGCCGTTTCGTCACGGGCATTTACAGCATCCAATTTCCTAATTTCACCTACTGCAAAATTTGTTATTTTACTAACATCTTCCGGTGTGGGGTGTATGTCTACATTATCTAAGTATTCGTTTAGGAAATCCTGTGCCGAATATTCCTCTGCGCCGTAACTTTCCTTGTATTCACCGCGATTTTTCAATTCTTTTTCAAGACCTCCTAACAACGAAGTGTAACTTTCCCAACCAAGACGTAAATCCTCGTAAATAATCTCATATTCCGCTGAATCCTTGCCGTACTCCTGTTCGATTCGTGTTAGTTTTTCTTGTGCGGTTTCTTCAATAGCCGCCGTTTCCGGCGTTGTGGATTGGATATTGAACCTTTCCTGTGCAAACTCAACAAGGCTTTTCATTGTTGCTTCATCTGCGCCGATATAGCTGTAATTACCTTTCAACTGCTTCACTATCAACTCATTAAGGATTTCTTTAAAATCACTTGCGGTAATACCGTGACTATACTGTTCGCAATTTCGATTTAGGTGCCAATAAAAATCTTCGGGGTCGAGGTATTCGGCGGCAAATTCGAGTATGCTTTCCGCGCTGTGTATGTTCTCAATAAGCGTGCCGCCGAAACTGCCGTCGGGCTCGAAATGCCACTCTCTTATCGTGCCTGTTTCGGGTTCGGCGAACCATAAGTTTTCGAGTGTTTCCGCTTTGTCAAGCAAAACTTGAGTAATAAACGTATTTATCACGCTGTTATCGGATTTTCCCCATAGTTCATATTGCTCGTCTGAAAATCCGAGAAACTCCTGTAAATTATTGTCCGTACCATAGGTATGCCAATACGCCACATAATTATCGACATCTGATATTTGCGCATGACCGCTTTTCAAATCGTCAAGGAAGATACTGTTTTCATCTATAAATATCACCTTTTCGTTCGTTTTATAATAATCATGCCACGTTTGAATTTCCTCGTCACTTAATTCGCGCCCGGCGACGGCTCTCCAAACGATTCTTGCTTCATTTAAAGGAAGCGCGTTACCGTTTTTCCTTGCGGATTCAACGGCATCTTCAATAGCCCACCCTTTGTCGATTTCCCTGTCATATGCCGAATCCGAAATTCTTCCGCTGTCGAAGTTTTGTTCTGCTTCGTCAATTATACGCCGAGCTTCTTTTTCAGCTATGTCAAGACCATTTGAGTTTATTTTGAACAACTCTGTTACGGCGGGGGTGCTCACCGCGCTTTGTTGCGGCGGCTCTGTTCCCGTTGCATATGCGTGGAGAATTTGAAAAACTCTCTCTTTGCCTGTTAAATACTTCCCCACTTCATTTCTCAATTCTGCCGCCAATTCCTCTGTAATAGAATCCATTTCTATGTTTGAATGATGATACCCCTCTCTGTCAAAAAGATATATTCTGTGCGTTTTAGGGTCTATCTGTACCCTTTTGTTCATCAATTGTTGTACCATTGGATTTTCAAAGTAACCGCCTGCGCTTGATGCCCACTCAATCGTGCCGTTGTCGTTCAACTGCGGTCGATGAGCATCGAGCCTGTAACCGTCGTCTCGCCTTAGTGTAATAGTTTCGTTGTCGTGGACGCCTAAAACCGTGTAATTCCCACCTGCGCCGCCCCTCAAAGTGAATTCTTGTCCTACTTTTTCGCTCCAAAACTTAATTTCGCTTGCCATAATTTCGCCCTCCTCAAAATTTCTGTTTGTGTCCGACAACATTTCCATTATTCCCGGCACGGCTTCCTTGATATTATATTTATTATATCTTTCAGCAACAACACCGTTTTTCGTCATTAAATCAAGTATTACTTTGTCTAATTCTCGACTTTCTTCAAGTGTCTGTGTACGCCCTCTCGTTTCATATTTTGCGTCCGTCCGTTCGATTAATATATTTACATTATTATACGAATGGAATTTTTCTGCAACATTATTCTCATGTTCTATTTCTTCCGCGCCGTCGCCTTTTAGGTATACGTTATTAAGAAGAAGCGGCGCATCGGTAATAATTACATCAACTTTTCCCACGAGCCTATCCATTCTTCGACATTGTTCATCAAATATTACCTTTTGGCTTTCTAAAGAGCCGTTGAGCAATTCCCAATTTTCATCGTACACCAATTCTTTTGCATATTCTGACACACATTCGGCGTTTAAGCCTTTTAGCTTTAATTCTGCCGCCATTTCCCATGAAGACGTACTTTTACCTGCACCCGGTGCGGCAAACATATTTATTACCATTGTTTGTTTATCTTGGGTTTTTGCCTCGATTGCCATAATTTCGCCCTCCTCAAAAATATTTTTGTCAAAACGCTTGACAGACCGCAAAGAATGTGTTATACTGTTATCAAAGCTCACGAAATTTTCGCCCTCAGGTAATTGTAGCCGGTTAGGACGAAAAAATTCGGGGGCTTTTTCTATGTTCATAGCTATCAAATTTCCCTCGGCTATATTGCGTGGTATGTATCCTTCTACTTCCTTTCCGTTTTTTGCTATAAATTTACCAGTCATCCTGTCGCGACCGTGCATGGTGGTCACACGGTTTACGACATATTCATCTTGTTTTGAATTTAACTCCAAACCTATAACAATCGGTTTTCCTCTGTTATCGTACATATCTGTAACTATGGTATGCTTTTCCTTTTCAACACCATTATTATCTAAATATGTTTCTTTAAATATCAACATGGGATTGGCAATTAAATCCGGAAGTAGAAGCATTTCGTCAATTGTCAAAGCGTGAGGATTTTCATTCTTTTTCTTCGCCTGTTCTGCAAGACAAGTCTTAACCTTGCCTTTATTCATAACAACAGGCAACTGTTTCGCACCTACTACGAGCAAAGCGTTTGGCGTGGCGCAAACATCTAATGTCTTACTCCTGTTTTTATGAGGATTTGCTATGTAGGCATTAAGATTCTCTTTAAAACTCAATTTGATAATCCCCCCCATTCTTAAAAAGTTATCACTAATGATAACTTTTTACTTATTTATTTCCGGGTTTTCTGTCCGTCCGACAAGGTAGTCGAGAGAAACGCCGAAGTAATCAGCAATTTTTATAAGTGTTTCAAATTTTGGCGATGTCATACCATTTAATAGTTTACTTATTGACGATTGCTTGACAGCTAAAGCGAGTGCAATTTGTTCTTGTGTTAATTTACGCTCTTGGAGAAGCTCCTTAAAATTATTAATGAAAATATTTCTTAATTTCATATTGACACGTCCTTATTTTTGTGATAATATATTCCTATAAGCATATTCTTATACGAATAATTAAAATCTAACACTTGGAGGACACCCTTATGAGTTTTACCGTAGTTCTATTGTTTTTCGCGATTACAACAGCATTTGTCGCCGCCGCAACTATCGGTGTTAATGAATTGGTCTGCGCTAAAAAGCCGTCAATGAGAGCACCGGGCGAAACAGAGCTTTACTTAAAATTTTCTCTGACGTGCGGAGCAATGGCTTCAGTTTTCTTGATTTTCATTTCGCTTCTTTGATAGCCATACATCTAAACGATTTCCCACAGAATACTTTTCAAACAGCCAATCAATCAGAATGGCGAAAGCAACAAGGAGACATATCCCTACGACTCCTATTAATGGTATACTGATGATTCTACTGTGAAATTCATTGTAGTGAATCGCCACCCATATTGCGGCGAACTCAAATAACAAAACTACGGTTGCAAATGAAAATATGGATATTTTATTTTTGCGTAACACTTTTTCTATCATAACCGTGACCTTCTTTCTCAAACCTTTAAAAAATTATAATTTTTGACGTATTATTTTCAATTCTCCTACCGCCAACAGTAGCAATCGCCCTCGGTTTTGCAATTGGCAATATACTGTGGCGGTTGAAGAACGGATAAAAGTTATCACTAATGATAACTTTTTTATTTTCTACCGCGCGGCGCGGGAATATCGGGTTTAGCATTTGCAACACCGCCCTTTGGAATATCTGCGGCTTTATTGTCCAACTTAACAGCTTCAGTCGGTGTTTTTTCGTGATTGTTAAGCGGGTTTGCCGCATCTTTTGATTTTGATGTTTTAAGCTCGAGGTCGGTTTTATCCTGTGCTTTTTCGAGCAATTTCTCAGCTTCTTTTTCGGAAACGTCGAATTTATCACCGATTTCCGACAAGGTTTTTTCACGATCGGTTAGGTCAATTTTCTCGCTTTGACTGCCGTATTTCACTGTCATTACTGCATCTTGCGCTTCGTTTTTGGCCACACCGTGCGACTCTAAAGATGTTTTATCTACTTTTATCTCCTCGATTTGCAAGACTTTTTCGGCAGACTGCGACTGCGCTTTTGAGAAGACTTCCTTTGCCGATTGTTTAGCCACATCGGGCGAAATGCCTTGGCTTTCGTACATCTTTTGCAGTTCCGAAAGAGCCTTTTTCTTGTCTGAAAAAGAAAGTACAAGGGTTTCGGAAGAAACAACTTTTGAACCGTAGGCGTAGGAATCGGTGTTAAGTTTGGCGGGGTCGTGGAGATGCTTAAACGATTCGACTTTGAAATTATCTTTGTCAATCCTTTCTATATCCGCTCTTATGGTTGCTGTGTCGTTGACAGTTTCGCATGAATGAGCGAAATTCGGGGTATCTTGCTTTGCGTAAAAATCATTAACTTTATCGGCTTTGTCAACAAGAGCTGAAATGGTTTTTTCATCTGTAATGCCGAGCGAAGAACGGAAAGTTTCTGCCATTTCGGCGCGTGTCATTTTTTCGGGGTTAAGAACAGCAAAATTATTATTCTCATCTCGAAAAACAAGGCAGGGAACACCGTCTGCTTTGGGTGTAACACGCAAGCAATCATAGTCTTTTACAAGAATATTCTCGCCTTTTAACTCGATATGGTTTTCTATTTTTGAAAATTCATTTTGCGGATTATCACTGAAAAATTCTCGTTTATCCGCGCCGTCAAGCTGAGTTTCGCCAAACTTACCGCAAGCAATTTCGGCTTTATTTTCATCATAACCAAAATTACTTTGAAACGTTTCCGACAGCTCATTTTTGCTCGGAATATCATCAAACGAGATTTCTTTACCGGACTTTTCGTCCGTCAAAGTGAACATTCCGTGTTCATTATCTTTGGTAATTGTCAAGTCATTTTCAACCTCGCCACACTTGCGTATAAACTCACTACGCGCCATTAAAACGGCTTTCCTATCAGTTTTTTCAAACAAACAAAAATACTCGCCGTCTTTAGTTTTGCCCCAATTGGCGTTAAGGTCGTGCTTAGATAATTCCCGATGAATACCGTCAATTTCCCATCTCTCGGCTTTGAAATTGTCAAGTTCCTGCGGTCGGTCGGCGAGTTTATCCTTAATAATATCGGTGCTTATGCGTTCAAAAATCGACTTCTCGCTTCCTCGAACGTGAGCGCAGATATTATCAGCATCTTTTTTATTTGTGAACGCAACCGGAATCCCAAATTCCTCGCATTTTTTAGTGATAAGTTTCATGTCTGCTTTTGAGTATCCGTCCGTGGAAACGACCGTGTCGCCGTCTTTTCGCGCATTGGTTATAAGCTCGTCTATACCCACCTCACCCGGCTTAATATCCGTCATGTTTGAGCTTGTCACTTCTCCTTGACCACTTGCTCTTTTTGTGAATAAAGCTTGCAGTAACTTTGCAACATTGTCAATAGCATCATTGACCGTCTTTTGCCCTACTTCTATGCCTTTTTGTGCAACGTTTGTTGACATTCCCACAACTGCGCCCGAAACATCATCTGACATGTTCATTTTTAATTTCCTCCTGTAAAGTTAATTTTTCGGCGAGAGTAGACCTAAGCGGCCGCTCCCGGTAACTCTCCCGCCTTTTGAGTACACCCATTGGAAGGGCAGAAACAAAGCGGCTCGTGCGCCGATTTGTTCCATATAAAAAATGCAGGGAAACTTTCATTTCCCTGCATTTGCGCGTAGTTTATGTTAAAGTCAACCGTTCAAAAAAAGTTATCACTAATGATAACTTTTAAGGCTTTCTAATATTTTATCTGCGTCTCCTTATCGGCGAGAGATTGGCGGAATTGGCGGGAGCGTTCGGGGGATTTATCAAATTATTAATACTTTTCATTACATTAAATCTGATTTTGCAAAACTCCGGCAACTCGATTTCGGAGCATCTCTCCAAAAATTCGCCCGCTTGTTCGGGATAATGCGAACACAACCGCGAAAAGAAATTTTCATGCTTCAAATAAACATAATCATCGCCGTCTTTATCCCACGGAAACTGCACCTCGTCTAAACTTTCGTCATTCATGCAGAAGCCGTGGTCGAACAAAGGCGCAAGCCCGGCTATTCTTCCGTGTTTGTCAATTTTCATTTCCCAATTCGCGCCGTGACGGTCATTGTTTAATACCAAGCAGTCAAACAGAAGCATTTCGATAACCGATTTTTCAAGAGGCTTGAGCCTGTCGTCGGTCTGAATATCTCGCACCGTTATATCACCATACGGCTTACCGCTTGTATTCAACGTCTGTTTTTCGCCATCTGTCCTTTTCAGCGAAAGCCGATGAGATTTCTCCCACAATCTCCCGCCGGGGCAGTATGTATATTCGTCCTCACGGAAATCGTAGCTTATAATTCCGTCAACACCGCCAATTGTCACTTCCTCAATCTTAGCACAAGAAACCCCAAGATCCTTGGCAACTTGATATGCACCAATCTCCGCGCCTACAGGGTTTTTGTACTCGTCATAAGGCTTGAAAAGGGCAGTTTCGCCATTCTCGTTTATGACCCAATATTTATTTTCAACGACACCACGTTTCTCGTCTTTATACGGCTTCCAATTACTCATAAAGTATCGCTCCTTTGGGTACATATTCGCACAGAGATGTTTCGTCCTCGAAAAGTTTCTGACCGCAGTACTTCATAAGCGCCCATTCCTCATAGTCGCTTATCCCTGCGTTTTTATAAAACTCATTTATAAATATCGAGTCGCGCTTTGGAAGAACCCGCTCAACAAAAGGACGGGCTTCTGCACCGCGATATACCTTTTGAATATCGGGAAATTCGTCCACGACAAGAAAATACTCCGGTGGGTTTGAAACACCGCCGAGTTTGTACTCGAATTGATACTCGCCCTCTTTATCGCCCTTGCCCTCGCGAAGCTCGCTCAACACGCCAATCAAGCGCGGGCGATTGTCAAAGGGCTTTGACAGTAAATATAATTTACGCATAATGTGACCTCCCATGAAAAATAGTGTGACTGCTCTCTTAACCCATTCTACCACATTTTCACCCTAATGTCAAGGTGTTTTTGCTTCTTTGCAAAAATCGGTATATTCCTGCTCGTATTTCCCGTCATTTGCAATCCACCAAAACAGCGGATATGGCTTTCTGAAATGGGTGAAGCCGCCACCAAGATTGATATAATCAATTCCGATTCTCAGTTCATCGCAGTAAGGTATATCAATCATATGCTTAAAAATCATGTTAGGGTTCTCGCTAAACGAATCCAACAGCTTTGTTGTAATATCGTCACAATATTCATATGAATATGAAATGCCGTACAATCTGCAAATGATAGGACGTGCGGGATAAATCGAGCATTTTTTGTTTTTGAGAAATATGCAGTCTGAGAATTTTAGGATTGCTCTGTCGTCTGTGTCTTCTGTAATATTATTCGCTTCGCTCGTGAGCTTATTCCACTCATTGGGATAGGCGGCGGAGAGTTTAGCGCATAATGCTGTGCTTTTTTTGTAAAATGACGTTACTTTTTTACCCCTGCTTTCTAAATAATTCTTAATCGCAAAGTATTCAACCATAGAAACATAAAAGTATTCATCACAACAATGTTTACAGCCTTTTTTGCAGAATGGCTCTACTCCGTTTTGTTGCATTTTCACGTTGATTTGGTTGTCAAGAGCGTTATATAATTCAATCATATCGCCAAGTGTGTTGTATTTACCCTCTGCCACAGTTTTACTCCTAAAAATTGATAAGTCTATTTTACCATATTTTAGCAGTATTTGCAAGAGAATATTTTTCTTGCTGTTGAAATATAACGCTCTTGTCATTGTGTTACTCCCGATTAAAACATCACTACAAATATTTTTTGATTGCCGAAATCGCCTTTTTCTCGTCCTCGTCACTCGTCACACCAAGATATGTATCGAAAATCGCAGTTACTTTGTCGCTATACTCCGATATATTCCGTGCAAGCCGCATAAAATCCTTTAGCTTCGAGATAATATTACGCTCATTTTGGTCTTCGGTTATTTCAAGATAAGCGTTCAAAATTTCATACATAATGTCATCGTTTTCTACAACAAAGCTGTACAAATTATCGGCGGCAAGGGCAGGGGAGAGCGCGGGCTTCTTTTCTTTTTCAGATGAGCTTACTTTTTTGGAAAAGTTATCATTAGTGGTAACTTTTTCGTCCTCGTCATTGTCATCATCAAAATCGTCCTCATCCTCGTCATAATCATCATCATCGTCAAAGTTATCATTAGTGATAACTTTTTCAGCTTTTTCAATGTCCTTTGGTTTAAGTTTTGACAAAGGCTTTTCTTTTGCTAATTTTGCCTGTTTCTTTTTGTCAAGTTTGGCGATTTTATCAGCTGTGTTAATTGAGAGGTCGCCTTTTTCAAGAGCTTCTTTTACCTCATCAATTGCCCTTTTGTCAATGTTCTGCAATTTTGCGGCTTGTCCGGTTGATATGCCGAGAATTTCAGCGAGTTTTTTCTGCACTTGCCCGAATTTGTCACCTAAAGCTTTTTTCTTTTGTAAAATCTCGTTGACAATTTCGTATGACTTCCAAAGTTGAGCATCGGTAATTATTCGCGCCGACACATTCATGAGAATTATGTCAAGAATTTTCACGTCCTCATCATCATAATTTTGCACCAAACAGGGAAGAAAACGTGAAATATTTTCGCCTTTTTCAAGCAGGAAACGAACAGCGGCGGTTCTGCGGTGTCCGCTGATAATCTCAAATTCGCTCTCATTAATCGGCTTCACGATTAGGTTTTCTTTAACGCCGCCTTGGCCGAGAATTGTTTCCGCAAATTCCTCAATCCTACTAACTTCAAAGAAATTTTCGGGTGATTCCAAAAGATTGTCAATGTCAATCATCTTGACATTATCGGCGAAACTATCCGATACCGCTTTTTTCATACTCCCCATAATTGCAGGGTCTAATTTCTTTTTAGCCATTGTCATTTCCTCCTTCACAAATTGCAATAATCTCAGTAGTAAGCGAAACATACGCATCGGCCGCGCTCGTCCACTCCATGTACTCAAACGCCGTTTGACGGTAACTTATGCTGTTTTTAATGACCCGAGAATAGGGGATTTTCGCCGCCATTACCTTGTTTCCGAGGGTTTGCCGCAGAAGCTCATCAAGCTCGTGGTCGGCGGGATTTTTGCGGTCGAATTTACTAACAAAACAGCCGCCGAACCGCGCTCCGGTCGCCGCAATTGCTTCTGTAACATTTGCAATACCTTGAATGGCAAATGTGCCGAGTTCAATCGGGACGAATACGAAGTCGCAGTCGGAAATAATTTTTCTTGTCCGCTCATCGAGCGAGGGGGGAAGGTCTAACAACTCGTAATTATATATACCGAGGTTAGCACTTGAAGCGTAAGGATTTGTTCTGTCAATTAAAAGTTCAATGTCGAGATTTTTATACCGTGTATCGCCGGAATAATCACTTTCCTGCTCATCAGAAAAGAACCGGAAAGTGTTCTTTTGGTCGTCACAATCGACAACCAAAACGCTCTTGTTTAAGCGTGTCATTGCGTGGGCAATGTTAATCACCGCCGAGCTTTTACCCACGCCGCCTTTGTTGTTGAAAAATGCAATTTTTATCATGATGTAAGCCTTTCTGTAAGTCTTTTATTTTTTATTTTATAGCAATTCCACTTAGAAATTGCCCGATAGACGAGCGCAAAAGCTTTGATTTATGGGTTTTGTGCTCGGATTGCGGTGCAAATTTCAAGTGGAATTGCTATATTAGCACAGAAAAGGGGCGGCAGACTTACTTGCCGCCCCAAGGAGCGACCTTGTCCATGCGCGATAGTAAATTCAGTTGAAATGTTTTTCAACTGAATTTACTATTAAGCTCTTTTTGAGCGTTTAACCGATTTTATTAATTCCTCAAAAATAACGGCAAAAAGTCCATGCGAGAATATTCCATGTCAGCACAATCAACATAAATACATTTATCCAAAGCCCTATTAGTATTAAAATATCTTTTAGTATTCTTTTGAACATTTCATTCCCTTTCTCATAATAAATCAACCGCTTGAATACATATTGCCGATGCCCCCATTCCGAGCAAAGAGCAGATGAGATTTTTAGTGTCTTCATAATCTGTGCGATTTTCAATACTAAGACAACAAATTGCGATTATTAAAAGTGTGGATTTCATTATAAATTTCAAAATAATCATTTTACTTTCAAACTTCCTGTTTTTTGCCATAATTGCAACATTTCAAAGAAATCATCAGCGGTTATGCCCTTTTCGACGAACTTAGCTTTAAGCTTTCTGTCCGCTTCTAACTCTTCTAATCTTTCTTTTAGAAATATTTCTTGTTTTAATCTTTCAGATTCATTCTGTAAGAAACTAAAATCTTGACTGCTATGCAATTTTTGACAATACTCCTTTGCTTCTTCAATTGTTTCAAAGTTAATGATACCGTCAGTATACAAAGAAAACTTCTTTTCGGTTTTGAAATATATCTCGACTGAAAGGTAGGGATTCGCTCCCCCTAAAGAGTTTGTATAAATTCTGTATATTTTGTTTTCACCGGCGGCTTGCGAGCAAATCATGCCGTCATGAAATTTTAAATCCTTTGTCTTCATTTTTGAAGCTCTCCTTTCGTCAGATATTATAACCCACTAATAACTCATTTTTAGCAAAATCCTTAACAACTTTACAAAAATAATCGCCACCGTTTACGGTGTCAAGTTTTTGTGCCATGTGCATTAATAAGTAGGCTGTTTTTTCTTTAAAATGCCTGTTTTGGCTTGTGTCGGGGGAGGTTATTATCGGCTCTCCAAAAGGCAAACCGCCGAAAAATAACGCGACACTTATTCCGTTTTTATTCTCTGTTTTATGAATTTCAAATGGCTGTATCACGGCCTTTGCAAGAAACTCATTTTTGCTTACTCTCGAAAATTCTAACCATTGAATAAAAGACTCTTCGATGTAATCATTGACTTCTTTTAAGTCTTCGCTCCGGATTATATGTTTCTTTTTGTGTTTTTGAGAATAATTACACTTCATATTCCATCACCTCAAGACTATACGCTCTATTTCCCTCATCAAGCATATTCATTTTTATTTTTACATCAATCCCACCGTTCCAATTTGAAGCATCGCCGTAGATGAATAAAATCTTCAAAATAGCCTCATAAATTTTATCGGAAGACGAGCAATACGCACAGGGGTCTCCGTTTTTTTCTTTGCCGAACATTGTCGTGTAAATGCCTTTGTTACCGCTTTTAGCAAAAGTAAAAGGCTTTGCGTGAAATCCGCACAACGTGAATTTTACGCCTACACTTTCGTTTACTTTTTTTGCAGGTAGGTTTCCGATGAGGACGTTTGCGGCGTACATTTTCAGCTTTCCGAAGCCCGCGCCATCATCGCTGAGAGCTGACTGCAACTTTTGAATAGTTGTCGCCGAAAACTCATCTGAAAAAGAAAAAACAAAGTCATCAGTGTTAATTTCTAAGGAATTAAAGTTATTATTGTTAGCCATTTTGTAAATCCTCCGTTATATTGTATTTGTAAAATCGGCAGTCGTCTAAAAGCCATAACATATTCTTTGCACAAGCGTTTTCGTCCTTTACAAGCAATTCTAAAAGCCCTCTTGCATCTTCATAATCACCTGCATTAAATTTTCTTTTCATCTTTATAATCCAGTCTTCCCTATAGCCTTTTCTCATGTTTTTAACAGAATCGCTCTCTTCGGTTGCAAAAGGCGGGCGATAATTTGAGTCATATAAATCTTCAACAAATGTTTTTATATCGCGTGTATACTCATCATATTCCTTTCTAAACCCTGCTATTGCTTCTTCTTCTGTTAAGCCCTCTAAAGAAGTTATAAATTCACCGTTTTCATCAACAAGCAAGTAAATTTTTTCAGTTTCATTATTACCGATGAGGAAGATATTTCGCCCTGTTTCCTCGTCCTTGAAATGGCAGTTTTTAACAACGCGCCATGTCCCCGAAACCTCCTTTGCAAACTCACCCGCCAAAGCTCCACCGCTTAAATCAATCGAAAAAACAATATTTTTTGACGTTTCCGTGATTTTACTTTCTAATTTAATGTATTTTCCGAACATTTCAACCTCCTAATTAAACTCAAACCCAATTTTAAAGTCACTTTTAAGCACAAGCGCGGCTTCAAATTCCTTACTTTGTTTACCTTTAAAACCCTTAATTTTATCGGTTTTCCCTGTCTCTAAGAGTTTCTTAACTTGCGCCGCAGTGATAGTTTTTGAAGCGACTTTCTTCTCCCAGATGAAGAACCCGCCACACTCTTTTCCGCCAACACACGAGTATGCTTTAGCGTTTTCGGCCACGTCTTTACCGCATTTCGGGCATTTACCGATAACAACTGCCGAAGAATCTGAACGAGGTCTTTTAGCGATATTCTTACCGTTTTCTGTCATCACGCGCAAGTCGTGTATCACGTAATCGGCGATTTTTCCTAAAAGTTGGCCCGAATCTGCCGTACCTGCGGCGACCGCTCTCATGTCTTCTTGTAGTTCTTCGGTGAGCTCTACAGAGCCGATTTTCGTGCCCGGCAGAAGCTTATAACTCATCGCGCCAAATTCGCTCATTGAGAGCTTTCCTTTTGTGTCAACCAAGAGCGGAAATCTCGCTTCTTCACTTGTCACTTCTGCATAAATTCCTGTTCGTGTTGCGCCTGTGCCGACATCACGTTTCGCCAATTGCGCCATAAGCCATTTCATGGTCGGTGTAGGCGGTTTTGTCGGGAATCCCTCATGAATAAACGGCGCGGCTTTTGTACCAATATGACGACCGGAATTTTCATTTTCGTTGTCATTATCAGACGATTCCGAATCATCAAAAACCTGCTTCCAACCGTACTTTACGGGGATACTTGATGTTGCTTTGAAATCGGGGTATTCTGCAATATATCCTCGTTCAAAATCATATTCGTAGTCTTCGGCAAGCATATTACCCCTGCACCAAACAATAGACATTTTTGCTTGTCTATTTTCCGCCAGACTGCGTTAAATTTTGCTTAAATATAAGCGTATATTCGCGCAAAATTTGCCTTGTCTGACAAAAAATATCCTGCACAAAAATTTGTCTACTGTTTGGTGCAGGGGTAATAACTAAATAACTTTTCGCCAAAAGTTCGTAAATTGCCGAAGCAGAAGTTCCATAACTTTCTAAACTTTCTAAGTTTTCCGGCACGTTAAGTCCGGGTCGATTCGCACCGTGCGCTCCTCCGGCTTTGACGTGGGTTTTTCGCGGAGTTCTGTGAGTAAGCAAAGAAATGTCAACTTTCACAACCGCCGCAATGCTGTCTGCAAGCGGTACCATTGCCGACTTTAGCCGCCCCTGCCGTAAAACGCTCGAACCGTCGGCGGCAGATGAAGCAATTCTCGTAAATTGAATCGTCAGAAAGTCAAATTTACTGCGATACAAAGCCTTTTTTATAGTCGGGATAAACTCTATAATTTGCAATTGCTTTTCGTTCCCTAAATGCTTTTTGAATTTCTTTTTCAGATTCGTCAATAAAGTTTAATCTTGTGACTTTTTTGTTCGTGAGCTTTAATTCTTCTAATATTTCAAAAGCGAGTAAATCCCCCTCGCCTGTAGGGTCTACGTCAGTTGCGACCGCTATTTCCGTACACGCCGAAAGCGTTTTTTTAATATCCTGTAGAAGCGAAACTACGCCGTCTTTGGGCTTGCGCTTCCAACTCAACTCGCGATGTTCCCACGGTAAGTTATCTACATTCCACGACTTATATTTACCCTGTAAATCGCTTGCAACCATGTCGTTTGGTTCAACAAACTCGTATAAATGCCCTCGTGCATTAACGATTACATAATTCTCGCCGTTGAAACTGCCTTTATTGCCGCCGAGAGCCTTTGCAAAGTTACGCGCCGCAGACGGCTTTTCGGTAAGGATTCCTGTTAAAGAATTGCTCATTTTAATTGCTCCTTGCTTAATTTTTCAACCTCTTTTTCAAGAAATTCAACACGTTTTTGAAGATTCTCTATTCCGCTAAACAATAATCCAAAAACATACTCCATATCTTTTGAATTATTCTTTACAATGTTTTTTGCCATGCTCCCAAAATCATTAAATGTGACTTCACCTTTGCCTTTAATCTCATTAATAATCTTTTTATCCAAACCTTGTTTCTCGCAGTAGTCGGCGATAAAAGCCCACGTTATGCTGAATGGTTCGGTTTTGTTTTTTTCCCAACGGCTGACCGTAGGAAAGGCAACATTAATCGCCCTCGCGAAATCACGTTGTGATACGCCGAGCCGTGTCCTTATCGTTTTTATCAATTCAGATGTTTCCATGTACATACACTCCTAATTCTCAAAAAATGTTATCATTAATGATAACTTTTTCTTTTCAGATTTTGTAACATCATTGTTACCACCTATAAGGTATGCGATTTCCACATTCTCTGAAACGTACCATAACTAATTCTTCTGTCCAAATGTAGCCACGCCCACGCCAGTCGCTGTTTGTCCCTATTTTTGATAAAAGTTTAAATGCCTGCCCGTGTGATACGCTGTGTTTTTCGGCAAAGCTCTCAACCATTCCTCTTTTTTGGCTTTTACTTAAAAAATTAAATTCTCCCATTTATAATTTCCTCGCTTTCAAACATTCCGGTATTTGCCCCGCTCTATATTTTCCTACTAAAAACCAGTCATCTTTATCGTGGGAAAATTCAACAATAGTGCTTTCCCATAAACCATAACCCGCCCCTGTACAATAAACCTCTATTACATCTCCACAATGGAGATGTTCTAACTATCCTGTTTCCACACATTTTATAGCGAGCCTATCAATAGAGTTATCGTATACTAATTCGCCTGTCATTTTTTACCTCCCGCCACCTTAGATTTGAGCGGAAACAAAAAACTTCGTCCTTTAGAACGAAGTTTTTTGTGTTTTTATGCCTTTTTACAATAGAAATACTATATGTAGAGGGCTTTACTCACATACTCCGCTTTGGTGGTATGTAAGTATTATAACATTATCCGAATTTCACCTTTTGTTAAAGGAAGAACAGACCGCGGCATATTCCATTGAGATTTGGAAGCGTTTTCGTAAGTGGGGAGGCATACCAACTGGCTTGACCCAGAATGTGAAAGACTTGCTTGCAAGTAAAGACGTGGAGAACATTTTCGAGAATTCCGATTTTGTCTACTTGCTCAATCAAGCGGGCGGCGACAGGGAGATTTTAGCAAAGAAACTTGGCATTTCTCCACACCAATTATCCTACGTTACTAATTCAGGTGCAGGCGAGGGGCTTATTTGTTACGGAAGTACGATAATTCCTTTCACAGACCGCTTTCCCAAGGATACTACGCTCTACAAAATTATGACGACGCGCTTAAATGAACAGTGATTGGAGGAGGAAAATGCCCGATTTTTTAGCGTTTGGAGCGGTTGTAACTCTGTTACTAACCGCTCTTGCTTGTGCTGTTTTCAGCATATCACATTTTCTTGAAAAAGTCAATACTTTTTCTGAAAATTATGAAAATAATTTAGGAGGTTGAGTATGCCCGATAACAGAGCGCATGGCGAAAGAGAACGTGAGCCGCCGACCACATCTGCTGTTAGAAATGCCGTCATTCACACGGCGGCATTTTCTACGCTTAATTCCAAAAAATACAGCAGTACACTAAGCCAGTTTTCTAATAAAAATATCGTTCAGCAACGCAATAATGACATTTCAAGTGAACGCAACGAAGCACGAACTGAGCATAAATCATACAAAGTCGAGGGCAGGCGTGACATTCTTGTTGACACGAAAATTAGTGTTCATGAAGAGCGTAAAGCCGTTATTAATGCCGAGTTCGGGAGTGTAGAGAATTACAACAATTTCAAAAACGCCGACAAAATATCAAGTAACCGTGATTCTATGATTGACACGAAAAAGCGGCTGTATTCGGAGCGAAACAAGCTTATTAAATCCGAGTACGGCAGTCATGCGAATTATAAAGAAGCGTGTAGTGCAATCAACAGCGAAAACCGCAGAAACACGCTTGTTGAGCAGAAAAAGAGCCTTATTCAAGAGCGTAATTCACTTGTTAAATCGGGTGATGTTAGTAAGGAAAAGCGGCTTGATAAAGTTAATAATCGCATATCAAAACTTGACAGTCAAATCAAAATCGAAAGTGCGAATATTAAAGTCTATTTCGACAAACGCCCCGATGCTGTGGACGCGCTTAAAGCAAGTGGTAATCGTAAAAATCTAAGTTCGCTTTACGCTAAATCCGAGCGGTTGAATAAAGTTGATAATCACTATTCTAAACTGACAAATGACATTAATCGTTCTACTGCTAAACTCAAAACCGTTACTCATTCCGAAAAGCCCGAAAGCCTTATAAAAGCTGATAAAAAGCTGAATTACTTTGACGGTAAAGTCAACAAATGCAGTGATAAATTACGGCAACATTCGGCGCGATTGGATAGTATTTTGAACGAACGAAGCGACAGCAAGTATTTTCGTGTAAGTCGTGACGGGCATTTCCGTAGTTCCATTGAGAGTGCTGATAAACTTGAACGCAAAGCCGCTCGTGCAGAGATGAAACTTGACAGTGCCAGTCGTGGTGTTCCACGGCATACGATTGTTCGTAAGTCGTACCAATTTGACACTGAAACCGGAAAAGTCAAGAAGAAATTAATCCTTGAAAAAGAAGTCAAATCCATTGATGGTGGTGTTATTTCCAAAGGCTTGAAAGGCGCAAGTATGGTCACCGCCGCACGGCTTGGGGCGAGTATTCACAAGGAACTGCGTAAAAACGAAAATGAGTTGCAGAACGTCGGTGCGAAAGCCGCTCATACTGCGGAAAGGGCAGTCGAACATGGTGTAACCAAAACCGTAAAACACGCTCATAAGTTTTTGAAAGAACGCCCGTATAAAAAAGTGTCTAAGTTGCAGTTAAAATCCGATAAAGCTAATGCACGGCTATACGCTCGTAAAAAGGGCGGCACAGCACGTCAAATGCGGAAAAACGCAAAGCAATATATGAATCGCGCAAAGCAAATGCGGACGGCTCAAAAGAGCGCGGGAGCGGTAAACGAAGCAATTAAGGCGCTTAGTCTGTTAGTCAAGAAACTCGCTTGTAATCCGTATTTTTGGCTGATTGTCGCAATTGTTGCAGTGATTATTTTGGTTTTCGGGCTGATTATGTCGGCGGTCACTTCAATTGGTGGTAATTCCGGTTCAATTCTCGGTGCGTATTTGTCAGCTGATGATGAGATTTATGCCGCAGAGCAGTACGCTCAAAGTTACGAAATAACCGCTGTTCAAGCGACAATTAACGGCATCACAAGTGCAGTTAATCATGATGTGCTGATTATCAATCCGTACACTTTTAATCGTAATCCGTATAATTTAATCTCGTTTTTATCGGCGTACAGTTTCACATCAAGCGATGATGAATACGATAATTCTTTTGTTGTGAATAACGCCATAAAAGCTGTCATAGAGCGGTTTATAAACACCTACTATTATGTGCTTTACAGCACGTATGAAGTGAGGACGACGGTGTTTTACGGCTACGATGATGACGGGTATCCGATTTACGATGAAATTGTCACCATTTACTTGACAATTGATGTACAGGAACGTACTGCTGATGAGGTTGTGCAGAGTATTTTTAATTCAGGCAGTCCGTACACTCTCGAAATGTACGAATTGTATAACATTTACATGGAAACGCTCGGTTTCCGTGACGATTTATTCCCTGCGTGGGCAAATTGAGAGGAGGATTTTTGTGTTTATTAAAACCGAAAAGAAACTTGAAGACCTTGATAATGATGTGGTTTCGATTGAGGCGAAAATGAAAGAATACGCCGAGAAACTCCGTCAAAAAAAGGAAAAACGCGAAGAAACGATGAAGTCGGCAATTGTCGAACTTGTCCGCGAAAACAATCTGTCACTTAATGACTTGAAAGGCATTATCGGCGATATTGTTCCTCAAACTGCATCGCCGAATAACAGCGGTGAAAAGCCCTCTATTAAGCGGAAAATTACCACTAAAGTGACTGACGAAATAGTCACTGGTACAGAAAAAAATCCAACTATTTATGGAAAGGAAACCTACAATGAAACAGAAATTGATTAGCATTTTTACCGCATTTTGTCTAAGTGCGGTTTTGTTTATTCCCGCATACGCAGAAGAGCCGATTCAACCCGATGAGGTTATAATTCCCGATGAATTTAAAATTCTTGACGAGGTTATAATCCCCGTAGAAACAGCCGCCGTGGTCACTTTACCGCAACCGACATTTGAACCCGAAATTCTCGAAACTTCCGAAACCACTAACACCAACG
>Ga0099364_10003077_pt1 | contig 26178 bp, 20 predicted proteins | sample TergutTh196P3_FD_73070 | JGI IMG/M metagenome (GOLD analysis project Ga0099364, IMG submission 73070) | Microcerotermes parvus P3 segment gut microbial communities from Pointe-Noire, Republic of the Congo - Th196 P3 | ecosystem: Host-associated > Arthropoda: Insects > Digestive system > Gut ...
GCCCCGCGGCCGGCGCGGGGCGGCGGGGGGGGGGGTCGGGGGGCCGCGGCGGAGTGGGAGGGGGGTATCGAGCCGTCAGGCTCGTATCCAGGGGGGACGCAGTCCCACCTGGAAGAAAATAGGGGGGAATTTTAAGAAACTATGTCAGATGAACAAAACAGTATTATAAACGGCGAATATGATGCGTCGCAGATACATGTGCTTGAAGGGCTTGAGGCGGTACGTAAAAGGCCGGGCATGTACATAGGCTCCACATCGTCTTCCGGACTGCACCATATCGTCTATGAAATTGTAGACAACTCCATAGACGAGGCGCTTGCCGGGTACTGCAGCGAGATATCAGTTACGATAGATGCTGAGGGAGCTGTCACTGTCGTTGATAACGGGCGCGGCATTCCCATAGATTTGCAGGGCCAGACGGGCAGAGGCGCCCTCGAAGTCGTTTTCACGGTCTTACACGCGGGCGGTAAATTCGGCGGCGGTGGATATAAGGTTTCGGGGGGTCTGCACGGCGTTGGCGCCTCGGTCGTTAATGCGTTGTCGGAACGGCTTGAAGTGCGCGTTCATAAAAACGGACAGATATATGAAATGAAGTTTGAGCGCGGCGACGTCACTCAGGAACTGACAATCATCGGAGAAACCGACAAAACCGGCACAGAGGTTACATTTAAGCCGGACTGCTCGATCTTTGACGATTGCAACTTCAATTATGAATTACTTCACAGGCGTATGCGCGAGCAGGCTTTCCTGAATGCGGGACTCAGAATAACAACACGCGATGAGCGCCCGGGTATGGAAGCTGAGGACACGATGCGTTTTGACGGCGGGATTATCGAGTTCGTCCAGTTCTTAAATCGCAATAAAACCCCGCTGCATGATAAAGTAATATACCTGTCCGGTACGCAAGGGGACTCGATGGCAGAGGTAGCTCTGCAATACTGCGGAGATATGTACAACGAGTTTTTATTGAGTTTTGCAAACAATATCCACACAGCCGAAGGCGGTATGCATGAGACGGGCTTCAAAGCGGCGCTCACCAGGGTTTTAAACGATTACGGACGTAGGTCGAACATGCTAAAGGGAGAAGATAAGCTTTCCGGCGAGGACTGCCGTGAAGGTATCACCGCCGTCATATCTGTCAGACTGATGGACGCTCAGTTCGAAGGTCAGACGAAATCAAAGCTGGGCAACAGCGAGATAAGAACGCTTACCGATAATATCGTCTCGGAAAAGCTTGCGACATTTTTTGAAGAAAACCCGTCTGTTGCCCGCGCGATACTTGATAAGGCCATCACCGCCTCGCGTGCAAGGGAGGCTGCGCGAAAAGCGAAAGAGAATATTCGCCGCAAGAACGCGCTGGAAGGCATGGCTCTGCCGGGTAAACTTGCAGACTGCAACGAAGCGGATCCGGCGCTGACCGAAATATACATCGTGGAGGGAGACAGCGCGGGCGGCAGCGCAAAAGGCGGACGTGACAGCCGGTTTCAAGCCATCCTGCCTTTGTGGGGCAAGATGCTCAATGTTGAGAAAGCGCGAGCCGACAAAGTCTACGGCAATGACAAACTAACTCCCGTGATAACAGCACTGGGGGCGGGTATCGGTGAAGATTTTGACGAGGCGAAGCTGCGCTATCATAAAGTAATAATCATGGCTGACGCCGACGTGGACGGCAGCCATATCAGAACGTTGCTGCTTACGTTTTTCTTCAGATTCATGCGTCCGCTCATAGAGGGCGGTTATGTCTACGCTGCGCAGCCGCCGCTGTTTAAACTTACGCGGGGAAAGACCACGCGATATGTGCTGAACGAAGACGAACTTGACGGCGCTCTGTCCGAAATGCGAGGAGAAGACGGCAAAGGTAAGGTTGAACTGACGCGCAACAAAGGTCTGGGTGAGATGGACGCGCACGAACTCTGGGATACGACCATGAATCCGGAAACACGGGTGCTGAAACGTATAGAATTGACCGATGCTATACAAGCCGACAATGTTTTCACAGTACTGATGGGTGAAAAGGTAGAGCCGAGAAAAGAATACATCGAAAAGAACGCTAAATACGCAGTAGACATTGATACATAGGTCGTAGGGGAAGGCCCTCGCCATTCCGACAAAAATGAAAGCGGAGAATAAGACATGCCCAAGAAAGAAAAAACAGGGGACATAAGCTACCCTGATCAGAAAATAGTTATATCACCTCTTGAAAAGGAGATGGAAAGTTCGTTTTTGACGTATGCGATGTCCGTCATAATAAACAGGGCGCTGCCGGATGTGCGCGACGGACTGAAACCCATACATCGCCGGATACTGTACACGATGTACGAAAGCAACCTGACCAGTGACAAGCCGTTCCGCAAAGCGGCGACTGCGGTTGGCGATATCATGGGACGGTATCACCCGCATGGGGACGCTTCGATCTACGATGCGCTGGTCCGTATGGCGCAGGATTTTTCGATGCGCTGTTTGCTCATATCGGGACACGGCAACTTCGGGTCTATAGACGGAGACCCGCCGGCGGCCATGCGCTACACTGAGGCACGGCTGTCAAAGCTCTCCGACGAGATGCTCCGGGATATCGACAAAGAGACGGTTGAGTGGGTCCCGAACTATGATGAGACGCGCAAGCAGCCTATGGTACTGCCTAGCCGTTTCCCGAATCTGCTTGTAAACGGTTCGAGCGGGATCGCGGTCGGTATGACAACGAACATACCGCCGCATAACCTCATTGAAGTAATAAACGCCGTTATCTGCGTTATGAATAATCCGGAAGCGGATCTTGACGATATCATGGAACATATCACCGGCCCGGATTTCCCGACGGGCGGGATTATCATGGGCAGAGCGGGCATGAGGGCGGCTTACGCCACCGGAAGAGGCCGCGTTCGCGTTCGTGCAAGGACGGAGACTGAGGAGTTTTCACAAAACCGTACGCGTATCATCGTTACGGAGTTGCCGTATCAGGTCAACAAAGCGCGTCTGCTGGAGTCGATAGCCGAAAATGTTAAAGAGAAACGGATAGAAGGCATTTCCGCCATGCGCGACGAATCGGACAGGGATGGCATGCGTATAGTAATAGAACTAAAACGCGACGCGAATGTTCAGGTCGTGCTGAATCGCCTGTATGCACAAACGCAGATGCAGACGACATTTGCAATAGTCATGCTGGCGCTTGTGGACGACCAATCACAGCCAAGGATACTTTCACTGCGGCAGATGCTTGATGAGTATATAGCATTCCAGCGCGAAATTGTCCGCCGGCGCACGGAATACGATCTTAAAAAAGTCCGTGAACGCGCCCATATTCTGGAGGGTCTGCGTATTGCGGTAGATAATATCGACGAAGTCATCCATATCATCCGCAGTAGCTACGATAACGCGAAAGAACGGCTGATGGAGAGGTTTGAACTATCGGAAATCCAAGCGCAGGCGATATTGGAAATGCGCCTGCGGCAGCTTCAGGGACTTGAGCGCGACAGGATTGAAAAGGAATACGCCGAGATTCAAGAAAAGATCAAGTATTTTTTGACGCTGCTTGGTGACGAGAAGCTGCTTGACGAGGTTTTGACAGGCGAACTTACCGAGATCCGCGATAAATACGGAGACGAACGGCGTACGGAGATCGCCGTTGTTGAGGATGAGATAGACATTGAAGACCTTATTGACGAAGAAGAATGCGTCTACACGCTGACCAACGCCGGATACATCAAGCGTATGTCCGCGAGCACATACAAAGCGCAAAGGCGCGGCGGGCGCGGGATTACCGCAATGACGACGCGTGAAGAGGATTATGTCGAGACGCTGTTTACGGCGTCTACACATGACTATATCCTGTTTTTTACAAACCACGGCAGGGTATACCGGAAAAAAGGATATCTGATACCCGAAGCCGGCCGTCAGGCCAAGGGGACAAACATAGTTAATGTCCTGCCGGTCGCGCCAGGTGAAAAGGTGAGCGCAATGATTCGTGTGCGCGAGTTTGGCGAGGAACAATATCTTGTCATGGTTACGCGCAGCGGAACAGTAAAACGTATGAGAATGACCGCGCTGAGGAACATTAAAAACGTAGGCATACGTGCATTGACGCTGGGCGAAGACGATGAGCTCATATCCGTGCGCGACACGGACGGGAGTCAGAAAATACTTATTGCGACCCATGACGGAATGGCTATCTGCTTTAACGAAACCGATGTCCGCCCTGTGGGCAGGGTCGCCGCCGGTGTGCGTGGGATACGTCTCAGAAAGGGCGATTTCTGCGTCGGTGCCGCGCGAGCCAGAGAAGGCGGATCCCTGCTGACAGTCACCGTAAAAGGTTACGGCAAGCGAACTGAAATAAGCGAATATCTGCGTGGTGAAGAAGGCGAAACGCAAAGCCGCGGAGGGGTTGGCAGAAAGAATTACAACATCACTGAAAAGACGGGAAAAGTCGCCGACATAAAAGTAGTCGACGACAATGACGATGTCCTGATAATTTCTGACGACGGCACGATAATCCGCATGGCGGCGGCCGACATCAGCACATACAGCCGTGCAACGCAAGGAGTGCGCCTGATGCGCACAACAGAAGAAGCGCGAGTGATAGCGATAGCGCGGACAGACAGGGAAGAAGAGGAAGAAACAACAGCTGGCGAGCAGTAAGGCAGGCAGAACAGCAGAAAAATCGGCGACGGAGATGAAGCCGATATCTTCCACGCGCCTCTCCTTAATATTGATCCCCACCATCTGCCGATTCTCTTAAAAAAGAGATCGGCAGCCTTTTATTTTCCCCGTGCGCGGCGAACCGGATTTTAAAATCCGCCACTTATATTGCTTGGCGCATTCTTCAAACACTTGCTGTCAAGTTTTTTATTGCGGGCAATGTCGATACCTTAACCCATCCGGTCAAAGGTTGCTATGCTCTGCTGTATGGTAAATGTATCTTTCGGGCTGAACATTAGGGGTGTTGTGCTTGTTCCCGTCATGACCCCGCTTTCAAAGCAGTAGTTTATGCTGTCCACCGCCCAGTTTGACGCCGTTCCGATGTCCGTGTATCCGGCGTCCGGAAAATTTTCTGTATCCGCGCCCAACACCATGCTCACCCTCGCGAGCATGGTAGCGGCCATCTCACGGCTGAAGCTGCCTTCCGGCGTAAAAGTGCCGGACGCTGCGGCGGTGGGCGCTGCTGTGCCGGTTGTGATCCCGAGGGCATAGGCGGCAAGTATGTCGGGGTCTGCCGTGTCAGTAAAGGCGTCCTGCCTGCGGGACAGGTCCCTTTCGGTCAGTATGGCGTTGATGCTTTTGCCGGTCATGTACTCAAGATATTTCACAGCCATGCGGCAGAAGTCTGCGCGGGATATGACATCGCTGTAGTTGTTCACTATATGCGTCGGTATGAATCCCTTGCGGAATGCGCTGTTGATGTTGGCGCGAGCCCAGTCGTCGGCAGTGCCGATATTCGGGGCGGGCGGCAGGGTTGGTTTCGGGAACGCCGAGGGCATGGGGATGGGCTGGTTCGCGGTGAGAGTGATGACTTCCAAGTTGTCTGAGTTATACTTCAGTTCTTCGGGACGGTTGTTTCCGCCACCTGAAATCATTAGGTTTTTCTGGTATACCTTGCCTGTAGCGCCGACGTAGACTACAGCAGCACCCTCTGGGTGTGTGGCGTTTGTGCCGATGCAATACCCGTCGATATTCAGGTTCTCAAAACTGACCTCGACATCTCTCTCAATTCTGACTGCAATATAATCTGCGTTGCGGATATCAATGTCCTTTAAATTTATCGATTGTATAGGCAGATAATAGCCTCGAAACGCAATAGACGCAAAAGCTGGGTAATCTCCTGTCATCGTTTGGCTTGCCCAGCCGCATCGGTCAATGGTAATCCGCTCGAACCGGTTGTCGCCAGTGAAGGTTTCGGAAGAGGATGTCCATTCTTCCGCCAAGTACGCGACAAGACCGTCCATACCAGCAATGTGATCCCTTACAACCATATCAAGATATTGATTATCCCGTCCGCCGAGAAGCATGATGCCGTGCCCCCAGCTTTGCAGCTCCGCCGTGCAGTTTTGGTAAACATTGCCTTGATTTCCGATACCGGGGTTAGAGCTGTTAGGGGCATAGCTTGCAATTGCAAAGCCGTCATCCCCAGTAGCGCGGCTGTTAACGTTTCTCACTGTAACTCCGACTCTGCCAACACACAAATTAATCCCGTTGTCAAAAGTTTCCCTTATGCGAATGTTTTGAATAAGCGTTCCTCTGGATTGCGCTTGTTCCGGTGGAAGATCTGATCTGCCCTCCCCATATGGTCCCCATATTCCCGCCTGAATGCCAGCTGCCGTGCCTTGTATCCAGAGGTTTTCTATACGTGTATTTGCTCCGAACGGGTCGCCAACTATAGCGGCTCCCCAAAAATCTATGCAATCCTCTGCGTCTTCAATTATGCCGTCAATCATGAAATCTTGGAAAGTGACGGTGTTTATTTGTGTTACAAAGCCGAAATACCAATCATGGTGGGGCGACGGATTCTTGTTCTCTATTCGGTTGATCCGGGTATGCCATATGCCCGCTCCGGCAAACACAAAGCCATCGGGTAAATCATGCGCTGTGACGATCAAGTTCATCAGCCCCCAGCTCCCCTCGGGAAACCAAATCCCTGCCTTGCCTTCCCAGACGGCGGCATTGATTGCATTGTGAATGACATCCGTGTTGTCCGCGTTGCCGCCCTCTATGGCACCATGGTCGGTAATCGAAACAAAGTTGGCTGGTTTTTCTTTCTTTAAGGCTTGTTCTAACTCCAAAAAGTCTATGTAGTAGTAGGCTGCCCTGTCGTTTGCGTCTTTTTGCAAGCGCACAACGTCGCCTTTTTGGATAGATGCATTCAGCAGCTTGTGGCTCTCTCGGAAAAGTAATTTTCTTCCGCCCTGTCCGGACCATGTGTATCCGTCAAAAATATCAGGACGTTTGTCATAACTGCCTCTGTTATATAAGCGTGTGCTATTAAGGGTTATTTTCTCCCTAAACTCACCATTGACATACACGCTGATAGTCTGTTGCGGCCCCTCCGGGATGCCGGCGCGTATGGTCAGCGCGTTAGCGTCTTCCGCTGCTACCCACTGCACAAACTGGCCGGTTTGATTCAACAGAACGGCATTGCCGCCGCGGGCTTCGCTGGCCCAGTCGCCCATCCTATAGATGGTCGGCACAACCAGCGCACCATTGTAATACCCATCCTCGGCTTCATATTCCACATAGCCGAGGTGCGCTCCGCGCGTGTTGAACTCGTAAATAAGGCCGCGCCCACCGCTTATGGAGACGTTAAATATATTTGAGCCTTCTGTGACGGTGTATCCGGTATATTTTAATTCGATGACCCCGTTGGAAGCTAATGTGCCGGTGTATGCGTTGGTATTGAGCGTTGCGCCGCCAACTGAAACGTCGGCGGTAAAGCCGGACAGGTCTATGGGTGCGCTGCTTACATTTTGCACAAATACAACAATATCAGCTTTTTCTCCTGTTTTTGGTGCGGCGGGATTAAGCGCGACACGCGCTACAATTAGGTCGTCGGCAGTTTCCACAGCCTCAGCAGATCCGCCTAAACCGGAGGCGATTTGCAAAATCATTACCAGAGCAAGCGCGACAAATAATGTTCTTTTCATAAAGATGATCCTCTCAATTTTTTTGCCCTCTTTAGAAAAAGAGGGTGGTCCCGCAGGACCGGGTGATTTGATTACGCAGTAGTTTGCAAATCCCTTTTCATGCAGTCGTCGTCTTATTTTGTCTATTAGCCTCGGTCAAATCCTCAGTCAGCTTCGCTGACAGCTCCTTTTTCTAAAGGAGCCATGGGACACGTTAAGTCTTGTTTCCCAGTTTACTGAGTACAAGTATGAGTGCGAATAACAGTTTTCATGGCTCATTTGACACTACTTAAATTATTTGCATACCCATTTATTCAACAACAACGCAAAGTGGACTAATACAAGTCCCACAATACCATAGCCATTCACTAAAATCAATACAAAAGTGCGGACCGAATTTGGTTCTGTTAAGGGTGAAAGTGAATGGAACAAAAAATAAAACAAAATAACGAGATACAAGTTGGCGTAAATATTCGCCGCATCCGTAATTTAAACGGCATCGGCCAGACGGAGTTGGTGCGGAGGTTACAGCTTTCGGGTATAAACATGACCAGAGAGACACTTGTGAAAATTGAGCGTGGAATACAGCATATACAAGCTGTACAACTCAGAGGGATTCGTGACGCTTTACAAACTACCTATGACGAGTTACTAAAATAACAGCAGATTATTAGTCAATTAAACCCCCAGCAATTATGTCAAACAAAACGCACCGGTGAGGGGATCGGCGAACATCTTTTCCGGATCTATCAGAGATGTTTTGCCGTCTTCCTCCGCTTTTCTGATAAGCGCGTCCGTGAAGCCGGATTTTGAGAAAATGACGTGGTGGACTTCGCTAAAACCGGAAAACAACTGCGATCTTCGGGTAAGGTCGCTCAGAGTTTCAACTCCGGCTTGCTCATTTCGCCATTTACATTCGCCGAACATAGCAGAATCGTCGGCGATGGCGATGAAGTCGATCTCTTCCTCGCGCCTCTCCTTAGTATTTGTTCCCCACCATCTGCCGATCCTCTTAAAAGAGATCGGCAGCCTTTTATCTTCCCCGGGCGCGGCGAGCCGGATTTTTAACATCCGCCACATATATTGTTTGGCGCATTCTTCAAAAGCGCGGCCCGTGTGGCTGTCGATATGTTTTGCAAAAACTTCGTCGCAAACGGTTTGCCCCAGACCTGAGGTGATCCGGCTGAGTTCCGGTAGCACGAAGCGATACCAAAAAATGAACATCCGGTCATCCAGCAGGTAAATTGTTTTTTTTGATTTTTCTTCGGTTATGGGGTGTTCTTTGCGAACAAGCCCCAAACCGGTCAGCGTTGACAGCATCTTGCTGCACTGGCTGGTTTCGATCCCTGCTTTGGTCGCTATCTGGTTGAGCTTGCTGCTCCCGTATGCAATGGCGGCGATAATGGCGTTATATGTTTCGGGCATTTTCAGTTCCTGCTTGAGCAGGTTTGACGGCTCCTCAAACAGCCTGCCGGCGGGGTTGAAAAATAGTCGCTGCACATTTTCACGGACTGAACGCGCGGTATCGATTCTGGACAGATATTCCGGTATGCCGCCGGTGATGCCGTAAAGGGTTATTTTCTCCTCGTTCGAGTATCCCCGCAACATCCCGGCGCTGTCGAGATAGTCGAATGGCAGAAGCTTAAACTGCGCTGTTCTGCGACCATAGAGGGGGCTCTCGTACCCTAAGACCTGCGCCTCCATAAAAGACATGCTTGAGCCGCACAGAATCAGGAATAACCTGCTGTCCGCATGATGTTTGTCGATTGCCGCCTGAAGGATGGAGGATACTGCGCTGTCGCTGCTTGCCAGATACGGGTATTCGTCGATCGCAAATACGATCCGCTCGGTCCTTGCCTGCTCGAAAACGTAGTCTATAGCGGCGCGAAAAGATGGAAACGGGTTGACCGGCGCACCCGGCGCGAGGGCGGACATTATCTGCGCGGACAGGATTTCCAGGTTCTCTTTTGCCGTAGATTGCACCGCCACAAAGTAAATGGCTTTTTTGCCCCGGCAAAACTCATTGATAAGCGTGGTCTTACCTACACGCCGCCGCCCGTATATAACCGGGAATTGAAAATCGCCCCGGTCATAGCTTTCGTTCAAGCTCTCAAGTTCCTCTGACCTGCCGACAAACATTAGCTAACCCTCCAATTACTAATCGCACAGTTAGCATATACCCTTCGAACAGCTGCTGTCAAGTTTTTTTATTCAGATTTTAATATTGTACTGACTACTACATTTAACACTTCGTCCAGTTTGTCGGCGGGCAGTTGTTCGATCAAGACATAAGGGCGTTTTTTAATATCAATAGAGCGGTTATGAGCACATAGTATTGCACCCTGGGTTTTCGTTCTGCCGTCCAATAACACATTAAGGGCTGTCTTACCCTGTCCTTTGGTTATAGGGCAAATGGTAATAATGTTTGTTTTACTGATTAGAAAATTGTTTGAAACAACCACGGCCGGCCTATGTCCGGATTGCTCGCTTCCAACAACCGGGTCAAAGCTGATCATAATAATGCTTCCCTGCTTTACCATACTTCACCGCCAACGGGGCGTCCCCAGTCTATTTCTTCATCCTTAATGTAATCAGCCGGGTACATCTCAAATAGCTCTTGTATTGTTTTTCTCGGCAGGTCTTCTTTTAGTTTAGAAATAATGAGTATATCACCATCGATTTTCATCTCAACAAGCGATTTTTCTTCAAGCTGAATGAGCTCAACAAACTCGCTTGGGAAACGTATGCCAAGGGAATTTCCCCACTTGTTGACCCTTAAAGTTCTTACTGTTGACATGAAAGCACGCCCCCTCTCAATGTATATTGTATATTGTTTATCCTCATTATATGCGCTTTTAAGAAAAAAGTCAAATTTATTTACATCAAATAAGTTTATGGAGTTGCGTGATTATGGAACTTTTCTTAATCAAACACGTCATAAAGCAATCAAATGAAAATGTGAGGTGTTCATTATGAAAAAGACAGTATCTGCAATAATCCTGCTATGTATTATCGTAAGCCTTCTTACCGCCTGTGTTAAAGGGGTGGCGGAGGCGCCTGCGGCAAACCCCCTGCCAAATATCGGAAGTGTTCCCGCCTCGGCGGTATTTTACCCGGAATCCGATACGAGGGCCCCTGTCACGGCGCTGTCCTATGACGACGTGTTTGACGCGCTGAAGGCGGGCGCCAACGTGATGTACGGAATGCCGGGCGGTGGTTTTGGGGTTGCAAATGTAATGGCGGAAGTTGCTGACGAGGACGGCGGATTTCGTTCGGAACCGATGCCCGCGCCCATGCCCGAGCTCGCAGAGCCCGGGGCGCAAGCAGACCAAAGCTTTGCGGCCGGCCCGGACTTCTCCGAGACAAACGTACAGGTCGCCGGCATTGACGAGGGCGATATCGTAAAGACAGACGGCAAGTACATATATGTGCTCCGAAACAACGAACTTATTATTTTCGGCGCGGACGGCGCCGACACAAAGCAACTGTCCCGTACGACTGTATGCAAGACCGAAGGCGATAGGGCCTTTCCGGATGACAGCAAAGACTACTTCTACTCATACGAGTACGCGACTGAAATGTTTGTAGTCGGCGGAAAGCTGGCTGTGTTGACGTCCTACAGCGACCACTCGCAGCTTTTTAGGAACGATCAATATATATACGATGATAATCAGATCGCGAAACTGTATATCTATGACGTCTCAAACCCCGGCTCGCCGAAGCTGACCGCCCAGTTGGGGCAGGACGGCCATCCGCTCACAGCGCGTGTGATCGACAGCACGCTCTACCTCGTTTCGACTTATTATGTATGGAATCCCATAGAGGGCGAACCGGACACTTTTGTTCCCAGCATGTACGTTGACGGCGAACCTTCGTTAGTTGCGCGGGACTGCATCGTCATCATGCCGTTTCGTAATTCAACTTCCTACACCGTCATCAGCTCGTATGATCTCGACAAAGCCGCTCTGAACGAGAGCCTGTCTGTCCTCGGCGGCGGCGGGACTGTTTACATGAATCATGAAAACCTTTTTATCGCAAACCGCAGTACAGACGTTCAGGAGAAAGCGCCTTACATGGATGGCGTATATAAGGTCATTGAGTACTCTAATACCGAAGTAACAGACATAACTAAGTTCGATATCAGCGGCGGCGGCATAACCCTCTCCGAGTTTTGCACTGTCCCCGGGGCGCTGCTCAATCAGTTTTCCTTAGATGAGCATAAGGGCCATCTGCGCGTTGTTACGACGACCTTTTCCTCGTCATATTCGGTCTACAACGACGAGAGGATGGGCTGGTCAAACTACAGATGGGGAGACAATATAAATGCAAACGCGCTGTTTGTGCTTGACGGCTCGATGAATATCGTCGGCAGGATCGAAGGTCTAGCGAAAGACGAGCGCGTATATTCTGTACGTTTCAGCGGGGATATCGGATACTTCGTAACATTCAGGCAGGTCGATCCGCTGTTTGCCGTGGACCTCACCGTCCCGTCCGCGCCTAAGATACTCTCAGAACTGAAGATACCGGGCTTTTCCGAGTATCTGCACGTCTTCGGCGACGGTCTGCTCTTTGGCCTCGGCCGCGACGCCGACGAGGATACGGGCAGGGTGGGCAGCATGAAGCTATCAATGTTTGACACCTCAGACCCGACAGACGTAACAGAAAAACACACGCTGATCATCGAGAGCTATCACAGCACGGCGCTGTATAACCATAAAGCTATCCTTATCTCCCCGCAAAAAAATATCATAGCATTTCCGGTAGACGACGGGTACGCCGTCTACGGTTACTCCGTTACGGAGGGGTTCTCCCGTACCGCTCTCATTACGGATGTGATAAGAAACTGGTACGGCGACACCCGGGGCCTCTATATAGGCGACTTTGCCTACATAGTGACAAGCGACCGCATAGCGGTACTAAACATGGACAGCTTTACGCTCGTAACGAATATAGGATTCTAATACTTATTGAACACCCCAAAGTCCGGCCTTGTTACACTCCTCAAGGCCGGACTTATATTCTTGTTCTTTACTGTGCGCCGACTTTATGCTATTCTGGGAACATAAAACAGGAGAAAAAAGTATATGAAAAAAGTACAGATTTACACTGACGGGGCGTGCAGCGGGAATCCGGGGCCGGGCGGCTGGGGAGCGATCTTGATATATGGCGGCGTTGAAAAAGAGCTCTCAGGCGGCGAGAAGATGACAACGAACAACCGCATGGAGCTTATATCTGTAATAATGGCGCTTGAGGCTCTGCGTGAGCCGTGTCAGGTCGAGATTTATACAGATTCTCAGTATGTTGCAAACGCGATCAATCTAAAATGGCTCGACTCATGGCGCCGTTTGGGATGGAAGCGCAAAGGCGGAGAGGTAAAGAACCTTGATCTGTGGCATCGGCTTGATACGCTGCTGGAAAAGCATAAGGCGGAGTTTATCTGGGTAAAAGGCCATGCTGAAAACGAATACAACAACCGCTGCGACGAACTGGCGGTAAAAGCGCGGCAAAGCCGCGCAAAGGATAATTGATAATGGATAAAGGAGAATTTGTCAGTGGGAAAAAACGCGGCCGTATTAGATTAGTCAGGGCAGTGCTTCTCATCTTAGGCGTGTTGGCGCTGGTTAATGTGATTTTGGTGTCTTTTATTTCCAACCTGTATCTGCCGATGGCGGTTCAGGCGGCTATTTCGATCGTAATCATATTATATGCCGTTTTTCTCAAAAAAATACCCCGGATGATCCACATAATAGCCGGAGTTCTTTGCCTGATACCGATTTCAATTGCAGCTTTTTTGTTCATATACGGAAACACCGGCAATACGGACTACAGTGAAGATGTGATAATTGTGCTGGGAGCAGGAGTCCGTGGGGAGACGGTCAGCGTACATCTTGCCCGGCGGCTGGATATAGCATCGGAGTATCTAAGCGGAAATCCGGATGCGGTCGTTGTTGTCTGCGGAGGGTTGGGAGACAGGGCAGTAATAACAGAAGCTGAAGCGATGGAGCGATATCTGACCGCAAGCGGAATAGCCCCGGAAAGGATCATCAGGGAGGAAAGGTCGACTTCAACATATGAAAACCTTGCATTTGCTAAGGATATATTGGACGGATATTATCCCGACGGATTTATAGCTGTTGTGACGACCAATGACTATCACATGTTTCGGGCTGTTTATCTGGCCTCCCGAGTGGGGATACATGCGCATCGCGCGGGGGCAAGCACGCCGCTGTTATCATTGCCGACAAACTATCTGCGCGAAATGATGGCCATTGTCAACATGCTCATCTTCCCCCCATGGAACAGTACAATTACTTACTCTGCACAACGTTTTCCTTGAGTAAAACATCGTGAGTGCCGCCTTCGACTATTGAGGTTGAGGAGACCAGTGTGATTTTTGCTTTTTGCTGAAGCTCCGGAATCGAGAGTGCGCCGCAGTTGCACATTGCCCCGCGTATTTTGCTGAGGGTCAGGCTTATGTTGTCTTTTAGGCTGCCGGCGTAAGGCACATAGGAGTCGACGCCTTCCTCGAAAGACAATGCCTGTGTACCTCCGTGGTCATACCGCTGCCAGTTACGCGCTCTGGCGGAGCCTTCGCCCCAGTATTCTTTCATATAACTGCCGCTGATGCTAACACGGCTCGTGGGGCTTTCATCGAACCGCGCGAAGTAGCGGCCAAGCATCAGAAAATCCGCGCCCATAGCAAGCGCGAGCGTGCAGTGATAATCCAGCACTATCCCGCCGTCTGAACATATCGGGATATAGACGCCGGTACGCTCGTAATACTCGTTGCGAGCCTTGCTGACGTCTATTACCGCAGTCGCCTGGCCGCGGCCGATCCCCTTTTGCTCACGGGTGATGCAGATAGCGCCGCCGCCGATGCCGACTTTTATAAAATCGGCGCCGCTGTCAGCCAGAAAACGAAAGCCATCACCGTCAACTACGTTACCGGCCCCGATTTTAACTTCGTCGCCATAGTTTTCGCGTACCCAGGTGATAGTTTGTTTCTGCCAATCTGAAAAACCCTCCGAAGAATCAATGCACAGAAGGTCTGCCCCGGCGCCAATGAGCGCGGGGATACGTTCTTTGTAATCGCGGGTGTTGACGCCCGCGCCGACAAGATACTTTTTGTCCGCGTCCAGCAGTTCGAGCGGGTTTGCCTTGTGCGAGTCATAGTCCTTACGGAAAACCATATGCATAAGTCTGCCTTGATAGTCAATGACGGGCAGACAGTTTAGCTTATGATCCCATATGATGTCGTTTGCTTCCTTTAATGTCGTGCCGGATGGGGCGGTGACGAGTTTTTCTATATGCGTCATAAAATCGCGGACTTTTTCCGTGCCGTCCATCCTGCTTATGCGGTAGTCGCGGCTTGTCACAAGCCCGACGAGTTTTCCGTTGTGCGTGCCGTCAGATGTGACCGCAACCGTTGAATGACCGGTTTTTTCCTTGAGGACCAAAATGTCCTGCAACGTCGATTCAGGGCTGATGTTAGAGTCACTGACGACAAACCCGGCTTTATGTGACTTTACCCTGCCGACCATAGCGGCCTGACTTTCTATACTCTGTGAGCAGTAAATGAAGGAAACGCCCCCCTCTTTTGCAAGCGCGACGGCCAGTTTGTCGTCGGACACGGATTGCATGATGGCGGACGTGAGCGGTATGTTTGTATACAGCGGAGTACGCTCGCCGCGCCTGTACTTGACAAGCGGCGCTCTAAGGCTGACGTTGTCAGGGGTGCAGTCCTCGCCGGAGAACCCGGGAACGAGCAAATACTCGCTGAAAGTGCGCGAAGGGTCACTATAAAAATAAGCCATAAGCGGGGTGATCCTTTCCTTGAAGTTTATTTATCTTTAGCGTGGGAGAAGACTCCCACCTCTAAGCGCAGCGTAGGTGGGAGTTGAATCACCGCATAATGCGAAGCCACCTATTGAAACCGCAGCTTGCTGCGGATTCAGTGGGAGTCCAATCTCCCACTGAATCCCCGAGCGTAGCGAGTTGGATAATCCGCGATTATTACGCTAAATGGCTAACTTGTAAGCGGCAATACGCGAACGGTGATAATTAATTCAATAGATTAATCCAATAGTTAGCTAAGCAAATGTTGTAATAGACAGTATGTTAGCGTCCTGACTTGCCCGTGGGAGAGTATATCCACAGAGTAGATAAGAAATTAGGAACGGAGGTACGGATGCATTACAAAAAGCGATAGTACTGATCCAATGGCAGATTACCTACCGCTATCATTTGTTTTCAGCACAATCAATTTCCATTGCATTTGTCACATATCACAAATGCGCCCTTTTATGCTAGTCAAACCATCAACGACCGTCTTGCCAAGTATACGTAGGCGGGCTATCTCTTCATCAGACGGCTCAACAATGCTTCTTTTATAAAGTGTGGGGAGGGATCCGTTGAGGGCATATTTGATTCAACTGATGGATATATTGACTCAAATGTTATTTCTTGTTCCAAGATAGTTAGCTACATTGTTCAACGGAGTTCTTTGATAGATAATGCTGCTCAAAGCATTTTGGCAAACAGCAAACAAGTAATGGAGAAAAGCGATTATTAAGGAGATAAGTTTGTTTGTTCGGCGAGTAATCGATAGTTTATCCTGAAAAAAGTGGCGCCAGTATTTCTCACAGCCAATGTGTCATTTCAATCATAACCGTTTGTCATCGCTGTTCTGAGTCTACTAATGACGGTAGGTTCTCTTGGCAATGCCGGCGCTTTTGCACATACTTTAAAACCCTGCCGCAGGGCAGTATAAATGAATTTATCGATTTTAGCTTTTTCGTTCACTTCCCACCAGAACTTTCCGTCTTTATTTTTAGGAATCTTCCATGCAGTTGTAGCATGCTTTATTATCCCGTTGAACGATGGATACTCTGGTTGATGTTCAACCGGAAAACCGTAAGCGGTGAGCAATTCTGTCTCTAAGCAGCCATTGCTGGTTTTGGGGACAACAATTCCTATGATAGGCAGAGGTTTGTTCGTCCCTTTCATATTATCCAGCAACCAATACGTTCCTGTGGGATCAATTGAAGGCGGAGGCATATGCCCAACATAATGAAGCCTATTGCTGCGGCGATAGTTAGCAAACTGACTGCCGGAGCTTTCATCTGCGTCCACTACAATTATTACCCCTCTAAAACCAACGCGACCCAATTCATTTTGCACTGTATCAAGGTGCTTTTTATCCCAAGAATCCATATTCAGCGAAAAGCCTTTTCCGCCAACTCCCGATATTTTGAATGACAATAGCGCCTTGTCAGTTCTCAAGTATTCGTTGTATATCGAAATATCAGAATTACCTTCTGCGATGATCAACCAGTCATACTGGTTTGCTTTTTTCATCCACGCACCTCCCATTCACCGGATAAAATTGTATCGAATTGGGTGGCATCATATTTTGTTGGAACAATTTCTTCATCATAGGTTTTGTGAAGGCGAACAATGCATGCTGTGTTTTTTGTTTCATCGAAAACATCGCAAAAAGCCCTGACACAATCATCGCTGTGGCTTGTTGCAATGAGTTGGATATTTGGGTAGTCGACGAATAGATCCCGGATGTATTTCCAAATATCGCCCATCACGCTGTAATGTATCCCCGCTCCTATTTCATCAATGAGAATGAAAATCGGTGCCATATTTTCCCGATCAAGGTCGAATCGCTCAACGACCTCAAGAATGGCTATGAGAGTGCTTGCCCATGTCACTGCACCGTTGCCAATTGTGCCTAGCGTCGTTTCTTTGTCGCCTCCAATTATAACAGACAGTCCATTATCTATTTTTGAAATTCTGACGTCTGTAATCAGCGGGTCAATAATCTTCAGTGCTTCTGTTAGCTTCTTTGCCTTCTGGAATGGCAGTTCGTGGGGCATTGCCCGAATTGACGCAAAGTCCAAATACACGCATCCACTTGATGGTTGGTTGTTTTCCGGCGGAATCAAGCGCAACGCTCCATCCGGGCTTAGTACCTGCGCTCTGGTTACATTGGTTGATACAGGGTTCTTTTGATGTGTTTTTTTGTCCAGCGTTATTCCACTGAGCTGCCACTTAAAAAGCGCAACATCTGAGGACATGTCGATGGGTATGCCCATCAATCCGGCGTCTCTAAGCAAGCCTGCTTCAAGGCCTGACATCTTTGCCTTATTGTATGTCCACTGCCAGACTGTTCCGTCGGCAGATTTTGCAGAAACAGAACATGATTGCTCGTCAGACATTGGGCACTCCTGCCAGAAAAGTCTGTAGTTATAGCCCAAGCGTGGCAGCATGTTTTGAATGCCGTTTTGCTGATTAATAGGTATACCTCTTGTGCGATTGTACCGCACAAGAGGCGATACGTCGAGTCGGGTCTCTGAGAATAGGCAATAGATACCTTCAAGAACAGAAGTCTTGCCCACTCCATTCGTGCCAGTCAGCAATGTCACTTGTGAAAGCGGAATTGTTGTTTCGCGATACCCGCGAAAGTTTTTCAGTGTTACTGAGTTAATCATGTTGCTACACCCCTTGACGGGTCCGAGTAGACACCCTCACCCGGTTCCCCTCGCTTATGCAGTCTTGTACAGCCCAATCCATGGTGGGCGTGCTACTCAATCCCTACCTATGGCTTCTGCTGTTGTCTTTCGCCTAGTGGATTGCCATTGCACCGCCTCCTGCATACAGAATAGCAGATAATTAGAGTCTTTACAATAAAAACCTGCGAAATAGTAACCTGTGAAATGCTTGAAGTTAATGAACCCGCGCTTCGCGCTAATAGCAGTGAAGCTGAAAAGGCTCTGGCTGTATTTATTGAAGAAATGTAACTGTTCAGTAGGTCTCCGGTAAAAAGAATTCGGGGGAACCCAAAATAACCTTACGTATAGCATCATAAGCGCTGTGTACCCAGTGGGTTTTGCCGTCTACTCTTGTGCCAGTTTCGTCAAAATGAGCCACACAGGATGACGCCAATTTCTGGCGTATCAATTCAACGATCCCTGTCAGGCCGTCCGCGCATCTGCCTACCATGTTGCACTCGAATTTAGGCCCAAGCGTTCTGTTAATTCCTTTATTGTTTTATTCAACTCATCAATGTTTCGTTGCAGTCCTTCGATGGTCTCGTTCAGTCCTTGGATTATTTTGATTGAATCACTGGCCGATTGTTGTAAATTAGCAATGATTTCCGATTGTTCCTCGACTTGTTGAAGCAGCATTGCTATCGTCTCTTCACTTGTCACTGAAACCACCTTCTCCCATTGCCTTATATGCTCTTATTAATACTGCCTTCTTATTGCCCTGAATTTTTCTACGTTTTGACATAAGTTTTTTTACCTACTGAACAGTTACAACAGAGGAATGTTATCTCCCACAACTATAACCTTTGTGTGCGATTGCCTATAAGCCCGGCTGTGTCAGCATTTCCATCAGGTCTTCCGCCAGCTCGGCATAAGCCTTTTGCCCCATCTTGATCGTTTTGACGTTATATAAAAACTTTTTCAAATCGGCCTCATCACCTCTGCCGGCCCTGTAAAGCATTCCCGCAGCCGACATGCACACAGCCTGCTCCTGCACAGGATTGAGCCTTTCTTCGGTATAGACTTTTGCGTAGGCGTCCGCGGCGTTGGATGCGGCAAGTCGGGTCATTTCCTCATCCTCAACGTCCTCGTAGAGCCAGCTCAGGTTTCCCCAAAGTTTTGCGCTGAGCTGCTTATGGGTCGATAAATAACCCGGCGCACAGATAAGGGCGAGATAATGAGAGGCAAAAACAAAGTCTATGTTCCGCTCAGCTTCAAAATTCAGCGCAATCATAGACTGCGCATCCTTTAACTCGGTTTCTATCTTTGGTTTCATAACGGACTTAGGGTCAGCGTAGTATGTGTAAAACGTACTGAAATAGCAATGCGGGCAGATTATCACATCGTACCACTCCTGCCGGAAGTCTCTGTAAAACTTTCTGAGATCGTAACGCATCGGCTTAGACTCATATAATTTAGACTGAAACACCTTATAGCCATTAAACTGTTTTTTGCAATAAGGGCAGGAATAACCTTTGATGTACGCCAGTTTTGGGTCGCTGTCCGGCTTTGCAACGTCCTGATAGCCTTTATGACCGGCAGGAAAAATAGTATTGATCATGAAACCGTCTCCTCTGATTAGATTATTTTACCGAAGTATTCCAATATCGCGTCGACCGCCGCATCCGCCATTCTGTCCTGCTGCACGGGGTCGATCAGCCAGACAAAATCGTTGATGTTTATAATGAAGCTTGCTTCCAGAATGATGGCCGGCGCCCACTGCGGGCGGCATACAAAGAAGTTAGCCTGATTGATGTTCCTATAACGGTTTGTCCCCGGGTTGATATAATACATGACATCCAGAACCGTCTGCGCGAATCCCGCGCTGCCCGGATTGCGATACCAGACGGAAAGGCCTCTGACATTTGTGGAGTTAGTCGTTTCGTCAACGCTGTTTACGTGCAGTGAGATAAACAAGTCGGGTTTTATCTGTCTGCTGAGATCGACTCTTTCCTGAAGAGAAACGTCTGCATCCGCATCTCGGGTCATATGAACCGATGCGCCAAGGGCAGTCAGCCGCTCGGCCAGCTTGCGGGAATGTATGAGGGCTATATCTTTCTCAGGTAAATCCAAACCCATAGGGCCGATGGCACCGGTCGCTTCTCCGCCGTGGCCGGGGTCCAGCACTATAGTTATGCCTGAAAGAGGCCTTGCGCCTTCTGTCAGGGTTTTTCTTTTTTTCATGTGCAGACGTAGTTCACCGTCAGTATATTCGATATAGTGGCCCTCAAATTTTGCGCTCTCACTGATTGTAAATGAGTAAAACGGCGTACCGCCGGTTATGCCGCTGTCAACGCTTTCGAATATCGTTTCCGCCAGGCCGTCGGGAAGGGAGAGAGGAGGAGGCTGTGTATGCATCCCGAAGCTAACAGTGAGGATCCGGCCGTCAAATCCCGCGTAGACGCCTGCAAACACGTCCGACTGCCACGCTAACATATCGTGATCTGTTCCGGTACGGTATACCCCGTTGCGGAGGGGGTCCCCGGCAATGGCGCTGCCGGTGCTTAGAGTGATGCTGTCCCGGTCGATCCACATGCCGCTTGAAAGTTTTACAAACCCGTTGCTTGACTCAGCGACGATCCGGTCGATCTGGCCGGGGGACATCATCCAGTCGGAGCCGCCCGATGCGGTATTCTCAGGAAAGACCCATGCCGCGTCGGAGGTGACGGTGACGTACCTCGGCGCCGTGACCTGAGTGACAGTAGGCGTGGGGGAGGGCGTTCCGGAGCCGGATACGGGGGTGTTTCTCGTCACCCTCCGTACCACATCTTCAAGCCCCTCCTGACTGAATGTAAATTCATTTATACCTGCGTCAAGCCCGGCGAATACGTAAAAGAAACCCTCAACAGTCCGGTTTGTGATTTCCTCGCCGTTCATATACAGGGGCCTGTCCGGGAGGCTTGTACCGGTTATTCCGATCCCCGCAGACGCGTTTGCCGCAGCCGTGACGGTCATGTCCTGCTGCGGGAGCCCGACTGACAGAGTGTCCGGAATCATGACGGGCAGCCGTGCGGGGACGCCGTCTTTTTCCGCGTAGAACTCCCCAATCGAGTCGCCGAACCTGCCTCTGAGGGAAGCGTAACGATAGAACACGCTGCCCTTTACAGTTTCAGAGTTTGCGATCATCGTGAGCTGCCTTGCCGTTTCGCCGCGCCAATGCGGCTGTTGTTCGTCCTGTTCCTCACGCCACGCGGCATGGCCTATGTACAAATCTACGCCGTAGTCTTTGCACAGTTCCGTCCACCAATCAAAGACCGCTTTAAAGTCGGCGATGCCAAAGCCGATGTACCAGTAAATCTGGGGGCAGATATAATCGACCCACTCTTCCATCACCCAGCGGCGTGTATCCGCATACAGGGCGCTGTATGACTCCTGTCCGGCAGTCGTCGGGACACCATCGGGGTTGTTTGAGCCGTTCATCCAGATAGCTGACGGAGAAACGCCCCATCTTACATTTTTACCCAACTCTTCGTTTAGCGTACGGATAACGGCGCCGATGCCCCTGATAAGCTGATTGACATTATCGCGGCGCCAGTCGCCGAGATCCATGTCACCGCCGTATCGTGAAAAGGAATCAGCGTCATTGAAGTTTGTGCCGGGATAAAAATAGTCGTCTATGTGGATGCCGTCTACATCGTACTTTCTGATGATCTCCTCTACCCCGTCTATGATCAGCTCTCTGGATTCCGGTAAACCGGGGTCTAAAAACAGGCCCTTATTCCCGCTTGAGTTAGCCCATCCGACCGCCAGTTCGGGATGCAGACGGACAGGATTATCGGAGGCTAAGATACCCGGATCGGAACTGTTCGCGCCAACGTGGATTATCCGATATGGGTTGAGCCACGCGTGCAGCTCAAGTCCGTTTGCGCGGCAGGATTCAATCCAGTATTCGAGCGGGTCAAAGTCAGGCACGGCTTTGCCTTGAGTGCCTGAGAGCCACTGGCTCCACGGGAAAATATCGGATTGATAAAAGGCGTCGCCCGTGGGCCTGACCTGGAAGACGACGGCATTTAACCCCAACTCCGCTGTGCGGGCCGTAATCGAGTCTATTTCACGCTTTAACGCGGCGGCGGACAGGCCTTGTCTGGCGGGGAAGTCTAAGTTGTAAACCGTAGCGACCCAAACTGCGCGGAACTCGCCTTTTGAGACATTGGCAACATCATATAGACCCTGCCCGGACTCCGGGTCCGGACCCGTCTGCAGGGCGGGGGCGTCTTCAGCGTCCTTTGGTGCTTCCATGCCGGGAGGGATCGCATTACCGCATTTGCTGATTATGAAAACAAGCAGCGTCAAAATAACGACGCAAAGCCCAAGTTTGCCGATATGGTTTTTAACAATAGAACTTATCATAGTTTTAGATAATAAAGTAATCTCCGCCAAATTGCAAGCGATATTGCACAATGCACACAATACGGTGTACAATGTACAAATAACTCCGGATTCTGGAAAAATAAAAAGGTAGGAGGTTTTCATAATGAAGCTTGGAATTATTGGGGGCGGCGGGCTCCTGGGGGCTACCACGGCGTTTTGCTGCGCAATGAATTCACTTGTCGATGAAATCGTATTATATGACGTAAGGGGAAACATGGCGAAAAGCCATAGCGTTGATATTGCGCTGGCGGCTGCAGAGCAAAGCGATACGGTGGTCCGCTCGGGTTCGATGGACAATCTGAAAAACAGCGACATTATTCTAAATGCCGCAGGGATCCCGGATAAGACAGGGTCCAGGGACGATTATTTAAGGGGTAACGTAGGGATAATTCGTGATTTCGCGCAGTGGGTGCGAAAATGGGATTTTCAGCCTGTCGTGATCTGCGCTACGAATCCCGTGGATGTGCTGAACTATAAAACCTTTGAGTTTTCGGGGATTTCCCGGGAGAAGTGCATAGGTCTTTCCCGCAATGACCATACGCGTTTTAAATGGGCGATCTCAGACGAGACGGGGATGTCGCCGCGCACCTTTGACGCCTGTGTCTTAGGCGAACATGGTCAGTATCAGGTCCCTCTGTTTTCATCGGTAAAATCCTGTGAGACCGGACAGAGAATCAGCTTTACCGATCGGCAGAAAGAATCGATCCTCCGCAAAGTAGATGCGTGGCTCGGGGAGTATCAGGGCCTCGACGCAGGGCGAACCACCGGATGGGTATCCGGCGTAAACATCAGCTATATGATAGAGCTTATCGTTTCCGGCAAAGATGAGGTGTGCTCGTGTTCTGTGATAACCGACGGCGAGTACGGGTTATACGGGCTCAGCCTTGCGCTGCCGGTAAAACTCGGCCCGGAAGGAGTCCGTGAGATAGTCAGGATAGATATCACTGAGGAAGAACAGGCGGGCCTGACTCGCGCAGCGGAAAAGATCGGCGGGCTGATAGCAACCACAGCGGACAAGCCGCAGTGAATAATGTGAACGCTGAAAATTTAACAGTTCTGTTGACGATCCTGATGTGTGACTTGTCAACAGAACTGTTTTCTGCAATCCGTTTTGCGTATGAAAAGATTGTTACTCCTCGGGGTTGAAGGGGCAGCAATTAATGATCTCCAGAACAACGGTTTCTCCCGCGGATTCTATGTAGCAGGGATGCTCATTCCCGAACCGTGCCTCCCAAACAATGCGCCCGCCCGCGGATAACAGCTCTTTGACTTTTTCGTCCATATTATCTTCACAGACATAAGCGACATGATGGAAACCGGGCCCTCGCGCCTTGAGCGTTTTCGCATGGTACGAACTGTCGTCAAGGGGTTGCAGCAGTTCAATTGCAATTCCGCCGACACGCCCGAACGCGGCGCGCAGCTTGCCCCCGTCGCCGGTCACCATAACAGATTGAGGAAACTCTATTTCAAAGATTGCCCATTTATCGCGCGGCGCGCCTGAAGCCGCGCACAGGAAATTGATCGTTTCGTCTATGTCCGGCGTCAATAAACCGATATGCCAGTATTTCATGTTTGTGTACTACTCGCTTAGTTTTTTAGTCGGCGGTGTTTTGATAATCATTTTTTCTACCACAATCTGGTATCTAAACAGTGTTGATGGATATACTATAACACAGTCTGTTAAACCGTCTATAAAAACAAAAATAAGAGGAGTTAAGGAAAATGTGGAGTTTTAATAGAATACGAGATGCAGCCAAAATTGAACAAAAAGAACTATATTGGGAAGGCCCCTTTTCATGGACAGGATATGAGATGTATAATAATCTAGAGGTAACTCCTGAGCTAGAGGGAATTTACCTTTGGACTTTTAATTACAAGAACGGCTTTTTGGTGTATGCTGCTGGAATTACAAACTCTACTCAAAGAAGGTTTAGAAGTCATACAAACGAGTACAAAAAAGGAAAATATACTGTAATGGACATAAATGCAGCGGAAAAAGGTGAACGGCAAGAAATTTGGCATGGTTGGAAATACGCAAAAGAACATCAAGAAGAGTTTAACTTCAGAAGAACAGAAATCATGAAGGCTGTCGATGAACAACTAAAATCTTTTAGAATTTTTGTTGTAAGGGTTCCCGACAAAAGGGTTAGAGAAAGGTTTGAAGCAGCAATAATGCATAATATTTATTATTGTAAAGAACCATGGGCTGATTTAGCAGACAGAGGAATGTTTCTAAATGGACGGTATAATAGCGAAATGCCAATAGAAATAAAGAATATATGCAACTGCTTAATTTATGGACTTCCAGAAACGCTGGAAATATAAGCATACAGACGAAGAGGGTGATGCTGTTGCAGAACTTTAAATACCGGGGAATGCCGGTAAACTGCTGAAAGATGTACCCGTTTCTTATAAACCTAATACTGCGTTGCACTTGAATGCGTCAATGATTAATGATAAAATCAGATTATTATGAAAGACTTCAATGTGCCGGAAATCAAACCGAACCATAATGGTAAAAGGGGGGGCAGAAATGGAAAGAATGTGGAGCCAGGAGGCTAAAATGAAATACCAGAATCAATGGGTGATTCTGGTGAATATCATAGATGAACCCAAAACTCACAAAGCTATTGGTGACGTATATTTAGTGACGCCAATTAAAATGGATGCATACGCTAAAGCAATGGAACTGGGCGACAGTATGGGTGAGACAATGGTTGTCGAAGGTTTTAATGATTCTCCACAGATAGGAGGGCTTGAAATTTGTGCCCAATAGTCATTCCTTTTTTACCAAACAACTTAGGTCGGGTTGAGTTTAATGCGCATGTTTCAACCGGATATAGAAATCGCTAAATAGTATTTGCATATTTATACAAGGTTTACGGTTCCCCCGGCACGTATAAGCAGAAAAATCAGGAGGCGTATTAGATGCGGGAAGTTATAATAGGGGTTCACAAAAAATTAAAAAGTCCCAAAATGAGACTTTTCACTATACCATGAGAAAGCTTGTAATTGATTGCTTTCTGTCTACCGATGACAGGCTGCTAAAGTACAATGATAGCCGGATACAGATAATGAATCCTGTTGAGTTTGTTGTGAAAGGCGGTACTCCATGATAAGCGATACTCTGTTGAGTCGAAACGTGATAAAATGTTGACCACCAAAAACGCCGGAATTTCCGGCGTTTTTTAAATCTTGTAAGCATGCCGGCGCTTGTGTTCATACCCGCGTTGTGGTATCCTTGGTGTACAGAGGGCAGAGGGCAGAGGCGAGTTGATAATGCGGAACGAACTGTGAATCAATAAAAGGTGTGCGAGATAATGAAAAAACTACCGTTGGGGATGCAGAGTTTTAGAAAAGTTATCGAGGGCGGTTATGTCTATGTCGATAAAACGGAGTATATCCATAAACTAATAGGCGGCGCGAGCTGCTATTTCCTGTCCCGGCCGAGGCGGTTCGGCAAGTCGCTTCTTCTTGACGCTATATGCGAGGTGTTCAAAGGAGAGAAAGAACTGTTCAAGGGGTTTTGGATATATGATTCAGACTATGATTTCGCAAAGCATCCGGTGATCAGGTTTGATATGAGCAATATAGCGAACGAGAATTCTGAAACATTGAAGAAATCAATCGCATCAAGCCTAAGG
>Ga0099364_10003078_pt1 | contig 26177 bp, 21 predicted proteins | sample TergutTh196P3_FD_73070 | JGI IMG/M metagenome (GOLD analysis project Ga0099364, IMG submission 73070) | Microcerotermes parvus P3 segment gut microbial communities from Pointe-Noire, Republic of the Congo - Th196 P3 | ecosystem: Host-associated > Arthropoda: Insects > Digestive system > Gut ...
ATGGCTATTGGCCTGATGGTTTTCCGTCTGTGAGCAGCTAACAAGGACTATCGCCGCTATAACAAAACACAGCCCTAATATGTACTTGCTCTTTATCAACACAATTATCCCCTTAAATTATTGTTATGGTATAATTAAAAATATATCTATGTTTTATAATACGGGGTGTGAAGACATAAAAAAATAGTTGTCGTTATAGAACAAAATTGTTGCATCTTCAATTGTTATGCCGCCGCTAAAGTCCTCGCCCTCCTGAATAAGATGTCCAAATGCTATTGTTGGATTGCCAGCGGAATCTAAATACACATCGGGGCTAAATCCTTCTATTTGCTTAAGAAATTCTATGCCATCAGAACTAATATTTGCCGGCAAACCGTTTTTAGATTTTAACCGGGAAAAGAAAACCTCTATCCTCTCGTTAATATTCTTTATATCCTGCGTTGACAACAGAACACTCATAATAAACGCTTCCGAAAGCTCGCTGTCCCCATAAAAATCAAGATACGCCTGGATTTGTTCTTCAATTGACAGCCCGCCATACATAATTTCAAGCCAAAACAAAATCTCAGCCCGCCCGGGGTCGTCATGCGGGTTGCTTAAATCATAAGCCATGATATAGCACCTGCAATTCGGGTGAAACGGCGGCAGGTTCACTCCTTCCTCCGCTTCTGAAACAGGATAAACCGCGCCGTCATTCTCACGGCAAATATCGCATAACCGCTCGTCTTTTTCGGCAATTATCCAATAATAGCGGTATCCGTTTCGCTTGATTGCTTCCAAGTCAGCGCTTTTGCGCAAGCGTTTTTCTTCTTTTAAAGTAAGCACCCTGCCGATTTGATAAATCCTGTAAGGCCGCGAAGAATCAGCTTTTTTGTTTTGCGTTCCAACTACATACCCTGTTTTTCTAATATACATATATTATATACCCTCCCGCATGAATGTAAAGAGAAAAACCCCTTTCATTTAATACAGGCTAATAACGATAACGGGCCATTTCCACGACGAAAACATACCATAAAATGAAAAACTTTTTGAATTTCGTATGAAGGATAGGTTCAAAATCCCTAAAAGCCTTGCTATTGTGCAATTTTACTTTAAATATATAAAAAATGTTTCGAGCGGAATTATAGGATTTATCAATTGCGAACCCGCATGAATATAAGAAAAACGAAAGGTCACCGACTCAAAATCGATGACCTTTCTATGGTGCGGATGGCGAGACTCGAACTCGCACGAGCGTGGCTCACTACCCCCTCAAGATAGCGTGTCTGCCGGTTCCACCACATCCGCCTATGCTTGCGGATTTACACCGCAAAAAGAATTATAGCACTTCACAAAACTATTGTCAAGAATCAAAAGATTTTCTTTTATATCTATGTAATTACAATGTGATGTTTCTGGATTTTTAACGCATAATGTGATAAAGTAATCATAATTAGGGATGTTGCGCGATGAACAGGAACAGTATAGCAATCCCGCTTTTGGGAGCCGTTGCGGCGGCGGCATATGTCGAGGCTGCGGAGAAAAATATTTAATCTGGAGGTACCGTATAATGGACTACGCGAGCGAATCGTTAAAGCTGCATTATAAATGGAAAGGCAAGCTTGATATCACGCCGAAAGTACCGGTGGCTACAAAGGAGGATTTAAGCCTTGCGTATACTCCGGGCGTAGCGCAGCCGTGTCTTGAGATACAGAAAGACATAAACAAAAGCTATGAGTTAACCGGGCGGTGGAATACGGTTGCCGTGGTGACGGACGGCACTGCCGTTCTCGGGCTTGGCGATATCGGGCCGGAAGCGGGAATGCCGGTTATGGAAGGCAAATGTGTGTTGTTCAAAGCGTTCGGCGCAGTGGACGCAATCCCTCTCTGCGTTCGCTCCAAAGAAGTTGACGATATTGTCAATGTCGTAGCATTGCTTGCCGGCAGCTTCGGCGGGATAAACCTTGAGGATATCGCCTCCCCGCGCTGCTTCGAGATTGAGCGCAGGCTCAAGGAACGCTGTGATATCCCGATATTCCACGACGATCAGCACGGTACGGCTATAGTGACGCTTGCTGCAATGATAAATGCGCTGAAGCTCGTAAAAAAGGACATCCGGGATATTTCGGTCGTCACACTGGGCGCCGGAGCCGCTGGAGTTGCGGTAATCAAGCTGTTGATGGCGGCAGGGCTAAAGGATGCAATCCTGTGCGACCGTCAAGGCGCGATATATGAAGGGCGCGATGGGTTAAACGCCGAAAAGGCCGAAATAGCGAAGATATCTAATCTTGAAAGGAAAAAAGGTAATCTCGCCGATGTGATGAAAGGCGCGGATGTGTTTATAGGATTATCCGGCCCCAACATCGTGACGCAGGATATGGTGCGGAGCATGGCGAAAGCCCCGATATTATTCCCGATGTCGAATCCGGTTCCGGAAATCATGCCGGATTTAGCGAGTGAGGCGGGGGCGGCGGTGATTGGCACGGGCCGCAGCGACTTTGCGAATCAAATCAACAATGTGCTTGCGTTTCCGGGCGTGTTCAGAGGTGCTCTGGACGTTAGGGCAAGCGATATTAATAACGAAATGAATATCGCGGCGGCGTATGCTCTTGCAGGACTAATTCCTTCAGGAGAACTTAAGCCCGATTACATAATACCGGCGGCGTTTGACCCAAGGGTCAGGGAAGCTGTTGCTAAAGCTGTCGCTAACGCCGCGCGCAAATCCGGAGTCGCTAGAATCTAAAAGGGAAATAGAGGCGGGACTTGGAAATTCCCCAATAATCATTGACAAATCAAGCATAATGTACGTATAATATGGTTTTGCAGGTTTTTGACCGCCATTTCGGGGGGATACGCGATGAAGCTTTCAAAAAGCGCTGTGCATATCATTGCGGCGCTAAATGCCGCGGGCTTTATGGCATACGCGGTGGGCGGATGCGTGCGCGACAGCTTGCTTTCAAAGCCCCCGAGCGACTGGGATATCGCTACAAACGCAACGCCAAAGCAGGTAAGGGCTTGTTTTCCAAGCGAAAAGACCATTGATACCGGACTAAAACACGGCACGGTCACGGTCGTAACCGGCGGTGAGGCGACAGAAATCACAACGTTTCGCATAGACGGCGAATACAGCGACGGCAGGCGTCCCGACGACGTCACGTTCACGGACAGCTTAAAGGCGGATTTATCACGCCGCGATTTTACAATCAATGCGCTGGCGTACCATCCGAAGCACGGCGTGATCGATTATTTCGGCGGCGGGGAAGACCTTAGAAACCGCGTGATACGGTGCGTAGGCGACCCGGATACGCGGTTTTCGGAGGATGCGCTCAGGATTTTGCGCGCCGTCCGCTTTTCCGCGCAGCTTGGGTTTGCGATTGAAGATAATACCCTGAAATCAATGGAAAAACTGGCGCGGAACCTAAATATAGTATCTGCGGAGCGCATTTTTTCGGAGCTTTGCAAAACCCTGAAAGGTGCGAACGCGGCTTTTGCAATCGAGCGAAACATACGCGTAATGACCGAAATAATCCCTGAAATCACGCCTATGATTGGGTTTTGTCAGCACTCGCGATATCATCATCTCGACTTGTTTAGCCATACCATAACGGCACTTCGGCACTCGCCCTGCGAATTGGCTGTCCGGCTTGCGGTATTGCTTCACGATATTGGAAAGCCATATAACTTTACACTGGACGAAAACGGCGAAGGGCATTTTTACGGGCACGCCGCCAAAAGCGCAACGCTTACTGAAGAGCGGCTCTTACAGCTTCGTTGCCAAAACGAGCTTAAAGGCCGGGTCGTATACCTTGTAAAGCACCACGGCGACGATATAAAGCCGGAACGCACGGCGGTGAAACGTGCGCTCAACAAAATGGGGGAGGGCGCGTTTCGTGAGCTTTTAGCCGTAAAGCGCGCGGATGCATCAGCGAGAAAAGAGCCTTATGCTGTAAAGGGAACAGCTTTGCTCGACTCGGTCATATCCGTGTTGGACGAAGTGCTTTTAGAAAATGAAGCATTTACTCTGAACCGGCTTGCCGTTAACGGCAAGGATCTGATCTTAATCGGTTTTAAGCCGGGAAAACAACTTGGCATGGCGCTTGATATTTTGCTTGAAGGCGTAATTACAGGCGTGATTTTAAATGAGCGCGAACATCTTTTAAACGAAGCGAGGAAGTATCTTTAGCTTGTACTATCTTTTAGGAGTTTGTCATATATATAGAAGCATGGGAGGGGACTTTCATGCTTCGGACAAACCCCAGAAAAATGTCGGGCAGGCGCTATGCGCGCTACCTTGCGCACCACGCCAGAAAAAACAACGTGCTTATCATGCTTGCGGTGATTTTTATCGCGGGCGTTGCAGCCGGGACCTTTATGGCGCAAAATGCCGGAGGAGAAGCGACGTCGGCGGTTTTCCGCATAGTGAACGAGTTTATAGAAAACCGGCGGAATACGGTGATTTTGCGAAACGTAATCTATACGTCTTTATCGTCGCTTGCGTTTGTCGCGGTGCTTTTTGTCTGCGGATTCTGTGCCATATCACAGCCGGCAGTGGTATTGCTTCCGTTTTTGCGCGGAATCGGCTTCGGGTTTTCGTCGGCGGCGCTTTACATGAACTACGGCGTGTCGGCGGCGGGGTTTTTGGCGCTCCTGATGGTGCCCGATATGCTCATATCCACGATTGCGATCCTGCTTTGCTGCAGAGAATCCCTGCGTCTTTCGGGAAGCTTCTTAAATATGATGCGCAAAAATACAAAGGAAGAGGATTATCCGGTGAAAATCTATATCGCGCGGTACGTAGCGGCGGTGGTGTTATGTGTGATTTCAGCTTTTTTAGAATCCGTTTTGTATTTTGCATTTGCAAATTATCTTGTTTTAGGGTAAAATTATAAAATCAATGATACAAGGATGTTGAATATGGCGGGAATATTTGGTTTTTTTGACTACAGCAAGCCCGGCAAGGGCGTGGAAAAGGATGAGCCGCAAAAACCTCGATTTTTGTATTTCTGGGAACTGTTTTTCAGGAAATTCTGGAAGCTTATCCAGCTAAACCTTTTATATGTTGCGTCGTGCCTTTTGATTTTCACAATAGGTCCGGCAACTGCGGGGTTCACATATGTGCTTAGGAACCTTGCGAACGAGCAGCCGGTGTTTTTAGTCTCGGATTTTTTTGACGGGTTTAAAAACAACGCAAAGCAATCTATCCTATACAGTGTGATTATGACGGCCGCGTTGATTATGCTTGTGACGTCCATGCGGTTTTATTATCTGAATCTCGGGCAGGCCGCGTGGATGTACGTGCCGTTATCCATCTGCATTTTGCTCCTTTTGCTGCTTGTGTTCATGTCGTTTTATGTAATGCTTATGATCGTAACGCTGGATCTAAAGCTTACGGCTATCTTAAAAAATGCGGTAATCTTCTCGATTATATGCTTAAAAACAAATTTTATAACGTTATTTTTCATAGCGGTTATCCTGTTTGCGGTATATATTTTCCCGGTGCTTGGCGCGCTTCTGACGATCCTGATCATACCCGCGATGTGCGGTTTTATCATATGCTTTAATATGTTTCCGCAAATAAAGAAATACGCGGTCGATCCTTACAATGAAAGACAAAAGGCCTCGGAGTCCGGCGACGACGCGGTATTTTCAGACAAGGAAGAACAATAATCACACGACTTTGGCGGCCGGCTTTTATGCTGGTCGTTTTTGGTTGAAAAAACAAGATGAAACTGGTATAATACTGTGGTATGTAAATTAATTGGAGGACATTTTCGTTGGGGATTAAGCGATGGAAGCTTCCGGTACATAGCGAGGACGAAATAGATAGGCTGTCGCATAAAAGCGGATTGCCATGGGTTTTGTGCGCGGTGTTATCCGCGCGGGGGTTTGACGATCCAAGCGGGATTCAGGCGTTTATATCCGACGATATGGCGATAGAAGACCCGTTTATTATGGCGGATATGCAAAAAGCCGCGTCCCGCGTTTCTGCCGCCATGGAAAACGGCGAACGCATCGCCGTTTACGGCGACTATGACTGCGACGGCCTGACCGCGACGGCGCTGCTTGTATCATATCTGCAAAGTACCGGCGCCGACGTGATCTACTATATCCCGAGCCGCGAAAAAGAGGGGTATGGCCTCAACAATCAGGCAATCGGAATGCTGAAGGAACAGAAAACCGATGTCATTATAACGGTTGACAACGGCGTTTCGGCGCATGACGAGGTGGAGTTTGCGAAAAGCCTCGGAATTGACGTCGTGATTACCGACCACCACACGCCGCGCGGAACGCTGCCCCGTGCGGTTGCCGTCGTGAACCCTCACAGGCATGACTGCAAGAGCGCGTTTAAGGACCTCGCGGGCGTCGGGGTCGCGTTTAAGTTTATCTGCGCGCTTGAAAACGCGCATCCGCTTGAGCTTTTGGAGTATTACTCCGAGATTGTGGCGCTTGGAACAATAGCGGACGTCGTACCGCTTTTGGGCGAGAACCGCTCGATTGTAAAGCATGGCCTTAAAAGGCTTTCCGAGAGCGGCAGGCCCGGCATCGACGCGCTGATTGAGGTCTCCGGGCTAAAGGACAGGGAGTTTACGTGCGAATCCGCGTCGTATGGCATCATACCGCGGATCAACGCGGCGGGCAGAATGGGCGTCGCCGACGACATCGTCGAGCTTCTTTTGACTGACGACATGAAGTACGCGAAAGAAATCGCAGCCGAAATAAACGAAAAAAACAACATGCGCAAAAAAGTCGAAGAGGAAATCATGATCGAGATCGACGGGATTTTGCGCAAAAACAAGGAAATACTAACGAAACGCGTGATTGTGGTAAGCGGCGAATGCTGGCACCACGGCGTCGTAGGAATCGTAGCCGCGAAAATCATGGAAAAATACGGCAAGCCGTGCATCCTGCTGTCGGTTGACGGCGATACGGCACGGGGCAGCGGCAGGAGCTTCGAGGGTTTTTCGCTGATTCAGGCGATCACAGCATGCAGCGGGCTGCTTACAAGGTTTGGCGGGCATACGCTGGCGGCTGGGCTCACGCTGCCCGCGTCAAGCGTAGGCGCGTTTGAATCGGAGATTCAGGAATACGCAAGGCTCAATCACCGCGTTATGCCGGTATACGCGATAAACGTAAGCTGCGTGTTGCCCGTTAAGCGGTTTGCGATTAGGGACCTGTCGCAGCTTTCGCTGCTTGAGCCGTTTGGCGCCGCAAACGAGGCCCCGGTTTTTATGATGCAGAAGCTTACGATAGAGGGGATTTATCCGACGGCGGACAAAAAACATATCCGCATAAAGCTTTATAACGGTGAAGCTTACTTTTACGCCGTATATTTCAGGATGTGCGCGGAGGATTTCCCGTATGTCGAAGGCGCTGTCGTCGATATCGCCGCCGGCGTCTCGGTGGAGGAGTTTAACGGAAAGCTGCAAATTTCCGTCAAAATCCGTGATATACGTCCCTTTGGCGTATCCCAGGACGCGATACTCGACGGGGATAACATTTATTTTATGCATCTTCGCCGTGAATACGGCGATATTGAGGAGCCGTCAAGGCTTTTCCCGGATCGCGCCGATCTTGCGGCGGTTTACAGGCACCTTAAGAAGTCCGGCGGGCACAGGCACGGGACGGCCCCGCTTTACTATCAAATTATGGACGGCGGCATAGACTACTTAAGAATGCTTATTGCGCTTGACGTCATGGAGGAATTAAATCTGATCGAGTATTCTAAGGAAGACGGCGTGATTTCGCTTAAACCCGACCCGCCGAAAGTGGATATTAATCATTCATCGATACTTTCCGATTTAACGGCCGAGTTTGAGGCAAAGGTGAGCGGTAATGGCTGATTTTAACGAACTGGAGCTTATTCTAAAAACCAACCAAAGAAGTTACGATTTACCCATGATTGAAAAGGCGTACCGGCTTGCGGAGGAAGCGCACCGCGGCCAGCTGCGCAAATCAGGGGACGCGTACATCACGCACCCGCTTGCCGTGGCTGAAACCCTCGCGGAGTTCGGCATGGACAGCGAGACCATTGTCGCGGCCATTTTACACGACGTCGTTGAGGATACCGATATAAACTTAGCGCAGATAAAAAAAGAGTTCTCGCCTGAAATCGCGGAAATTGTAAACGGCGTCACAAAGCTTGGCAAAATACCGTTTTCATCGCGAGAGGAGCAGCAGGCCGAAAACATCCGCAAGATGCTTCTTGCGATGTCGGCGGATATCCGCGTCATGATTTTGAAGCTGGCCGACAGGCTTCACAATATGCGCACGCTTGACTTTAAAACAGAACAGAAACAGCGTGATACCGCCCTTGAGACAATGGAGCTCTATGCTCCGATCGCCCACAGGCTAGGCATCAGGCAGATACAGGAGGAGCTTGAGGATATCTCCTTAAGATACCTTGACCCTGTCGCGTATAATGAGATCGAAACGCTGCTTGCAATGGAAAAGGACGAACGCAACAGCTTTTTAAATTTGATCATATCAAAAATCGAAGAGAGGCTTTCGCCGACATACAATAATATTAAGATAGACGGGCGCGTAAAAAGCATTTACGGCATCTACCGCAAGGTATACGCACAATCCCGCGCGTTTGACGAGATATACGATATTTACGCCATCAGAATCATCGTCAATACATTAAACGAATGCTACAATGTTTTAGGCGAGATACACGATATGTTCAGGCCGATTCCAAGCCGATTCAAGGATTATATCTCCACGCCGAAGCCGAACATGTACCAAAGCCTGCACACCACGGTAATCGACAGGGAAGCCGTGCCGTTCGAGGTTCAGATACGCACATGGGAAATGAACCATACGGCGGAATACGGCATCGCCGCCCACTGGAAATACAAGGAGGGCGTCGAGGGCAAAGACAAGCTGGACGAAAAAATCTCGTGGGTACGCCAGCTTCTTGAAACGCAGACAGGTACCGTCGACGCACAGGAGATTGTCGGCACAATCAAATCCGACCTTGCCGCCGAAGAGGTATTCGTTTTCACGCCGAAAGGCTCCGTCGTCACTCTGCCGGTAGGAGCTACCGTTATCGATTTTGCATACGCGATTCACTCCGAGGTCGGAAACCGCATGATCGGCGCGAAAATCGACGGGCGCATGGTCTCGCTCGACACCAAGCTTCAAACCGGTATGATCGTGAATATCATCACAACAAACATGCCCGGCCACGGCCCGAGCCGCGACTGGCTAAACATTGTGAGGACGGCAAGCACCCGCAACAAAATCAGAAGCTGGTTTAAAAAAGAAAGGCGCGACGAAAATATCGCGCAGGGCAAGGCGGAGCTGGAACGCGAATTCAAGCGCTATAACCTTTCGGTTTCGGCTGAAGACATGCCGGTATTCCTAAGGAAAATCGCAAAGAACCACCATTTAAACTCAATCGACGATTTTTACGCTGCAATCGGCTACGGCGGGATCGTGCTGTCAAAGTCCATGCAGCGAATCCGCGACATGTACATGCGGCACTACAAGACCACCTCCGAGGAGGAAATGCGCAAGCAGCTTGAGAAAACGGCGTCGCACAGGAGTAAAAAGGCGTCGAGCGGCGTTATCGTAGAGGGCCTTGACGGATGCCTAGTAAAATTCTCGAAATGCTGCAGCCCATTGCCCGGTGACAGCATTGTCGGGTATATTACGCGCGGATTCGGCGTATCAATCCATAGAAAGGACTGCATAAACGCCGACGGCGCCGTAAGGGACCTGTCCCAGAGCGAGCGGTGGGTCGAGTGCGAGTGGGCGGATAAAATTGACGGCGAACGGTTTAAATCGACAGTCGATATATACGGCAAAGACAGAGCCGGACTGCTTGTCGACGTGAGCACGGCGCTCAACAACATGCGGGTTCCGGTGTATTCGCTGATCGCGAGGGAGCAGCCGGACGACGCCACGGGAATACAGATAACGTTCGGAATCAGCGATTTAACGCAGCTTCAACACATTATGTCGAGCCTTTCCAAAATTAGCGGGATCAGCCGCGTGGAAAGGACGGTGCAGTAAAATACCATGCGAATCGTGATACAGCGCGTTAAAAGCGCGGGGGTTTCGGTAAACGGCGGCGAGTTTTCGACCATAGGGGAGGGGCTTGTGCTGTTTGTCGGCTTAAGCGCTTCAGACGACGAAAAAACAGCCGCCTATATGGCGGAGAAAACCGCGAATCTGCGCATATTTGACGATGACGACGGGTGCCTCAACCGCTCCGTGATAGACTGTAATGGCGAATGCCTTGCCATATCTAATTTCACGCTTTACGCCAATTGCAGGAAAGGGCGGAGGCCATCGTTTACGGAGGCAGCACCCAAAAACCTGTCGGAGCCTCTTTACGCGTTTTTCGTAAAGGCTCTGAAAGATGCGGGGATCAAAACCGTCAAAGACGGTGCGTTCGGCGCGGATATGCAGGTTGACTTAAGAAACGACGGGCCGGTCACCGTAATCCTCGACAGCGACGCGATGATGTGAACATAAGCTATGGTTAAGTTGATTGACTATACAATTAAAGGAGCTGATTTTTGTGAATATTGCGATTATGCCGGTCGGTTTTCTCGGCACGAACTGTTATATCGTAAGCGCGGAATCAGGCGACTGCGCCATCATTGACCCCGGGGCGCAGCCTGAAAAAATCACAAGCTATCTTGACGGCAAAAAGCTCAAAGCTAAGTATATTCTTTTGACGCACGGGCACCATGACCATATCGGCGGCGTCAGAAAACTGATGGAAGCATACCCGGACGCAAAGCTTGCAATCGGCGAAGGCGATATCGAGATGCTTCAGGACTCAAAGAAAAGCCTTGCGTTCGACCGATACGACAGCAAGGAAGATTTCCTGATTGAAAGGGAAGAACCTTTACACGATGGCGACGAGCTAAAACTCGACGATTTGACTATCCGTGTGATGGAAACTCCGGGGCATACAATAGGCGGAGTATGCTATGTTTGCGGTGAGGCCATCTTCTCGGGAGATACGTTGTTTCGCGGCGACGTCGGACGGTGCGACCTTTACGGCGGCAATTATAAGGAGATGCTCAAGTCGCTTAAAAAACTGGCGGAGCTTGACGGCGATTACGCGCTCTATCCCGGGCATGGAGAAGACTCAACGCTTGAATACGAGCGGAAAAACAATATGTATATCGCAGAGGCTATGGGGTGACGCTAGGGGTTTTCGGCCATGACTTCGCCTATGAGATGGAATGTATCGTGCGTTTGTTTTTCCCGGGAAACAAAATAATTATTGTAAACCAAAACAACTTTACAGATAATGATTTTGTTGTTACGCAGGTATATCCGGGCGTTGGAGATAAGCAAACCATTGCCGTCAGGGTGCGAATCGACGGGTTTGACAGGACTTTGGAAGCCGGTGTCTCAGCTGTGGCTTCCGGCGAACTTTTGGAGCGGAAGCTCGGAGCTATGCTGTTTAATCTGCTTGTGGAAAAGACGGGAAAGCGTCCTCAGTGGGGCATACTAACAGGTATCAGGCCGGTGCGTCTTTGCGACAAATGGTCTTGTGACGACGGTCTTTCCGATGAAGAGATTTTCATGAAGCTTACTAACGATTATCTCGTATCGCCAAAAAAAGCGGAGCTTTGCCTTAAAACATACAAATCACAGGCAAAAATTCTGAAAGGTAACACGAAAGACAGCTTCAGCCTTTACATCAGCGTGCCTTTTTGCCCCGCGCGCTGCCTGTACTGCTCGTTTGTGTCGTATACCGTCGAAAAGGACGCGCGCCTCGTTCCTGAATATGTGCGGCTTTTATGCGAAGAAATCGCGTATATAGGCGAAATCGCAAAAGATTTTAAGCTTATACTCAAGACGGTCTATATCGGCGGCGGAACGCCGACAATCCTTTCACCATCCCAGTTAGAGGAAATCTTCAGGTCGATAGAAGCGTCGTTTGACATGAGTGGCGTGACTGAATACACGGTAGAAGCTGGGCGCCCCGACACCGTCACAGTCGAAAAGCTCAGCGTCATGCGCGCCTTTGGCGTGAACAGGATCAGCATTAATCCGCAATCGATGAACGCAGGGGTGCTCAAAGCAATCGGCAGGCGCCACGGCCCCGAAGAAATCCACGCCGCTATGGAGCTTTCAAAGCAGGCGGGATTTCCGTGCATCAACATGGACGTCATCGCAGGGCTGCCGTCTGAAACCATGCAAGGCTTTACAGAATCCATTGAAAAGGTTATAGGCTTTACACCTCAAAACATCACCGTCCATACGCTGACGGTGAAGCGGTCGTCAAACATGCGCGGAGATGTTGACGCGTTTTTGAGCGCGAACCTTGAAACGGGCGCAATGCTTGATTACGCCATAGCAAGGCTTGCAAAAAGAGCGTATTTACCGTATTATCTTTACAAGCAGAAGGCGGCTGTTCAAAATCTTGAGAATATCGGGTTTTCGATTCCGGGATTTCTTAGCGCATACAATATCTACAGCATGCACGACACGCATACGATATTTGCCGCGGGCGCCGGCGCCGTATCGAAAATTTGCTTTAATGAAAGCATAGATCGTATCTTCAATTACAAATACCCATCCGAATATATCAAAAATTTTAAGGATGTTATAAAACGCAAAGGAGCTTTATATGCGACAAATCATCCCGAAAAAATATACCCCGCTTCCTATTAAGGAAATCATTACCATGGCAAAAAACGACCCGCATGAGCTTGTGCGGTCGTCTGAGGCGTATTATAACCAGCAGGTCATGTCGGCCGCGCATAAGATTGCCATAAACCCGGATTACACATTTGTGCTGCTTTGCGGGCCGTCGGCGTCGGGCAAGACGACTACGGCGCATAAGCTCAAGCACCGCCTGATGGGTTATGGTGCGGGGGCGCGGGTCGTGTCTATGGACGACTTTTTTATGGGGATAGAATTCTACCCGAAGCTGCCGGACGGCGAGCCCGACATGGAATCGTTCGAATGCATCGACCATGACCTGCTTAACAAGTGCTTCGAGGAGCTGTTTGAGACAGGTGAATCAGATTTTCCGATTTTTGATTTTGCAAATCAGAAAAGAAGCGAAAGAAAACACCATATGAAGCTTGACAAAAAGGATATCCTTATAATGGAGGGTATACACGCGCTTAATCCGGAAATATTGAGCAACATCCCGCAGAGGAAGATTTTCAGGATATACGTCAGCGTCCGCACAAAATTTATCGATAGAGAAAAGACGATTCTTGTGCCGAAGGATATACGGCTTACGCGCAGGATCGTGCGGGACTACAATTTCAGGAACTATTCCCCAACGCAGACGTTAAACTCATGGGTGAACGTGGTCGCGGCCGAGCGGATCAACATAGACCGCTACCGCGACGATGTAGACCTTAAAATCGACAATACGATAGATTATGAGGTCTGCATCTGGCACAGGCTTTTAAAAGGTCTGCTGGATTCAATACAGGAGGGCGATTACGATGAGCATCCTCAGGTCGAGCGGATTTTTGAGGCGCTCACGCATTTTCCCGAGATAGACTACAATCTGATACCGAAAAACAGCCTTTTGCGGGAATTCATTGGAAAAGATATTTAATATTTTAATGGAAGTTATAGGAAAATATAATGCTTTGTTAACAAAATATCCTTGCAACTACCTTTAATAAAAGTTATAATGTCCATATAAAATTATGAAAAGAGGTAAGACGGATGAGCAGGTTTGATGAATTTGTAGATGAATTTGTGTTTATGGCAAAAAACGCGGCCGACGTCGCAAGCAAGAAAACCGGGGAGGTCGTTGAGGTCGCAAGGCTTAAGTATCAGCAGAAGCAGGCCGAATGGGACCTTGAAAAGGCATATGCGAAGCTTGGGGCGATATACTACGAGTCGCAAAATTCAAAGGAAGATTTCAGGGACGCAATTGCGCTTGCAATGAATGAAATCACAGAGATTAAGGGAAATATCAAGAAGATTGAGGAATCCATACGCACATACCGCAAGATGCAAAGATGCGGGAAATGCGCAACGGACAACGACGTGAGCGCTTTATACTGTTCGAGCTGCGGCTCGCCCTTGGACGACGCCCCGATCGACATAGATGTGCCGGTGCCGGTGAAGCAGGATGAAGCCGCCGCCCCTGAAGAAGAGGTATAGGATTTAACAGAACACTATAGAAAAACGGCGGCTATTTCTCATAGCCGCCGTTTTTATCGCTTCATCTTTTATATATTGAGATTTCATCCGTTTTGATTTATACTTGGCTTATGGGGGTGAAAACGATGCCGACAATGATTTTGGTCGAAGACGAAAGCTTTGAAAGAAAATCGCTTGTAAACTGCATTGACTGGCAGCTTGTGGGAATACAGATTATCGGCGAGGCAATCAATGGCTCGCAGGGGTTTTCTTTGGTTGAGCAGCTGCATCCCGACATTGTGCTGACGGACGTTAAAATGCCTGTTATGGACGGCATAGAGCTCTCTAAAAAAATACGGCGGTACGCGCCTGAAACGAAAATTATTTTTTTAAGCTCTTATGACGATTTTGAGTATGCAAAGCAGGCCATCGATTTAAATATTCAAGCCTATGTGATGAAGCCTGTAAACGAAATGGAGCTTTTGCGCGTAGTAAAAAAAGCCGCGAACGAAATTACGGAAAAGGCGATTGAGCGGCATATGCTTGATAAGATCAAGGAAAATTACAGCACCAGCAGAAGCCTTGCGCATCAGGCGCTTATAAACCGTATGCTCACAGGTATGCAGATGAACGAGGATGATGCGCGCAATCTGGGGCTGGATTGGCTATGCCCGCCGTTCCCCCACGGGCTGGGCCTTTTACTGAGCCTTTACAATCAGGGGCTTATGTATTCAATCGACGAAAACCTGCCGGAGCTCAACAGGGAATGCGCAAAAATTTGCGGCCAATCCATCAGCGTCTGTATGAATCCGGGGGTTTTGGTGACGCTTTTTTGCGCTTCTGACGAGCTGAGGGACGGCACAACCGCAAGGCTCAAACAAATTTTACTGGATTTTTTCGAGGAAAGAGGAGAGCGGCAGGCAAAAATCAGCTTCATTTGCCATGAAAAAAACACAGGGACCCCCGCGCAGCTCTACGCGGAGCTGTCGGGCCGCGGCGCGGGCAGTTATACGCCGCCTGATTCGCCCTTTGAAAAGAAAAAGAACAAGAAACAAATCGCGGACGAGGTTGAAAATATTATTGAGGCGCAATACCAGCTTCCGCTGACGCTGGAGTCTATCGCAAAAACGATGCACTTTACTCCGAATTATCTCGGCACGGTTTTTAAATCCGTTAAAAAAATCAGCGTAAACCGGTTTTTGATGAAAACACGCATCGAAAAAGCCGAAGAATTTTTACGCGGCAGCGAGCTGTCTATTAATGAGATCGCCGAATGCTGCGGATTTGGCAGCCTTACTTATTTTTACACCTCCTTTAAGAAGGAAACCGGCGTTACCCCCAGCGATTTCAGGCAAAACAGAATCGGGGAAGCATAGCATGAATTTTTTCAACCGGCTGAAGTTCAGAACGCAATTAAACTTGAGCTTTACCTTAATTATATTGTTTATCATCGGAACGGTGATGATGATGACGCACTTTATTTTAAGGGCAAGCTACCGCAGCCAGGAGGAGCAGATCCTAAAAGCCTTAGGGCAGCAGATTGCCAGTAACATCGACAACCGCATGGATTATTTTATCTCCTACCTGAAGCTGCTTGCAACGGACAGGGAATTAATCGCGTCGATGGAAAAGGATAACTATCAGCAGGTCACTGCGCTTTTAAACGACGTCACGTCTGAATTTACAAATCTTCACGTCGGCAGGATAAGAGATATCCGCCTGTACCGCAGCGGGATTTACGGCAGCATGGACGGCTTTGGGAACACCGAAAGGATATTCAAAGAATTCCTGCCCGATAACGCCGCTTACAGGGAAAACTTTTTTATCACGGGAACCTATTTGAATAACCGGAACGAGGCTGTATTTTCTGTGTTTCAGAAAGTCTATCAAACGAACCCGGCGCGCGAATATTACCTTGAAATGTGTATTTATGAAACGGAGCTGCTCAGTTTTTTCAACGAGCATTCCGACGGCAACTATATCTATATTTCAAACGGGGAAAGCATCATGTCCATGACGGACCGGGATTTGTTCAGGCGGCGGCTTTATCAAGTCCGGGATGAAGACGGCAGCTTTAGCGTTCCAAAGGGCAGTCTTGATATTTCCCCTCTGTCTATAAATGTTTCAACGGGAAATATAGGGTTTGGCGTCACGATAGAAGCAACGTCGGACTATCTTGACCGCGGATACCGGCTGATGTTGTTCAGGTTAATCCCGGTAGTCCTCGCCGTGCTTGCCGTATCCTTTATTTTTGTCTTGCTAATCTCAATTCGCTTTAACCGGAGATTGAGCACCTTGCAGGAAAAAATCGCGGCAATCAGCAGCTGGGAGCTGAACAAGGACCTTCACATAGACGGAAGCGACGAATTTGGGATTCTTGCAAGCGAGCTTGACGAGACAAGGCTGCGGATTCTTCGCCTGATTGAACAAAACAACGACATCAACGAGCTCAAGCGCGTCGCGGAAATGTCCGCCTTGCGGTCGCAAATCAACTCTCATTTCCTGTTCAACTCGCTTTCTTCCATTAAATGGCTGTCAAAACAGCGAAACGAAGAGGTGCTTTCCGCCGCGGTGGACAGGCTTGCTTTATTCCTGCGGTATTCGCTTGTATTAAACGAGGATCAGGTGCCGCTTAAAAAGGAGCTTGAGCAGCTTGAGGCGTACACCTATCTGCAAAAGCTTCGTTACGGCGGCGAGGTCAATGTGCTGACAGACGTTGACGAGGAGCTGATGGACTGCAAAACCGTCAAGCTCATCTTGCAGCCGCTGGTGGAAAATTCGATCTATCACGGCCGCAAGGAAAACGGAAACCCGCTGAACATCACGATTTACAGCCATCAGAAGAATGGGCTTTACGATCTGATCGTTGAGGACGACGGCAACGGGATTCCCGAAGACGTTATCGGCAAAATCTTAAGCAGCGATGAAAACATCTCCCAAAGCGGGTACGGGCTTAGAAACGTAATCGAGCGCGTTAAGATGTGCTCCAATGGAGCGGGAAGCGTGACCATTGAAAGCCGGATCGGCGTTTGCACAAAAATTGTAATTTGTCAGCCATTATAGATAACGGAACGTACCGGCAGCAGGCAGTTAAGCCTGCTGCTTTTTGCTTTGTTTAAAATTTCAACTTCCTTTTTATAATGTTTTGTACAAAATAAACCATCAATCAATCGAATTTTTGTCAATATGCCCCATTGTTTTTTGCCGGACTCTAATTTTCAATTCAACAAAACAACAATCAAGACCCGGCTAAAAATTCATTGGAATTTAGAATTATTTTGTTGATTGTAACAAATGGAGTTATTACAGTACAATGATATTCAGTAAAATACCAGTAGAGTTATAAATTGCGAAGGAAGGTGACAAGGTGAACAACAACGCGCGGACATTGTCAAAAAGGGCGCAAGCCTTGCGCTATTTTCTGACAAACAAATATCTTTATCTTTTGCTCCTGCCATGTGTCGTCTACTTTTTAATCTTTAACTATGCGCCTATGTACGGCCTTGTCATCGCGTTTAAGGACTTTAAATTCTCACAGGGGATTATGGGAAGCCCTTGGACGGGGCTTGAGAATTTCCGGTATCTGTTCGGGTTATCCGATTTTTACAGGGTCCTTTGGAATTCCGTATACCTAAGCCTTTTGCGTTTGGTCATATGCTTTCCCATTCCCATTTTGCTGTCGCTGATGCTGAATGAAATTCCGATTATCAGATTCAAACGGCTTTCGCAAACCATGATATATTTGCCGTATTTTATTTCCTGGGTTGTAATCGGCGGTATTCTGGTAAACCTGCTGTCGCCTTCATGGGGGCTTATAAACGAGCTCATAAAGCAATTTGGCGGCGAGCCGGTGTTCTTCCTTGGCAGCTCAAGATATTTCAGGGGAATTGTGCTTGTCTCCCACGTTTGGAAAAACGCCGGATGGGATACCATTATTTATCTTGCGGCAATCACCTCCATCAATCCGGAGCTTTACGAGGCCGCGACAATAGACGGGGCTTCCCGCGTGCAAAGAATCCTGCACATTACGCTTCCCGGAATTAAGGCCACAATTGTAATCCTTTTGCTTCTCAGCATCGGAAACCTTATGAATAACGGGTTTGAGCAAATTTTTGTTTTACAAAATACAAGCAATCTTCAGGTTTCAGAGGTTTTTGAAACATACACCTACAAGCTCGGTATTGTAAACGGACGTTTTTCGTTTGCGACGACAGTTGGCTTGTTTAGCTCAGTAGTGGGCTTTACGCTATTGATACTTGCCAACGCGGGAGCGAAGCTCATGGGGGAGGAGGGTATCTTTTGACAGGCCTTAAAAAAAATCCGCCCGCCCGTGTCCGCAACCGCATCATCCGCGGAGTTGGCGATTCTGTTGTAGAAACGATATGCACCGCGGTAGTGGGAATTTTTGCGCTTTGCTGTCTTGCGCCTTTTGTATATGTTTTCTTTACGTCGTTCATGCCGTATACGGAATATCTGGAAAATCCGCTTAGGATCATACCGGCTACCTTTACCTTGCAGGCGTACAGGCAAATATGGGATTACGCTCTGTTCCGCTCCGGCTATGCCGTGACAATCTTTATCACGGTCGTGGGGACGACGCTGAGCGTGTTTCTGCTCACCATATCGGCCTATCCGCTTTCGAAGCCGGGGCTGAAGGGGCGCAAAATTATCATGGGAATGATATTGTTCACCATGTTTTTTAACGGCGGCATGATTCCCAATTACCTGCTTATCAGGGGGCTGGGCCTGTTTAACACCGTTTGGGCCCTGATTATCCCCGGCAGCATCAGCGCGTTTCTTTTAATCCTGATGAAGAATTTTATCCGGATTACCATACCGGAATCCCTGGAGGAAGCCGCAAAGGTTGACGGCGCGAACGACTTGCGGATCTTGTTTTCCATTGTAGTGCCTTTGCTAAAACCCGCAATCGCGACCATGACGATTTTCAGCGCCGTACAGTATTGGAACAGCTACTATGCCTCGATGCTGTACATATCGGACCGCAAGCTCTGGCCGCTTATGCTTGTACTGCGCGAGCTTGTGGTGGAGGATACCTCGGCGGTTTCGCCGGTCACGCAAATGCTTACGTCAGCCGCGCGCACACACCCGTTCACATTAAAAATGGCGGCGATTGTCATTACGCTGCTGCCGATTCTCATGATATACCCGTTCATGCAGAGATATTTTGTGAAGGGTATTTCGCTGGGCTCCGTAAAAGAATAGAAGCTTACAAACAAACCGTTTGTATAGATAAATAATAAGGAGGTTTCCCCATAGTGAAAAGTAAAATCTTTTGTTTAGCGCTTTCTCTTTTGATGGTACTTACCGTCTTTGCCGCGTGCTCGTCAAGCGAGGCGCCGGCGCCCGCCGCCCCGCAAACGCCGGCGGAGCAGCCCGCGGAGGATGCCGGAACGGCAGCCGCCGAACCGGTTGAAATCAGCGGCGTGTTCAACCTCAACCCGGAGATTGTCCTCGACAACAACCCCGTTGTCGAAGAGATTGAACGAACACTCAACATCAAGCTCAACATCGAGGCCCCGCCGCAGAACGGCTTCTGGGACCGCGTGAGGATGCTTGTGGCAACCGGCGACATGCCCGACCTTGTGCATTACGGCGCTGACATTTCCGCGGCTCAATGGGCTGAGGAAGGCTTATTGATGGACGTTACCGACGTAATCCAGAATTACCCGAACCTGTCGTCCAATATTACGATGGAGCAGTACGGCGACTGCGTGTTCCTTCCCGACGGAAGAATCTACGGTATCCCGAAGCCGAACTCCTATGACAAATGGGGGTACGTCATCAACAAGACATGGCTTGACAATGTCGGTCTGGAAGCGCCGAAAACGATAGACGAATTTATCGAAGTATCCCGCGCTTTCACAAACAATGACCCTGATGACAACGGCAGAAGCGACACGTTCGGCGCAAGCCTCAACGCGCAGCAGTCGTCGCTTGATTCCGGAATCTGGCATCTGATGAACGACTTTTTATCCATGGCGTACAGCATTTCAAGCTGGCACCACGGTATGCCGGACGCCGACGGCAGCGCGAAGCTTCGCCCGCTCAAATCCGAATACGGCGAGTACATGCAGCTTCTCCGCAGGCTTTATGAGGAAGGCATCATCGACCGCGAATTCATCACTCACAACGCCGACGAACCACAGGAAAAGCTTGCCCAACAGCGCGTCGGCATCATCGGCGCCTCCGAGGGCTCGTACATCACAAACGTTCTGGAAAGATACAGCCTTAACCTTGATGAGTACATCTTCATGCCGCCGCTGGTAAAATCCGCAAGCGACAGGCCGACTTACGCAGTACCTCCCTCCAACTGGATGGCATACTATGTAAACGCGCATTCCTCCCCCGAAAAACAGGACGCGGTGCTTCGCCTGCTTGACTTTGCAAACTCCGAGGAGGGCTTTGTGCTCTTCCAAATGGGGCTTGCCGGAACGCATTATAATTCCTATGATGTGGATGCGCGCACCGTTGACCGCACGGACGAGCAAAACGACGCCAGAATGAAGGTAACCAGCAACATGTTCGCGATGGCGAACGCGCTGGACGGCAAGCCTCCGCTTCAGGGCGGCTCAACCCCCGAGGCAATCGCCAAATGGCAGAGGGAAGCCGGCGCCGCCGACGCGGCAACGCAAAAAGCTTTCTTCGGCTTTACGAAAATGCTTGACAAAATCGGCGTGGAATTCCCCGACGAAGTTCAAACCCTCAACAGCCTTGAGGTCCGCTATGTAACAGGAGAGGTGTCGTTTGAGGATTTAATGAGCTATGTCAACGGAACATATCAGGAAAGAACAGCCGATATCGCAAAAGAATTTGCCGACTTTATGGCGGCGAACCCCACAAGGTTTGTTGACTAAAAAATAGAAAACAAGGAGAGCTACGATGAGCAAACAATTCAAACTGGGCATTGTCGTCGATGTAGTGCCAATCGACAAACTCAGCAAGGGATGGGAATACTTTGAGGTTCCCGCGTCAATACACGCGGATGCGATTTTGTGCGACAAGGAATGGGAGGACCAAAAAAAGATTTACCAAACGGACGGGCGTCCCTGCCTGAGCACAAGCCATCTGTTAGGCCCCGGAACGACATGGATGGGCGCATGCGGCCCCTTATACAACCGCGAGGTGATTTTGTTCGCGCTTGAGCGCGAGTTTGCAAGGCTAAACGAGCTTGGCTGCAAATACATCGGCTGCTGGGGCGGGCATTTCCGGTGCCCCGAAGGCTTTGACCGCGCGAAAGCCGTCGATCAGGCCATCAGCACAATCAATATCATGGCCGACTTTGCCGAAAAATACGGTATGCAAATCGCGCTGGAGCCGCAAGCCGAGCTTGACACGCTGTTCCCCAGATACCTGGAAGGCATTGCGTTTGCAAAAATGACGGGGCGCCGCTCCGTTAAGGTTATGGCGGACTTGAACTATTTCCTTGAACTGGAGCAGCCGCTTGAGGATATCCTCAAGCACCCCGAATACTGCATGAACGTGCATATTCAGGGCGACGGCGGCGCACAGCCGAACATCGGCGGCAGGGACAAAACCTTTATCCGCTTGTTTGAGATTCTAAAAGAAATCGGTTACGACAAAGGCGTTTCGGCGGCTTGCCCGTGGGTGATCACAAACGGCGCCGCGGAAATCGACTACAAATACGAAACCGACATAACCCTTGCATATCTGCAAGAGCTGCGCGCAAAAGTATATTAGAATACAGGTTCTAAAACAAGACACACCGCCTATGCCTCTTTTTCGGCATAGGCGGTTATGGCGAAAAGGGGTAAGAGGATGAAATACATTGATATCGGCGAAAGCGGGCTAAAAGCGCCCGTTCTCGGGCTCGGATGCATGCGCATAAGCGACATGGGCGCACAGGAGCTTTCGGCACTAGTGAATACATGTATGGAACTAAAGATTAACCTGTTCGATCACGCGGACATATACGGCGGTGGAAGCTGCGAGGAAATATTCGGGGAATTTTTAACCGGCAATCCCGGGATTCGCGAAAAAATCATCATCCAATCAAAATGCGGTATCCGCAAAGGTTTTTTTGATTTATCGAAAGAATATATACTCGAATCGGCGGAGGCAATCTTAAAGCGCCTCAAAACCGATTACATGGACGTTTTCTTTCTGCACCGGCCCGACACATTGATGGAGCCGGATGAAATCGCGGAAGCGTTCGATGCGCTTCTCAAAAGCGGGAAGGTACGGCATTTCGGCGTCAGCAATATGAACCCCGCGCAGATTACCTTTTTGCAGGAAGCCCTCGGGCAAAAAATAATTGTAAACCAGCTTCAGTTCGGCGCGGCGCACACCGGTATCATCGACACGGGGATTTACGCGAATATGACGGTGCCGCAAAGCGTTGACCACGACGGCAATACGCTGGAATTCTGCCGCCGCAAAAATATTACCATCCAGGCGTGGTCGCCGCTGCAATACGGCTTTTTTGAAGGCAACTTCCTCGGCAGCGAAAAACATCCCGAGCTGAACGCTTCTTTAAACCGGATTGCAAGCGAAAAAAGTGTAACCGCCGGAGCTGTCGCCATCGCGTGGATTTTGCGGCATCCCGCGAAAATGCAGGTAATTTTGGGTTCTACAAAAAGCGCCCGCATTGAGGAAATGGCTAAGGCGGCGGATATAGAGCTCAGCCGTGAGGAATGGTACGAAATTTATCAGGCGGCGGGCAATAACCTGCCGTAAGGAGGAAACAGCAATGAGTAAAAAAATTCAAGTGGCGGTATTGGTCGAAAACCATGAATATGATATTGTAAACTTTCAAAAAATGTTGTATTCTTTTATAGACTGTGATTGCTATGTCCAGCCCGTTGATTTGTTTATCCGGGACGAAGCGAATAAAAACCATTACGACACGGTTCTGTGGTATAATATCAACTGGGACCCTCCCGAGCAGGACAGCCATCTGCGCAAATACATGGAAAGCGAAATCGGCGGCACAAGGCAGGGAATTATCCTGCTGCACCACGCGCTGTTAAATTTCCAGAAATGGGCGCCTTACACGGAGGTTTCCGGCGTTCGGCTGCGCGGGGCGGACGGACTTTTCAAGTATACGCAGAACGAAACCGTCAACGAGCATATTCTGGAAACCGGCCACCCGGTTACAAGCGGCGTTTCGGATTTCACAATCGTTGACGAGACGTATATCATCGGCGAGCCGGAAGAGCCGGGAAACGAAATCCTGATTACTACCGACAACGCGGCAAGCATCAAAAACATCGCGTGGACGCGCCAATTCAAAAACAGCAGGGTGTTCTGCTATGCCTCCGGGCACGACAATAACGCTTATGCGAACGAAAGCTTCCGGAAGATCATACATAACGCCATTATGTGGACTGCAAACAAATCATAAAGAAAGGAACCAGACAAATGCCCGAAATCTATAAAGACAAAACAAAACCCGCGGAGGAACGCGCGCAGGATTTACTCGCGCGCATGACCGTGCCGGAAAAAGCCGCGCAAATGCTGCAGCTTCCGTACTCCAAAATGACGCGGGAGGAAGCGCTTGGCTGGGCGGAAAAGGGCCTGGGCTCTTTCCTGCACGTGCTCGGCGACAACGCGCGGGAATTACAGGCAACGGCGCTCAAAACGCGGCTTGGAATCCCGGTTATCTTCGGCATCGACGCGATTCATGGGCATGGGCTGAACGACAAAGCCACGATATTCCCGACACAGCTTGCGGCAGCCTGCTCGTGGAACAAGGAATTGATTGAGGAGATGGGACGCGTCACGGCGCGGGAGGTCGCGACGGACGGCCTGCACTGGACGTTTTCGCCTGTCCTGTGCCTTGGGCGCGACGCCCGCTGGGGCAGGGTTGACGAAACCTTCGGCGAAGACCCATACCTTGCGGGAGAGCTTGGCGCCGCCGTCATCAAGGGGTATCAGGGCGATAACATGGACGGCGAAGAAAGCATCCTTGCATGCGCGAAGCATTACGCGGGCTACGGCGAGGCTGTGGGCGCAAGGGATTCCTGCGACACCGGGATGACGTTTCGGAAAATGCGCGAGGTGTTCCTGCCGCCCTTTGAAAAGGCCGTCAAGGCCGGATGCGCCACGTTCATGACCGCGTACGGCTCCATCGACGGCACGCCGTTTACCGCAAGCGAGAAAGCATTGCGGCAGATTCTAAAAGACGAACTCGGCTTTGACGGGTTCATCGTCACCGACTGGGATAACGTGACAAGCCTTGTCACATATCAGCGCGCCGCCGCCGATATGGAGGAGGCGTCGCATCTCGCGGTCAAGGCAGGCAACGACATGATGATGACAAGCGCCGGGTTTTACGAAGCCGCCGTCAAGCTTGTGGAGAACAAAAAGCTTGACGAGAAGCTCTTGGACGACGCGGTGCTGCGGATCCTGCGTATCAAGTTTCAAATGGGGCTGTTCGAGCAGCCGGAGAAAAAAGGCAGGCCCGGCTGTTTCTCTTGCGGCGAGCATCTTGAAGCCAACAAAAAACTCGCGCGGGAAAGTATTGTCCTGCTCAAAAACGACGACGTTTTGCCGCTTCAAAAGGAAAAGCTCAAGATTGCCGTAATCGGGCCGAACGCCGACGATATCCGGGCGCAGTACGGCGACTGGACGTATTTCTCGCACCCCGAGCCGGACCCGGAACGCGAGCCGCAAAGGCCGTATTTCACGGTGCTTGAGGGGATGCGCGAAGTTGCAAAAGAAACCGGCGCCGAAATTACATACCACAGGGGCTGCGGCGTATTGGACGAAAACGACGCGGATCTGGATGGCGCGGAGCAAGCCGCAAAGGAAAGCGACGTCATCATACTTGTCATTGGCGATGTGATTGAGCAAATCGGTGAAACGAAAGACCGCGCGAACCTTGACCTTTCAGGCGCGCAGCAGGCGCTGTTTGACCGCCTCAAAAAGCTTGAAAAGCCCATCGTCACGGTGCTGGTTTCGTCGAAACCGCTGTGTATACAAAAAATCGCAGAAGAATCCGACGCGCTGATCGCCGCGTTTAACGGCGGGATGTTCGGCGGCCTTGTGGTGGCGGAGGCCGTGTTCGGCAAGCTCAACCCATCCGGCAAGCTGCCGATTTCGTTCCCGCGGCATACGGGGCAGATACCGGTTTACTACAACAGCTTACCCGGCTGGCACGGCGGAAAATATATGGATCTGCCCGAAACGCCGCTGTTCACCTTCGGCGAGGGGCTGTCGTATACGAGTTACGAGTACTCGAACCTTAAGCTCGACGAAAAAAGGCTTGTCCTGAGCGTTGACGTTACCAACGCGGGCAAGCTTGACGGAACCGAGACGGTTCAGGTGTATTTCAGGGATGTGGTAAGCTCTGTCCTAACGCCGGTCAAACAGCTAATCGCTTTCCAAAAAACCGCGCTGAAAGCGGGCGAGACGAAAACCGTGACGTTCCGGCTTGACAAAAGCGACTTCTCCCTTGTCACGCCGGATGAGAAGCGCGTGACCGAGCCGGGCGAGCTTGTAATCATGGCAGGGCCCAGCGCGAAAGAGGATAGTCTGCTGGAAATTGGGGTTGTGGTTTAAAGACATAGGAATCCAGCGCGCTACCAATACGTTGCGTTTTTCAAACGGTTCGCGGCGTATAAGGCCTTCTCCTGTTTAGGTTCCCTGCGTTCGCCCTTGGGTAAAAGCCGTGCGTGCCGCGGCTTTTTTTGTCCCTGTCATAATTTGTCCTTTCGCTGTGTAGTATTTAGTAATGCGAGCGAAAGGATTTGATTTCCCGTTGAACAAACAAAGCTTCCTAAAGGGCGCCGCGGTCTTGACGGCGTCGACCGTCATCGTCAAAATCATTGGCATGTTCTATAAAATACCGCTCGGCAACATCCTCGGCGCAACCGGGATGGCGTATTTTATGGCGGCTTACAATATCTTCAACCCGGTTTACGCGCTTTCCGTGGCGGGGTTTCCGGTCGCTGTGTCGAAAATGGTGGCGGAAAGCATGGCGCGCCGACACTACCGCGACGCAAAACGAATTTTCCACGCGTCATTTATTTTGTTTATCCTTACCGGGTTTATTGGGTTCGCCATAATGTTTTGGGGCGCAAAACCGGCGGCTGTGCTGATCGGAAGCCGCGAAGCGCACCTTTCAG
>Ga0099364_10003079_pt1 | contig 26174 bp, 13 predicted proteins | sample TergutTh196P3_FD_73070 | JGI IMG/M metagenome (GOLD analysis project Ga0099364, IMG submission 73070) | Microcerotermes parvus P3 segment gut microbial communities from Pointe-Noire, Republic of the Congo - Th196 P3 | ecosystem: Host-associated > Arthropoda: Insects > Digestive system > Gut ...
CGTCAAAAGTACCGTTTCCGTATGCGTCTGCAATGCTAATGTTGAGACCTGTACCGGGTCCTGTCAAACTATTAACGTTACTATCGTCTGTTACCATAATGGAGTATGTCGCAACGGGCAAGTTGTGGAACGTATGCGGTTGTCCCGCAGGTATTTGACCCGCAAAAATCGTTGATAACGGACCTCCAGTGAGGCTAATGAAATACCAACTATCACCACTTGCATCAACCATCGGGACACCTCCCGTGATATTTACGGTTATTTCACCTGTTTCTTCGCCAAAACAATCCACATGAACTATTGGCGGTACAACGGAAACAACTAATTGTGTCGGTTCTAAAATTATTATCGTTTCGGTATCAATTACTCCTAAGGCATCGGTTATTGTTGCCGTATAAGAGCCGGGTGCTAAACCCTCAAAGTAAGCATTTGTAGCCGAAATGGTATGCGGCGGAATTGGAACGCCTCCCTGTTCTAAAACAATAGTTTGAATAGGATGATTTCCACCTACGGTCATTATATTTATTGTACCGTTATTTGCGCCGTGGCACGGACCTACATTAGTTTTTGTAATTACCATACCGAGCGGCTCACCGGGTTGCCATATCTCAAAGATGTCACTTTGTGCCGAACAATATTTTGCAGGCTGGTCAAAACAAGCCATCGTTTCTGTAACTTCAACATAATAAAGACCTGCCGTTAAGCCACTTGCATAAGTTTGATTAATAAATTGTGGCAACTCATCCCACGTATCTAATGTTGGGTCATGTTTATACCATCTAATAGTTTTATTATTGGAACCACCTGTAACATCAACAGTAGCAGTACCATTGGAACCTCCATGGACAGTTACGTTAGAAATATTTACAACAGTAACATTGATTTCAGTAGGTTGAGTGATTGTTATCGGAGCAGACAGGGTTTGACACATATTGTTATCTGTAACTAATACCGTATATGTTCCCGCTTTCAGTCCAAAAATATTTTGCGCATCAAGCGACGGCAAAATTGTGCCTGCACCAGACCAATTAAAAGTATAATCAGGTGTTCCGCCCGCAACAGTAATATTAATTGCACCTGTAGGTTCATCGTAACAGCATACGTCCGTAACATCTATTGACGCTATTGAAAGCGGCGCAGAAGGCTGATTTACTGTATAACTTCTTGTTAATGAACAAATTAGATTGTTATCATCATCGAAATAGTGAATTTCTACCATATATGTACCTGCCTCCAGCCCCGAAATTGTGCCGACAGAAGTCGGGGGATAAACAAAACCTGAAGGATATGTCCACACAAATTGGAAATTATCAGAACTTGCGCCTGCAATGGTAAGAGTAATTTGTCCGTCGGTATTTCCGTAGCAGTCAATATGTCTGATAGCGGCTGTTGGTTCTAGATTGTATATTGCAGGAACCACGATTTCCAAAGTAACAGAACATCCGCGACTGTCAGAAATTACCACTTTATAATCACCCGCTAATAATCCTATTTGAATAGGGTTATTTGGAGTAAGTCCGTATCCGTTAGTCGTGCTCCAATCATAAGTATAAGGGAATAACCCTTCGGTAACGTTCAAATATATTTCACCGTCCATTCTACCCGAACAAGATGCTTCTGTTACTGTATAAGTAGCCTGTAACGGTTTTGCTAACGTAACTGTTTTTGGCGGTATTGCACAACTGATATATATGTCTGCATCGTACATAATTACAGTATATTCACCACCTGCGAGCCCTTGTGGTAACTGAAGCCTTGTACCGCTAAAACCAGACGGCACGTCTATTCCACTCCAAATAAATGCGTGATTACCAGAACCTCCTGTTGGATTTTGTATTTCAATCCAATGTTCGGCGGGGTCGCAATCTGTGTCATCATAAGCGAGAACAAAATTTAATGGCGGTAGTTCGTTGATAAAGATTGGTTTCGATGTAAGACAACCGTTTTCGTCTGTAACAGTAACAAGATATGTTCCGCCTGACAACCCTGACTGGTCTTTTTGGTCAGGAACGATGCCGGGTGCATTTGCGGGTGTCCAACTATATGTATAATCACCATATCCACCGCTAACAACTAAAACAATTTTACCCGATGCAGAACCGTGACAATTTATATGGTCAACATTTTCAATAATTGAAAAAGGTGCAGGCTCTTCAATCTCATAACTTTCTGTTACCGAACAGCCTTCAATAAGGTCGTGGACGATAACGGTATAAGTACCCGCTCTTAAATTGGTTTGCAACGGATTGCCCTGTACTAATATACTTGTTGAATTGGGAGAACTCCACGTATAATCGTAATTTCCTGTTCCTGAGCCTCCTCTGGGCGTTACCATTATAGAAGCATTTGACAATCCATGGCACGCAAGCGTTTGGTTGATGAACGTAACGTCAATTTCAATTTGATGATTAAGCGTTATTGAGCCTACTTCTGAACAGCCTACCATATCTGTAACAGTAACAGAATATGTACCTCCGACAGTTAAACCTGTTTGATTTTGCGTCTGTGTAACCGAACCGCCGGGAGGTCCCATCCAATTAAATGAATAGAATGGTGGATTTTCAGGTATTGTGCCGCCTGTAAGTCCTATTATATTAATGCTTCTTTCGTAAGCGTCACAATCTTCCATTGCGGATATAAGCGTGAAAGTAATTTGCGGCGGCTCTTTAATATCAAAGGTTCTAACTACTTCGCAAGCGTTGAGTTCATCTTTCACTCTTAAGGTGTAAACTCCGGGTGCTCTTCCTGTAATTGATTGTCCTGTCAAAATGTTTCCAAAGCCGATGTCACCGCCAGTCCAAGTATAAGTCAAATCAGCGGGGTCGCTTGGGAAGCCTGAAACGCCGAGTATTGTTACGCTACCGTTACTATATCCAAAACATGTAACATCAGTTTTTGAGGCATCAACATCTTGATTTTGCAAGTTTGTAAGTGTGTATGTTCTTGTAATTGGCGCACAATATGGACGTCCTGCGTCAGTAAGTACTAACACATATTGCCCTGCGGTTAAACCTGCGATGCTTCGTGTTGTTTCGTTAAATGTCGGGAAGCCTGTTTTTGTCCATTGGTATGTAACATTTTCTGGGGCGCTGATGCCTGTTACCTCAATTATGATAGCACCTGAGGCGTTGCCGGTACACAATGGATTTACCAATTGCGCATCAATCTTAATATGTGCAAGTTCAAACGTTGTTTGGATTTGACATTTATCTGCGGCAGTTGAGTTTATATCAGTAATTGTTACTTGGTATATTCCTTCGGGCAAATTGGGACAACTATAATTGTATGGCGCATTTGTCACAGGCACAACAAGTTCTGCGATGCCATAGTCAAGCGTTGAGCCGCTTCTGGTGATGCTAATTCCATATTGGTAACTTAAAATACCACCTATCTCAACAGCCAAGCCACCATTAATATCGAATTCTACCCATCCTGAGTTTTCTACTTCACAATCCATTCCGTAACCAATTCCTACGTCATTTCCACTGATAAGATCGATGTAAGATACGGTCATTGGTGGTTCGGGTTGCGTAATTGTAATTGGACCTATCACGAAACTGCAACCTTTGCTATCTTCTACCAAATAAGTATAAGTTCCTGCTTGTAGCGGCGCAATAATTACGGGTGCTGTTGAGTTATGCGTAAAGCTTGCATTCCCAGAAATAGTGTAAGGCGCTGTTCCGCCGAGTATTCTGAAAGATATTGAACCTGTTGCATCTCCGTAACAAGTAGTTACGTGAACAGGATGTAGTTCAGAATAGGTTAATAAAGCGGGTTCTGTAATAATAAATTCTTGTGACTGGTCGCAAGTTTGCCCTGCCTGAAGAGCGGGACCTGTAACATTTACGCGATATCTGCCGGGTTCAAGGTTATGAATAGATGAGGTTGTATGTGGGCAAATTGTCCACGTTACGCCATCATCATCTGAGTGTTCCCATTCGTAAATAAATGTTGTTCCTGCGGGTCTGCCTAATACGTCAATGCTGATATATCCGTCATCAGCACCGTTACAACTAACATTTCTCAACTCTAATGTAACAATTTCAAGGTCAGCGTGTTGTCCTAATTCAACTGTAATATTTTTGTTACAGTCTCTGTTAGCGGCGTTTCCAAGTTGGTACGTTCCGTCACCGTATCCGTAGGTCCATAAATTATTGTTGCCATCTACTTCGTTAACGTTGCTATCATCAATAAGTTGTATAAAATATGTTCCTGCGGGAAGGAAATCGAAGGTCGTATATCCCGAAGTTACAAATTCTTCACGGCTAACGGGACCAGATAATGTCAGTTTATATTCACCGTTAGCGGCAACGGGCAGTCCGCCGCTTACTTCTACTGTTATGCTTCCTGTGGAATTTCCAAAACAATCAACGTTGATTTTCGATGTTTCAACAAGTCGCAACTCGGTAGGACCTAAAATGGTTACGATTGGGTTTGGCGTTATTTCTATATCATTTGCATCAATGACGACCACCCTGTAATCAGCGGGTGGAAGATCGACAAACAGTGCATAAGAATAGTTTGCGCCTTCGGCATCTGGATAAATACGTGTTACGCCGCTATAAAGTTCTATGCTTTTATAGTGCGGTGTGCCGCCCATTGGAGTTACAAGTATTCGTCCGTTGTTTTCACCGTGGCACGGACCTGAATTATATTTTGAAATTAAGGCTTCAAGCGGGTCGCCGGGCTGTATAATTCTGATATTCAAAAGCGTAGCGGTACAACCGTTTGCGTCTGTAACGGTAACATGATAAAGCCCTGCGGGCATATTGGTTGCGTATCTAACTTGATAATATTGTGGTAGTTCCACGTTGGTAGCGCTATCAAACCATCTTATAGTATAAGAAAGGACACCACCTTCGATGTCAATTTCTGCCGAGCCGTCCGAGCCTCCTGAGAAGGTTACGTCTGTTTTTCCTACTAATGTAACAGAAAGCGGCTCATCGGGTTGCGTAATTGTAAATGGTCCAAATGTTTGATGACAATTTTTTCCATTATAAAATACTGTAACATTATAAGTTCCAGCAGGTAAATTGTTCAAATCTTTTTGAGTAGCAAGCACTTCAGGTATATATATTGGCGCACTTGCCGACCATTGATATGTATAATCAGTATTGCCATCAATTTCGCCACCTGATACAGATAAAATTATTGAACCTGTACTTTCACCGTGGCAAAGAACATCGGTAACGTTTGCCGTAACCACAAGCGGGTCGGGCTGTGTTATTGAGAATGTTTCTGTTGCAACGCATCGTTCAATACCATCTAAATCATAGTTTACAACTCTTACAGAGTATAGTCCAGCGACTAAATTTTCTAAAGAAGTTTGGTCATTAGTTTCCGAGTGTCCATCGGGGTATGTCCAAGTATAATCAAAAACGTCTGTAACGCCATTTTGCACAAAAATTTCTATTTTACCTGATGCTTCACCGTGGCAGGCTACGTTCAAAGTTTGTGAACCTATCCAAATTTCGTAGTCTCTATATAGTTTGAAAGTAAGGTCTTCTGGGCAGTTTCTTGAGTCTGTAACAGTAACTTTATATTCGCCTTGCGAGAGCCCTACTTGGTTCATTGCACCTTGATTAATTCCAAATCCCTCGATTACTTCCCAATGGAAAGCAAATGTCGGCTTGCCGTCTGTTACGGTAAGTATTGCTCTACCGTTATTACTTCCGTTACACGTTTCATTAACTGTATCAACTGAAATTTTTAGCGGTTTTGTTAGAGTAACGGATTTTTCTATTCTACAACTGTTTTCAAGGGTTGGGTCTCCGTCCCACATAACGACTGTATAGATACCACCGAGTAAACCGCTTGGTGTATCACCATTAGGAAGTTTTACGGCATCGGCTTTCGTAAAGGTTGTTCCACTGAAACCTGTCGGCACATCTGGACCGCTCCATACATATTGGTAAGTCGATCCGGGTCCGCCTCCTGTGGGGTTAGAGACTGTAATCCAATAATCGCCTGTACAATCATCATCGTCAAATGTTATTTCGAAATCTAATGCAGGATTTTGATTAACAGTAAATTCACGTGTTCCCCAGCAGCCTGTTGCGTCCGTAACAATAACGGTATATGTTCCTGCGGCGATGTTAAATTGGTCTTTGTTGTTTACAATAATTCCGTCGTCGGGGTTGTTCTTTGTCCATTCGTAAGTGAACGGTGCAATACCGCCTGAATGGTCGATTATAATAGCACCTTTCATATCACCGTAGCAGAGAATATGCTGTGCTTCACCTGTTACTTGTATTCCCACAGGGTCAGAGATGGTGATAGCTTTGGAAACGGTACATTTTACTCCGTTCACTTCTTGTATATTATCGGTAACGGTAACGATGTATGTTCCTGCGCCTAAGTTATTCAGGTCTTTTGTTGTTTGTGGCGTCCAACTTGGGTCTCCCTCTTTAATCCAATGATATGAATAAGAGCCTGAACCATTTATGACGTTCAACACAATCACTGCGTTAGCGTTTCCTGCACATGCCAGCGGAAGTGTTTGTTCTGTAATTACAATTTGATGATAAAGCGTAATTGATTTTTCTATTGCACATTCAGGGTTATCATCACTAACTCTTACCGTATAAACTCCACCTACTGTTAAACCTGTTTGCGAGGTAACTTGCTGCTGTACATTGGTTGCACCTGACGGCGCTGTCCATAAATAAGAGTATCCCGAACTAACTGGTCCTATTGTACCGCCTTTTGCGCCCGGCACCGTATTGCCTGCGTCATCAATATGATATACTTGGATACCTTGCAAATATGGGTCGCAACTCTCAAGTTCCTGTGCCATTAGGAATTCAATTGGTGTTGGCTCGGATATCATATAATAGTCAGTAAAGGTACATCTGTTGGCATCTGTAACGGTCAAAGTGTATGGACCGGGTGCTAAACCTGTAATTTCGTGTACTCCTGTCCATGTTTGTCCGTCACCTTGCCATAAAGTAGTCCAATCGGGGTCTGATGTATTTACCACGTGTATCAGCGAAATACGTCCGTCATTGTATCCTGAGCAAGTGATGTCCGCAACTCCAACATAAGCGTCAATAACAAATTGATAGGTAAGCGTAACCACAATCGGCGCTAATGTACATCCTCTTGTGGGGTCATCAACGATTAAGGTATATTCACCGTCTGAAAGTCCCACAATATCCTTTGTTGTAGCACTGAAGCCGGGGTCTAAAATACCGTCCACCATTCTTGTCCACGAGTAAGTAACCTGCGGTGACGCACCCGAAATTGATACAAATATTCTACCTGCATTGTTTCCTGTACTACCCGGACAAAGCGGGTCTTGCTTGTCAGTAGTTGCCTTCAGGTGTTCGATGGCAAAAGAGTATGCAAAAGTACAATTTGTGGGATTTGATGAATTATGGTCATATACTTCCAATTCATATTCACCTTCGGGGAGTCCTGTCCTTGTATATAGATGCGGAGTTAAGCCGGGAGTAACTGTATAATTACCCGCACCGTATCCTGCGCCTGTGGTGAGGTTGGTAAGTCTTATATTATAGATATAATTTCCATCGCTGTTAAGTAAACCGCCATCAATGTTAAAGCTTAATACACCTGAGTTAAGTGTTTCACACTGAATAGAATGTGTGATGTTATTAATAATAAATGGGTCGGGTTGCAAAATTTCGATGGGGTCAGTGCTTACGCTACAACCCATATCGTCCGTAACTGTAAAGGTATGGATACCAGCGGGCAGTCCCGTGACAATTTCAAGCCCTGAGCCGTCCCACACTTGATTCACCGACCCTGTAATTCTGTAAGGTGGTTTGCCACCGTTAATGGCTAATGCAACTTCACCTGTTGCTTCACCGTAGCAAGTCTCTACGTGCTTAATATTCAACCAATTCAACAGCATTTTATCGGGCTGACCCAAATAAAAACTTTCTGTTTTGTAACACATTTTTCCACTCTGCAAAGATGCCGTTTCAACTACAACGGTATATAAACCTGAATAAAGGTGATTAATTATAGGAATATCTCCATGTGGATTATTATCCCACCAATCATCTGGGCACCACCACTTTGAAGGATCAGGGTCGGCAAAACAAGAGCCGTCATAACTCCAAGAGTACCACCGCGGTTTTGATGCCTCTATTCCTTCAACGTTGATGCTAATTAGTCCGTCATTTGTTCCGTAACAACTTGCATCTATCACTGTTTCAAGGATAAACATCTCTTCGGGCATATCCAAAGTGAAACTTTCCGTAACGGTACAGGAATTATGATTTGTACCTCCGTAAAACATTGTTACACTATATACTCCGGGGAATTGCAAATCTTTAATATTTAACAACGGATTTGTAGGTGACGTGATATCTCCCACCACGCCTGCGCTAAGATAGTTCGGTCCGTACCATAATATCTCATTGTTTATTAAATCTGCTGCGGGGATGAGAGTATTGATATTAATAGAAATTTCACCGTCCCCACTTTGGAAACAAGATATATCTTCTAAATTATTTAATACAATTTGTATTGGTGCGGGCTGTCCAACTATTGCGATGTCGTTCCATTGGTCGCCGTTGCTATCAATGACAACAATCGGATAGACACCTGCTTCTAATCCGAGTAATTGGTGGAACGTTTCAAAAGTGTTTCCAATAAGGGTCGGAGGTATTGGTCCGTTAGCGGTATTTCCTTCCCAAGTAATGTTGTAAGGCGGGAAACCTCTAACTATATTGATAAATATTGCGCCGTCACTACCTCCTGTACAGGTTACATCTTTAACGGTCAATTGAACATCTATCATACCCGGCTCTGTAATTGTTATAGGAATTGCTTCTCTACATCCTTTGTCATCTTCAAAATGGACAATGTAGTCGCCGGCGGGAAGGTCTGCCCACGTGCCGCCACTGTAAGGCTGCGTTCCACCCGGAGGTACCGGATTTTGAAGCCATATATTATAAGGAGGATTTTGTCCCGGTATGGGATTTTGTCCGCTTACAGAAGATATGATAATACGTCCGTCATCGCTACCCATTGAGGTACAAGGCATTGAGGCGATTGATATATCCCACGGGGCAGGCTGATTTACTGTCCAATTACCCTCTATCAAACAGTAATTAGCGTCTCTAACCTCAACATAATAGGTATTAGCGCCAAGTCCTGTAAGGTTCGGTGTTGAATTACCGTTAGAACCCGGTACGGCAACGTTATTAGGCATTGTGTACCAATAGTATTGGTATGGATATGTGCCGCCTGTATGCGGAGTACCGCCTGTTGGTGCGATAGATATTGTTCCATTTAATTCGCCATTACACTCAACGTCTGTAACTACAGCGGGCGGTATAACAAGAGGAGCGTCAGGCTGTGTTATAACTACGGGTAATTCATTAATTTTTCTACAACCTGTATTTACGTTTAACACGCTGACTTGATATGTTCCTTGTCCTAATCCAACTGCAGATGGGTTTGTCGGGTCGGGGAATATTGGTGATGTTTGCCAATTATATCCGCCGCTTATACAATACATATAATTACCTGCTGCGGGGTACGGTCTCACGGTGAAAGAGCCTGTAAATTCCCCGAAACATCTTACATGTTCTATATCATATAAACTTATGTTAAAATCATCGCGCTGCTCTATAGTTATTGAACTGCTTACTTTAGAGCAACCCATTTCGTCTGTAACGGTAACGCGGTATGTTCCTGCCGCTAAACTTGTAACTACTGCAGAACTTCTGTTTGCATCTTCCCAAACTCCGGGGCTAACAAGTTTTTCCCAATAGTATATATAGCTACCGCAACCGCCACTTGCAATCACTTCTGCTTCACCTTCGTCGGACCCAAAACAGAAATTATCGTGTGTAACTCGTACATACGGGTCGATGTCGCTTAATGTAATAATTGCATATCCATTCATTGGGACGGTGCAAGATTTTCCGTCAGTTGTTGCTGTTGCGCGCACTGTATAAGTTCCCGCAAGGGTTTGCAGTCCAAAATTGAGCGGTATAACTGCTGACGGGTCTCCGGGTGGACGGGCTGGTCCTATTCGGGTAACTCCTATCGGTTGTCCATTAAGCAAAAGTTCGTAGAAAACGTCCGTCTGCGAGTTGTTCAAAGTAACTTCCAAACCCGCACCACCAAGGCAATAACAGCCGCCACCGTCCACATAATAAGCAATCGGGAACGGATAAACTGTTATATTCTTTTGGTCTTGCGCCAAGCAGCCGTTGAGGTTTTCGTAATAATAAATTATTGTATATTCTCCTAATTCTAATTGTGAAATATGAACAGTTGCCGTGCCGTCACCGTTATCAGTAAGGGCGCTCGCTAATTGCGCAGGCGTTAATCCGGGAATATCAAACCATCCGTTTGCGTCTGCGGGCGAGCCATGTACGTTCAAATCATCACTATCTTGACAGAATTGATATGTATCTAATATCAAATTTACTCTCGTTGTTTCCAATACTTGCACCCATTTTTCTATGAAAACGGTACAAGCAGTTCCCTCGCTGGGATGCGGAGTATATGAATATGTAACGTGATACCAACCCGGACCTACGGCAGGATTAAAGAACGCAAATTCATCATTAGATGTCCAAGTCATTGGATTTTGCCCTGTACTGCTTGAGGTACAAGTGAAAAAGTGCGTTCCAATTCTTTGTGTTTCAGAGATAGAGAACTGAAACTCAGGCTCGTTCTCGCAATATTCATCTTTCAGATTGGCAAAATCTATATATGGGGTTCCATCAACAGTAAGAGTTTTTGTAAGTGTACTAACACAACCATATTTCGTTATAACTGTGAATGTTATATCAACTAACACTGCGCCTCCCGAAGTATCAATTCTACGCGGGTCAAAAATTAATCCCGATACTCCGTCCCCGTCAAACCAGAAGACATCATCCAAGTCCACGTCCGCATAAACAGGCACCAATACAGAGGGATTATCATCGGGACAATATGCCGCATGATTTCCGTCAGCATCAACTTTATAACCTGTAAAATCAGGGTCTCTCGGCTTGGTTATCTGTACTTTCCATATCCTGTCAAAACGGCACCACGTTGGACCTGTGGTATTTGGCAAAGGCGGAGTTGGGTTCCAGTCATAAGTATATATAATGGTATATTCGCCTTCTTCGTGGTCGGCTATGCCTGGGTCAATATTTATGCAGTCCGTGAAATTCATGGAAGGTCCTGTTCCTGTTTCAAAATTGTAGGACGGATAATATAATCTGAACGTTCCGCCGCTTGGTGTTGCGCAAACAGTTGAAGGAGGATCATATATACAGTAGGACGGCTCAATATCAGCCTCAATCAGAAGTCCCACAATAACCTGTATTGAAGTAGAACCTGTACATCCTTCTACGGTCGTATAAGTAAAGGAAATGGTCATTGGCAAGCCGAACATTTCGTGCGGGACTAACGTAGGATTGAATATTGCTCTACCGTCTTCGTTTCCACTGTCGGTTACTCCGTAAGGTGCATAAAATGTTCCTGTTCCGAGTACGTCCACAACGGGAAGTCCAAAAACTGTACCTACTAACTCATAATCAGTATCATCGGTAGGACAGAATTTCGGTATATCTGCTGGCAGCGGCGGCGTTTGGAACAAAAGATGACGTGACGGTTTTGGGTTCCACATTTGAACTCCAAGCGTTCCGCCATCAACATCTATTATTATAAACTCACCTCTTGCAGTGCCGGGGCAACCGTTTCCATCAGTAAAATGATACTCTAATACATAAGGAGTACCCCACCTGCTTGCGCCGGGATAAATAATGATTTGACCCGGCTCGGTAGCGTCATACGACAGCCATTCACCGTTACTTGTTACTTCAAAGTAACAGTGCGGCAAATGCGTACATCCCGGACGTCCATAAACGGTAATCGGTCCCGAATCTCGACAAATAACTGGCGGTAAATTCTCTATCCATACGTGCGGATGCGGCGAAACGACCGTCCTAAACGGTACTGACTTACCCGTACATCCTTTTGGGTCGGTATAAATATATTGTACATAATGAGTTCCGACCATTCCCAGAGGATTGAAGATATTACTTCCCAAAGGTATCGGGTTGTCGCCGTTCATATTATCAACAAGGAAGAATGTACCTCCGGGCGGTGTTCCTACCAGAATTGAGTAGTCATCTCTTTCGCAATAGTCGGGCAAAAGTCCTAAGAATGTTGGTTCGGGCAGTTTATTTACTGTAACGGTATGCGATAATGTTGTTTCACAGCCATATACGTCATCGGTTACAGTTACCCAATAAGTTTGTGTAACGCTTGGCGTAACAGTAATTGTAGGCGTTGTATGTCCCGTACTCCACGAATAACTATGTGAATTGGATGGCGGCGTTGAATGAGATGCCGTCAATTCCAAGTCATCACCTTCGCAAATTTCGTCTCTACCTACTATATCCACTACAGGTCTTGGAATAAACGTAATTGTAGCCGAATATGAGTAAGGCATCGAACAACCGCCTGCTGTTACGTTTGATAGCGTATAAGTCGTGGTGGTTGTAGGTACGTTTAATACCGCTTGCGCCCCTGTTCGCGGGAAAGTAAAACTTGCCGAATTAATTGAAAAATTACTCGAGTTCCCCTTATCGTCTGATAACGTGAACGTTATCGGTGTTGTTGTATATGAGGAGAAGAATATTTCTACAATATTTAGCGGCACAATTGCGCCTTCACAGAACGTTGAAGGTTCTCTAACGGTAATAGTTGCAACGGGTATCGGGTTTTCGGTAATGACGATAGGAGGTGCGGGATGTTCCCAGCAGCAACCTTTTGCCGTACAAACTTTTAATTTATAACTTCCAGCAGGTATTCCATTCCATTGCGATGGTGTCCACGATGCAAGGGAGCCGGGAGGTTCTATTCCGGGCATATATTCTTCATATTCACCTGTTGCACTGTTTAATCTAAGTATTGAGTAAAAATATCCTGCCTGTACATTTGTAAGCGAAAATTGAATATCCGAGACCGTACCTTGACAATATGTGTGTTTATTGGTTTGCAACGGGTCGGATGTTGGGGTCGGTAAAATTGTAAACTCTGCGAGTTCTATTGTACAGCCGTTCATGCTTACTTCTACCTTAAAATCGCCTATCATTGTAAATGCTCCCCAATTAATGGGACTTCCAGTTCCAGGTCTTGGTGCGCCAACTACCTGATATGAACTCCCTGATAATTGTAAAAGAGTATATGTTGCGCCAACTTGCGAGCCGTTAATTATTAGTGGGTCTCCGAGACAGTCAGGTACTGTAACCGTTTGTGTAATGGGCTGTGCAACAACGTTAAATGTTCCGATTAACCATCTTTCATCGCTACAATTGCTATATGCCTGATAGACTGAATATAGTCCTAAAGGAAGAGAGGGAAATATAAAGGCATTAGGAATAAAACCGCCTGAACTTGTTGTGTAATCTCCTATTTCAGCATTTGAGGGATTTCTTACGCTATAAGTAACACCGGGCAAAGTGTTTGTAAGCCCTATAATAACTTCTCTGTTTACGCATACGTTGGTTGCGACAATGTTACATGGCGGGGGCTGTCCTATTTTAGTATAGGTTTCCTGAAATACTCCCAAAGGAATATAGTCGCAGTTGTTATTAATTGATATTCTTGCTATTCTGTATATTCTAGATTCTGTAATTGCGGGGAGGTTATGTACAGAAGCGGCGGCGTTGGTATTTACGCCTGTTATTGTATGGGTCTGAATTATATTATTGTTTGCGGGGTTTATTTGATTTACGTAAATCGTTAGCGGTATTTCTGCCTCGTTTGCCGATACTTGTATCCTTAATCTTGGAATAATATTTTGGCAAAAGGTTGTAACTCCTGTATTTTCCACAAATGTAATGCTTTCACTGACAGTAACTTGGTCAATTACTGCGCTGTTTGCAGTAGTTGTTTCTTGCCAGCACCATTCGTTGTTTGCCTCATAAGCTCTTACTTTGTATGTTCCTACGGTTGAGGTGGTATGTTGTCCCACAGCATCTCCTTTCCATATTAATGTGTTGTCTCTGAACCAGTCGTAGGCAAGGGGCGGATTTGTGGTTGATGCTCCTTGTGTGGTCAAAATCACAGATTGATTTTGGCAAATAGTGGAATTTGCGGGCAATACTCTAAAATTAGTTCCAAGGGTATAATTTCGGACGCTGATTGTGTTTGATGCCTTAGATTTTCCGCATCCTGTAACAATTACAAAATAGTTGCCAAAAGTATTAGCGGGAACATTATAAAAATAGTTTGTTGCGCCTGCTATTGGGGTTTGGTCGTTGTTTCGATACCATTGGTAAGTGTACATCGGGTCATAGACGTAAGGGGATACTTCTAACCGTCTGCCTGTATGGATTGTTCCTACGCAGACGGATTCTCCGCTTGGTACAGTAATATGGACATCAGGGATATCATCAATACCCTTAATTGTAATTTGCGGGTTAATAAGCCAGAAATAAAGGTTGCTGCCTGATAGCAATGTAATAATTCCATTATAAAGATGCTGCCCTTCATTAGGGTTATAAGTATGTGAAAACGTTGTGCCTGGTGGCTTTGAGGCACCGCTTTCCAAATATTCTACCGTGTTTGTTGATTTTCTCAAAAATGCGTAAAAATTGTTTCCACCTGAGCCTATTAAGGCAAAATTGATGGACTGCGTATTGCAAATAACAAATTCGGTTTCGGTAAAACCTTGCCTTACAAACTGTCTGGCAGGTTTTGTTTGTGCGGTAACTGCCAGATTAAACTGGTATGTAACGCCTGTAACGCCACTTGTCCACGTGATGGGATGTGATGCGCCATTTGTAGTAAATCCTGAAATGATATGTTGTGATGCAGTAGTGCCCACGTCATATTCAATATTCAAACTACCCACCTGCCAGATTCCACCTGCTCTGTCGGCAGCGGGAATTGCAGCGTTTTGGGTCAAAATGTATTCTCCAAGTACGACACCACCGTTAGCAACCTGTACCGTAGTAGCGGTCTGCGCCAGCATGGTTGTTCCAGCACTTAAAAAGAAAATAGAGCATAACAAAATCGTTACGCTTCGCGATAAATTTCTGCTAAATAATATTGAGCTCATAATATTAAATTTTATTTCGTTAATTATCAGTTAAATTAATACTCGTTTAACGGTAAAAACCGCCACAAAGGTTTCAAAATTTTTTGTTTTTATCATTTTTTATTGACTAATGTATGTTATTTTTATATGAAACTATGTTTTTTTTAGATAAAAGGGTTTTTCGGGACGGTGAACGGGACACGGTGAACGGTACACGGTGCAAGGTACACGGTGCACGGTGCAAGGTGAACGGTGCAAGGTGAACGGTTTCATTAATAAGGGGTTTAATAACCCAATAGCACCGTCATTGCGGGCTTGACCCGCAATCCCCTTATTTGCTATAGCACCCTTAATAGCCAAAGTAATCTCAAAAATAGTTTCCCTTATTCTCTTATTTTTATTAGACATAAATTATTAATTTTTTTTGCGTGTTTCTCTGTGTTTCTCTGTGTTTCTCTGTGCCTACTCTGTGTTTCTCTGTGTAATTATTTTTTTGGTTACACGGAGTTCCACAGAGTTAACACAGAGGGTCACAGAGCGTCTAAATTCATCAACAAAATGAATAACTTTATCCCATAATTTTTTGTAGTCGTCTCTATTCATTTTTTTATTTTAATTGAATGTTTCAAGTTTACTAATCAATTGTGGCAAAAATTTTTCCTTTATTTCCCAAACAATTTCATAATCAATCCCAAAATAAGCATGAACAATCCTATTTCTAAAACCTCTTATTCTATTCCAATCAATGCTGTTATAGGTATTTTTAAATTCTTCGGGTAATTTGTTGGCAGCCTCGCCTATTATTTCAAAATTCCTAATCACCGCGTCAATGGTTTTTGAATCTTCCATAAAATCTTCAAACGAGATATCTTTCGTGTAAGCGTTTATTTTATAACAACTTTCAAGAATATCTTCTACAAGCAATATAGGTGTTCGTTTAGACATAAATTATTTCTTTTTCAATTTCTTTAAAAAACTTTTCTTTTAATCCTTTCATAGAAACAACATCTACTTTTCTACTCAATTTATTTTCGAGAAAATAGGATAAATCAACAAACTCAATTCCAATAGGTTTTGTAAAACTTACAATAATATCCACATCACTAGTATCCGGTGCAAAATCATCACGAACTACAGACCCAAACAGTCCAAGTTTGCTCACATAATACTGCCTTTCCAACTCAGGTCTAATTATTCCCAAAATCTTTTTTATATTTTCTAAATAAGTCATTTCTTTATAAACTTTAAAAACTCATTCCAGCCCTTTAAAATCAAATATGTTATCTAAATCTATTTCCAATCACTCTATTACATCGGAAGTTATTTTTTTATTATCTTCCAAAGAATAATGTATTCCTTTCTTATATAAACCAGTCTCTTCATTAAAAACATATTTAATAATTATTTCTTCCTTTGGAATAATTACCCAATACTCTTTGACACCTGCTTTCTGATATAGTTCACGCTTTACGATTAAATCATAATCAATATCTCTAGATGTAACTTCAATTATCAATTCAGGCGCACCGATAATAACTCGACCTTTTCGTTTTTCTTTTAAACATATTCCAAAATCAGGCTGTACAACGGTTGTACTCTTTTTATAATTTTCTTCGGGAAAGAGTATCACATCAAATGGGGCATGGAAAATAAAATATTTTTCGTGTCCAACCTTATCCCAAAAAATATCAATAGATTTAGTCAATTTTATAGTTACACAAACATGCCATTCCGACACACCTGCCATTATTTTTCTTGTGCCTTCTATTAGTTCGCACCTTTTTTCATCTACCCACGTAATAAAATCTGCGTATTCATATACTTTTTCCATAATATTTTTTTAAGATTTAAGATATTTAACAAAATCCTCATGCTCCTGATGAGAAAGTTCACCCTCCGTTTCCATAGATAATTCGTATAAAGTTTCATCTTCTTCCTCTTCTGCGAGACGTTCCAATTCTAATTCAATGAAAGATTTTAATGAGACACCCTGCCGTGTGGCTTGATAACTCAACATACGCTTTGTATCTACCGACAAATCTATTAATTCATTTTCCATATAAAAATTTTATTCATTTTTGTATAATCCTTTTTTCTATAATCCTTTGACCCTTTCAGGGTCATTTCTTTAAAAACTTTATAAACTCATAAATGATTCATTCCTTATTATATGTCACCCATCCGTCGTCTGAAATATTAATTTTCAGTTCGGGGAAGTCCGTTTTTGTAAGGTTTTGAATAATTGAAACGGCTCTGTTTTGCGGGTCTAATCGCGGTGTCCGGTCTTCGTTTGGCTGCCACGTGGGGGTGATATGCGCTTTAATAAATTCTCCGTTTCGTGTTGTGTAGATACGTAGAATAGGTGCTACTCCGCTTATTCCTTGTACATTAACACGGCTAAAAGTGCTGAAATTCCCCATGCTGTAAGCAATAAACCTGTTTTTGTAAATATCTACCGCTCGCGTAACGTGCGGTCCATGACCCAGTAAAACATCTGCGCCTGCATCTATCATTCTACGGGCAAATTCATATACGTTGCCTCTATCTTCGCCGAGGTATGTTTCGGTCTTCCGTGTAACATGCTGCGCTCCCCTACCCTCTGCACCCGCATGAAATGAGATAATTACAATGTCGCAACGCTCTTTTAACTCTTTTACAATTACCTGCGCTGCGGGAATATCCTTGACGTTTATTGTTCCCCGATTTGGCGCAAATGCACAAAAACCATACTTTATGCCCTCTATCTCAAACTCTGCCGTTGGACAATCGGTCAGTCCTGCATAGTAAATACCTGCATTTTTCAACGTCTGAACGGTAGATTTACGTCCTGCCTCACCAAAATCGCCTGAATGATTATTCGCCAAACTCATCAGATTAAACCCAGCGGAAACCAAACATTCGACATATTTTGTCGGCATCCCAAAGACATAGCATATATCGGGATTATTACATTTTTTGGCACTCTCTCGCGAATCGGTCAAAGCACCTTCCAAATTTCCGAAAACGATGTCTGCATTCTCAAAATATTGCTTTACCATACTGAACGAGCGGCTACAGTCGTCATTACGGGGCAAAAATTCTCTGTTAGGATAAATCGTTCCCATCATAATATCTCCTACGGCAACAATTTGTACCGTATCTTTCAAAGATGACTCTTTGTCATCTAAAACGTCATCTTTTGACAAATCATCACTAATTGCTTGACTTGCTGATACATTGTCATCGACCACCCCTTTAGCTTGGCATCTATAAGAAACAGTCAAATACAAGGTCAACATCAAAGCAATCAATACAATAACATATAAAAATCGCTTCATTATTTAAATAAAAATTTGGGACAAAGATAGGGATTATTTTTTAGTAAACCAAAAAAAATGAAAAATTTTAATTTTTATTTTGCAAAAATAGATGATTTGTTTTGTATGCCTGACCTTTATGTTTTGGCGTTGCCGGAAATAAACGAATAAGTTTTTGATTTTCAACCATTAACGGTATAATCTCATTTGAAAGATAATCAGTCTTTCTGCCAAGCAATTTTGATATAATATTTACATTAAGATATTCATTTGCACACAACTCTAAAATAATTTTTTCTAATTCTTTACGTGTCATACGTTTTGGCAATCCTTCTATAGGTTGCAAGGTGTCAAGGTTTGACTTTGAGGTGTCAAGGTTTGACTTTGAGGTGTCAAGGTTAGGTGTCAAGGTATCGCCATTTTCATACAAGGTATCGGGATTTTCATACAAGGTTTCAGAATTTTCATACAAGGTTTCAACATTTTCATACAAGGTTTCAACATTTTCATACAAGGTTTCAACATTTTCATACAAGGTTTCAACATTTCGCCAAAAAGTAATTCGGAAATTGTTTGTTTGCGCAAAGGTTGGGGGGTTGAGTCCAATATCAAGACATTGTTTTATAATATCAGCCGTTCCTGTTCCTAATCTTTCGGCGTAACCGGCTAAATAAAGCGGATTTGCAATCAATGGGTTGTTTGGAAAAGATTCGTGAACTTCATACAGTTGCTCAATAGTGATGCCTGCAGGCAAATGTCCGGGGTTCCATATTTCTAAACGATTTCTAAATAACATCACTTGAATGCTTCCTTTGCTTGTATAGTCTCTGTGTGCCACGGCATTAACAATGGCTTCTCGGACGGCTTCGAGCGGAAGTTCAAAATCTATCGGAACTTGAACGCTATTTTCTCTTGTCCCCACGCGGGCATTAATCCTCGAAGCCACAAAATCAACGGCTTGTGTTACCAAATCAAATAGGTCGCCCTGATATACCTGATAAGCAAGAATTGGTTTTGTTACTTCTTCGCCGTAAAATTGAGCGCATTTTATTTCCGAAGTAATGAAAAAACGTTGTGGATTTTTGGCAAACAGAAGAATAGCCGCATTTTTCACGTTGCCCGCCGCATTTAGCAAGTTTAAATGTTTCAGCACGTCGGCAATAGGCGTACCTAATGGGAGCGGAAAATTCCTTGCCCGTTGGGCGATACGTATAAAACGGTCTATTTTGTTGTCGTCAATGTCATCAATAGACGCTTCGGGATGATAGGACGCATCGAATGGCAAAAGCCGAAGAAGTTCTTTTTCTTCCAAATATTTGATTAATGCCGCATAAACATTACTGCGCAATGTTTCGTAATCCTGAAATGATTTTCTAACTACTTCTTTTTCAATTTTTTGAACAAATGTCTCTTCTTTATTATCTCGTTTTTTCCTGTCTGTCAATGTTTTGATAAAACAGATGCGATATTTGTTAGTTCTGGTTGCTTCGTCAAACTCTCTTTCGGTGGGCGATATGCCTTCTTCATCTTCAAATCCGTATTTGATGCCAACAATAGCTAAATAAATATCGCAATTTTGAACCTCGTGCAAGTAGGCTTGCTGTGCAGACTGATTGGCTGCGGGAAGGTCCTCAAATATAAACGGAACAAAATATTTTCCTAACAATGCGTCCTGACGGATATAATTACAAAGTTGTTGTCTTTCTTTAGCAAATTCCCTTTGTACACTGCTGATAAATATACGGTTACTCTTCATATCGTTAATTATTTTTGTTAAAGCAATAAAAACCAACTTAATGGCAATTGAACACAGTTATTTTTCAGATTCGGTGCCTCTATTCCGTTTGATACAAGCAGTCCGTAACGATAATTTATTTTTGCCTGCATAATCTGTCTTGTTGATGTTTTGCCACTTCCGATTTCGAGTAAAATCGGGTTGTCTCTCGTTTCTATCACAAAATCAGGATTTACGATGTTAGCACCTGTTACGAATGAAATTACGCCATCGGTCAATACTATTTTGAGATACATTACTATAATATCTTCAAGCAATTTACTGCTGAATTGTTCGGGCAAATTTTGTCCGTATAAAGACGCTAATAGTGCTCTGCGTAGAGATGGCGACATAAAAAACGCTTTTTTGTTTTTTCCTATTTTTGTATCTAACCCTCCGTATGGAAGCAAAACGTTCAAGAGTTCGGCTTTTGCTAAAATATCTATTAATTTATTGATTTCGTTCTGTTTAACGCCAATTATTCCCGATAGTTTTTCGGGGTTAATTTCGTCTGACCCTGCAAGTCGAAAAATAAGACGTTCAATTTTTGTAAAGTCGGCAAAAGTGGGGTTGAGTTTCGGAATATCTTCCCATATAACACGTTTGAACAAGTCAAGAATGCCATCATTGATAATCAAATTGTCTCTGAAAAACAGAAAGTTAGGAATATTTTGATAATTAATATATCCTTGCCAAAGTTCTTTTAATTGTAAGGTTTTCAGTGAATTTATTTCATTCAAGTATCTATTCGCTTGGTTGGCTATTGCATTAATTTTTTTTATCGCATTCTGCGCTGTTTCGCTATAAAAAACCGCTTCTTTTAGTTCGCTTGCCAAACCTTGTGCGGGACAAATCATCTGTCCGTTATTTTCCATACAGGTTTTTGCGGCAACAAATTCAGTAAACCGATAAGGATAAATTTTTTCAATCCTCATTCTTCTTGCTAAGTCTGCCGTTTGGTTTAATAACAATGCCGATGAGCCTGTACAAAGAATAAACGCCGTTCTTGCTTCATCGTAGAGTATTTTCAGGGTTTTGCTCCAATTTTCGTCATCTTGAATTTCGTCAAAAAGTAGCGTAATGGGTTCGGATAATTCGTTGAATCTTTTTTTAACTATTTGTCTTTGAAACTCTTCTAATGCAGTATGTAAATCAATACCCAGATTTTTTAATATATTGATATTAAAGAAGTAAATATTTTTATGATGATTTTGGAAGATGTGGTTGGCAGTTTGCCATAATAACGTGGTTTTTCCTACTCCTCGAAGCCCTGCTAAACTTATAAATCGTGGCTCGTAACCCGTTTCAAAAAATTCGTTTGCGTACTTTTCTAAAAGCCCATACGCTAACCGCGCAGGATAAAGAACTTTTGTTATAGGGTGCGCCAATTTGCTGTCTATGGCTGATTGCGTAACGGCTCTGTTTTCCAAATAATATTTTAGGTTATCGTCCATTTCTTTAATAAATTAATCATTTGGTTAACAGTTCGCTCGCTTTTACTTTTACTATTTTTCCATCGCGAGAAATAACTAACTCGCCATCCTCTTTTTGTTTGGAAATCAATAATTTTTCATACGACAATTCGATGCCTTTATAAATTTTCGACAACAAAATGTTTGCTTCCTTATATTTCATGATATAATTAATTGGTTATAAATTTGACGATTATGTATTTTTGTTTTATCATTAATAAATCCTTCGGCAATAATTTGGAACGGTGGGAAGGAATTATCAATTATTGTCCAACAATCACAGATTGGGATATACAGTTGGGATAAATTTTTGATACCTGCCCAATATCTGCGCCTGATAACATCTTCTGGGATGTTGTGTCCCCCAGATGTTACTCTGATTTTAACCCGTTCAATCGCTAATTCCGGCGTATTTAGCCAAAAAAATATTAAGGAAACATAATATCCCTCTGATTGTGCGTTACGAATAAACTGCACGTAGGATCTCGATGAAAGCGTGGTTTCAAAAGCAAAATCGACTCTTTGTGCGGTTAAATCTTTCATCCGTTTCAACATAATACGTCCTGCCTCTATTGCAACTTTTTCGGGCTGAAAAGGGGAAACGCCTCTGGCTATTTCATCGGCATTTACAAATTCCTTACAGCCAAGCATTTCAGGCAAAACAGAAAAAGATGCTGTTGTTTTACCCGCACCGTTACAACCCGCTATGATATAAAGATATGGCATTTCCTTAATTAATTTATTTCCCAAATCCTTTGAACAACTGTCCGAGCATATTCATCACATTTACAACTGTTTGCTGGTCATCTACGGGGATTTTCATATAACTGCGTCCTGTTTTTTCGTCACGTTCTACTATTGATGATACTAATTTTTCGGTGGCTTCGGGCGATGCGAGTGTTTGCGCTAATCCACTCAAAAAACGTAAACCGCCAGCAAGCAAATCTTGTGGCTCAAGTGGCGTAGTCGCTGAGGCAGAAGGTTGTTTCTCTACTTCGCGATGCGGAGCAATGGTTTGAACCGGAGCAACGTCATCATCTCCGACAAAATGGACATCGGCTCTTTCTTTTTCTGGCTCAATGTTTTCGCTATCCTCTTCGTCATCCTCCTCATCCTCTTCGTCATATTCATCCTCATCTTCAAAATCATCATCTTCTTCATCTTCATCAACTTCTTCTTCCGAAGGAAGTTCTTCCGTTTCAGGCAATTTATCTGTTTTATCGTTGGTTTCTTCAATATCAAACGGCAACATTGCGCCCATTTCTACTGGCTCCATCTCCTCTTCTGCTGATACTACTGCTTCGTCTTTTGTTTCGGTGCCGCTGGTTACGGCTTCCACCGTTTCCATAAATTTGGTGAAACTGTCGGTATCCATAAAAATAGCGTCATCGCCTTTATCGAGTATTCCTTGTGCCAGTGCGCTTTTGAAACTCAATACGGACAACATTCTGTGTTCGATAGTATCCTTTGCTATAAAGTTGATTACCTGCACTTTATTTTGTTGTCCCATACGATGAACGCGGGCTATTCGTTGTTCGAGAACTGCAGGATTCCAAGGTATATCGAGGTTTATAACCATTGATGCCGATTGCAGGTTTAGTCCCGTACTTCCTGCATCGGTAGAAAGAAACACTCGACAATCGGGGTCGCTGTTGAAACGGTCGAATAGTCCCTTTCGTTTGCTGCTTGGCACGCCACCATGTAAATGTTCGTAGGGAACTCCGCGAAACTCTAACTCTTTGGCTACTAAATGGGTCATGCGCTTCCATTGGCTAAATACAACAACTTTTTCTTCCGATGTCTCGAAAACCTCGTCGAGAATATTCATCAATTCTTCAATTTTCGTGTCGTGTCTGTTTTCGTAATCTTGGTCGAGAATATAAGTGCTGTCGCAAACCATACGCATATTGCTCAGCCCTATCAAAAGCCGCTGACGGTCAGTCTCGCTCAAAAAACCCAATGAACGCCATTTATGCACTAATCTTGCAACCGTCTCTGCAAAGTCTTGATACATCCTCAATTGCTCTTCTGTCATCGGTACAAACAGGTTTTTGTCCATACGTTCAGGCAATTGCGTAAGCACTTCTTTCTTGAGACGTCGCACCATAATGTCTGACATTTTTTCGCCTATCTCATGCAAATTTTGGTATCCGGTAACTTTGCCCGTGTGGTTGGTTATTTGATGATAATTCAAGAAACGGTAGTAGGGACCAAGTTTGAAAGGGTCAACAAACTGCATTATCGAATATAGGTCTTCCAATTTATTCTCTAACGGCGTGCCTGTAAGCACAATAGCATAAGTGGATTTGATTTTTTTTGTTCCTTGCGCTAATTTCGTTTTCCAATTTTTTATACGTTGCGCCTCGTCCAATATCACTAAATCATACTCGGCGGCATTGATGAAGTCCACATCGCGACTTACTGTGTGATACGAAACGATTTTGTACAGTTCATCGCCTTTATATTGGTTTACGCGGATATGCGGACCGCCTTCAATGACCTTCACCGTGCTATCGGTAAACTTATTTATTTCCGACTGCCATTGATATTTCAGCGAAGTGGGACAAATCACCAACACGTTACGGACACATTGTTCGTTTTTCAGCAGTTCTGCTGCACCTATTGCCTGTATGGTTTTTCCCAAGCCCATTTCATCTGTAATCAGGCAACGACCCGCTTTTGCGGCAAACAGTACTCCATGTTGTTGATACGGAAAAAGAGTGGTTTTGAGTAAATCTTTCAGTTCTGATTCAGTGGGATAACGCTCTGTAATAGAAGCGTTTAGTCGTTGTTTTTCGCGCACTGTCAGCACGTATTCAAGCGCATCAGGATAGCAGCGAAACTCTTCGTTAATAGCGCGAGCCTGCATCAAAAAAGACTCAAACTGTGAAAACGCAACAGGTTTTAATACATTATTGTCGAAAAAATCTGCCGCCAACGTATTAAACGCCTCAAAATCTTCTGTTCCAACACGTATTTTTACATTTCTCTGCTCGCCATATTGCAGATATACAGATGTATATGTCGGATTATATCCTTTTTGTAACATCTCATCCAATCTGGGATTAGCACGAACCTGACGCAATACGGCTTCCAAATGTTTGCATGTCCCCAAACGATTAGTTTTAAAGTCCATACAATTACAGAAGTTCATGCTGTCAGCCTTTCCTTCTTTGTTGTCGCGCAATGCAACCTTATAGGAATTTTTCGTTTCGGGATTGTAAACTTTGTAATCGGCAAACACAGAATGCCCATCTAACTTGGTTATATTGAAATATTTATCCACGACAAACTGCTTACGAAGGGCTTTTTGCCACGTTTCCATCGAAAGATGCCCCGGCTTGCGATGATAGGATATTTTTGTTTCGGGATGCCGAACCCGCTGTAACTTATTTGATTTACGTTTTTTATACATTATATGTTTTTGAAAAAAATTTTTTAATATGATGCAAAGGTAAGATTTTCTTTTTAGAAAACCAAAAAAAAGAAAATTTTTTGTTTTTTATCTGTATTAACTCATCCAAGGCATTATTATTGTTACTAATTTCCATCTCTTTTTTCCAATTTGCTCGTAAACATAAAAACCTCCGTAAGCGCACAAAAAAGCCACCCCGCAAGCGAGGCAGCTTTCTTTATTCAAAAATTCTGAATTCAAAAATTCAAAACCATTTCTATAATAGTTTGACTCCTTCGGAGTCATTCTCTCATTCACTCATTCACTCATTCACTTTTTCACAACTTTTACCATTTCATTACCTATTTTCACAAAATATACTCCGTTGGATAGATGCGAAATATCGACTTCTACGGTTCCGCTATTCTCGATGTCGTTGGTTTCAGGGCGTATGTTATACGCCCCTACAAGACGACCCGCAACATCAAATATCTCTACTACTACAATGGAATTGACAATGGGGTATGCCCCATTGTTGGTTGTAAACACGCCCGTTGTCGGATTGGGATAAACTGTTATCGAACTATTTACGCCTGTTACATTGAATATTCCCGATGTTGCGGCTGCAAAGTTTTGATTGGGAACATCGCTGGTAACATTTGACAAAGTAATATATTCCGGCTCAAAGTCATATCCTTCCAAAGTTGGCGTTATTGTTACCGTACTGCCATGCTCTACAGTTATGGCATACGTACCCGAATCATCTGTTACAACTTCTTCTCCGTCAGTATATTCAATTGTTACTCCCGCAAGCGGCTCACCGTTGTGCGTTACTTGACCGCTTACAATATGTGTTACCATTGTTGTTTCAGTAAATTGTTTTACAAAAACTGTTCGCGGTTCATCGATATCCAATGCCGTGATTGTCAATGAGCCTATTCGGATTTCGTCTGAAAGGTTGGCATCATATTCCAATGATATATATCCGTTATCAAAACCTTCGTTGCCAGCGGTGATGCGTAGCCACGTATCATTGCTTTCGGCGCTCCATTCCAATTCATAATTACCGGTATTTTGTATCAATAGCGAGGTTGAACCGTTTTCAAAGGAAACAAAAACAGTATCCTGAACGGTTAATATCGGCATCCGATATTTATAATTGGCAATAATTGCTAAATCGTTTGGTAACGCAGGAACTGTATATACCCTA
>Ga0099364_10003080_pt1 | contig 26171 bp, 23 predicted proteins | sample TergutTh196P3_FD_73070 | JGI IMG/M metagenome (GOLD analysis project Ga0099364, IMG submission 73070) | Microcerotermes parvus P3 segment gut microbial communities from Pointe-Noire, Republic of the Congo - Th196 P3 | ecosystem: Host-associated > Arthropoda: Insects > Digestive system > Gut ...
AAATGATGTATGAGTGTGGGCGTTATTTTATTGAAGGGGGGGGGGGGGTGTATTAAATGGCAATGAGCAATTTGCAGATGAGCGTATCATTGCCCTGTTATCCTGCCTGTATGTCTTGGTTTGCTGGTTTTGCGCGTGTTTTTCGCTCATGGTAGTAATTTACCATTTTTTGGTGGAATTGTCAAGAGGAGGGGGTTTTTTGAAACGGCAAGTTTTAACGGAATGATCAACGAAAAAACAGCCCACGAGATGCTTACGGCCTATCAACGGCGGGTTGGCAGGTTCTTAACTGAGGAATAATCGGTTTTTTTGGAGAACTACTTGACAAGCATGTATAAAATATGAAGAATAAAACCAGATAGACAAAGGCGTTTATTGACAAGGGTTGGCGTCCTGTAACATTCAGATGTAATATTACAGGACACTAAGGGTATGCCCGGTCAGTAAACGCCTTTTTTATGCAAATTTTACTTTGGAGGAAGCAATGGTGCTTCATACAATGAATAAAGTTTTCCTATGTAAAGAGACAATCCGGGAAGAAACCCGGGTTGCGCTTATACCTTCAGATATCAAAAAACTGACAAATCTGGGTTATGAATTTGTGGTACAAAGCGGAGCAGGCCTTAAAAGCGGCTACACTGACGGTGAATATTCGGCTGTCGGAGCAAGAATCGCTCAGAATCTTGATGAAGGCTATAAGTTTGCAGATATCATCATCCGTATAAACAAGCCGGACGGCATTAATGGCATTCGCGAAAATACCTTCCATATAAGCTCATTCGATGTTTTTAATGAAAAAGCGGCTATAAAGGAATATGCCAGAGCAGGTATCAGACTGATTAGTCTGGAAATGGTGCCGCGCACGACTTTGGCGCAGAAAATGGATATCCAAAGTTCCCAGATGTCGCTGGCAGGCTACTATGCCGTTATTTTGGCGGCTTCAAGACAGCCTAAAATTTTCCCGATGATGATAACTCCATCGGGGACAATCTCTCCTGCCAGAGTTTTTGTTATTGGTGTCGGCATTGCAGGGCTTCAAATAATTGCCACGGCGAAAAGGCTTGGCGCGCGTGTTGATGCTTTTGATACAAGACCGGCTGTTGCGGAACAGGTAAAATCTTTGGGAGCCAGGTTCGTAAAGATAGATTTGGGCGAAATGGGCGAAACCGAACAAGGCTACGCCAAAGAGTTAACTCCAGAACAAATTGAAATGCAAAGAAAAGCCCAGGCCAAAGTCTGTGCGCAATCGGACATTGTAATAACCGCCGCAAAAGTTTTTGGGCGGAAAGCTCCCCTTCTTTTAACAAAAGATATGTTAACACAGATGAAACCGGGTTCAATAGTAATTGACATGGCTGTTAAAACCGGCGGTAATGTAGAAGGTTCGTGTCCCGAAAAAGATGTGGTGCTGGATAATGGCGTAACAATTATCGGGGGCGACTGTCTTGAACGTTTTGTTCCAAAAGATGCCTCGGATATGTTCTCTGGCAATATTTTTGCCATGCTGGAACATTTTTGGGATGCCCAGAACAAAACATTCAAAGTGGATACGAACGATGAAATCATGAGAGGATGTCTTATAACCTCAGATAAAAAGATAGTCCATGAAAAATTTAAGGATTAAAGAAAGGTTGGTTTATTTTAGATGGAAATAATTTTACTTGTTTTTATTTTTATAATTGCAGCATTTCTTGGAACAGAGCTGATATCAAAAGTTCCATCCCAGCTTCACACTCCTCTTATGTCGGCTACAAATGCCATATCGGGCATAACTATCGTTGGTGCGCTGGTCGCATGCGCGGTAAATATAACGGATACGCTTGGTTTGGTTATTTCATTTATCGCAATAGTCTTAGCTGCCATTAATGTTGTTGGCGGATATGCGGTAACAGAGCGTATGCTGGAGATGTTTGACAAAAAGGAGAAGGGCAAATGATTATCAATCTTGCGTACATAACTGCCTGTATTTTCTTTATTTTAGGCATAAAAAAACTTAACAAGGCCGCGACTGCTCGTCAGGGTAACTTGTTATCCTGTATAGGTATGTTGATAGCCGTTGGCGCGGTGTTTTTTGAAAACGATCTTGTTCAGTCATGGAATACTTTAAACTGGGCGCGGAATGGATATTTATGGTGCTTCTTGGCTATTTTGATTGGTTCTATTATCGGGCTTGTATGGTCAAAAAAAGTTAAAATGACAGGAATGCCGGAATTGGTAGCCCTGTTTAACGGGTTTGGCGGGCTTGCCTCTGCGCTTGTGGCTTTTTCGCAATTCCTTAAAAACCCTCTGGGAGATAATGTAGTTGTTGCAGTTTCTATTGGCATAACTATTTTTATCGGGGCTTTGGCGTTTTCCGGTTCTGTATTGGCATGGGGTAAACTTTCCCGGAAGATTACAGGACGCGCGATAGTATTTAAAGGTCAAAAGCTGCTAAATCTGTTTCTGGTGTTAGCTGCAATAGCGGCAATGATTGTTTACGCGCTTCCCGGAATTGATCCGCAGTTTAAATTTATCGCTGTAGTGTCATTAATGGGAGTATCCCTTGTGGCCGGTTTTACCTTAGCGCTGCCTATAGGCGGCGGGGATATGCCTGTTGTTATCTCATTAATGAATAGTCTTTCAGGGTTAGCCGCCGCCTCGGCAGGTTTCATCATTTCCAGTACGGTATTGATAGTAGCGGGGTGTCTGGTTGGCGCTTCGGGCATGATCCTTACTTTCATTATGTGCAAGGCGATGAATCGCTCTATAACGAACCTTTTGTTCAGCGGGTTTGGCTCTGTTGACACTGTTTCCGGCAAAAGGCCGCAATCAGAGCCTAAAGCGGTTTCTGTCGAAGATGCGTATATGATTCTGGAAGCGGCGCGGTCGGTAGTGTTCATACCCGGTTATGGTATGGCTGTAGCTCAGGCTCAGCATGTTGTAAAGGAGCTTGCTGTTAAATTGGAAGAAAACGGAATAGAAGTAAATTTCGCGATACATCCTGTCGCGGGCCGTATGCCTGGGCACATGAATGTTTTGTTGGCGGAAGCCGATATTCCTTATGAGCAGTTGAAAACAATGGACGAAATGAATCCGGTTATGCCAGTGCAGGATGTCGCAATTGTAATTGGCGCGAACGATGTTGTTAATCCTGCGGCGGAAACAGACAAGACTTCGCCCATATATGGAATGCCTATTATAAAAGCGTATGAGGCAAAGACAGTTTTTGTTCTTAAACGCGGAAAGGGCAGAGGTTTCTCTGGTATTGAGAATGAACTTTTTTATTATACTAATACTCTTATGGTATATGGAGACGCGAAGACAACTATATCTGCCCTTGGAAGTGAGTTTTCGGGCGGATAGGGACTAAACAAAGTCCCAATGGTGCGCGAATTGTTTCGCGCTACTTGTTAAGATTTTATTTTTTTTCGGGAAAACTACTTGACACATCCCGAATAAAAATGAAAAATAAAGTATCTGCTGTTAAACAGCAGATACAAATTCGGTAAGCGACATTAAAACGTCGCCTATCTCACGATAAACAAAGGCGTTTATCGGCTAAGGGCAAAAAAATTTGCCTGGCCGGTAAACGCCTTTTTTTATATAAATTTTATTTTGGAGGAAAGCCATTATGCCACACGCAGTGAAAGCAGTAAGAAACACAAATCGGAGGAAAGCCACTATGCCGCATACAATAAAAGCGGCAAGGGACACGAATCGAAGGAAACCCACTATTATGCCATACGCGATGAAAGTATTAGATGACACAAAGGAGAAAAATCCGGGGCAGGCGGAGTTTCACCAAACGCTTACCGAGATTTTGCCGACACTTCAGCCGTATTTGGATGAACATCGTGAGTGTGAAGAAGCGGGAGTTTTGGAGCGTCTGGTCGAACCCGAGCGTCAACTTGTTTTCAGAATACCTTGGGTAGATGATTCGGGGGCGGTGCGGGTGAATCGCGGATACCGTGTCCAATTCAACAGCGCAATCGGGCCATATAAAGGGGGATTAAGATTTCACCCAAGCGTAACTCTTGATACGATAAAATTCCTGGGCTTTGAACAAATATTTAAAAACTCGTTAACCGGGCTTCCTATCGGCGGCGGAAAAGGCGGTTCCGACTTTGACCCAAAAGGAAAATCCAACCGTGAAGTTATGGCATTTTGCCAAAGTTTTATGAACGAAATATACCGCCATATCGGCGCTGATACAGATGTTCCTGCGGGGGATATAGGTGTCGGAGCAAGAGAAATCGGTTATATTTACGGGCAATACAAGCGCCTGTCGGGACTTGTAGACGGTACATTTACCGGCAAGTCTTTGAGTTACGGAGGATCGCTTGTCCGTAAAGAAGCCACCGGATACGGGCTTGTGTATTTTGCAGAGCAGATGCTCTCTTCTTTAAAGACTACATTTCAGGGGAAAAGGGTTGTTGTTTCAGGCGCTGGCAATGTGGCTATTTACGCTGCCGAAAAAGCCGCGCAATTAGGCGCAAAAGTATTAACCTTTTCCGATTCAGGCGGCTATATTCTCGATTCCGCCGGTGTCGATATAGATATTGTAAAATTCATTAAGGAAAAACAAAGAGGCAGAATAAGCGAGTATGTAAAACATCGCAAGAACGCGGAATATTTTGATGAAGGCGTTGTCTGGCAGGTTCCCTGCGATGTCGCTCTGCCTTGCGCTACGCAAAACGAACTGAACGAAGACGATGCCAGGGTGCTGATTAAAAATAATTGTCTCGCGGTTGCCGAAGGTTCCAATATGTCAACTACTCTGGAAGCGGTAAGTCTGCTTCAGGAAAATGACGTATTATATGCGCCCGGAAAAGCAGCTAACGCCGGAGGAGTTGCCGTTTCCGCTCTGGAAATGGCTCAAAACAGCTCAAGGTTTTATTGGACGTTTGAAGAAGTTGATAAAAAACTTCAAGGTATTATGCGAAGTATTTATCAACATGTTTCCGATACGGCGCGGCGTTATGCGACAAAGAACGATCTTGTTGCCGGCGCGAATATCGGCGGCTTTGTTAAGGTTTGCGATGCAATGCTGCATCAGGGGGTAATATGAGTTTTTCTCAAAATCAGGTTTTAAAAAGACTGCCTAAGACAAAATTTAGAATTAGGAGGATACGAATGGAAGCCGCTTCACAACAGACAGTTTCTTTTGGCCGCCCGGTTACGGAGCCATATTTAATACCGGTTATTCACAATTCCACGCCGTCCTGTATCAATGTTCCGTTCATGGTAGAAGGGGATGAATATCGTGTAACAAGTTTTTCGCTTCATGGTTCCACAGGCGCCCGAACTTACGGGGTCGTGATAACAGATAATGTTGACATTATTGATATTTCATTTCATGGACGCGCACTTGCCAATCACCCATTGTTTCCTTCTGGAGCGGATATTGTGTTTGTGCAGATTGAAAGCAAGGATTTATTAAAGGCGCGGTTCTATGAAAAAGAAGAAGGCGTGGTTAGTTTTTCAGAAAGGGGAGCGTGTGCCGCCTTTATCGCGGCAAAAATGATGCAAAAAACATTTGAACTGCAGGCGGTTGTGGAGATGGACGGCAAGACCTGCCGTGTCGAATGGGATGGAGTAGACGGCGAAGTTAGCTTAACAAGATAAATTGTGCCGAAATCCCGCCCGGCTTGACATAAAAAGGCCAAGTCTGTATACTGCCCATAGTTGGGTAAAGGCGTTCATCAAGAGTGCGTTGGATTGATCGGTTGATCCATTCATGCGGCGGATGTGCGCCTTTTTTTAAGGGGGAATATTATGACCAATACCGCAATGGAAGTTCTGGACTTTGTAAAGGAAAATGATGTAAAGTTTATTCGTCTGTCCTTTTGCGATTTATTTGGCATTCAAAAAAACATAGCAATCATGGCTGACGAACTGGAATCGGCATTTGAAAACGGTGTTTCTTTTGATGCCCATGCCATTAAAGGTTTTAAGGATGTAACAGACTCGGATTTATTTTTATATCCAGATCCTGTTACGCTGAATGTTCTGCCCTGGCGGCCCGGTCCAGGCAGAGTTGCGCGGTTTTATTGTGATATAAAAAATCCGGATGGAATGACTTTTTCTCATGACGGGCGGGATATTTTAAGAAAAGTTGCCGTGCGGGCGGACAAAATGGGATACACCTGCAAGGTTGGCGCGGAGTGCGAGTTTTACCTTTTTAAAACCGATGACAACGGCGAACCGACACTAACCCCCTTTGACAAAGGCGGATATTTTGATCTTCTGCCGGTGGATAAGGGCGAAAATATCCGCCGCGAAATATGCTTAACGTTAGCTGAAATGAGGATGCAGCCTGAAACTTCGCATCACGAACAGGGGCCAGGTCAAAATGAAATAGATTTTAAATTCAGTAACGCGCTTGAAGCAGCGGATAATTTGCAGACATTTAAAACCGTTGTCAAAGCTATTGCAGAGCGCAGCGGTTTGTTTGCTTCGTTTATGCCAAAACCGCTTCTTGAGGCTCCCGGCAATGGATTGCATGTAAACCTTTCGCTGAATCAAAATGGGCGTAATGTTTTCAGCGCAGACACAGGAGAACTTTCACTATCTTCCGAAAACTTTATTGCAGGGATTCTTTCAAAGGTGCGCGAAATTACATTGTTCTTAAATCCTACAGCAAACTCTTATGAAAGATTCGGAAGATTTGATGCTCCAAAATATGTGTCATGGTCGCCCCATAATCGTTCGCAGTTGATTCGTATTCCTGCGGCAACCGGCGAGAAAGTCAGAATGGAACTTCGTTCTCCCGACCCTTCTGTAAACCCTTATTTGGCGTTTGCGCTTATTATATCGGCAGGGCTGGACGGGATCGAAAAGAAAACGGAATTGCCGCCGTCTGTGAATGTAGATTTGTTTACGGCGGGCGAGGCGGTTACAAAAAATCTGGAAAGGCTTCCCGATAGTTTAAAGGCTGCTGTTGCCTGTACAAAAGAAAGTGAATTTGTAAAGACGATACTTGGAGAAAATCTTTTAAATAAATTTTTGGAAGCAAAGCAGGTGGAAGCAGAAAAGTTTGAAAAAGCAGAAAATAAAATGGAGTTTTATAGAGAGAAATATTTTACTGTTTTGTAATTTATAAGGATTTAAGAAAATGGAAAGCGCACTAATAATTTCTTCTACAGAAAAAAGCTTCGCGTATATTGCGGAGCTGCTTCGCGCGCAGTCATTTTTTGATATCGTGCGTGCGCGTTCCTGCGGCGAGGGACGCAGGCTTCTTGTGGAACGGGTTTTTGATTTTGTGATTATCAGTGCGCCCCTGTCTGACGAAACAGGTGAGAATCTTGCGCGGCAAATCGCCATAAGCGGAGCGAGCCAGGTAATTTTAACTGTCAATAGCGAAATATACGAGCAGGTTTCTTCCGTTTGCGAGAAGGACGGCGTTTTGACTGTGGCAAACCCTGTCAACAAAGAATTATTCCGTCAGGCTTTAAGCCTTGCAAAAACAATGCGCGGGCGTTTTTTAAAGTTTCAGAGCGAGAACGAAAATTTAAAACAAAAAATTGACAATATTCGAATAATCGACCGCGCAAAAAATATTTTGATAGCGTCCTGCAGAATGAGCGAACACGAAGCGCACCGCCATATCGAAAAAACGGCGATGGATACACGCACCTCCAAACGTGCGGTAAGCGAAAGGATTATAAATGATTATGAAAACGGACCGGAAGATTAACGAAGAATGCGCTGTTTTGGGAGTTAGTCTTAAAAACAACGAAGCCGTAGGCATTACCTATAACGGTCTTTTGACACTGCAGCATCGCGGACAGGAAGGAGCGGGAATTGCCGTTGTAGCGCAGGGAAATATCATCTGCAAAAAAGACACAGGATTGGTCTCGGAAGTGTTCGCGAAAGAAAGCCTCGCGGACTTTCCGTCAAGCAAAACGGCAATAGGACACACTCGTTATTCGACAACGGGCAGCAGTGTCAGGGAAAATACAGGACCCTTTGTAACGGAATATTTAACAGGCCGTATAGCCACAGCGCATAACGGAAATATAACCAACGCAAAAGACTTGCGTGAAATGCTGGAAAGCTGCGGGCTTAGATTTAAGGCAACGAGCGACAGCGAGGTTGTCGCGTCCCTTTTGGCTTACAGGATTGTAAAAGAAAAAGATATCTTTAGGGGAATAGAAAAAGCCGTAGGAGAATTGGAGGGGGCGTTTTCTCTTTGCATAGCAACGGCAGACGGGCATTTGTTCGCAGTGCGTGACCCTCATGGGTTTCGTCCGCTTTGCCTTGGTAAAAACAATAACGGGATTATAGCGGCTTCGGAAAGCTGCGCTTTTGAAACTTGCGGTTTTGATTTTTTGCGCGATGTAAAGCCCGGAGAAACAGTCTTAATTCAAAAAGGCGAAATAGTTAATTCCGCACACTCAGCCAGAGAAATAAATAAAGATTTGGGGCTTTGTATTTTTGAATATGTTTATTTTGCCCGCCCCGACTCTGTAATAGACGGACTTAGCGTATACGAAGCGCGATGTAATATGGGAAAAATCCTCGCGGAAGAACATCCCGCAGACGCGGATATTGTCTGCGGAGTTCCTGATTCCGGGGTGGATGCGGCAATAGGGTACGCTTCCGCGAGCGGCCTTCCTCTTGTAAACGGTTTTGTGAAAAACCGCTATATCGGAAGAAGCTTTATTTACCCGACTCAGGATATGAGATCGAGCGCTGTGCGGCTAAAACTCAATCCTTTAAGAGCGGGAGTCGAGGGCAAGCGGGTAGTGCTGGTGGACGATTCGATTGTGCGCGGCACAACCAGTGAAAAAATAGTAAAAAGCTTAAAAGCCGCCGGAGCGAAGGAAGTTCATTTGCGTATTTCATCACCGCCATTTGTTTATACATGCAGTTACGGGACAGATATTGACAATATGGAAAACCTAATCGCGAACCGAATGAGCCTGGACGGGATATGCCGCAAACTCGGCGCCGACAGTTTGGGTTATATCAGCATTGACGGTTTGAAAAGAGCCTGCGGCAAGTGTACTTTACCATTTTGTACGGCCTGTTTTTAAAAAAGCCGCTTTTGGTATCCCAGAGCGGCTTTTCTCTTAGCGGTAATTAAAGGTTATGATTCCACAAAAAGGCTTTCTATTTCCCTTTTATACATATTAAAAATAAAGTGGCGTTTGTAGTCCAGTTTACCGGAAAGTTCCACTCCCGGCTCGAAAGGTTTAGCGAGGACTGCTGACTTGAAGATCATTTCAAATCCCCGGAAGCCCGTTTTGCGGTTAACGCGCTCGGTGATTTCCGCCTGTACAAGTTCCCTGATTTCGGGAAGTTTGACAAGACTTATATTGTCCATGTAGGTAAGGTTATTTTCCTTAGCGTATTTTTCAATCTGCTCAAAGTTGGGAACAACCAGCGCCCCAAGGTATTTTTGATCATGTCCTACGATAACAGCGTGATCGATATACTCGGAGTCTCGTATTTTGTTCTCTATCGGGACAGGCTCGACATTTTCTCCGCCCATAAGAACGATGGTATCTTTCGCGCGGCCTGTAAGTTTTATCTCGCCCTTGTAAGTTTTCAAACCGATGTCGCCCGTGTTAAGCCAGCCTTCGCTGTCAATAACTTTTTGGGTTTCTTCCGGCTTCTTGTAGTACCCCCGCATGATTTGAGCGCCGCGTGCAAAAACAACGCCTTTTTTCGCGGGCGGCAATTCCTTGCCGGTCTCCGGGTCGCGGATAATTACTTCCATGTCGGGGAATGGAGGGCCGATTGTTTCGGGAACATTTCTTTTAAAGTGCCGTACGGAAAGTATAGGCGCAGATTCGGTAAGGCCGTACCCTTCCAGAATGCAAATACCGGCAGCGGCAAAAAATTTGTCTACTGCATCGGGGAGCGCTCCGCCGCCGGAAACTCCCGATCTCAATTTTCCGCCCAACATAGCTTTGATTTTTTTAAACACAAGAATATTTCCCAATCCGCGCAAGGGGCTTAACAATAGGAAGGGGATAAATGAAAGAAGCATATCGAGAGGCACAAAACGCCTTTTGAATTGAGGCATTTTGCCCAGCAGCATGTTTTTCATTTTTTCGTGAACGCCGCCGACTGCCACAAAGAATTTGAAGATTCCCCTTTTTACCGCGCTGCCCGTAGATACGTTGCGGTACACGCCCGCTCGCAAAGCTTCCCAGATACGGGGAACTCCCGTGAAATAAAGAGGCCGAATTTTTTGGCAGTCTGCCAGCAGGATTTTCCCAATGGGTTTTGAATAGGCAAGAGCTCCGCCGTAGTGGAGAGCGATGTATTGTATGACACGTTCAAAAGAATGCCAGACCGGAAGAACAGTCATCCAAATATCTCCCGCTTTGTTTTGTAAAACTATCGGGGCGCGAGCCGACTGGTGAAGGAAGTTCTTGTGGGTAAGCATTACACCCTTGGGCTCTCCTGTTGTCCCTGAAGTAAAAATAATGGTGGCAAGATCGTCCTCTTTGCCCTGCTCAATCTCCGCCTCAATTGCGCTTTTCCCTTCTTTGCCGATTATCGCTTTTCCCTTTTCCATAATGTCGCTGTAACCCATTACGCGGATTCCTGAAAGGGCGGACGAATACTGCCCCTTGTCAAAATCGTTATCAATGACGATGAAAAAATTGATAATAGGCATTTTATCCCGCAGGGGGAGAATTTTTGCCATTTGGGCTTCGTTTTCCAATACTACGGTTTTGCAGTCTCCAAACGAAAGGATATATGCGAGTTCCTGTGCCATCGAATCACAGCCTCGCGGTACGTCCGCCGCCCCCAGACAATGCAGGGATAAGGAGGTAATGAGCCATTCCTTTCTGTTATCAGAAATGAAACCGACATGATCTTCCCGCTTTATGCCTTCTTCGCGCAAACCTGCGGCAAAAGCGAGGATCTCGTTGTACAATTCAGCAAAGGTAGTGGGCTGAAAAACCTCTTCCTTGTCCTTGCTGTACTGTGCAACCAAATTTGGATGGTCCAAAGCATTCTTTTGAACGATCCTTGGTAGTGTTGTAATTTCCATGATATTATTTTGACAAAAATTAAAAAAATGTCAAGATGTCATAGTTTAGCGATAGTCTCGATAGAATAATTCTTCTTATAGTTATATAATATCTTATGCGTGACAAAACAACCGAAACGGAAGATCTGGTTAAGCTGAAACCCATCATGGGTATTCGTCCGGGGGTATATCTTACCGTTCTTTATTCAATAATTTTAATAACCGTTCTCTTTTTCCTGCTGGTTTTTCCCGGTCTGAAAAACCCGGGGGTGGTACTTGATATAAAAACCGAGCCGCGAGGGGCCGCTATCAGGGTAAACGGCGTCTATATGGGAACAACAGCCGATAAAATCTTTGTGCCCAAGGGGATTAATACCCTGGAAGTTGTCCTTCCCGGCTTTGAAACTGAAAGCGCTGACCACGAAATACCGGGTCGTCTTTTTGGCTCCCGCTTTTTTCCCCGCCGTTATACTGTCAGGGTTACACTTAAAACTGGCGATCCTGCGGGAGTTCTCGCCATGGCCGCGGCGGAATACGCCTCCTGGACTTTTGGCGGGGAACCCTCCGTAGCCTGGCAAATACCGTTAAGCCTTTCCGAGGGCGCCTACCGCGCAGGTCCCGCTAACGATCCGGCGGCAGGGGAAATACTAAGGGCTGCGTCCCGTTTCGCCGTAACACGGGCTGCCTTGCGTGACCTTGTCCGAGCGAAAATGCTTCTAGATAATGGCGGTCTTTCCCCCTCTCCGGCAAGCCTTATCGGTTCGGTCTCTGACATACTGGTTTTTTTGTCGGAAAATCCCGGTAGCGCGGCATGGCTTTCCGGGCTTCTGCCGCCGGAAACAGCCTCCACAATCAGGAACTCCGACTGGCTCAGAAACGAAAACGCCGCCCCAGCCCCGTCCGCAGCAGACTTCTCCGGAGCAAGGCGGCTTGAACTGGCAGGGCTTTCCTTTACAGACATCCCCAGCGGCGTTTACCTAAAAGGCTTTATGATAAGCGAGAATCCCGTCCCCAGGACAGTCTTTGAAACATTCCTTAACGAAAACCCCTCATGGAGAGAAGAAAGCCTTTTCGCCCAGGCAAGAGGGAACGAGATTACCGAAATTTCATGGTTCGCCGCCGAGGCGTTCTGTCAATGGCTGACAACACGCCTTCCTTTGTCAATGGCGGATATGGAAGTCAGGCTGCCCACAGAGGCCGAATGGGAATATGCCGCCGCCGGAATGGCGAACATGGGGAATATCTGGGAATGGTGCGCCGATCCCTTCTCTCCTCTTCAGTTTATCAGAACCGACCCAAGGACAACGCTGGCGATTGGCTCTCCAGAACGCTCCCTGCGGACATATTCCCTGACCACGGAAACAAGGGCCTCACTGCCCCCGGATTACACATCGCCATTTGTAACATTCCGTCCGGTCATTGCGGAAAAAGACAACGGGTATTAGGGAGCCAGTATGGGAGAAGGCGTTAAAATCATTGCCCAAAACCGCAAGGCAAGGTTTGATTACACCATAGACGACAGCTATGAATGCGGCATAGAACTGCTGGGAACGGAGGTAAAATCCTTCCGTGACGGAAAAATCTCCTTTCCCGATGCCTGGGCAGAAGTAATTAATGGAGAAGTTTGGCTCCGTTCACTGCAGGTAGCGGAAAATCCGTTTTCTTCGATTTTTAATCACGACCCCGACCGTAGAAAACGCCTGCTTTTGCACAAGGACGAAATCAAACGGATAAACCGGAAAGTGGAAGAAAAAGGCTATACCCTTATACCTCTGTCGTTTTACTTTAAAAAAGGCAGGGTAAAGGTTGAATTGGGGCTATGCAAGGGGAAAAAAGCCTACGACAAACGAGCCGGCATCCGTGAAAAAGACTTAAAACGGGAAATTGAGCGGGAATTTCGACATTCTAACTAACGAACTCGTGTTTCTATTAATTCTAGCACGAAAAGGAAGGCAAAAATCAGCAAACCGGCGCATAGAGAGACAATTTTTATTATTCTTTCAGAAAGAAAGTCAGGTTTCTTCACTATGTATACATTTCCGGTTATAGCGGGGGTATATCTAATATTTCCAAGACCTACGATGCGGATAAAACGCTCATCTTCGTGACCATACCCCAACTGGCGGGCATGTACCAGCAAAGTATCATGATCATACAACAGGTTATTTTTTGTATTCTCCAGTTCTTCGTTAACATTTGACAATTCGTTAATATTTGCCCATTGCCTATCCCGCTCAGATAAAAGCTGATTATATGCGGATACGCCCTTTGGCCCGGAAAAAAATGAAAACAGGGCGTAAACCACAATGGCAGTCCATATCCCAATGAGGTACTTAAAAATTCTCATACATTTTATTTACGGTTGTTTTTATCTGAATCATTATGGATTGACAACCATATAACCATGTAATAACATATATATTGAGAGAAACTATTGAAAGCAGTTATAAATACCGATAATTGACCATAATGCGTATTTAGGGAGCAGTTCATGGCAAACGAGAAAAAACCTTCGATATATTCCGACCGAGGCAGTATCGGCACCGCCGAAGAATTAGATGAATATGGGGTATGGGTAAAGAGCGAACCTCAAGTTATATCTGCTGAAAGTCAAAAATCAGAAGATTTTGATAGTGCAACGCTCAGTTCCGAGGAATTTACTGTTTCTGAGGAATTCACAACCGAAGAATCTTCAACATTTGAGGATGTAGACATCCCGGATGACATCGATGATTTTACGGAAGAAGAGTCATCCTCTGATGAGTCTTTTGACACCTCTGACGACTCTTTCGAAGTCGCCGATGAGTCTTTTGACACCTCTGATGATTCTTTCGAAGTCGCCGATGAGTCTTTTGACACCTCTGATGATTCTTTCGAAATCGCCGATGAATCATTTGACACCTCTGATGATTCTTTCGAAGTCGCCGAGGAGTCTTTTGACGTTGCCGATGAGTCGTTCGAAGATACCGGCGAATCTTTTGATATTTCTGACGATGAATCCTTCGGCGCTGCCGATGAGTCGTTCGAAGATACCGGTGAATCTTTTGATATTTCTGACGATGAATCCTTCGGAGTTGCCGATGAGCCTATCGAAGCCTCTGATGAATCGTTCGAACCCGGTTTCGATGATGACACTGCCGATGTTTCCGTTCCGGGCTTTGATGATGACGAAGATTTTGAGAAAGACGATTTTGATGTTCCAACCGTAAAAGCCATTGAAAGCAACATTGATAACATACAGGAAAACTTTGATTCCGCCATAAACAGGGAAGAAAGCCTTTCTACTCAGCTATTATTAAAGATCGCCAATGAGCTTGCGTCCATCAGGGGCGAACTCAGCGAATTGAAAAAAGAATTTTCTGTAATCCGGACCGCCCCGCCCGAAGATGTAAAAGACAAGCAGCAGGAACATGGCGGTTTCTTCTCCGAAGAGGACGATGAGACAATTGCCCTTACAGGCGATGAACTGGACAATATTATCAATACCTCGGAAGTAAGCGAAGAAACGATAACTTTTACCGAAGATGAGCCGGACATTATGGCCGAAGACGAAGAGGATGAAGCAATTGCCCTTACAGGCGATGAACTTGATAATATTCTGAACACTGCGGACTTTACGGAAGAAGCGGGAGCCGAGGAGACGCCGGAAAACGAATTCTCCCTGGAATCCACGGAAGAAGATGAACAGGATTTGAATCTCGATTCGGACGATTTCCCCGTAGATTCTTCGGAACTTGATGACATGAGCCTTGAACTGTCTGACGATTTAGGCGATGATATGCTTCCCCTAGACGATGATATCGTGGAGACCGATGCTTCCATGTCCGGTCTTGACTTTGAAGAAGAACCGGTTGCTGAGGAAATCACTGTAGACGAAGCCGTTTTTGATGATACTTTCGATGAGATCGTTTCAGAAGAAACGGATGACATTGATTTTGACGATGTTTCTCTGGCTGATGAGCCCGAAGAAACCGCCGCCGAAGAACTTGAAACTGCCGAAGAAGAATACATCGAAATTGATATTGCCGATCTTGGTATCAACCTTGATCCTTCTGCCCTGTTGGAAGATGACGAAGAGCAGTCTGACGAAGAACAGGCTACAGAAGCAACAGATGAAACTGATATTTCAATGGAAACAGAAGATGACTTCGCCGATTTTTCCGATTTTGAAAGCGAAGAAGAAAGCTTTGATACGGAATTTGATACAGAAGAAAGTTTCGATACAGAGGCTGAGATAGAAATTGATGAAAGCAAGGACTCCGAGGAACTGGAAAGACTGCGTGAGGAAGGAGCCAAGTATGTTACATTCCCTCCCGATAACAGTTCCTATCTTGAAGAAGATGATAGCCTTGATTTAAGCCTTGACGATGACGAAGGTATAGATTTAGATCTTGACGATGCGGTAATTGATGAACCTGTTTTATCAACAGAAGGCATTGAAGAACCACCCTTGACGGAACCAACCCTGGAAAGTGTTGATACCGAAATTGACATAGATACTTTCGAAGACTTTGACATTGAGGAAAGTGAAGAAACAGAAGATCAGGAACAATTACCGGAAATTACATTAGATGCCGATTTGGATATTGATCTTGATATGTCCGCAGATGACTCGCTTGAGGATGAGCCGTTTGAGATCGATGAACTGGAAATTGAAGAACAGTCTATCGAAGAAGAGTTTACGGAGGAACCGTTCCTGGACGATGAGCCGTTTGAGGACGATGAGCCGCCCGTGGATGACGATGATGATGATTTAGTAACTGCCGATGACGATTTTGACATTGATGACGAAATGCCAATGGAAGAACAGGTAATTCCTGAAGGTTTTGAAGCCGAAATCGAGGAAAAACCAGTTCCCTTTGACGATGATTTGGAAGAAGACATCGCGGCTGAAAGCTTTGACGAAGAGCTTGCCCTGCCAAAAGAACCCCAAATATCCGATGACAATGTTGGTGCAATAAAGACTGGTACTCCAAGAGCCGCTGGGACTGAAACAGCAAGGGATGGTTTGGAGATTCCAAGAGAGCTAAAATCGGAGTTAAGAAATATTCTGACTTACATGGATCAACTCCTTGAGTCTCTGCCGGAAGAAAAAATCGAAGAATTTGCCAGATCTGATTATTTCGATTCCTATAAAAAACTCTTTAAGGAATTGGGGCTGGTATAAACTCCGAAGGTCAAGGCGCTCAGCTTCATTCACGCTACAATCCGCAGGCTGAGGCTGTGCGCTATATTGACTCTCTCAATATTAAAGTCGATACAGAATGTTTTATTTTAATTGAGCCAGGTCTTGGTTACCTTGTACACGCTTTACGGGAAAAATTTAAACACAGTAAAATTATTACGCTTCATATCGACAAAAATTTCCCGCAGGCGGGAGACGCTGTATTGTATTGTACAGACCCCGTGAGCGCGCAGGATTTTCTTGAAAAAGAAGTTCCGGAAATTGACGCCTCCCGTATCCTTATAATCGAATGGCGTCCCTCACTCAACTTTTACAGGGAAGCCTATGTAAAGCTCCTTTCTCAGGTTGTTGAATTTATCAAACGTATGGATGCCGGAAAAAGAACAGTATCCGCTTTTGGGAAAAGATGGGTCAGGAATTTTTTCAGGAATATCGGGAATGTACGGGAAACGCTTCTTTATAATACAATGGATATTCCGGTAATCATTACAGGTTCAGGTCCGTCTCTGGAAGAAGCCATACCTGTTATTAAAGATATACGGGAAAAAAGTCTGGTTATTGCCGCATCTTCTTCGGTAATGGCTCTTTCCCACGGCGGTATACGGGCGGACATTGTAATCGCCGCTGACGGTGGAGCGTGGGCGTTGCGGCACATTTACCCCTATTTCAGAAACACATCTGCCGCCATAGCGTTTGCCGCCAACCTTTGCGCCGCTCTTCCCTCCCAATGCGGCGGTGTTCCCTGGCTGATAATAAATGATGGCAGTTTATGGCAGAGCGTAATCCTGCATGAGCTTTCCCTCCCATCGGTTATCATTCCCCAAAGGGGAACAGTTACGGCTGCCGCCGTGGAACTAGCGTTGATTTTAAGCGGCGGCAATATTTATCTCGCGGGCATGGATCTTTGTGTCAGGGATATTAGAACTCACGCGAGACCATACGGTTTTGATTACCTGTTCTTTGAAAACGCCGGCAGGATTTCTCCGGCTTACTCTAAATGTTTTACCCGATCAAGGCAAATACAGGACGGCTCAAGTCTTGACATTTATTCGGCGTGGTTTAGAAAACAGCTTGCCTCTTGGCCTGAACGGATTTTCTCTCTTGGCGGCAACCATGAAGTATTCGGGAACATTTCTGCCACGGGATACACCGGCAAGGAAACAGGGAAATATTTTAAGGCGGTCCCTGCAGGTGATGACCCTGCCACGTTTAGTAAAAGGGGCGCGGCTGCCCTGCTTGTCGCTCTAAAGGACAGCCGTTATACCGAAAGCTTGAAAACGGAACTTGCGCCCCTGCTTTTCCCAGACAAGAAAGAAGTGACAGAGCATGATTTGGAAAAGGCAATTTCAGAGGCAGCCTATGAGTAGTGTCCTAGAAGCTAACCTTCTCGCCCTTCACAGAACGAACCCTCAACTTTACTCCCGTTTTGCCAGCCACAGGCATATAGGGGCGGGACATTATACTTTTGTGGAATCCCGCAGCGGTGAAATTGTACCTTCTCAGTCCCTGTCGGGAAATCCCCAGCCGCTTCATTCCCTGATTGACCCAAAACGGGAGGCGGAACGCCTTGTGTCCACAATACCCGGCGGTACGGGCTTTGTTGTTTTTCTGGGGCTTGGCGGCGGCTTTGCCCCCAGGGCTGCTCTTGCCAATACCGCTACGCAGGTGACAGTAATTGATTTTGACCTTGACGGTATAGCGGAGTTGTTCAGATCGATAGACTATACAGCGCTGATAAAAAATGAACGATTCAATATTTTAATAGACCCTGCCTGCGATGAAATTAAAAACTTTATACTGGAACAATACAAACCAGCCCTGCATGGCGGTATTAAGGTTATCCCGCTTCGTACAAGAACCGAACAGGCTTTATCGGTTTTTGACAAAGCTGCCGCCTCTATTCACCAGGCAATTGAGGAAAGCGGCGCCGACTATAGTGTTCAGGCGCACTTTGGACAGCGCTGGTTTTCCAACATTATCCGCAACATGAAAATTGCTGAAACGGCAAACCAAACCTTCACGAAAGCCCCCATCCGTGAGGCGGCAATCATCGCCGCCGGTCCTTCGCTGGATACACAGATACCCGTCCTTGCCGAATCTAAACATCGAACCTTCATTATCTGTTCCGATACCGCCCTGCCTGTTCTCTTACATAATCATATTAAGCCGGATGTCGTAGTATCAATTGACTGCCAGCATATCAGCCATTATCATTTTTTCGGCTGTGACTTACGAAATATTCCGCTGGTTTTGGACATAACCAGTCCTCCCCTTCTTGCCAGTCTGGCACCTTCTGCGGTCTTTTTTTCCGGCGGGCATCCTTTAGCATCATACATTTCCCGCCATTGGCGATCCTTGCCGCCGCTTGATACATCCGGCGGTAATGTAACTTACGCCTGCCTTTCTCTGGCGGAAACCCTTGGAGCGAGAAGCGTAACGCTTTTTGGCGCGGATTTTTCCTATGTCGGCTCAAGAACCTACGCGAGAGGGACTTACATTTACCCCTTCTTTGAAAAAAAACAAACACGCCTTTCTCCCTTGGAAGCCATGCACTCCGCCTTTTTGTTCCGCAGCCCCTTCCTGCCAAAGGAACCCCGGCAAAATTACCTCGAAACGGCTTCCCTTCGTTTTTACCGGAAAAAGCTGGAAGAAAAAGCCTCGGCGATGAACGCGCGGATAATCGTGGTGAAGGGAGATGGAGCGGAGATTAATATTGAAAAGAAACGGGGAATGAGGATCAGGGAACAGGGAATGGGGGAGTCATCATTAAGCTGCGTGGAATTTCTTGAGCGATACCGCGCGGACATAGCTGGCTTGCCTGCGGCAAGCGGCGAGAGAAGTTATCTGGGTGAATTAAACGGCAAGGAAAAGCAGGTATTTACTACTCTGCTTCCCAGCGTGGCGGCGTTCAAATACCGCAATCCTTTGTTGAAAACAAAAGATTTAATCGAAGAAGTAAAACTTTTTTGCATAAGGGAAATTGATAAGTTCCTTTAAAATGCAGAAGACGCAAAGAAAAATTTAAGGTCTTCTTTTTCTCTGCGTCTCTGCGTGAGTATATTTTCGAGGAACGTTTTACGGAAACACCCCGCGAATCTTTTTTACAGCGGCAAGTTTTTTCAGCGCAAGAATGTAAGCGCTTGCCCGCAGCGGGACGTTCTTTTCTTTATGAATCCCATAGACCGCTTCAAATGCCTTGCACATAATCACATTGAGCCTGTTGTCAATTTCTTCTTTTTCCCAGTAAAAAGACTGAAGGTTCTGAACCCACTCAAAATAAGAAACCGTAACCCCGCCGGCATTGGCAAGAATATCGGGAACAATCACAACGCCCTTTTTGTCAAGAATTTCATCTGCCTCAATGGTGGTTGGTCCGTTCGCGCCTTCCACAATGATCTTTGCCTTTATTTGCTCCGCATTATCCTTGTTAATTTGATTTTCCAGCGCCGCTGGTATAAGAATGTCAGTGTCCAGAAGAAGCAAATCCTGATTGCCGATATGCTTGACCCCATCTTTATGGTAGTCCTTGAGCAGGTTACCCCTTATTGAGAGGAACTCCATGACATCTGGAATGTCCAGACCAGACTCGTTATAAATCCCTTCCGATACATCGCTTACAGCAATTATTTTCGCGCCCATCTCATAGAGCAGCTTTGCGGAGATACTGCCGACATTGCCCATACCCTGAACGACAACGCGTTGTTTTCCCACAGGTAGATCAAGTTTTTTCAGGATTTCACGTGTGGTGATCATCACGCCGCGGCCTGTAGCTTCTGGACGGCCAAGTGAGCCTCCAAGTTCCTGGGGTTTGCCGGTAGTAACTCCGGGAGACCAGCGTCCTTTCAACATACTGTAAGTGTCTGCGAGCCAGCCCATTATTTCGCCAGAGGTGTTTACGTCCGGTGCGGGAATGTCCTGGTCGGGACCGATTATCGGGGCAATTGCCGCTGTGAACCGGCGTGTCAGTCGTTCCAGTTCTCCGCGGGAAAGTTTGGTTGGATCTACCGTAACCCCGCCTTTTGCTCCGCCGTAGGGAATACCGACAACCGCGCACTTGAATGTCATCCAGGCAGCAAGTGCCCTGACTTCGTTCTCGTCCGTGTGCTGATGAAAACGGATACCGCCCTTGCCGGGTCCGCGCAGGGTAGAGTGCTGCACACGGTAGCCTTCGAACACTTTAACAGTACCATCGTCCATGCGGACAGGAACAGATACTTTTAATTCCCGTTCTGGATACAGCAATTCAATATAATCGCTTTCTTCAAGACCTAATTTTGCGGCAGCGCCGCGAACAGTAGCAACCACATTATCGTAGGGGTTATACGTACTCATTTTTCCTCCTAAATTTCTACCATATTATCCCTTATCCGGTGTGTTTGCAATAGCTTTTTATTGTGATCAGTATACGAAATTCTGGTAAATTTTCTATTTTAATGAAAAAAGATGTCTGTCTTTCCTTATATTAAATCGTAAAATCGTTTTTTAGAAGTTTTAAACTTGCACCACCATAATGTAGCCATTATAATGGTAAAGAATCAATTATGAATTACCCGCAAAAGCGCCCGGTGCGTTTTTTTAATACAACAGGCCCCTGTAATCCTTGGGATCACTATATGCTGCCGCCGCAAGACCGGCTTGTGGGCGCACAACTGCACCGGTATATCCGTGATAAACTCTACTGGGTACTTCATGCTCCCCGGCAGACAGGCAAAACAACTTTTCTGCAAAGCTGGGCCAGGGAAATAAACGCTGAAAGCGAAGCTGTTGCATGTTATACCTCCATTGAAGCCTGCCAGGGATTAACCGGACTGCCGGAAGCAATGAAAACCATGCATCAAGCAATCTGCGAATTCGCCAGGGCCGCAAGGCTTCCTATTCCTGAACTACCCATGAATGATCCGGACTTATTGCTTTTTAATACAATGCGAAAATGGGCGGAATTAATTGCACCCAAGCCGCTTATTGTGTTACTTGACGAGGTAGATGTACTTGAAGGAGAGGTATTAATATCTTTTCTAAGGCAGCTTCGCAGCGGGTTTGCAGTACGTGATGTGGGGACATTTCCTGTATCCATAGCGCTGGTAGGCATGAGAGACCTTAAAGACTATATCACACAGGCCAAGGGAGGAGTCCCGGTAAATCCCGGTTCTCCCTTTAATATAAAAGAAGATTCTGCGACCATAGGCAATTTTAGTCAGGATAATGTAGAGAATCTTTTTTCTCAGCGTACCGAAGAAACCGGGCAAAAAATAACAAGAGAAGCTCTTGACTATGTATGGGAGCAGTCCCAAGGCCAGCCTTGGATTGTAAATTCTCTTTTTAAGAGAGCTACCATGAGAGTTCTTGACGAAGACAGCCGGGAAACTGTAACACTAAAACACGTTATAGAAGCTCGCGAACAGATGGTACTTGCCAGAGAAACCCACCTTGATGCTTTGGCATACCGGATGGAGAATCCGGAAATTAGAAAAGTAATGGAGACACTGATCGCAGGTGGGACAGATCCTTCTCTTGCAGTAAACGATGCCTTTAGACAATGTCTTGATCTTGGACTTGTTGCTTTGAAAAGAGGTACGCCTTCTGTTGCAAATCCTATATACCGCGAAGTGCTTGCAAGGCAGATAACTTACAGCCCTCAATTGGCCATCCCCGAACCCGATTGGCAATGGGAAACACCGGAAGGGCATCTTGATACAGATATGCTGTTAAAAGAGTTTCAGAAATTTTGGCGTAAAAATTCTGCGATATGGGAAGAAAAATCTGATTACACCGAAGCCTTTCCTCATTTATTATTAATGGCTTTCTTGCAGCGGGTATTAAATGGCGGTGGAAGAATTGACCGTGAATACGCAGCAGGCCGCGGTCGTATGGATTTAGCTGTTGAATATAATGATAAAATATACATTATAGAAATAAAGTTAATCCACTCATACAATACACCTGCGGAAGTGCTTAAAGAAGGTTTGGAGCAGATAACAAAATACCGAAACAGCATTGACAGCAGCGCTCCTGCATACCTTGTTATATTTGACCGTCGTGTGGAGACGAAAGAAAAACCCTGGGACGAGCGTTTAAGCTGGGCAATTGAAAGCGATGTTACTGTTGTTGGTTGTTGATTACGTAATCGGTTGAGTTTTAATCATATTTTGTATTTCAAGTTGATTCTTGCGGAGCATTTTGTTCAGTATACGGTAGAGATCGTTACGATCTTCCAAAGGAAGAGAGAGAATATCTCGAAGTTTTTTCACACTTCTGGGATCAATGTCTGATAACCCTTTTTCGTCGTTTTTTTCTTCCTTCTGATACTCCATAAACAATTTGTGAACAGGAATGACTAAAGAGTCGGCCAATATTTCCAAACGATCAGCTGGTGGCAGCATTCCTTCTCTTTCATAATGGCTAATCATGGTCCTGCTTATACCAGAAATAACGGCTAAATCGTATTGAGAATACCCTAGTTTCTTTCGATAACGGGTTACGTTTTCTGCGAATATTCTAGCGATTGTTTTCTTAGCCATGTAATATAGTATAAATTGATCCTTTTAATAGACCGTTTTGTGGTCTGTTATCTTAACTTCATATTTGCCGCTTAAATTAATTTTCCGTATTTAATCTGTTTTCACAGAGAATTTTGGCACTTTTTCAACAAATTGTAAGATATATACCTCAAAACCACTTGTACAAATGTTCATATTATGGTCTAATATATTATTAATTAGCTCTTGACATGGTCTAGCAATACTGATTGGTTAAGCAAGTGAATGACGATGGCGGGGTAAACCAAGCCAGCCTGTTTCGGCGGCGGCAGGGTTCATAAGAACATAGTGAAAAAGCCGCTTTTTGAGCGGTTTGGCTTTGTTGTGTCCGCATTTTTACTATATGACCCATTTTCAAAGGGTTTTTATAAATAATCTTCGTTACTGGCGGAAAAAAAGGGAGATAAGTCAGGTAAAACTTGCTGAAATGGTTAATATTTCGCCCAATTACCTGAATGCCGTGGAAAACGGTAAAAACTTTCCTTCCCCGGAAGTGATTCAGCATATTTGCGACAGCTTGGGGCTAATGCCTTATCAATTGTTTCTTGAATATCCGGCAAAAGCGATAACTGGCAATGCGATGGTTCAAAGCCTAATGGAAATGAAGCAGCGGTTTGTTGCTGAAATAAATGAACTTATAAGTACCTATGAATAATACCAGCGATTTACGGCATATCCTGTCCAGCAATATAAAAAAAGCCCGTTCTGCATTGCATATTACCCAGACAAAACTGGCGCAGCACTCTGATATTTCCGCAGCTCATATCATTGAAATAGAGCAGTGCAAGACTTGGGTAAGCGACAAGACACTGACCAGTATTGCAAGGGCGTTAAACATGGATGCTTATGAACTGCTGCTTCCGGCTAATAATGCCAAACAAGTACAAGCCGGACAGGCAGCCCTACAGCGAACTGCGGAAATAATTAAAGCGAAAAAAGCCCAACTGCGTAAGAACGCCGAGGAAGCTATGGACGATTTGATTTTGGAGATTATCAGACTGTGATAAATCTTTGTAAGGTACAAAATTTAGTACAAAAGATAGACCAATTTCGTTTGACATGGTATGATTGAAAAAATATCTTGCTTAGAGGAAAATATGGTAAATTTAGCCCAGGATTTAAAGCCGATTTCATATGTAAAGGCACACACGACTGAAGTTGTAAATTATGTGGGGAACTCAAAATCTCCTATTGTTATTACACAAAACGGTGAAGCAAAAGCTGTAATTGTCGATATAGAAACGTATCAGAAAACCATCAATGCTATAAATTTGGCAAAATTATTAAGTTTTGGGGAAAAAGACATAAAAAACGGAAATACAGTGTCCCATGGAAATGCAAAAAAAGTATTTGAAAACACTTTAGGCAGGAAAAATATTGCGAAGAATTGAATGGACACCTGACGGGATAGATTCCTTAAATGAAATACTTGAATATTATTTGGATAATGCAGGAGAAAATGTCGCGAATAATATTTATAACAGAATAATCAAAGAAATTGATTTGCTGGAAGTAGAGGGAATAAAAACTAAACAGACCCAAGAATTAAAAGACATTGGAATTTTTGATGTATACGAATTGGTTATAAACCCATGGAAAGTATATTATAAATTAAGAGCGGATAATAAAAAGACATATATCTTATTTGTATTAGATGCCAGAAGAAATATCGAAGAGATTTTGATATCAAAAGTGATTGATAACAAGATTTAAAAATCCCATCGCGCCTTGTGATGCTTGCCATTGTAAGGCGCTTTTTTAAAATGTCCAACACCACCCGCATAGCCAAGAACACCCTCATATTTTACTTCCGGCAGATACTGATCATGTTGGAAGCAGAGCATAGTGAGATTCATAACTTGGAAAGTAAATATTTGTATAACAACTAAGGAGTTAGTATGTCCGGTTTTGAAATGATTTTACAGAAAATTTCCAACAAAAACGTTAAGATTGGCGTTATTGGCCTTGGCTATGTGGGGCTTCCTTTTGCAGTTGCTTTTGCAAGAAATGGTATTGAAGTGTTGGGCTTTGAAAAAAACGAAAAGAAAGCAGAAGCCGTAAATGCCGCGCAGAACTATATCGGCGATGTAACCGACAATGAGCTTTATAAAGTTGTTAATGAAACAAAAAAACTTTCCGCCGCAACCGATTTTTCCCGAATAAATGAATGTGACGCAATTATTATCTGTGTTCCGACACCACTGGATAAATTCAAAAAACCGGATATGAGCTTTATTGAGCAGTCCTGTATTGATATTGCAAAGAATATGAAGCCCGGTGTATTTATCAGCCTTGAAAGCACCACCTATCCAACCACAACCGAAGACTTTATGAAACCAATTATTGAGCGGGAATCGGGAATGAAGGAAGGAAAAGATTTCTGGCTTTGTTTCAGCCCTGAACGGGTTGATCCGGGGAATAAGGAATATAAAACGGAAAACACGCCGAAAGTCATTGGCGCTATCGGAGAAGAAGCAAAACAAATTGCCATGGCGCTTTACGGCCTTGCCATACAGCCCTTACATATTGTCTCATCGCCCCGTGCAGCCGAGATGGTTAAAATTCTTGAGAACACCTACCGGCTTATCAATATTTCCCTGATTAACGAGCTTGCATTACTTTCAAGCAGGATGGATATTGATATTTGGGAAGTGATAGAAGCAGCAAAGACCAAACCTTACGGATTTCAGGCTTTTTATCCCGGCCCCGGTATCGGCGGGCATTGTATTCCACTGGATCCTTTTTATCTTGAGCATATCGCCAAAAACTACAACTTCAATCTTTCGATGATACATGCCGCCGGAGCCATTAATGATTTAATGCCCCACCGGATGATGGTCAAAATTTCCTTTGCGTTAAACCGGCACAAAAAAGCGCTGAATGGCTCTGCGATTCTTTTTCTTGGTGTTGCATATAAACCGGATATTGACGATGCCAGGGAAAGCCCCGCTTTGCTGGTAATGGAGCAGGTGTCAAAAAAAGGCGCAAAAGTTATGTACCATGATCCTTATATTCCAAAAGTTACCGATGATCATGGGAATCGATACGCCGGTCTGGAACTGACAGATGAGCTGCTTGCAGAGGTTGACTGCGTGGTGTTTACGACTAATCATAGTTGTTTTACTGCCGAGAGCAAGCGAATTGTTGAAAAAGCTAAATTAGTGGTAGATATGCGGAATGTGGTGAGAGATGTTGCTATTGAAGACGGGAAGGTTTTTAAGTTGTGATATGGCAATGCGAAGGCCGTATTGCCTCAAGTAAAAATCGAACCGTAGGAGTTGATGCCTCAAGTTAAGAAATCGAACCATAGGCGAGGGAACCGAAGCGCAACGGCTTCATACCTCCTTTGGGAACGAATACAGGAACAGGTTCAGCTAAAGCTGTAAGTTTGTCAATAGCTTTTTGCATACGCTCCATTTCAGCCATAAGGTTTATTTGTTTCTTTTTGGACACAAGCCCCTTTTTTATTTCTATGCTG
>Ga0099364_10003081_pt1 | contig 26163 bp, 22 predicted proteins | sample TergutTh196P3_FD_73070 | JGI IMG/M metagenome (GOLD analysis project Ga0099364, IMG submission 73070) | Microcerotermes parvus P3 segment gut microbial communities from Pointe-Noire, Republic of the Congo - Th196 P3 | ecosystem: Host-associated > Arthropoda: Insects > Digestive system > Gut ...
AAAAATTGTTTGGAGAAGAGGCGAGTAAAAAACAGCTTGTCGATTTTCTCAATGCGGTCTTGCCGGAACCTTTTCAGATTGCTGACCTGACTTTGCAACCGTCCGAACAATTACCGGAGCATTTTACTGACCGCAAGGCAATTTTTGATATTGCGTGTGTCAGTCCCGACGGCAGATCGTTCATCGTCGAGATGCAAAAAGTTAAACAACGTTGGTTTAAAGACCGGGCGTTGTTCTATGCGTCCCATGCTATTCAACGGCAAGCGATAAAAGGGGACTGGGATTTCAAATTGCGTCCAGTTATTTTCGTCGCCATTTTGGACTTCGAGTATGACGAAGCGGAAGAGTATCGTGAGCTCCAACGCGATGTTTCGTTGAAGGATCAAAACGGCGCAGAGTTTGTGAACAGTCTTCGGATGTCCTTTTTGCAGATGCCGTTGTTCGTGAAGACGGAGTCGGAATTGGAGACACGGAAGGACAAGTGGCTCTATTTTCTGAAGAACTTGGAGTCGTTTGACCACATACCGGCGATTTTGCGTGAGCCGGTATTTGAGAGTGCGTTTGACCGGGCGGAGTTTCTGCGATACACGAAGGAAGAGCAGGAAGCGTACTTCAAGTCACAGATGGCATACTGGGATAACATTAACACGTTTAGGTACGCCGTAGAGACTGCTGCCGAAGAAGGCGAAGCCAAAGGAAGAGCCGAAGGAAGAGCTGAAGGAAGAGCTGAACGCGACCAGATAGTCCGCAACATGAAACAAGAGGGGCTGGACATAGCCCTGATTGTAAAAATGACAGGGCTTTCGGAAAAAGAGATCGACAGTCTTTGAACCTTTGCCGGTCGTTCTATCGGAGAATCCCATTGCCGTGGTTACGGTAATGGGTGTCGAATCGGTTTTTTAGTTTTAGTCTGTCGGACGGTTGCTAGGCGAAGTCGTCTATTTGAGCTGCTTTTCTACATCTTTTATGTCAGTGTAGATACCTCGGTGTATCGTATCGATCATGTCTGGAGAAAAGTAAGATTCTAGTGTGGCACGGTCTTTCGTGATTTCTCGCCATTTTTCTGGGGATAACTGTCCATAAGTGCCCTCATACATCTTTCGAAAGCGTTTTGCGGGTTCGTTGAGTTTGAGGTCGCGAATGCGGTCGTACAGGGGCGCATTGTATCTATTCTGGGCACCTTGTAGTCCGCTGTTTATTCCGACGGTGCCTATTGCGCCGATGCTCCCACCACCTAATGCCGCCAGCAGTGTCCGAATCCTCCGTCGTCGATTAAACGTTTGTTGCGTGTCTCCGTCTTGTTTGTTCGCTGTAATGTAGCCAAGTCCTGCGCCAAGTCCTGCCCCGCTTAGTCCGGCTAATATACTTGCCAACGCAGAGGCATTGTCGTCAAGAGGCTTTGGCATCAGTTCATGTATGCTTTTATCTGCCCAATGTTTACTGGCAGTTTTCCCCCTCGTCTGCACGACGTGTTCCCAGACTTCCGGGTATTTTTCCATGAGGAATTGTCCGAATTGTTTGGGAGGGATGCCTGCGATTTTTGCTTGTCGGCACAGGTCAAGAGCTTTCGTTTCGATTGCGGCGGTTTTGACGTAGGCGAGTAATTGTCTCATTCTGGTTTCTTCTGCCATTGGTTTGGTGCTGTAAAGGTGAAAAATGTTCCCTTCTATTATAACGGGGGGGGGGGCAGTTACACTATTGATAAACGACGGGTTTGTTAAATTTCGCCTCTTTTTGCGTTCATTTTCGGATTCTACCGTACTGATTTTTCTTCTCAAGAGGGGGTGTGGTAAAATTAAAGAATGAGTGACGATTTAAATATTGAAAAACGGCTTGCCCGTTTAGAGCGGGCGGTTAAGGAAAGTTATCCTGATTATGGATGGACGGAGGATCACGACGAGGCGAGAGAACTTTTGGACGATCTTGTTGAACAGATATCGGTAGGGGCGTCGCCGGCATTCCGAAGACTAGCATGTCTAGGTCCGATGCAACGTACACTTTTTTGGGCGCAGTTTGACAAAAAGTTTCCTTCTGCGGCTGCTTTTTTTCTTTCGTTGATACAGAAGGCGGATCAGGACACTGTTGAGGGGTGACTTACCATGATCGGATAACGGTAAAATTGACCGGAAACTAGGACTTTGGGAGAGAGAGAATGGCAGTGTCCTCATTGTGCAATAACGCACGACAGAGACGTTAATGCTGCCATAAACATAAGGAATTGGGAATCCAATTCCGACCAGAGGGATGCCTCTGGGCAGTCTGTTGGCCGCAGTAAGCCCGAAGTTTTACAACTTCGGCGGCGTAGGGCTGCGAATAAGAAGCCCTATGCTTCAGCATAGGAAGTATCACGCTAGGAAGATTGTTCGTGTCTACGAGATTCCCGCTCCCTAAACTTTCGATAGATCGCTTCAAACCACGCTTCCGGATCGTCAGCAACCCAAGCGTCAAACATGTCTTCGACAGAGTCGTCAGAAATAAGCATAGCATAAGTAGGTATGTACTTCTGGTTCGCTGGAGCAACGATTTTGTGACCCTTTGTCATAAGCCAGTCCATCAAAATGGTTGTATGACCTTGCCTTTTGATGTTAGTTAAAAAGTCAGGGTAGGCTTGGCACATTTTTTCTTTTAGCCACGTTGCTTTTGTTTTTTCGGAGTAGTCGCTGCAGTTTGTCCAAAAGTCGTCAAAAATTTGCAGGATTTTTTGGCAGTCAGATTCAAATAAGTTGAGAAACCTTAAGCAGATTTGCCACTCTTCTTCAGTCTTTTTTCTAGCGATACCTATTGTTAATTTTGTTTCGCTGTCTAAATCGCAGATGTATTCTAATGTTGGGGGCATGTAGGTTAGTTTATCACTTGCGACGTAAAACTGCAAGATTCGACATTTGCTTCACGGCGTTATTTCGATTTGAGTCCATAAATAATAAAATTACGTCCGCCGAGTGCGTTGGAGGGAGTCAATCCCGTTTGCTACAATAGGTCTATGTTCAATAACCCTTTCCTCAACCGGGATGCCGACCCGCAAAAACAGCAGTCTACGTCGAATCCTCCTGTTCCCCCGAAGCCTGCGGTAAACACCCCGCCCACTGCGTCACCTACCCCGGCACTTACCCCTGCTCCGCCGCAAATGCGTTCCTTCGGCGATGTCCGGGGGACACGGCAAGCAATTTTTGACCGCGTTCTTAATGCTTCTTCCAATCTGCGGCCTATTGAAAATGATCGGTACTCTTTCACCCTTTCGGAGCCTTATTACGCGGAACAAGATGATCCGACCCCAGACCAGATCAAAAGAGCGATCATTGAAAACGGCAGTATTACTAAAACGCTGAAGGGAACGTGGCTGCTTACGGACAAGCAAACGGGGCAAACCTTCCGCCGTCCCACCGTGGTTGCTAAAGTCCCCTACCTCTTGGACAACGGAACATTCCTGCGGAACGGGACAAAGTTCAGTATGCGGAACCAATCCCGCTTGCTTCCTGGTGCCTATGTCCGGCAAAAGGAGAATGGTGAGTACGAAGCCCATATCAACGCGGATATGCGGGAAGGGGCGATCCATCATTACGGATTAGACCCGGAGACAGGGGTGATGAATGTGATTGTTTCTGGGTCGAAAACGCCGATTTACGGGCTTGCTCTTGCCCTTGGCGCGATGGATGAAGAAATGGAAGAGGCTTGGGGAAAGGAACTGGCGCAGATCAATAGAAAGAAGTTCCAGACATCCCAGATTGCAAAATTACACGGTAAACTTGCCCGTGGTAAAAAGGATGCTCAGACCGACGAGGAGAAAGTAGAGCAAATTCGATCTTCCTTAGAGCAGATCAACTTCGACCCAGAGGTGATGGAAATCACGTTGGGGAAGCCGTACAAAAATATGAACAAGGAGGTATTGCTGGGGGTGACGAAGAAACTCCTGCAAATCTCCCGCGGCGAAGCGGAGTCCGATGATCGGGATAATCTTGCCTTCAATGAAGTGTATGGCCCCGAGGATATTTTTGAAGAGCGGCTGCTTAAAGACACCGGCTCCTATCGCCGGCAACTCTTTTACAACATCATCCAGAAGTACAAGGGGAATATTGAGAAACTCCCCGCCGGGGCATTGACCCGGCAGATTGACAGTGCCATCCTCGCAAGCGGTCTCGCGGCAAATCCAGAAGAGATTAACTCATTGGATATTTTTGATAAGGCGTATTCGCTTACGAAGATGGGCACTGGGGGCATGCCCTCCATAAATTCAGCCCCCGATGAAAGCCGCTCTGTCCACGCAAGCCAGCGGGGATACATCGACCCAGCCCGTACTCCAGAGTCACTGAGAGTAGGCATTGATACCTACCTTGCTACGGCATCCCGGAAGGGCTCCGATAGACAGCTGTACACCCCTGTCTTGAACCCTTCCGGCGAGCAAACTTACGTCCGCCCCAAAGACCTGATGCGGAAGACCGTGGCGATCAACTCTGAATACCGCAGAGCTGCAGATGATGATTACCTCCCAGCAATGCAGCGGGGGAAAGAAGTGATGGTGCCGAAAGGGGAAGTGGATTACATCCTGCCTAACTTCGAGGAGGCATTCTCTCCCTTGGCAAACCTTATCCCCTTCAAATCTGCGGCACAAGGGAACCGCACGGCAATGGGCAGCCGTTTCCTTGCCCAGGCATTGCCGATGGTGAATGGGGAAGCCCCCTATGTCCAAACAGGGATACCGGGGAAAGAGGGGCGTAGTTATTACGAAGAGTTCGGCAAAGATGCCGGGGCAGTTTTTGCCGATCAGTCGGGTAGGGTTCTTGAAGCGACAGATGACCATGTGTTAATTGAGAATGCGGACGGGACAAAGAAGAATATTCCTTTGGCAAGGTACAGTCCTGGGAATCGAAAAACTTTTTTGCATCAATCCCCTGTTGTTACCGTTGGGCAGAGGATTAATCCCGGCGATGTCCTTGTGCGGTCGAACCAAACCGATGAAACTGGGGCAATTGCTTTGGGGCTGAACGCCAATGTCGTGATGGTGCCTTGGAAGGGGATGAACTTTGAGGACGGGATACTCATTTCCGAATCCTTTGCCAAGCGTGCGACTTCCCAGCACATGTACCAGAGTAAAATCGACTGGACAGACGATTACAAAATGGGGAAGCACGCGTTTATGGGGATATTCCCTTCTACGTTCAACCGAAGGCAGTTGGAGCAAATGGACGAGAATGGCGTAGTGCTCTCCGGAACCACGGTGAAAAAAGGCGATCCTTTGGTTCTTGCCGCACGGTCAACAGAAGACAGTAAGAAGCGTGGGAAACGAAGATTGTTTTCGGATTCGACGCTGACGTGGGATCACCATGACGACGGTATTGTTACCGATGCGTATTTCAGCGATAAAGGGGCGACGGTGCTTGTGAAAGCAGAGATGCCGATGCAGGAAAGTGATAAATTGGCAACGGCATGGGGTACCAAGGGTGTTGTACGTATTCTTCCTGATGACGAGATGCCTATGACCGAGGATGGCACGGTTGCTGAAGTCTGTATCTCACCGGCGGGCACTATTTCCAGAGGAAACCCCGCCCAACTTGCGGCACTTGCTTTAGGTAAAATTGCCAGGCTCACAGGTAAACGTTACAGGCTTACGGATTTCGAGGACATTGAAGACATTCCGGAATTTGTTAATCAGGAATTAGAGAAGTATGGCATCTCCCCGGACTCGGCGATTATTGACCGCAAGACTGGAAAAAGAATCGTTAATGCCGATGGCAGCGGAGCCGCGGATGGGAGTTTATGGATGATGAAGTTGCACCACACCGCAGAGGCGAAAGTCTCCGGCAGGGGGCTCGGCGGTTATTCTGCGGACGAAAGTCCGAGCCGCGGTGGAGACGAGGGGGCAAAACGCATCTCCCCCTCCAACCTTAACGCTCTAGTTTCTCACGGCGCGTACCAAACCTTTATGGATGCAAAGTATCACCGGGGGCAGGCGAACGAGGATTACTGGCTCCAGTATATGAAGGGATTTGATCCGCCTGTAAAAAAAACACCTTTGGTCTATGAGAAGTTTGAGAACTCCCTTAAAGCGTCGGGTATTAATGTGAAACCTGACGAGGGTAGACTCAATGTTATGGCGTTAACGGATAAAGATGTCGCGGAACTCGCCGGAAACCGTGAAGTGAAATCGGGGGAGACCATGCGGTGGGAGAAGGACAAGAGCCCGATTGCCGGGGGATTGTTTGATCCTGCGATATTTGGAATGGACGGCAACCGTTGGGGAAAGATGACACCAGTAGTGCCGATTCTCAATCCCGTGATGGAAGACCCCGCCCGTATCCTATTGGGATTGAAACAGAAGGAACTGAAAGCCGTCCTTGCAGGGGAACAGGAGTACAAACATTACGGTACGGGAATGGGGGCAATCCAAGCGGCGCTCTCGGATATTAAAGTCGATAGGGAACTGACGAGGCACCGTGAGATTATCCAGCATGGAAAGAAGACGGAGAGGGATATGTCCATCCGCGCTCTGGGTTATCTTAAAGCGTGCGAACAAACAGGCGTTCATCCGCAGGATTGGATGTTGACTCATATCCCCATCCTCCCCCCAAAGTTTCGCCCGGCTTCGGAAATGAAGGACAGCGATGTGCCGTTGATTGACGATGCGAACTACCTGTACAAGTTGATGATTGATACGAACAATGCGTTGAAGGCGCTTCGTACCATTACCAAGAATACGAAGCCGGAGGAGTATGGTTTGTACGAAGCGTATAAACAAGTAACGGGTTTAGCAGACCCGACGCATCCTAAACTTGTCCAGAGGCAGGTAAGAGGGTTGTTGCGGGGTGTGTTCGGGGTCGGTTCCTCTAAGTTCTCTACTGCGCAACGGAGTCTTTTGGGGACGACGGTGGATACTGTGGGAAGGGGGGTGATTACTTCGGACAGTAACCTGGATATGGACAGCATAGGCATACCGGAAGAGCGGTCGTGGGACGTGTATCGTCCCTATGTGATGCACCGACTTACGAAACGGGGTATCCCTTGGGCACACGCTGCAGCGATGATTGAAGAGAAGAAGGATATTGCAAGGGAAGCCCTTATAGCAGAGATGGAGGAAAGACCGGTGATTATTGATAGGGCACCCGTACTTCACAAGTGGAGCATGTTTGCGGTGAAGCCGAGGTTGGTGGCGGGGGATGCTGTGCGAATGAATCAATTCATAATGAAATCCATGGGTGCCGATTTAGACGGCGATCAAATCAATTTCCACGTCCCCAAATCCAAAGAAGCGGTCAAAGAAGCCTACGAATTACTGCTCCCCAGCAAGAGCCTTATCAAGGCTTCAGATATGAAATCGGCGATGCCGCAGATGATTTCCGAAAGTGCCGGCGGTCTGTACCTCGCCAGCCTTCCGCCGGACAAAAACCAAAGACCGCGGACATTCATGACCTGGAAGGATGTTGAGCATGCGTACAACAGAGGCGAAATTGCAATAGACGATCCGGTAGTTGTGATGAGTTAGCTGTCTATTGACGTTAGGTTATTTCGATGATAAACTGATATCTCCTGATTTTCTTAATCGTGTTCCTGCACGGAAGTAGCGCATGTCGAGAGTAGAACATTATCGGTCGGAGATTAAATCACTCATCCTTTCCAGCCTTTCTGTCGGCCGTGTTAGGGAGCTCCGCAAAGAGTATCTTGAAGGGTATTCGACGATTGCAGAATTTTCCCAGCGGACAGATTTACCGCCGGTTTTATTGTGGGCGGTTCTAACTCCTCTTTATGAGCGGACACACACGAAGTACAAGTACCTTCAGTTGGAGTTCAGAATATACAACTTAACGGCAAAGGGTGCTTCTCTAAAAGAAATAGCTAAGACCCTTCATATAACGGAAAGGGAGGTGCTCAACTATACGAAAGACAGATTTTCGGAGTATATGTACAACTTACGTCCATGGTACAACGCTCGTCCGGTTTCTGTATACGAGGATGAGGATAAATGGGCAATGGATGCGGGGGTAGTTTTGCCTCCTGCCTCGCGGATTGGTCAGCGGGCGGGGGAACTCAGCGACATTGACGCAACGAAGCTGGGGCGTTGCCCTACTTGCGGGCAAAAGGTGCACATGCCTTGTTATGCCTGTGCTGTGAAAGAGTATCTTAAAGAGAATCGTGTCCCCAGAGCGGAAGATGTGGCAGACCCCGTATCCGAACAGGATTTATTGCCGAAATTGATGTTCCGTTGACATTACGGTGTGCGGCAAGCTTTGTACTAAATTTTTCTCTTTTTTATTCTGTGTTTCCACGCCGTGGAAGCATCGACAATCTTGTTACAATAAATTTGTATTGTTTTTTTGGGAAAAGAAAAGGAAATGTCTGTCCCTCTTCTTGGCAGTGGTTTTTTAGCAGTGAAAGATATTCCGCTAGGGATGCCGGTGCCCGTACTGGTAAAAATGGCGAATAAGGGGACGCTGCCATCGACATCGGCGGCACCTTTGAAGCCGCCGCCGTTCTCGTCGTTTTCGTCATCTATGCACCGTCCTCCGTCATTGCCGCCTAGTATCAAGCCGAGTACGGCAACGACGAATGTAAATCAAAATCAAGGCGGATGGGGGGATCCAGGAACGACATCAGGGTGGCTATATGACAATCTTTTGTGGGATCGGAATGCAAGTACGAAATCGAACTTAATGGGTTGGGGGGCAAATGTAGGGATGATGTTTATTCCCGGTGTTGGTTGGGCAGGTTTAGGGGCGAGGGCTGCGGCGAGGGGGGCGAGGTTGGCTGATCGGGCGCGGAAAGCGAGCCGAGCAAGTCAGATAGCGTCTAATGCGACATCACCGCTGGTCAGAAGTAGGTGGCTGGAGAAAGGCAGACAGTTGAAACCTACTCGGTGGGAAAGAGCGGGGCATCTTGCTGAGAATGCCGCTATAGGTACGGGTAATGCTGTTGTCGGCTATCAGGCTGGGCTGGGAGCAGGTGCACTCGCCGGGGAGGCAGCGAATGCTGTAGGGGCTGATAGGCTGATACATCCGATTTTGGGCGGGAGTGATATTAATACTATTGCGGAGCCGGGTTGGGCGGACAGGGCAACAGACTGGCGGACTGTAGCGACGGCACCAATAAGCCGTTTTCAAGCGAAAGGGCTGGTGGACTTGGGACGTGGTCTGGCTGGTGGTGTCGTGGGAGCAGGTGTGCAACGGGTTGCGAGAGCACCGTTGGTGAATCGAGTACCCGGCAGCAAGAGTTTAGACACCGGCATATCGTCTTTTAGGCAGTCTCGCCCGATGCAATGGAGTGCTCCGCAACGAGTGTTGGACCAGGCGTTAGGATCGCCAACCCGTGGGGGGGTGGCTCACGCTGTGTTGGGATTGGGGCTGGAAGGAGCAGTGAGTGCGGGTGGTTTGTATTTGCCTGATGACCAGGGAACCCGTGCTGTAAAGGGTTTAGCTGAACAATACGGACTTACCCCGGAGTCGGCAAGAGAACTGTCTCGAAAGTTAGAATATGATCTGTCGAACCCACGTTCTCTAAGGAACATCAAACGTCATTGGTTAACCGGGCAATATACGGGGCTTCGCAACCATACTGACGCTAATGGATCGCCTATTGTTAATTTAGACCTTACGGGATTAAAGACGCAGTCGGGATTGCAATACAGAACCCCTGACGGCATTACAGCGGATCTTACCGATATGCTCGCCAAACAGATGGGGCATGAGGTGCCGGAGCATCGGTCGTTCCAAGATCAATTTAACCGTATGCCGTTACCTTACCAGCAAGCGTTGAAGAACAGCTACAATGATCAGGGTAATGGACGTTGGGACAGGTATGAACAGGGTAAGATGCAGGAGGGAGAGGCGGTGGCTTTGGATACGCCTATTTCGCGGGGATTTGGGCAAACTGCAAGGCCGGCTATGGTTGCGCAGAATGTCAATGGTCAGACTGTTCAGCAGCCGTATTATGTGCAAAATCAGCAGGGACAGCAGGTAGAAGTGCCAGGTTTTCACAGTCCACGTTATGAACAGATGCGGACATTGTATAATAATTTCAACCGTTTAGTGTATGAAGATCCAAGAGGGGGCGCCCCTGTACAGATACCGCAACATCTTTGGCACAGTGTTCATCCTTTGGAGGACGGCAGTTATGTACTTCAAACAGAACTTGACGGACGACCAGTAACTATTCCCCTTACTTTGAAGTAAGCTATGTATAAAAATCTTGATTTTTTGAAAAGATGGGCGGAGCATTATGGTTCGCCGGAGACAGCAAAGACCGCATTTATTGCGTCACCGCCTGGCGGCGCCCCTCCCGGCGGTGCTCCGCCGATGCCTCCTGAAATGATGGGCGGAATGCCGCCTGATCCAGCGGCGATGGGCGGGATGCCTCCGGAGATGATGGGGGCGATGCCGCCTGGCGGTGCACCTCCCGGCGTCGCACCTCCCGGTGTCGCACCGCCGATGCCACCGGAGATGATGGGCGGAGATCCGGCTACACAGGCAATGGCAGATCAGGAAATGACCCGGTCAATGATCCAGCAAGAAGTTCAAAAAGCGTTGGGCGGCGGGGACGCGGGATTGGGCGTTGCAGGGCCTAAAAAGAGCAACAGCAAGGAAGATATGGTCATGCAGATGGAACAACGGATCATGAAGGCGATAGAGCAACGGGATAAAATGTACCTCGCTACTTTGCGGCAGGCAGGGATTGAAATACCGATGGCGGATATTATGGGGATAGAGACGGCAGCCCAGCAACCGCAACAGGGGCTTTCAGAGACAATGACACCGGGAAATTCGGGAACGAATGACGGCAGTTTGGTTTCTAAGGCTGCGGCTTATGACGAGGATATTGCGAATATCGTGGAACTAGCGAAGGTTCGCGATTCTTTGAAAAAGTCAGCAATGGGGCGTAAATTGGTAGACTTCGATCCTTTGTTACCTGAGAAGAATTATTTTCAGGGTTTGTGCCGTTAATGCGACTGTTGGTTGGTCTATCCGGTAATGAATTGACGCGTCATAATGCCTTTGTTTCTTCTTTTCTGCTTTATGACCGTCAGTCGTTACCGGCTGTTTTAGGGTCGGAGTATTCGGTACCGGAAGGAGTTATGCGCACTTTCTCAGACGCTTCTTCTCTTGATTTCCGTGAAACGTTGCAAAGAAGCGGTATTGCCGGTTTAGATAGGTCTGGACTTATTTACGGGGTTCCTTGCCTTTTTTTTATCCCTTTTTTGGGTAAGGGCGTTCCTGAATGGCTTGTAAATGTATCACGTCTGCTTGTGATCAATGATTATGGGAAGGAGCTTTTCGTTGTTTGGCAAAAGGGACTGGGAATATTTGCAACGGCGGCTTATGGGGATGATAATTTTGACAATACTGTAAAGTCTGTTTTCCCCTAATTGCTATAATAGAAAAATGAGTACAAATACCCCCACAATCGGCACCCTTGAGAGTTTGCGTGAAACATTGAAGCAGACGATGGAAGAGAAGAATAAGTTTGAAGCCAAGGTCATCGAAGACCGGACGCGGCTTGAAACGAAAATTGCTGAGTTGAAAAATGTGGTGTCTGATTATACGGCTGAATTGCAGTCCATCGGTAATACCCTCGAAACATTACAACCAGATACGAGAGTTGAGCACATGAGCCGGACACATGTGGATTACCGGCAGATACACACGGAAAACGCACAACCAGTGTTCACCTCAGAAGAGGTAGAGGAGCTATTGAAAGGCTTTCATAAGCCTTCCGCCGCTTCGGTTATAAACCCCAGCGATATTCTCAAGAAGGTTTGGAATGGCTGGGTAGTATTGTTTTTGTTTTTTTTACTCGTCTTTTGGGCGATATTTTCATGGTTTGCGAATCAGACTACAGGGCGGTCGGGATCTGACTTTTCCGTTCCATTGCCTTCTTTTGTGGCAACCGCAGAAGCCTGTTTCCTGCTTGACAAAATACAAGATCGGGTTCAAGAGCGTAGAGGGGCGAGGGAGGACCTGCGAAGTATTTACGAGTTTCCGAAAACATTGAACCCTGTTACGAGGGTTGCGGAAACTACGGTTGCAGAGTCTGATGAAGAGGTACAGGCGGAGACCGTGTTAGAGGAACGGCAGTCTGTAAGATTGCTTCGGCTACCATTACGCGGCTTGTTTCGTAATTTGCTGGAAAGGAGGTCTTTGTAATGGACAAAAATGAAAATATTGTAATCCCTGAATGGTTGATTCGTGTGACGGTACTGGCGGCGATTGCTTTTGTAATTGCCGGGTATTTTCACGGACTGTTTACGCCTGTGTCTGTCACTCCGCAGCCTTCGGTCGGGCTTGTAATGACGAGCGTTCAAGCGAAGCTTACCCGCCAAGCGATTGATTTGGTGCGGAAAGATGTAGAGCAGGGAAACTTTCAAACTGCGTCTTTAGCGATACAGGCGCTTTCTGCGCTGCTTCCTTCGGATGTGCGGGATAAAGTATTATTGGCGTTAGGCGTACATGACTTGGAGTTCATGCGGGATGCGCTCGATATACTCGAAGGTTCAATAATTGTAAAGGATTAAGAAATGGAAAAATATCCTTTTATTGATGGTCTCACGGAGACTACCGAAGAAGACCAGCAATGTTACGACCTGTGCTTTAGCAGTGCTGTACCTTTTACGGCGCATTGGGAGAACCTTGACGAGGGCATGAAGGTGTTCCAGTGGGATGCTGCGTGGGAGAGATACATCAAGCATCGTGCTGAGCTGATAGACCATGAGGGGCGGGAAAAGTATCTGCCTTGGAATCTGTACCGTTCGCTTGGACTGAATTGGGTGGACGGGTATGCGAAGTCGCAAGGGTCTGGTGACTGCGGAAGCTTCGGGCATTTCAACGCCACAAAGGCGTCTAATTATGTAAACGCCATGCAGACAGGGAAAGTACCTCGAGAGTTTGCCCTGAGCGTGGTGTACGCTATTGCCAGGGGAAACGGCAGGGCGAAGTTCGGCTCGGGTTGTAATTTGAATCCGTTATCGAAATGGGCGGCGACGAAAGGCAACTATTGGACATCTGATTTCGGTAAGTATGATGTAGGCAGGTATGTCCGCAACTATAAAAGCGGTTCGCAGCAAGACGCGAATGCTTTGAAAACCCAGACTATTCCGGTTTATCTGCCGGAACCGACTTTTGATTATTGTTATGCGGCATGTGCCGCAGGGTTTGGCGTTCATATAGGCAGCCACACCTATCCCGTAGCCTCTGTACCGAATGGGGACGGCGTTGCAACGCCCTCTGCTTGGCGCAATGGCGGGCACGCCGTCGCTTTGGTAGGGGCATGGAAAGGTAAATCAGGAAAGCGGTACGTCATTATGGAAAACTCACATGGGGCAAGGTACGCCGCTGATTCTTTGAACCCCAACAAACAGTGGGGCTGTTGTCTGGGCGAGGAAGCTATTAAACGGATGGCAACGACCCGGTATGGGATATGGTACGTGGCACTTTGTGAAATGGGAGGTTAGAATGCGGAAATACGAATTGATTTGGAGGAAACGGGAGAGCGGTGATATCGTGTCATATACGCTGATCGAAGGAGACGCCTATGCTCTTGCGATAGTTGCGGCGTTGCCTACGGCAGAGGGCGAATATATCACGAAGGCGAGTTTTTTCCGCGCACCAGCGGATATAGCTTCAGGGAAAATGGGCCGGCAATTGAATGCGTCAAAAATTTTTGATGGTTCGGTTGCCGACAGTGCAAGGGCTTGGTTGGAGAATTTGATCCGGGCGTATTGTAGCCCGGATACAGTGGAATTTTTGGAGGAGCAAAATGAAAACAACGAGACGTGATTTTTTGAAAGAGGACGAGAAGATAGAGCAGATTGCTCGTGTTACTCATGAGGCGAACCGTGCTTGGTGTGAAGCGAAAGAGGATTTCAGTCAACTGTCTTGGGACGAGGCTCCGGAGTGGCAGAAGGATGGTGCAAGAAATGGCGTTAGGTTTCATTTGGAAAACCCTGGCACTACTCCCGAGCGAAGCCACGAAGAATGGCGAGAGCAGAAGGCTCGTGAGGGCTGGACATACGGCGAGGTTAAATGTCCAGATAGAAAAATACATCCGTGTATGGTATCTTATAATGAATTGCCGGTATTGCAGCAGAAAAAAGACGCTGTGTTCGCGGCTATTGTGGAGGCTTTGAAATGAAAACGATGAAAACAACGAGACGTGATTTTTTAGCGGGTTTAGCGGCATTGCCGCTGGTGGGCTGGTTGTTCGGTGGTGCGCTTGTATCCGCTCAGCACAATTTGGGGACGGTTGTGGACAGCAGCAGTATTAGTCTTCGCGATCTGGTGGCAGACTCGCTTATTGAACAAGCGTATGGTAGAAACAGAGCGGACGTACCGCTTCTCTCAAACTTGCCGACCGAACCCGGCGTTTACGAATGCGGCTTTAATGGCGTGCTGGACGGCGACGTGGCGGTAGTCTATTGTGAGAACGACAAACTTATGGTGCGAATCAACGATGCCGTCACAGAAGTCGAAAATTTTTATCGGTTCGACCGTGCTAACCAAGGGTTCTTCTGGGGTAATCGTATAACAGACGAATCGCAATACACCCGGATTGCGGAACAATTCAAGAAGGAACGTGACCGGGTTAAGGAGAACAAGGGATGATAATAGTTAGCATAGTTAGCATAGTCGTATTTTTGGTGGGAATGCTCGTCGGATTTGTGGCGGGTGTTTACTTGTGCGCACCCCGGTTCCGGTGGTAAAGCGTGGAGTGAGCCACGATTCTAATGTGCTTTCTACTATTTCTTGTTCGACTTCGTCTCGTCTGGATAAGTTGGGTACAATATATTTTGTCTATTGATATTTTTCTTGAATAGAATGCCCCTCCCCCAACCCACCACCCTTGCCCGCCATTGGATTTCCGAAGCCTTACCGGAGGAGTTGCGGGAAGAGAACATGGTGATTGACGGCAAGAAACTCCAGCAGTTGCAAGCCCACCTCGCCCAGCATTATCCTGACCGGTACAAAGATATTCTGTTCCGTCTTAATCAAATCGCTGCGGATGCCCAGGGTTCCCGTGGCGGTGTTTCCCCCTCTATCCGGCATCTTCGGGAATCAAAAGCGTGGCAAACAAGGAAAGAAAAACTCCGCAAGGAAATCCAAGCAATCTACCGGAACCCGAAACTTGACCTGAAACAGAAACAAGCCTTTGTCCAAGCAAGGCTCTCGGAACTTTCCCCTACCCTGACAAAGGAAGTTTTCGACGAAGCGGATGCCGGGAATAACCCCTTTGCCTGGGTGGTGAAAAGCGGGATGAAAGGGAAGCCGGCGAATATGAATAACTTGCTGGGATCGCCTTTGCAGTTTACTGATCCGAAGGGAAGGATTATTCCTGTGCCTGTGCTGAACGGTTATGCAAGGGGATTACGCCCATCGGAGTATTGGGCGGCAGCGTATGGGACACGAAAGGGGGTTGTGGACGTAAAATTAAGCGTGGCGGACGCCGGTTATTTATGTCTTGCAGAGGGTACGTTGGTGCGGATGGCAGACTTTTCTGTCAAAAGAATCGAAGATATTAGGTTGGGCGACATGGTTCTTGGAGTGGATGATTCGCTCGTGGCTCGTCCGGTTAGGGTTAATGCTACTTTTGATAACGGTGTACGTGCGTGTTATCGTACCGCTTTTTATGTGGGCATGTCGAGGCGATTAACCGTAGCATTGGAATCTACATTGGACCATAAACTGTACAGTGAGTTGAGGTATCAGTGTAAAGTGGCTCTACCTACGGTCAAGAACAAGAAGGGACGTAGTGAGGTGTCTATACGTGGAACGTATCCAGTAGGGATGTTACGGGCCCCGTCAGGGCAAAAATTAGAAAAATTGGCGGCACTTCCGGTGAATGGTATTTACGCTTTTTCCGGGGTGTCGGAGCCTATGGCCTTGTTGTTAGGGCTGCTGGTAGGGGACGGTTGCTATACTCATAAGTCAAGTGCGATCAGTTTCAATAAACCAGACAGCCTTTTAATCTCCGAAGTAAATCAGTATTTAGCTCAATTTAATTTGGAATTCAGACAGACAGGAGCGACCAATCCGTATCAACATTTGTTAGTTAAGGTGAAGGATAAATATAATCCTTGTGTGCAGAATGGGGCTAAGCAAAAGTTGAAAGATTTGAATATGTGGGGGAGGTATTCGCACGAAAAGGTCATACCTTCGCAGGCGGACACATGGGATAAGAGATCTCTGGCAGACTTTATCGGCGGGTATTTTGCTACGGATGGCGGGGTGTGTGTCATGACAGGACGTAGCGGTGTAACTGTTCATTTCGGTTCAACGTCTAAAGTATTGTTAGAGAAGTTGAAGGAGTTGCTTGAGTCACGATTTGGTATTTTAGGTGACATGATCTCGAAGACGGGTAAGTCGAACGATTCCGATGCAGCTTACAGAAAGAATGATTTGTATATGTTTAGAATCTGTAAACGACCAGACGTAGAGTTATTTTTTAGGGAAATACCTATTTACGGGTCGAAAAGAGAGGTGTTTGAGCGGTTGCTTTTCGAGACTAAGGATGTACCGGTTAAGGACGTTCGTAAATTTTATCGTTATGACCAAGAAAGTATAGGGGATCGGCATACTTATGACATCGAAGTCGATTCTGACAATCATCTTTTTGTATTGGCTAATGGGTTGATCGTGTCGAATAGCAAACAACTTACACAAATCGCACACCGTTCCGTTGTAACTGACGACGACGATCCTGATGCGGTACAAGACGAGAGTCGAGGGTTGCCGGTTGATCTTGATGATGAGGACAGCATTGGCTCGCTTCTTGCGCAATCCGTAGGCGGTTACAAAAAGAATACGATTATCACGGCGAAAGTTTTACGCGATCTTCGCAGGCAAGGTATCGAGCGCATGCTTATTCGTTCCCCTCTTGTCGGCGGTCCGCAGGATGGGAGTGTTTATGCAAGGGATGTTGGTGTGCGGGAAACAGGGCGATTACCCGTTAGGGGGGAGAACCCTGGGGTAACGGCGGCGCAGGCAGTGGGTGAGATTCTTTCGCAGTCCATGTTAAGCTCGAAACATTCCGCGGGGGTGGCCGGGCAAACTGCTGGAGCGGTCGGCGGGTTCAAGGCGGTTAATCAACTCATACAGTCCCCCAAGGAAAGTGTCAATTGGGCAGCCCACGCCAAGAGCGATGGTATGGTGCAGAAAGTAGTGGATGCGCCGCAGGGGGGTAAGTTTGTGTTCATCAATAATGAACCAGCGTATGTCCCGACGGGGCAAGACGTGAATGTAAAATCCGGTGACATGGTAGAAGCCGGCGATATTCTCTCTAATGGTCTTCCCAATCCTGCAATGGTGGTGGAGCATAAAGGCATCGGCGAGGGGAGAAGATACTTTACAAAAGCGTTGATGGACGTATTTAAGAGGGATGGTGTACAGGTTAACCGCCGCAATGTGGAACTGATCGCACGGGGATTGGTGAACTACGTTGAGTTGGACGAGGAAATGGACACCTACGCTCCCGGCGATCAGGTTCCTTACAATATGTTGGAAAAGTATTACCAGCCCCGTGAAGGAGCGAAGGAATATGCCGCTAACAATGCGGTGGGGAAGTACCTTGAACGCCCCATCCTTCATTATACGATTGGGACAAAAATCAGACCGTCCGTAGTGAGGGAGTTACAGGCATTTGGGTTGGATAGTAACGTGCTTGTCCATGATAGTCCGCCGACATTCCGACCTAGAATGATACGCGGTGCGGCTATTGCCCAGCATGACGTAGACTGGTTGACGGGAATGTATGGTTCGGGTATTAAATCCCGCGTGTTGGAGGCGACCCATCGTGGGCATAGTGCTAATCCACTGGGAACAAGTTACGTGTCCGGGGTTATCGGAGATCCGAACTTTGCTTCGCAGAATACGAAGGGAAAGATTGTTTCACCGGTCTATCAGTTGGATGAAATGAAGCGGCGTAAACAGGAAGCGCCGAATCTTTGGGACGACAGCGATGATGACGGTTGATTTTTTTGCTTGCAGTACCGCCGTCCGTTAAACTTGTCCTTGTAAATAAAATCCTTTAACAGAATAGGAGGTAAAGATGGCCGATTTCACCAAGCAGTTGGAGAAGGTGGAGATTGGGATGACTACCGAAGAGGCAGCACGGATTTTGCCGATGCCTCAACGTATTCGTCGAAGTTTGTGCAAAGTCGAAGACGGTAAGCAGAAAAAAGAGGAGGCGTGGCTATACAGTTGTGATTCGGTGGACGCGCGTCTGCTTTTTAACGACGATACGTTAGTTGCTGTAAATTCGGAAGAAGTTTGCTCGACTCCTGAAAGTATGGCGGCTGTTGCAGGGAAGGGGCATCGCTGTTGTAAATGACTGGTTCCGTATGACGAGCCGGTAGGGCTGCCTGTTGCTAAAACAATGGTTTTTAAGACAGGCAAGCTGCAAAAAGCTGTTCTTTATTAGCGGCTAAATTTCATCTCTTTTTGCGTTATATCTGATTGAAGGGAAATAGTTTCCAGATTCCAAAGTGGAATCTGCTATTTACCTGCAATTTCCAGTAAAAGGAGAGAAATCATGAAGAAGTTCATTTTCAAGGTCAGATGCTTTGGTACACGTTTCCTTCGAGACGAAGGAGCGGCTTTTCCGCGCAGTCTGTTTATCGGCGGGTTGATCGGTGCGATAGCCTGTCTTGGCTTTGCGTGCTATGACCTCGCGGGGCAGTTGGCTACCGAGAGGATTCCGAGACCGCCTTGTGGAGGATGTTTCAGGTCGGAGGAGGTTATAGACGAGTACGCCGCCGTTATAGAAGGCTGGCGGATTGCACACGCTGATTTACGACTTCGTGTGTCGCAGTTGGAGTTGGAGTTGTCGCTGGTTGAGAAAACGCAAGAAACAAAAGAAACGAAGAGATCGCTCGTAGATAAGTACGATGATTTCAGAGTTTTCGTACTTCCGTTAGTGCGGGAGTTGCGGAGGTTAGAGGAATACCATACGGTTTATGGTATTCCGGTAAGGGACGAAAAAATAACGTCCCTTTTGGCACAACTGGTAATGGCTCGTTTCGCCGCCACCTTACTTCTTGAAGATGCCGAAGAGACGAACCAATCGTGGAGACTCTACGATGCAGAACATTTCGTTGCGGTATCCGACAGATTCCTTGAGGAGGTACCGCGTTGGGCGGAACCAAAACTCCCCGCATTAGTCGAGGAGTATCGGTATGCGTTGGAAGCGGTGGCTGCCCACAAAGAGGGCAGACTCGAAGAATTTCTTGAGGAAACTGAAGACGACACCCCTGCTACCCGGTATATTCCTGACTTTGCCGAGGATTACGTTGTCGGCATGAGCGCTCGCAAGGAATTTGATAGGCAAGTTGGTAGGTCTATTGGTGGCTTGCTTGTCGAGATTTTTCGTTCGCCGGTTCAAACAGATGAGCCGAGTCTGCCTCTTACTTCTCTCGTGCAAGAATTGCCTCCTCCGTGAGTGAAAAACATCCGCCGCCCTTAAAGCGGCGGAACGAATCAGAAGGCTTCCGCCTTCTTTCGCATCGCCGACATAAGGCGATCTCGTTGTCTTGTCTGTTTCGCCGGTACTACACGACGTAATGCCGATGAAATACAAAACAGAAAGATGGCGAGCGAATGGAAGGAGGACAGGATGTCCGCTTTGATTCGGGAGTTACTCTCCGTTCGGCGTTTTCAGTTGGTACTGAAAATCCGGTTTTTCGGGATTGAGTTCAGGCTCAAAATCCGAAAGAAACGGTAGGTAACGGTTCCTGGCGGGGTGATCCCGCTAGGAACGCTTTTTATTTTAGCCCAGATTTCAGAAATGTCAACTGGGCTATCTTTGCAATTCTCGTACAATCAGGTAGAATATCCACAGAAGTAATACGTCTAGCATACTTCTCACCTCCTTTCTTGCGGACCAGCCGCGGTTAGGTATTCGACCGGCAGGCGTTACTGCGCCTGCCGGTCATTTTTATTTCTCTTTTTTGCGTCTTTTTGGTTTTCTCACTCTCGCCTCTTCCATGAACTTTTCAAAGTCTTCGCGAAGAATTCGGAATTGGCACCGATTAGTTCCTGATCCGAGGTCGAGGGCGGGAATTTTCCCGGAATGTATCAGCCGTGTAACAGTTGCCCGGCATACCCCGAGCTTTTCGCTGATCTCGGCAGTCGAAATATAGTTTGGTCGTTTCGTCATTGTCTTATGTTTGGGTAGAGTTTACTCTCGCTGCTCTCGACTGTACCCAGACTACCGCCAATTCTCCAAACGCTCTTGTGACAGTTTTGCCTTTTTTTAGCCCTCAAACCGCATAGCGTGTCATTTTCTTTCTTTGCGCTTCGACGCTTTCGTTAAAATGAAGATTGTTTCTTTTTGGAAATTTTACGATGCCGAAAACTATTTACGTTGGTCTTCATGAGAAAGCGGACAATCCCCGGTCCTTTACTGGGTGGCATTCAACCGCTCTCGATATGCTGTCGAAATCTTTCAATGATAATTTGAGGGAGTATCAGGATTCACTTAAGCCGGGCGGGAAAATAAAAACAGCATCGGCAGAAAAACGGCTTTTAGTTGATGCGGTGTATCACGAACCTTTTTCTTTTTCATCAAAAATTGCTGATTTTGCCGATGGTCCGAATACAGGCGAAATTGAGCAGGCATTAGCAAAAATTACAGAGGCACAGATTGCGGCGAGGGCACCAGCTCTAATGTCCTATCTATTGGGGTTTCAGTTATTGAAAAAAACTGACGACAATACCAGGGCCTGTGGAATTTTTGCTTTCAAGGTCGGCCAGGAACTTCTTTACATTCCGGTTTTTTGTATCAATGGGGAGATACAAGGTCACGAGTTAATGTACATAGTTACACAGGATAGGTTCGTGCCTTCGGATGAGAAGCAGGTGAATTATCTGATGTCCCGCAAGCCGTTGGAGCCGGGGAAAGTTGAAATGCGTGACCGATCTAAAATCCGGCAGCGGGCGGCGATTTATCCTGACGTCATGTACGGCGGTCTTAAATTGAGCTCCATAGATACCATACCGCGACTACCTAAGGCAATGGTTGAAGAAGCGTTACGTCTGGTATTTAAGACAGCCTCTTGCGATATTGTTATGAACACTCCTAGGTTCAGATATGCGATGGGCGGGTTGAATGTATCCGACCTTTTTGCGTTGAGTGCGAAAGCCACAAAAATAGCGTCCAAGTGGTGTGAGGAGTATCCCGTCTTTGAAAGGTTGTTGACTTACGCCCTCGACGGACAGGATATTAAATCGTTTAACAAAGAATGGGAGAAGAGGGCGGCGATTGCGAAGGAACTTGGTTTGGTGCCGGTGCAGGTTAAAAAAGCGACGTTGCAATCGGTAATGACTGCAGCGACTAAAAAAGAAGAGTCCCTGCCTGAACCGGCGCGTGTTTCAGTAAAGATGGCAAGTGAGATGCCGTTGGACCAATTTCGTTTTATGCCGACGGAAGCGGTAGATCGGCTGCATCGTCGTGGGTACTATGTTGTGGATACTCGTGACCAAACAAAACTTGCGGCGGTCGCGGAGTCGAAAGGGGTGAAGGATATAAAGAATCCCCACCTGCCCGGTTTCTACAATGTCTTTATGCCGGACGGTACGTTCAAGAAGTGTGTGGTACTGCATCGGTGGTACCTGCCGGGGGGAGAAGACACATTGGAGGAGTTGCGTTTCTTTGTTCTCGACACGGACACGGGGAAATATGTTGATGCAAAAGGCTCGGATATTATCGTCGATAACGAGCAGCCTGAGGGGGATTGGTTTGCAGCGGTATCGAAGGGGTCTTTGCCGGAAAAGAAAGAAGACGTGGGGTGTGTTGTTGCTTGTTCACGTCGATGCTTGCTGGTTTCTCCAAGCGGGCAAGGATACCTTGAAGAGTATTTGGAGGAAAGCGGGAAGGGTTCTTTTATCGGGCATCGTGTACGCGTCTTTACTACATCTGGTCAGACTGGCTTTAAGTGTGTGTCGGCGTTAGGACGATGGGGAGACATAGTCGTGTCGGCGCAACAAGACAGTAAATTGGTCAGATATGACAAGGAACTTATTCTTGGCGATTTACTTCAGTGGGAAGAACTTTTGTACAAGAATACAATTCCTTTGAAGGTACAGAAGCGGGACAGGCAAACAGGTCGGTACTCGGTGGACGGGATGCCGGAATATGATAAGGCGGCAGCGTTAGAAGCCCTGATGGTCAACCACTCTTTGTCCGAAAAAACAGCAGAACACATTTTAGAGCGGGCGGATGCGTCGGCTCCCTTGCAGGTATCTTTTCGTAGAACAAAAGTAGCGTTCAGTCCGTCACAGGAGCAAATCGGTGTTAATTTTCCGACGAAGCCGAGATCGACGGACTGGCTTACGGGGCTGCCGTCGGAACATCCGTTGGAGACGTCGGAGCATATTGAATCGTTGAGAAGCACTGATCCGTTGGCAGGGCGTGATTTCTGGCCGGGGGCCATAGACGTAGATGACGTAAATGACCATCCGCCGATGCCGAATGTCGGGGATATTCAAATGGCGACGCAGGCTTCGGAATCAGGCCAACGGGAGTTTGTCAGTTCACAGATGCTTATGTCTCTTCTTCGGGAAGTGGACGATGAGGGTATCATTACGAAGTATATTTCTGTCTTCGAGAAAGCATGTGACGCGTTGGGTCGGTTGTATATGCAGGTGCTTTGGCGTGTGGATGCGTTTGAGGAGCGATTCGGGGAGGCACAGCTTAAAGAATTCAAGGAAATGCTGTTGGAATTGTTTCAGCGGATAGGGGACTTCGTGTGCTATTTGCGGCAACGGGATGTTCGTCCGGAGTCGCGGATTGCGTTGGAACACATTACAGATATTGGCAGCGATTATGGGGGGCAAGATTGATGGCGGTCAAGATTTTTTACACAAACATTCAGAAGGATAGGTATGCGGAGTCAGATGGTGTGGTTCCTGCTGACCTTGTTACCGTTGCTGATGGGAAGTGTGCGGCGAGGGTAACATTGAACGCCGTACCCGGTGACGTATCGGGAACCGTTTATGCGGAAATACCGGCGGTTATGGAGGGCAGAATTACAAGTTTTGCCCTTCGGCTCAACGGCGGAACACCGGCGGGGCAGATACTGTTGACGACGGTATCCCCGGCTATAGACGTAATAGGGGCGTATTTATACGTGTTCGGCGAGGAGATTTTACCTGCAACAATAGGTCCGGCGATGTATAGAAAAACGAACATGCGGGGGACTTATTTCTGTACGGACAGGCTGAATACTCCGCAGAAAATTTTTGCAATTATTGTAGGGGGATCTGGATTAGAGGGCATAACGGCGGATGTGGCGATGCTGGCAGACACACACTGACTTTTCCCCTGTAAAGTTTTGATGCTTCCACGGCGTGGAAGCATCATGTTACCTGTTTTCAAGGGTTTTGTAGGATTTTGTAATGAAATTGGAGGAGGCTCTTTTAAGATCGGATGAACCCCGTCGTCCTTTGGATTGGCGGTTTCGCCGGGCAGTTTCTTTAGGGAGGAATCCGGGACGTACCCGCCGTGCTAGGGCAACAGATGATAAGTTGATTTGCGACTATGCAGACATGCTCTACCGTTTGGGGAAACAGGAAACATTCCCGGAAATGGAGAAAATCCGTAAAAGGCATCCGGACTTATTTCGGGTTCATCTGGCCTATGCAACGTTGAATGCTACGGAACTTGCTTTGACAGATGCCATGTTGCTCTGCCGGTCGGTTGACCCAGAGGTTGTTGAAAATCAAACGGGGATGAACGAGGTGCAGCAGGGTTACTACCGTCGAATGTTTTTGGATATAGAAGATCGGCGGCAGATGACTTCTTTTATAGCGACGCAGATTATGGAGCCGTCGAAATTACGTCCTACTGCAGCGGAAGACATTTTGCGGGATGATTTGGAACGGGCGGAGCCGGTCGATCGAGCCGTTATTCGCGGTACTTTTTCTTCGCGGGCGTTACGTGTACTTCGGTTGGTTGGTTTTTATTCCAGCCCCGTTGTGGTTGAACTTATGTACTCAGGGTTGTTGGCAGATAACGTTCCCGAAGGAAGGAGTTCGGCAAAGAAGTATATCAGTCAGGCTTACCTTACCAATGTACAGTGCCGTGGCATGATGTCTACGTATTTGTCTGACTATACAGAGGACAGCATTGAGCAACTTATAAAGTTGTCGTATGCGTTGGCAGTGGAAGAATCGGAAGAAGCGCAATTTGCGATTACGCAAAATATCGATCAGTGGGCGCATCATTCTGTAAGCAGGATCGCCGCCCCCGTTACAATGGATACAGTGGAATTGGAACAACAAACTACCGTGCAGATATGAACAGAGCAAAATTGATGTCAGAGGCTGACGTGGACAAACTGCAAGAGGCAGGGGATGACGTTTCGTATCTCACGCTTCAGGGTTGGCACCCTACAGACGCGATTGCGAAAGTTGCGTCCGCAGCGGGACTAAATAAGAACCAAACAAAACTGCTCATTTGTTCTTATTCCGCGGGGATGGCGGCGGAAAAACGTGCGTCTTCCGGCGGTCCTTTTTCGAGGTTGGCGGAATATGATCTGCCTGATCCGGATAAGGTTATTGCAATGGTCTTTGGCGGGAAGGTAGATACAACCCGAAAAGAAGCCTCGCTTACTTATTGCCCCGCTTTTGATCCAAAGGGGACGGTGAAAACGGCTTCGTCGCCGGTTGCATTTGATTTGCGGCACTTAGACCGGGATTTTTCAACGATGGATGAAGCGGAGATTCGAGGGTTGTTTTATCCGTCGTCAAAGACTGCGGAAACAGAAGACGAATCCGCTCTTGAAAAAATGAGAAAGCCGGGGAGCGGTGTTTCTTGTACAAGTATTTCTATTTCGGTCAGTTCCCCGAAGAAGAATGAGGAATGTGACAAGGACGACGGTTACGTACATTCAATCCCTCAGACGATGAAAGAGGCATTGGATGCCGGGTTGAAGATGATGTCGCCTGAGTTGAATGAACAGATTGATTCTGTATTGCGGGACATGATTAAAAAGGCGGAGGCAGAAAAGATTTCTTTGTATGGCGATGCGAATCTTGCTTACGCTGTGCTAGGGCGAATGGTTGAGCAGTTTGGCGGTCGGGTGCGGCGGCCGTGGGAAGACTCCGCGTATAAAGCGGCGGGGCTTGCGTCGGTAAATGCTTATTATCCGCAAGTGGCAGAATTGCTTACACCCTTTATTAGTGAGGTGATCGCGTCTTCATTAAAGACAGCCCAGTACGATGTTCTTTCTATCGCACGGTCGCATGAATTCGTGCAGACTGCGAAAGAGATACAGGAGCAGATGGAAAAAACTGCAGACCTTACGCTGCAGGCGCAGCAAGCAAATACGTACTATGAGGGGGTTGTTGATCTTTACAAAACCCGCCCTCGCGGGGAGAGGGCAGATTGGGCGAAGGTATCCTCCGCTCTTCCTTTTGGAATCGGATTAGGTCTAGGTAGAGCGTCTAAGGGCACTGCGCAAGGGGTAACGGGACTCTTGAAGGGGCGTGTGGAGGCGTACAAGGACGTACTATCCTCTCCTGTTTTGTTTGGGGAGGATAATACGTCGATGTACTCTGAATCGCAAAGAATGCGGGGCATGGAAAATGCCGCAGAAACCGACAGGCAATATGGCGATTTGGCATCATTGTCGCCGTTGTTAGCCTCTAAGAACATTGCTACTTTGTCGATGCTTAACGACTTCAAAGTAAATGATGAGATATTGAAGGCGTATCCGACGCATGAGATTATCAACGCGTACAACGATATGGCGAAGGCAGTCCCGCATGTGATGCGTAACCCGATTATGGCAAGGTCCATGTTGCAGCAATATATGACACAGGGTCGCATGGCGTTACCGGAGCTTGATCCGGCGATGAAGTTGGACGAGACCCTGTCTAATCGGTACGGGCTCATGACGGGAGAGAGTCGCCGCGGCGACAAACGGGCATCTGCAGATATTGAGAAGAAAAGAAGGCGTAGAAGGTTGTTGTGGGGGTTGGGATTAGGCGGACTTGGGTTAGGCGCAGCAGGGTTGGCGTGGTCTCATTTTAATAGTGCTGGCGGTGCTGATGCTGGCGGTGCTGATGCTGGCGGGGCTGGTGCTGGCGGGGCTGGTGCTGGCGGGGGTGGGGCTTGCGGGGGCGGGGGGGGTGGGTGTGGGGGGGGGGGGGGTGGGGGGGGGTGGGGGGGGGGTTCTCTGGAATTTTCTGGAGGTTT
>Ga0099364_10003082_pt1 | contig 26160 bp, 24 predicted proteins | sample TergutTh196P3_FD_73070 | JGI IMG/M metagenome (GOLD analysis project Ga0099364, IMG submission 73070) | Microcerotermes parvus P3 segment gut microbial communities from Pointe-Noire, Republic of the Congo - Th196 P3 | ecosystem: Host-associated > Arthropoda: Insects > Digestive system > Gut ...
ACCGAAATTGGCATTGTAAACGGCGATGTCGATGACAGCGAAGAATACGCTAAAGCAATGGGCGATTTTGCGGAGGCGTTTGAAGGTCTCATTGAGGAACTCGGCGACCTTATTGCTCTCGCTGACGAATTTGAAGACGAAGAAGACATTGAGGTTTGGGCAAATACGTTTGTACTCATCAAAGACTCTATAGGGTATTGTGTGGAGATGTTAGCCGAAGCTATGGAAGAAGTCCCCGAAGAATATGTGGAGTCTCATTTGAACATCACTTTGGCTGTTTCTGCTGTTTACGATGCTATGACAAGCTTTCAAGATGCTGTAGATGCCGCAATTGAAGGCGATGAAGATGCATTCTTAGAGGGTATGACTACATTCGTTGAGCTTTTTGAAGCCGCTGATGAGCTTTGGAACGAAGCTGTAATTTAGGACATAATAACACTTATAATTTTTGTAAAAACACCGGATTCGATTTTGAATCCGGTGTTTTTGTGTTTTATTGCAACAATTTTTCAACGTATGCCACATCTTATGCATACATACTTGGCGGCTTGTAACTGCTTTTTAGTCCGACTATGCTGTTAAATACGTTTGTGTGTTTTGAGTCGAGGGTAAAATATCCTATTCGGACGAATTGGAAGCGTTCACCCGGCTTTGCGTATTTCAGGGATTCTTCGAGTTTAACTCCCGTAACTTTCTTTACGGAGTCCTTGTTAAGATGCTCGCTATAATTATCGCCTACTTCCTCGGCGGTAAACAACCTGTCATACTGCATGATTGTTGCATCGATACAGTTTTCGGCGGAGAGCCAGTGGATAGTCCCTTTGACTTTGCGCCCGTCAGCGGGAACACCGTTGCCGGTTTCAAGGTCGGCAGTACATAACAGCTCGGTGACGTTGCCGCTTGAATCTTTTATAATTTCTTCTAATTTGATTATATACCCGCCCATAAACCGAACTTCTCCGCCCGGTTTCAACCTGTGAAACTTAGGCGGCGGATTTTCCGAAAAGTCATCCCGCTCAATATAGATTTGTTTTGTAAATGGCAACTCGCGCCTACCCATTTCGGCATTGCCGGGGTGGTTTGCGATTGAGAAAGTTTTGGATTCGTTTTCGGGGAAATTGGTGACGGTTACTAAGAGAGGCTCGGTTACTGCGATTTTGCGTTGCGCTGTTTCATTCAGTTCTTCTCTCATGCAATGCTCAAGCATATCCACTGCGACAACGCTCTGCGCCTTTGAATACCCGGCACGGTCAAGGAAGTCGGTAATTGCCGAAGGAGTGTACCCGCGACGTCTCAGCCCGCATAGAGTGGGCATCCGCGGGTCATCCCACCCGTCAACCAATCCCGATTCCACAAGCTCGCGCAGATAACGCTTGCTCATTACCGTATGGCTCATGTTTAAACGGGCGAACTCAAACTGGCAGGGGCGATTTTCCCTGCCGGGGTTGTCGAATACGTTATCGACTACCCAGTCGTAGAGCGGGCGATGATTCTCAAACTCAATCGAACAGCAAGAGTGTGTGATTTTTTCCAACGCATCTTGAATGGAGTGAGCGTAGTCGTACAGCGGGTATATGCACCATTTGTCCCCCTGCCTGTGGTGAAGTGTGTGATTTATGCGGTAGATTGCGGGGTCGCGCATATTCATGTTCGGGGATGCCATGTCGATTTTTGCGCGTAAGGTACACTTTCCGTTAGGAAATTCCCCGTTTTTCATTCGCGCAAACAATTCGAGGTTTTCTTCCACGCTCCTGTTGCGGAAAGGGCTTTCTTTTCCGGGTTGGGTGAGCGTTCCGCGGTATTCCCGCATTTGTTCATTTGATAAATCGCAGACGTAGGCTTTTTGGTTTTTAATCAGCTTTACGGCAAATTCATAACACTCGGTAAAATAATCCGAGCCGAAAAAGATTCCCCCCGAAGGTTCTTCGCCTGTAAACCATAAAATATCTTCATGGATTGATTTAACATATTCGTCTTCCTCACGCTCGGGATTAGTGTCGTCGTAGCGCAGATTAAAAAGACCATTGTAGCGTTTCGCCGCTTCATGGTTTATGCGGATTGCTTTCGCGCTCCCGATATGGAGGTATCCGTTGGGTTCCGGCGGAAACCGTGTGTGGATTTCCGATATTATGCCGTCTGCAAGGTCTTTTTCAATGATGTCGTGGATAAAATTGGCGGGGTAGTTTTTATCTTCCATTAAAATTTTTACACCATTCCTTTCCGGCTCAACGAGCCACGAAAGTGCGTTTTTCGCACAACTTAAGGTTTATTCTCCCTACGCTATTCAAGTGATTCTATATGTCGTTTGTATCTTTTCGGAATGGTTATATCGCAAAGATAACCTATTTCGGCAAGAAACTCTGATATAACGGCGAAACCGTCTTTATAAAAAGTGGAAATTCTTCTTGTTTTGTCGGAAATGCCTTTATAATTTGACGGGCAAGCAAAAGTCCAGTCCGCGCCGTCTTTGTCGAACACTATTCGAAAGTATTTGTTTATGCTTTCGCTTGGAATGTCCGTTTTTTGCAACAGAATATGATGTTCAAATGACTCGTCTATTTGGCTTAGCACTGCTGTTTTCCCGTCGATTGAAATCGCCGCGATTAATGGTTCATTGCTTCTCATCGCTTTGTCAACGGGGGAATTGCCGTCATATTTGATTATTTTCATGTGAGTTCTCCTTTATAGTCGTCAACCGCCATTATACTGCCGACAGTTTCATCTTGAGTCCCCGTCATAAAGCAACCTTTTTCTTTTGCGTATTGTATATACTCAATTATATCCCTTGTGATTAATTCACCCGGGGCGGCAATGGGGATTCCGGGAGGGTAGCACATTACAAATTCGCCGCTGATTCTATTGACGCATTCTGCAAGGGGCAATGGCATTTTTTCTGCGTAAAATGCCTCCTGCGGACTCATTTTTACTATTGGGTTAATATATTCTAAATGAAGCATTTTGTCGGTTCGTTTTTGCTTAAACCTTCTTCTTATATCGGTCAACGCGCCGACTAACTGTTCTAAATCGCGTTCGCGGTCGCCTACCGAAATATAGCCGAGAATGTTTCCTATATCGCCGAATTCAATTTGAATGTCATAATCGTCTCTTAAAATGTCATAGACTTCGATTCCCGCTAATCCTGTGTCAAGGGTGTGAACCGCAAGTTTTGTTATGTCGAAATCGAAGACGGAGTCACCGTTGATTAGCTCGCATGAATATGCGTAATAGTCGCCGATTTTATTTATTTCTTCCCGCGCATATTCGGCGAGCCGCATTACCTTTTCAAATATTTCCCGCCCGTTAAGTGCGAGGTTTTTTCTTGAAATATCAAGGCTTGACAAAAGCAGGTATGAGCCGGAGGTGGATTGAGTCAGATTAATCATCTGTCTGACATATTTGCTGTCTACCGAGGAGGTGTTTTTTCCGCCGCACAGCAGAAGCGAGCTTTGGGTCAGGCTTCCTCCCGATTTGTGCATACTCACTGCCGCCATATCTGCGCCCGCACTCATGCCGCTCAACGGCAAATCCTCCCCGAAATAGAAATGTGTTCCGTGGGCTTCATCGGCTAACAGCAACATATTGTTTTTATGAGCTAATTCGGCGATTTTTTTTATATCGGAGCATATTCCGTAATAGGTTGGATTGTTTACCAAGATTGCCTTTGCGCCGGGGTTGTCCGCTACTGCTTTTTTAAGTTCGGACATTTTCATTCCGAGCGAGATTCCGAGACGTTTATCGAGTGATGGGTTTACATAAACGGGAATACAGCCGATTAGCACCATTGCGTTAATTACGCTTCTGTGGACATTTCGCGGCAGAATTATTTTATCGCCTTTTTTGCAAGCGGAAAAGAGCATTGCCTGTACTGACGAGGTCGTCCCCCCCACCATAAAAAAGGCGTGTGCGGCATTGAATGCTTCTGCCGCCAATAGTTCCGCTTCTGCTATTACCGATACGGGGTGGCAGAGGTTGTCGAGCGGTTTCATTGAGTTTACATCAGCATTCATACAGTATTGTCCGAGAAATTTTGTCAGTTCCGGGTTGCCACGCCCGCGTTTATGTCCGGGGACATCAAACGGGACTACCCTCCGCCTTTGAAATTCCTCAAGTGCGGTTTTTATCGGTGTCAGGTTTTGGTTTAAATTAGTTGTTATCGTCTTTTCTTCCATTCCTCTATTTGATTTTCAACCCATGCTACATCCTCGGCATCCATGGTTGAACGCGTTTCGAGTATCCACTCATCAAGCCCGTTTACATCAACTCCCGGATTCTTATGCTTCATCATCAGCAGCTTGCAATACGACTGTTTTAAATCGGCGTTTTTATTTGTCGGCATCCTTATCCCCCTTTTTTACTATCCTGTAGTATCGGCAGTGGTCGTGACGGCGGCTGAACCGGAATTCCGTCTGTAAGATGTTAAGTAAGATGAATCCCACGCGCCTATTTCGCCTACCCATTTTTCCCCTCTGCCGTATTTGTTGTTGACTTTGTTCATTTTTGCCTTGCTTACATCGACTTCCGCGCTTTCCCCGGGGCGGACTCTTCTTGCGTGTACTACGATTCGGCAGTCAAGCCCATCCGGATACCAGCAGGTCATAAGCGAGAGGATTTGGTCGCCGTACTCTATATCAACGTCAGTGAAAAGAACGCTACGGTCCATAATCGTAAGTATATAATCATGGAATGCGTCCTCGTCCTCAAAGTCAATGTACTCCCAAAATTTTATTACCTCGCCGTACTCAGCCTGAGTATTGTATAGCACGACCCCAAAAACTTTCCACTCTATTTTTTCATACATAGTGTTGAAATTTATAACGGGATGCTGCTTGTAAAAGGACAGGTCATTGTTCAGCACGGGTGTGTAATAGCTTTGCAACGGCTTAAAAAAAGTCCCGTCTTTCATGTTGTGACCGTACAAAAGGGTGTTGTCGGAAAGGCTATAACCGTCAAATTCGTTTTTATAGTCCGCTGTTATAGAGCCGTGAAACCTCGGTCGCTTTTCAAAGTCGTGGTCTATATAAAATTCATTGTCTTCTCCTTGGAGCACCGGTTCGTTAATCCTTTCGCCGACATCAAGCCATCCGACCATATCGTTGTTCCTTTCCCACAAGTCAAGATAATCGGGGAGCATATCGGGAAATTCGGTAACAGGTGGCGGCGGTTCGGTAGTAGCCGCGGTTGTCGTTGCGGGCGGGGTGGTTATTATCGGCTCGGTTTCAATATCAGTGCCTGAACAAGCGGTAAAGTAATACATGGCTAAAAAAGCCGTGCAAGCGGTTGCCAACAACATCGGCATTGTCTTTTTTGATTTGTTTTTTTCCATTTTTTGGTGTTCTCCTTATTTAAAAAAATATTATCATACTTATTATAGCAAGCTTCACCAAGTTTTGCAATACAATAATAAAAAATTTTTTCAAAAATAAAAAATATCGCTGAAATTTCCAAATATTTTTGTAATAATACAAGCAAAACAAGCATATTATCAATCAAAGCCTGTTCAGAATCCTTTATGCACCTGTTATCTTGGCGTATTTTTCGCCATACTGTGTTAAAATTTTCCGCAATGCACAAAGCATTACTCAAAATTTTGCCTTGTCTGACAAAAAATACGCTCAAAATTACAGGCACAAAAAGATTCTGAACAGACTCCCAGAAACAAATTACACGATTTAAGAAAGGGTTAAAAAATAATATGTTTGTCTACACTATTTCCAAAAGACGCGCCGTGCGAATGCTTTTATTGGTTCTTGCGCTTATCGCAGGGATTATCATAGGCATAGCGGCAATACTCACCGCGATAAGTACAGGCGCGGCAGAGCGAAAACTCCCCATTTATCACGTTGAACGCGCCGATAACAAGGTCGCGCTCACCTTCAACTGCGCATGGGGCAACTCCAACACCAATGAGCTGTTGGCTATACTTGAAAAAGAGAATGTTAAAGCCACTTTTTTTGTAACAGGCGAGTTTTGCGACAAATACCCTGAAGACGTGCTGAAAATCTTCAAGGCGGGGCATGAGATTCAAAGTCACTCCAACAGGCATCCCCATGTCGAGGGGGCAAACATCAACGAGCTCATTATCGACACAAGGGAGGCGGAGGAAAAAATCCGCGCAATTACGGGAGTTACTCCGACGCTTTACCGCGCACCATACGGAGAATATGACAATAATTCCATATTTGCGATAAACGGAATGGGCTATAAGTACATTCAATGGTCGGTAGACAGCATAGACTGGAAAGAACCCGATGCGAACACTATTGTAAAGCGCATTGTGAGCGGAACTAAATCCGGTTCAATCCTGCTGTTCCACAATGACCTTGAAAATACTACAGAAGCATTGCCCACCGTAATTTCACGGCTCAAAGAAAAGGGCTTTGATTTTGCCTCGGTGTCCGATTTAATCTACTGGGAAAACTATCAAATCGACAGCTCGGGCAGACAGGTTCAGTCAAACACAAGTGCGAGCATTGACGCGGCGATTCATATGCCCGGTACAGGGGTTAATTCCGCATTTGAGCTTTTGCTGGAGAATCTTACGATTGAGGAAATAATGTCGCTTGAAAACGGACTCTCGCCCGAATTGGCATTAAAGCTCTCAAACATTTTGAGCAAAGACGAAATAAGCGCGATAACGGCACTGAGCGATGACGAGTTGCAATCAGCGTGGGGGCTGTTAGTCGAGGCAAAGGCAACGGGGCAAATCGGGCAATTGTCGGCAAACGCAGAGCAAACCTCGGCAACGACTGCAATGGGTGAAATAAAAGGCGCGAACGCGAATGAAGTCGCGGGAATCAGTGCCGGCAATTCCGCCGCCGCATCAACCACTGCGCCGCTTTCGTCAACCGCAGCCGAACCTGCAATAACCACAGGTACACAAAATGCTGCAGACACCACGAATACTTGGGAGAGCGGGAATGCCTCGGATACCATCGACGCTCAAGAGGCTCTTAACCAATTGCCGCCCAAAAGTTAGTGAATTGCGCTATACAGCGCATCGCCGTCGGGTTCAATGAGCTTGACAACTACACCGAGGGCAGACTCAATCTCGGCAGTAGTCGTGTCGTCAAGGAACATTCCGTCTGAATTAAGGGTGTTCCTCCCGATTAAAAGTTCTTCGCCCAATTGATTTTGAAGCGGGAGCAACTGACGGATTATGTCCTCGCCCGTCAAAAGCCCCGATACTGTTACACTCTCGCCGAAAAAGTCATTGCGTATTGGGAAAACATTAACATTTTTAAAAGGCTCGGTCAACTCGCTTATAAGCGGGAATGCGGCAGTTCCTGTTACAACAGAGATTTTCTTTTTGCTTGTACTCTTATTATTATTTGCGCGTTCGGCGTTTTGCATTCCGGATTTAAAATGCGCCCACATTCCGACCCCGTTTTCATACTGTGGGAATGTTCCGTAATGCTCATATTCAGGCATTTTCATTTTTCCCGTTAAATAGAACTCGTCGGCACAGAAGACTTTTGAGCAAAAGTCCCTGTTTCCGGCGATTTCTATTACAGCGGCCGCCTCGGCTTCGGTGAAATTGCGCAATTTGTACAATCCGCCGCGAAACTTTGTTAATCCGACAGGGACACAGGCAATGCTCTCGACCGATTCAAATGAAACGAGTTCTTTAAGAGTACGTGTAAGCTCGTCTCCGTCGTTAATGTCGGGGCAAAGCACTAATTGACAGTTCATGCTTATTCCCGCTTTTGCGAATCTATACAGGATTTTGAGCGATTCCCCCGCTTTGGGATTCCCCATAAGCTTTACCCGCAAGTCGGGGTTAGTAGTATGAACAGAGATGTTGACGGGTGTCCGCATTTTGACAATCCTGTCCGCATCGCTTTCTGTAAGATTGGTTAGTGTGATGTAATTGCCTTGCAGGAAGCTGAGTCGCGAGTCGTCGTCTTTAAAGTAAAGAGACTCTCGCATTCCTTTTGGGAGTTGCTCAATAAAGCAAAATATGCAAGCGTTGCCGCAATGCCGCTTTTTATCCATAAGGAATGTATCAAACTCAAGCCCCATGTCGTCATCGGCATAAAACATATAATCCAATACATCATTGATAGGACATCCGTCTATTGAAATTAACTGTGTTCCCGGTTTTATCCCCGCTTTATCCGCGGGCGAACCGGGAATAACCTTTTTTATTACTACTGACATATTTTTACCCTTGTCCTTTCTGCACAAGCGGTCACTAAAGTTTCGTTTTCCGCATTTACGTAGAATACTTTCAAGCTTTTACCCTTGTCCTTTCTGCACAAGCGGTCACTAAAGTTTCGTTTTCCGCATTTACGTAGAATGCTTTCAAGCTTTTACCCTTGTCCTTTCTGCACTTTTTAAATTTTAAGCTTGACAAAACCAATTTTTACTGTTATAATAATAAAAATTTTACCATAGGAGAAATATAATGTCAAGCTATAAACAAAAACTCGAAAATATTTTAAGGGGCGGAGAAAAAAATCCAAAGAAGCTCTATAACGCAATTTCATCTGCCGCTATGGAGCAAATTCCGCCATATTCAAACAGGCGGGACAAAAAGACCGCCTGTTATCTCTCAATCGAATTCCTACTCGGCAGAATGGTTTATTCAAACTTGTTTAATCTCGGATTGTTGCCCGAAACCCGCCAAATTCTTTCAAACAGCGGGTTAGACCCCAATTTATTTGAGCAGATTGACGACTGCGCTCTCGGAAACGGGGGTCTCGGGAGACTTGCCGCTTGTTTCCTTGATTCGGCAGCTACTCATGATTTGCCGCTTGACGGTTACGGGATACGTTACCGTTACGGATTGTTCCGTCAATACTTTGACAAAGGCTTTCAAAATGAAATACCCGACGACTGGACTGATTTCGGCGACCCTTGGAGTGTCCGAAACGAGGGTGAGCGGGTGCGGATTGATTTTAAGAATCAGTCTGTTTGGGCGATTCCTTATGATATGCCGATAATCGGGTTCGGTACAAAAACCGTAAACCGACTCAGATTGTGGCAGGCTGAACCGTTGACGAGTGAAAAGTTTGACTTTGAATCGTTTAACAAACAAGACTATTCCGAGGCGTTCCGCGCTCGCGACCATGCCGAAGCAATCAGTTGTGTCTTGTACCCGAATGACGATACCGATGAAGGTAAACGACTGAGGCTTAAACAGGAATACTTTTTTGCAAGCGCATCGCTCCAAAGCATGATTAGGGATTTTAAGGCAAATTCCGAAACTGCTCCCGATTTCAATAAGTTTGCAGAGCATTACGCGGTTCAGCTAAACGATACTCATCCCGCTGTGGCAGTTCCCGAATTAATACGGCTTCTTATTCTTGAGAATCTCACCTTTACCGAGGCGTTTAAAACTGCGCGTGCGGCACTCAATTATACTAACCACACGATAATGGCAGAGGCGTTTGAAAAATGGGATGTTGAGCTGTTTTGCACGGTTATTCCCGAAGTCTACCCCTATGTAGTCATGGTTCAAAATGAGTTGCGCTATGTCTTGCACAAAAAGAATATAGACGAAGACAAACGAAATATTTACAACATTATAGACGAGGGAAGAATACACATGGCGAGACTCGCCGTTTTCGGTACAAGCATGACAAACGGAGTTGCACAATTGCACACCGATATTTTGAAAAAAGATACACTTAAAGAATGGCACAAGCTTTATCCGAAAAAAATCATCAACAAAACAAACGGGATTACTCAAAGGCGGTGGCTTGCTCTTTGTAACCCGGAATTATCGCAGTTTATTACCGAGAGAATAGGCGACAGATGGCTGACTGAGCTTGACGAATTGAAAAAGCTTGAGGCTTATTCCAACGACAGCCACGCGCTTGGCAGGCTTAATGAAATAAAGCGGGCAAAAAAGGAACAGCTTTCGTGGCACGTTAAGTATCACGAGTTTGACGCAAAGCTTAATATAGACGGGATTTTCGACATTCAAGTCAAACGGCTGCACGAGTATAAACGGCAGCTTCTTAACGCATTTTCAATCCTTGATATATACTTTAAGTTAAAAGACGGCGAGCTAAAAGACTTTGCGCCGATGACATTCTTATTCGGGGCAAAAGCCGCACCCGGATATTACCGCGCAAAAGGGATTATTAAGTTTATCAACGAAATAGGCAGGCTCATCAATAATGACAAGGAAGTCAGCGATAAGCTTAACCTGTTATTTGTACAAAACTACAATGTTTCTTATGCCGAAAAGCTAATGCCCGCCTGTGACATTTCCGAGCAGATTTCAACCGCGGGGACAGAAGCTTCGGGAACGGGCAATATGAAATTAATGCTTAACGGCGCGGTCACACTCGGGACATATGACGGCGCGAATATTGAAATTGTAAGGGAGGCGGGCAAAGGAATGCCGGGCGGAATCCCCAATTACAGCGGGCGTAATTCACTTCTCGGGAGCAACTTTGTATTCGGGGCAAGGGTGGAAGACATTCAAAAAATCAAAGACAGTTATAATCCAAAGGAAATATACGAGAAAAACCCGCGCATTAAACGGGTTCTCGACACATTAACGGACGGAAGTCTGTCCGATGAAAGCGGGTTTATGTTCAAGGAGTTATACTCCGCCATTTTAGACGGCGCGTCATGGCACGCTCCCGACCATTATTACCTGTTGTTAGATTTTGAGGACTACACAGATGCAAAAATTAAGGCAAACCGCGCATATCAAGACAGGGAGCAATGGGCGAGAATGTGCTTGACAAATATCGCAAACGCCGGATTTTTTTCAAGCGACAGAACGATTAAGGAATACGCTAATGAGATTTGGGGATTGTAATTCCCTGTACTCCCCCTCCCGGAGGGGGATTTCTCATGCCTGCCAAATACTTCAACACCTAACCGCCAACTTCATTAAAACAGGAGTAATCAGCGTAGTAACAATCACAACCACAATCACCCCCGAAAATAGTTCAATGTCCATAAGCCCGATTGCGATACCTTTAGCGGCGACTATGATTGCTACTTCGCCGCGGGAAATCATGCCGACACCTATTTGCAAACTCTCGCGTTTGGGAATTTTGCACAGTAACGCGCCTAATCCGCAACCGGCTAATTTTGTTGCGACCGCTACAAGCAACAGTGCCGCCGTAAATAGTATTAGTGCGGTATTCAACCCTTTGAATGAAGTCATAAGTCCGATGCTTACAAAGAAAATCGGCGAGAAAAACATGAACGATAGTACTGAGCATTTGTCTTCGATATATTTCTCCGCAGGGCTGTTGCACAGTGCCAATCCGGCAAAATACGCACCGATTATGTCGGCAACACCGAACCACTCCGCCGAGTACGCAAAGAAAAAACAAAACGCAAGTGCCAAAATCGGCACTCTTTTTTTATGCCCTAAACGCACTTCCAATAACGTGAGCAGTTTCCTTATACAATACCCAAACACCAATGCGAATACAAAAAAGCCGCATACTTTAAGCAGGGTGATTCCCACCGCCGTTATAGTGCTTGCCACCCCGTCCGTGATTGCATCGCCTGCGCCAAAGCCCATGATTGCCGAAAGTATAATCAGCCCTAAAATATCATCCACCACTGCCGCACCCATTATTGTTGCTCCTACACGGGTGTTGAGTTTGCCCATTTCCTGTAGCGTTTCCACTGTGATGCTGACGGAAGTTGCGGTTAAGATTACGCCGATGAACACACTGTTAAGTGTGCTTTGCCCGAATAATGCACCGACTGCGAACCCGCCTCCAAGCGGTAACAATACCCCCAAAAACGCAACTGCAATTGCCGGTTTAAGTGTGCGGCGGATTTGGTTTAAGTCGGTCTCCAACCCTGCCGAAAACATCAACAGTATCACCCCCACTTGTGCCAACACCGTCAACACTTCGTTAGGGGCGATTATGCCAAGCGCAGCAGGCCCTAACAAGATTCCCGCGAACAATGCCCCCACCACTTGCGGCAGGTGCATTTTTCGGGAAAACATCCCTAATAATTTTGTAGCGACTAAGATTAACGCAAAGTCGAATAGTAGTTTTAGTTCCAATGTTCCCCCCTAATAAATATTGCTCCCCGAAAAAATCTCAATCATTTCCCTTCTCAAATTGCTTGTAATATCAAGGCGGGTTTTCGGGGGAAGTTCGTATACATCTGCATTAAACAGGTAGTTTTGAAGCTCAATATCTTTTATGAGCATTTTTGTATGGAACAGATTTGATTGGTATACGTTTACGTCAACTGCATCGTAGCGTTTTTTTGTTGTGTCGTCGATATAGTCTTGAATAGAGGCTATTTCGTGGTCGATAAAGATTTTTTGCCCGGAAATATCGCGAGTGAACCCGCGGACACGATAGTCCATGGTTATTATGTCGGAATCAAAGCTGCCTATAAGATAGTCCAAAGTGGAAAGCGGCGTAATTTCCCCACAGGTAGCTACATCAATATCCACGCGGAATGTCGCGAGAAAAGTTTCGGGGTGATACTCGGGGTAGGTGTGAACCGAGACGTGACTTTTGTCCAAATGCTCGACAACTGTCGCCCCTAACTTGTTTTTAAGCATATTTTCCTCGGCGACCAAAAGCGTAACGCTTGCCCCTTGGGGTTCATAGTCCTGCTTTGATATATTGAGAACTGTTGCGCCTATCATTTCGGTAAGCGTTGTCAATATATGCGTAAGCCTTTCGGAGTTATACTGCTCATTTATATATGCAAGATAATCACGCTGCTCACGTTGTGTCTTAGCGTAGCATACATCGTAGATATTAAAACTTAGCGACTTAGTAAGATTATTAAAACCGTAAAGCGACAGCTTGTTCCCGTTAATCATTCTTGGCTTTTCCTTTCACATCCAAAATACAAGAGTATATTGAATTATACAACATTCCGTAATTAATTGCAAGCGTTTTAACTAAAATTTATTTTTAGTTTTGTAAAAAATTTTTTATTTCGCCTGTCCTCTTTCGACAAAATTCGCATAATAAGGGTTGTATAATTTAAAAGTAGGCACGGGCTTCTGCGGTAAATATACCGCTTAACCATTAAAAATCTCACTGGGATTTTTAATACAATTGACGATGAAATCGTCAATTGATGTCGGCTAAAGCCGACGGTGAAGCGTCATGACGTAGTGTCGGTGGCGTTTCACGCCATAATTCGCCAAAGGCGAATTAACAAAAATCAAGGATTTTTGTCCGAAAAGGAGTATAAGCCCGGATTCGCAAGGAGGGAATATGGGGACTGTATACATCGACCTTCTTATAATAATCAATCTGTACATAACCTTTTTTTTACTTAAAAGCACAACAGCGTTTTTGCACCTGAAAATTACTAACCCGAGAATAATTGCAGGTTCGGTAGCGGGCGGCGTGTCCTCATTGCTTATTCTTTTGCCGCCGCTCCCTTTTTTGCTCGGCTCGGCAGTGAAAATAGTACTCGGTATGCTGATTGTCTTGATTGCTTTTGGGTATAGAAGCGGTTATGAATATCTGAAACACTCGCTGATTTTTATAATAATCAACGTGGTGTTCGCGGGGTTTACTCTGCTTTTATGGTTTTTCGCGGCACCTCTCGGAATGGAGTATAACAACGGGATTGTCTACTTTGACATATCATTTACAGCACTCATTGTAACGACAATGCTCGCATACGGGCTTGTACGGCTTTTGCGGTACATTCTCGATGTAAAACTCGCGGGGGGGCGAACGTATGAAATAACAGTTTCAAAAGGCGGAAATTCGGTATCGATAAACGCACTTGCCGACACTGGGAATATGCTGACCGACTATTTTTCGGGACTCCCTGTAGTGATTTGCCCCGCTTTGCAGGTTTCGGTTCTGCGCTTTGAGGAGTTGGGGCGGGCACGCCTCTTACCTTATAATACAATCGACTCCTCCGGTTTAATCCCGGTTTTCAAAGCGGACGAAATTGTTATAAAAAGCGACAATATGCGCAAGTCGGTGAATGCGTTAATCGGGATAATAAATGCCGACAACCCCGTAAACGACTCGCCCGCAATATTTAACCCAAAATTATTAATATAGAAATTCAAGGAGCAAATAAGACGATGTGTGAACTGCAAAGACTTTTAAGGAAGTTGTACAAAAAAATAAGGCTTGATAAAAAAACAAAGGGTGTCTTCTACATAAACGGCGCGGAATCACTCCCCCCGCCGTTGACTAAGGAAGAAGAAGAAACCGCTTTTGCCATGCTTGTTACCGACTTTCAAGCGGCGCGCGAAACGCTGATAGTCCATAATCTGCGGCTTGTTGTTTATATCGCGAAAAAGTTTGAGTCAACGGGAATAGGAATCGAAGACCTTATTTCCATTGGCACAATCGGCTTGATTAAAGCGGTTAATACCTTCAGCCCCGATAAAAACATCAAGCTCGCCACCTATGCATCGCGCTGTATTGAAAATGAAATACTCATGTACCTGCGCAAGTCCAACCAGTATAAGTATGAGATTTCCATTGATGAGCCGCTTAACATTGACTGGGACGGCAATGAACTCTTATTGTCGGATGTTCTCGGCACGGAAAACGATGTAGTCAACATAAACATAGAAAACGAGGTTGAACGCAAACTGCTTTTGACGGCAATAGCATCGCTGAACCCGCGTGAACGCCAAATAATGGAAATGAGGTACGGGCTTAACGATAACAAAGAGAGGACACAAAAAGAAGTAGCCGATGAAATCGGCATATCACAAAGCTATATTTCGCGGCTTGAAAAAAGGATAATAAAAAGGCTGAAGCGGGACTTAGAGCAGTTGTGCGGGTAATCCCAACAGCCCTAAAAAGCAATCGAACGCGCGGCATAAGCATTAAGTGTACTGTCCGCTGTATTTCCGGCAAGGAATTCATGATACGCCTGTGCGCCAATCATTGCCGCATTGTCACCACAGTACTCCAAAGAGGGGACAAACAACCGATAGCCCGACAATCGGCAGTTTTGCTCCAATATATTGCGCAGATATGAGTTAGCCGCCACCCCGCCGGAAAGAGCGATTGTCCGCATACCCGACTCGGCGGCGGCGGACATAGTCTTTTTCACAAGAATTTCGCATACAGTATGCTGAAAACTCGCGGCAACCGACGGAATGTCAAGCTTTTCAAATTGCCCCGATTGTTTTGAATTATGCAAAAGGTTTATTACCGCTGTCTTCAATCCCGAAAAGCTGAAATCATGTTTGTTTTCGGTTTTGGGAAAAGGCAGTTTATACTTGTTGTAATCGCCGTTTTGGGCAAGTATGTCAATATGCAGACCACCAGGGTAGGGAAGCCCCATAGCGCGTGCCGCCTTGTCAAACGCTTCTCCCGCAGCATCGTCAAGCGTAGTGCCGATGACTTCAAATTCGGTGTAGCTTTTTACATGAGTAATCGTTGTATGCCCGCCGGAAACGACTAATGCCAAAAAAGGCGGATTCAAAGGTTGCGAGGGCGAACCCGCTTGGTTGTTTGTTTCCGAACAGTCCAAATAGTTTGAGGCAATATGCCCCCTTATATGATGCACGGGAATGAGCGGTTTGCCGCAAGCCAATGCGATTCCTTTGGCAAAATTCACGCCCACAAGCAGCGCGCCGATTAATCCGGGAGAATAGCTCACTGCAACTGCGTCTATTTCCGGCAATGTTGTTTTTGCCCGCTCTAATGCCAACTCACATACAGAAACGATGCATTCGCAATGGCGGCGGGAGGCAATCTCGGGGACAACTCCGCCGTACAGTTTATGTTCCTCAATTTGGGATGCGGTGACGTTGGATAAAACACGACTGCCGTTTTCAACGACTGCGCAGGATGTTTCATCGCACGATGATTCGATTGCTAATATTTTCATACAAATTTATAAATTCCTCAACGCTTAATTCCTCTGCCCTTGATGCGGGATTTTTGCCGATTGCCTCAAGTGCATGGCGGACATCTTCTTTGCCGATGCCGCAAAGGATGAATTCCTTGGAAACGGGGTTACACAGCTGTTTTCGTCGCTCCGAAAAAGCCGACTTTACAAGCCGGAAAAACTGTTTGTCTTGATTTTCGCCATGTTCGCCGCTTAGACTGTACTTTTTTTGCGGCGGGATATTTAACCGAATTACCGCACTGTCTACATTCGGCGCGGGAAAGAAGCTCCCTCTCGAAACCTTGAACAGCATTTCAGGCTCACTGTAAAAGCGGGCGGCAACGCTGACAATCCCGTATTGCTTGCTGCCCGGAAGTGCGGTAAACCTCTGTGCAACCTCGTGCTGCACCATGACGGTAATGCTGTTAAGGCACACAGAACCTTGTGCGGAAAATTCAAGCAACTTCATTATAATATGAGTTGCGGCATAATACGGCAGGTTTGCGCATATATCGAACCTTTCCGCTTTTCTCTCCTCCAAAACTTTATGCAAGTCAACTTCAAGGACATCGCCCCATATAATCTCGACATTGCCGCAGTCTGCCAGTGTTTCGGCGAGAATAGGTTTTAACGATTCATCTATTTCGATTACAATCACTTTGTCGGCAGTTTTTGACAGTTCACGGGTGAGTACACCGATTCCCGCACCTATTTCTACAGCAACCCTGCCCGATGTTTTTACACCCGCCATTTTCGGACATACCGATGGATTAATCAAGAAATTTTGACCCAACGACTTGGTGAACGAAACGCCGTGCCTTGACATCAGTTCTTTTATAACAGTAATGTTTGTCAGTTTCATTAATTTTGTTCAAGCTGTTTTAGGGCGGCAATTTCCTCACGGCTGAGTCGTACCTGCCCGTCTTTCAGCAGCTTAACTTTGTCTTTGCTTACTGTAATGGCGGGCGAGTCGTCTTTTTTACTCAGCTTGACTTTAAGATTCCCCGTCAAAATGTTAGCGTCCTCGACAACACCTTTACCCTCGGCAGTTTCCACATACGCGCCGATTTTAGGCGTTATTTTGAGCAACTCTTCATAACAATCCTGCTCGTATTTGAGACAGCACATAAGCCGCCCGCAAGTTCCCGATATTTTTGTCGGGTTAAGAGAAAGGGATTGTTCCTTTGCCATTTTGATTGACACGGGCTGAAATTCTCCCAAAAAGCTCGAACAGCAAAATCCACGTCCGCATATTCCGAGACCGCCGAGCATTTTCGCTTCGTCACGCACTCCGATTTGTCTCAGCTCAATGCGTGTGCGGTAAATCCCCGCCAAATCTTTGACTAATTCGCGAAAGTCCACGCGACTTTCGGCAGTAAAATAAAAAACAATCTTGCTGCCGTCAAAAGTACAATCAATGTCAATCGGTTTCATTAACAGATTGTGTTCTTCAATTTTTTTGGTGAAAACCACCATTATTTCTTTTTCGCGTTGGCGATTTCTTTTGCATTTTTCAATATCATCGCGGCTTGCCACACGTATGATAGGTTTAAGAGTTCTCGGTTTTTCGCCGTTTTCGGAATCGATAGTCCTCTTATCGGACATAACAACCGAACCCATTTCCAATCCGCGCGATGTCTCGACAATCACTTTGTCGCCTTTTTTTACATAGTATCCCGCAGGCGAAAAGTGATACACCTTCCCCGCCCCTTTGAATCTGACTCCAACAATTTCAGCCATTTTTACTCCATTCCTTTCCGACACTAATATGCCACGAAAGTGCGTTTTCCGCACAACCTCAGATTTACTTTCAAACTTTTTTACTCCATTCCTCTCCGAGGCACAAAGCCCCTGTGAAAATCTATTTCTTTCTAAAGTACACAGTACAGTTCAGCTGCGCAGGAGGTGACGGTTACTTGAATATTCGGGTTTACCTCCATGCGTTTGGCATATTTCCGAATTACGTCTGTTGCTTCAATTATAACTGCGGGATTATCTGCCGTTCGCATGAGTCCGCACAACTCCTCCGTGAGCAATTGCAAAACGCCGCCCAACATCTGCCTGTCCTTAACACGGCTGAATGCCGCCGCAATGCCGTACTCATTTTTACTTATCAATGCCTCTGTAACCGCTTTTGCGATTATTTCCCATTCTTGATGTTCACCGCTGTCGGCAATATTGCCGCTGTTTACATCCTGTTGCCTAATCACGACGACCCGCGACAAAATAGTAGGCAATATTTTTGAAGTTGACCGGGCAGTCATAACAAACCTGTTATATTCGCGCGGTTCTTCGATGAATTTCAGCAACGCGTTTTGGCAAACCTCGCTCATTGTATCAAACTCTTTAAAAACAAATACCCGCGTATCGCCGAACTGCGGACGCAGATTACCTGCGCCGATAACCCCCCTGAGTGCATCAATTTTGTAAGAGTAAGAGGGTTTTCCCGATTTTTTTTCCGAATCGCTCGGCGGCATTGTCTCTTTTACGCGGATTGTGTCTGCCGAAGCGCAATTATGCAGTTTAATTGCATGGGTTACCTCATTTTCACATTCAGCCCCACCTATGAATAAAACAGCATGAGGAAGCCTCCCCGCATCATACAAAGACTGTATAGTCATACTTTTACCCTTGTCCTTTCAACAGTTATATTGTTTTGAAAGTTTTACCCTTGTCCTTTCAACAGTTATATTGTTTTGAAAGTCTCGTTTTCCGCATTTATGCAGTCTTGCTTCCAAAGTTTTACCCTTGTCCTTTCAACAGTTATATTGTTTTGAAAGTTTTTACCCTTGTCCTTTCACACAGCTTCTTAAACTTTCTCGAATCGTTCAATATTGGTGACAAAGATTGTCGCCCCGCCTACGCTTACTTCTACGGGGAAGCTTGAGTACCCGCTTTCGCCGTAGGATGCCGCGTTCGGAACAAATTGTTTACGTTTGTTGGAGTGTTCTTTTATCACCCCGATAATGTCGTCAACCCGCGAGCTTTCGGCACACAGCAGAAATGTTGTGTTCCCGGACATAAGAAACCCGCCCGTCGATGCCAATTTTGTCGCTTGAAACCCGTTTTGCGTAAGCGCGGTTGACACAGAATGGGAATCGTCGTTGTTGATAATAGCAAATATAAGCTTCATATTTTTACACCGTTCCTTTTTAATAATTGCCGATTGAGGCTTTTGTATCGTCTTCCTCTATCCATTTTTCTACAGTAATCGACCTGTATTCGTCGTTTGTCACCCTTATAATAACTGTAGAGATGCCTGCATTGATAATTAGTCGTTTGCACATTGCACACGGCTCAACCTCGCCATCTGTTTCCCCGGTTTTGGCATCGCGGCAGGCTAAGTAAAGTGTCCCCCCGAGCATATCCCGCCGCGCCGCCGAAATAATGCAGTTTGCCTCGGCATGAACCGAGCGGCATATCTCATATTGGCGACCCTTAGGAATTTTCAGCTCATCCCTGAGGCAGACTCCTCTGTCACAACAGTTTTCCCGCCCTCTCGGTGAACCGACAAATCCCGTTGAGATAATCTCGTCGTTGTTCACAATAATAGAGCCGAATTTTCTGCGCAAACAAGTCCCCCTCTCGCTCACGACTAACGCAATGTCAAGATAATAATTGATTCTGTCCCGTCTTTTCATTTTTTTACCCTTGCCCTTTCCTCACAAATTCATTATGAAAGTTTTGTTTTCTAAGATTTTATAAAGCTATTATACATTATTTTATTTAATTAGTCAACTACTCTTGACAAAAAGAGTTAATTATATTAAAATGTATAAAAGAGCAGACCTCTAAGTGGTCTGAAAATTATAATTTTAAGGAGAAATTAAAGGAATGAAGCTGTTTATTGATACCGCTAACATTGCGGAAATCAAGCGTGCAAACGACATGGGAGTAATTTGCGGGGTTACTACCAACCCATCCCTAATTGCAAAAGAAGGAAGAGATTTTAAGACGGTAGTCGCAGAAATCGCAGAAATAGTCGATGGTCCTATCTCTGCGGAGGTCATTTCCCTCGAAGCCGACAAAATGGTGGAAGAGGCAATCCCGCTGACCCAAATCCACAAAAATGTTATCATCAAGTTGCCGATGAATGAAGAAGGGCTGAAAGCCTGCAAAGAGCTTACCGCACGGGGAATCAAGACGAATGTGACGTTGGTGTTCTCGGCTGCGCAGGCACTTTTGGCGGCAAAAGCGGGTGCCACTTATGTAAGCCCGTTTTTGGGGCGGCTTGACGATGTGGGGACGCGCGGGATGGAGCTTATAGAAGAAATAACGGATATATTCGCCATTCAAGACATCAAGTGCGAGGTAATCGCGGCATCAATCCGCAACCCTATCCATGTTACAAGGGCGGCGCGTTGCGGATGCCATATTGCTACAATCCCGCCTAATGTCTTTTGGCAGATGTTGAGCCACCCTCTTACCGATATTGGAATCGAAAGATTCCTGAAGGATTGGGAAGGGTTTGTAAACTAATCATCGGTAATTGGGAAAACGAATTTTTATAGCACGCACAGTGCAGAAAGGGCAAGAGTAAAAATTAATCATCGGTAACTGGGAAAACGAATTTTTATAGCACGCACAGTGCAGAAAGGGCAAGAGTAAAAGTATGTATAAGGATTTACAGGATTCTATCGGGTTTGTTTCGGAGTTTGACCCGGAAATCGGGCAAGCGATGGGTGCCGAATTAAAACGGCAGCAGCGCAATCTTGAGCTTATTGCGAGCGAGAACATTGTTTCCCCCGCTGTAATGGCGGCAATGGGGAGCGTTCTGACTAACAAATATGCGGAAGGATACCCGGCAAAACGCTACTACGGCGGCTGTGAATGTGTTGACGTTGTTGAGAATATTGCAATTGAACGCGCTAAAAAGCTGTTCGGGGCAAAATTCGCAAATGTTCAGGCACACTCAGGCTCGCAAGCGAATATGGCGGTATATTTTGCTTTGTTGAACCACGGCGACACGGTAATGGGAATGAGCCTTGACCAAGGTGGACATCTGACTCACGGACTACCTGTCAATATATCGGGGAAATATTTCAACTTTATACCTTATAAATTAGATGAAACGTCGCAAACCTTTGACTATGACGCTATTGAGCGACAAGCAAATGAGGTAAAACCTAAAATGATAGTTGCGGGTGCGACTGTTTATCCGCGTGAAATAGACTTTAAAAGGTTCTCCGAGATTGCCAAAAGTGTCGGCGCGTATCTTTTTGTGGACATGGCACACATTGCCGGGCTTGTCGCCGCAGGTGAGCATATGTCGCCTGTCACTTATGCAGATGTGACTGCTACCACGACTCATAAAACTTTGCGCGGCCCTCGCGGAGGCATGGTGTTGACTGACAATGAGGAAATTGCGAAAAAAATTGACAGGGCGGTTTTTCCGGGAACACAGGGCGGCCCACTTATGCACGTTATTGCCGCTAAAGCCGTCTGCTTTGCAGAAGCAATGAAGCCGGAATTCAAGCAATACGCCGTCCAAGTCAAAAAGAATGCAAAAGCGTTGGCGGACGCGCTTACCGAGAGAGGTTTCAGCCTAATCAGCGGCGGGACTGATACACATTTAATGTTGGTGGATTTGCAGTCGTTTAAAATCACGGGCAAGGTTTTTGAAAAACAGCTTGACGAAGTGTACATCACTACTAACAAGAACACCGTTCCGAACGACCCGGAGTCGCCTTTTGTAACAAGCGGATTGCGGCTCGGTACGCCTGCGGTTACAACTCGCGGACTTATTGAGAGCGACATGGCTGTAATAGCCGAATGTATTTTCCTGACTGCGAAAGATTTTGAACTCAATAAAGCCCAAGTTAGGGAAATGGTGACAAAATTATGCGAAAAATATCCGCTTTATCAGTAGAACGAATTTTTATAGCACGCACAGTGCAGAAAGGGCAAGAACAAGAGTTTGAAAGTAAGTCCTCGGTAAATGGGAAAACGAATTTTTATAGCACGCACAGTGCAGAAAGGGCAAGAACAAGAGTTTGAAAGTTAATCCTCGGTAAATGGGAAAACGAATTTTTATAGCACGCACAGTGCAGAAAGGACAAGGGTAAACATGGGATTTTTTGAACCTGCATGGATGACGGATGATACCAATAAGCTCCAAAGAGGGCTTAACAGTGTCCGAAGAATAAAAGACGGGAACAAACTTAAACGGGCGGCGACAAACGCACGGCGGCACGAAATTCGCGTTGCGGCAATGGAAAAGTTAGACGACCAAGCTATTCTCGCCGACTTAGCCAAAAATGCCTCTCTTTCGGACATAAGGAGACAGGCGGCAGTAAAACTGAACGACCAAAATGTTATTGCAGATGTAGCGAAAAATGACGAAAATCCGACAGTACGCAGTGCGGCAATCGAAAAGCTTACCGACCAATCGGCGCTTACCGAGATTGTGAAAAAAGAAAAAGATAAGGGTATACTGCTTTTGGTGGTTGGCAGGTTGACCGACCAAAATACTCTCGTTTATGTTACCCAAAACTACGATGACTGGAAAATTCGCTATAAAGCCGCACTTAAACTGAACGATAAGGCACTTGCGCAAGCGGTATACGCCGATATTGTCAAGGATGAGGATTTGGGCGATGGGAAACGAATGAAGATTGTCGAGCAGTTAAGCGACCAAAACGCCCTCGCATATGTGGCAAAGTTGCCTTCTGCTTTTTCAAAAAAAGTTTGGGCAATGCGTGAGCTGGCACTTGGGAAAATAACCGAACCGTCAATTTTAGCCGACATTGCGAAAAACGCAACGGAAGAAACCGTAAGAGAGGCGGCACGCAAGAAATTGGCTGTCTCGGCGAAGTAGTGACTATTTTGGCGGAGTGGAGGGGTTCGTATGCAGTATACAGCGGCAATATGCACGCAATGCGGGGCGCGCTTAGAGGTTGACAAGACTAAGGAAGCTGCCGTCTGTTCTCATTGCGGCTCGGCGTTTATTGTTGAAAAAGCGGTAAGTAATTATAATGCTCAAATAAACGCCGGCGTTGTAAACAAAACGGTAAACATTTACGGCGAAGGCAGAGAGGATTTTGTTGTTCGTGCGGGGACACTTGAGAGGTATAACGGCGTGTCAAGCGAAATTGTTATACCGGACGGAGTAAAGGCGATTGGCGATGAATGCTTTAAAAACAGCAGAATCACAAGCATAACAATTCCCGATGGTGTAATAAGTATTGGCAGACAGGCTTTTTGGAATTGCGACAGCCTCACAACAGTAGACCTCCCTGACAGTGTAACAAACATTGGCGATTACGCTTTTGCAAACTGCGATAAATTGGAGACTGTAAACCTGCCCGACAGTGTGTCGAGCATCGGAGTAGGTGCTTTTGCGTGCTGTAAAAGCCTTGCCGATGAGATTCTTGACGGATTGTCGCGTGATATTGAAAAAAGCACGTTGCGCGGCATGAAGCTGAGAGGACATAAAAAAGAAGAGGGCGGCTTAATAACTGCCATCATCATAGCGATTATATTCTTCTGCATTTTCTTTATAAGGGGATAAGGCGTATGTTCACCAAAAAGCCGTTAGCCGATAAAATACGCCCCGCAACTCTTGATGAGGTTGCGGGTCAATCCCATTTAATTGGTTTGGGGAAGCCTTTGCGAAAAATTATTGAGTCAGCAGTTATTCCGTGTATGCTGTTCTATGGGCCTTCGGGAGTCGGCAAGACTACTATTGCCAATATAATCGCAAATAAAACCGATATGCAATTGCATAAGCTCAACGGGACATCGGCATCAACCGCTGATATTAAAGCTATAATTTCACAAGCCACCGACTTACAATCAAGTTCGCTCATGGATTATGGCGAAAACGGCAACAAAGGGGTGCTGTTGTACCTTGATGAGATTCAATACCTCAATAAAAAGCAACAGCAAAGCCTCCTCCAATATATTGAAAGCGGCGAAATAACGCTTATTGCGTCCACAACCGAAAACCCCTATTTTTATGTCTACGGCGCGATTTTGTCAAGGTGTACGGTGTTTGAGTTTAAAAACCTTACTCCCGGTGAAACAGCCCCCGCGATTAAAAGAGGCTTTTCGGCGCAGGGGACAATCGTGTCTGACGAGGTGGTGCAAATAATTGCACAGGGGTGCGGCGGGGATGTGCGAAAGGCACTTAATGCCGTTGAATTGTGTGTGTTAGTCGCCGATGGGAAAGAAGTCACTTCCGAGGTTGCACACGAGCTTGTCCAAAAAAGCGCGATGAGGTATGACCGTGACGGTGATGCGCATTATGACGCGCTGTCCGCGTTCCAAAAGTCAATACGCGGTTCAGACGAGAACGCCGCCTTGCATTATTTGGCGCGGCTTATTCTTGCGGACGACCTGCCGTCCGTTTGCCGGCGATTGCTTGTGACCGCCGCTGAAGACATCGGATTAGCGTACCCGAATGCAATCAGCATTGTAAAATCCTGCGTTGATTCGGCATTGCAGGTGGGTCTGCCCGAGGCGCGGATTCCGCTTGCTCAAGCTGTAATTCTGCTTTGCACCGCGCCTAAGTCTAACTCGGCGTATTTGGCGATTGATGCCGCTATTGCCGACATACGCTCGGGGAACTTGGGCGATGTCCCCCGGCAATTGCAAAACAAGCATTGTGACGGGATTGGCGGAGCATCAGGGCAAGGTTATCTTTACCCGCACGACTATCCTGGACGTTACGTCAAACAGCAATACCTCCCGGACTCGCTCAAAGACCGGGTGTATTACAAATTCGCCGATAACAAAAACGAACAAGCCGCACTTGCTTACAGACAGTCGAGAAACGGTGTCTAAACAAAATCCGTTTTTATTATTTTGTCGGAATTGTCAGTCGAGTACACCCATTTGTCGATTCTGTCGGATTCGATGAGGTAATCGTAGTTGTAATTAATTTTGGGTTCATCAAACGAATCGACTATAATCAGTTTTATTTTCATTTTTTCGGGAATAATCGCCTTTATATAGACGCTCACCGCTTGATTAACCCTAATATTTTCCCTAAGCTCCGCAAGCCCCGCCAAATTGGGCAGCAGTTCCACGAAAACGCCGTAGCTTTCAACCGAACGCACAATTCCCGAAACTGTTTCACCTTGTGCAAAGGAAGCGGCGTTCTGCTCCCAAGTGCCGAGCAGTTCCTTGTGAGTGAGGGTGATTTTCGGGAAAATGCCCGAACCGAATGCCTCCCCTGCACTCCTGTCTATTGACTTGACAACCGTCAGAGCTTCCTGCCCGGAATAGAATCTGTCGGATGGGTGAGAAATTCGCGATACCGAAATAGCGTCAATGGGAATCAGCGACGGCAGACCACACGCAATATCCACAAAACACCCGAACTGTTCAAGATGGGTAATTTTAGACGGGATAATGTCGCCCGGCTTCAGATTGTTTATGTATCCGTAGATACATTCAACCTGCGCCTGTTTTCGCGAAAGCAATACCATTCCGCTGTATTGAGGGTCGTTGGAAACGGCATTCAGCACATCGCAGCGTATAATATCGCCGCCTACAGTGTCGGGGGAAACCGGGTTGCCCGTGAAGCCGACTACTTTAAAGCAGATTGGCTTATTTACCCTTGAAATAAGGGCAATATCACGGGTTGAACCATCGTCAATGCCGATTGCACCCTCAGTCCTCGGGACAATGCCCTTCATAAAGCCAAAGTCCACAATGAGGTTGTGGTTTGAGTCGCAGACGTTGCAAACCGCCTCTACGGTTCGTTTCGAAGCGATACACTCTTCCAATGCTCGCGCCGATTCGACGGAGCGTCTGTTATCTTCTCTTGCAATAAGACCGCCCTCAGGCAGGTATTGACCAATGCGTAAGTCTGTCATTTTATACACTGGCGTGGGCTTTTTGCCTCTTGTTCGTCAGTTTAATGCCCACGCTTTTTTCCTTTCATAATTTTAATACTAAGCTCTCAAATAATATATGTAGAAAAGCTTGCAATAATTACTTAAATATGATATAATTTAAAAATCATTGAATTCATTGAGAACTATATCTATTATTATACACTGTACATTGTAAATTGTCAACACTTCAATGTGCCGAATGAAAGGATTACTTAATAATGGCAAAAAAGCGTATTGCAATACTATTCGGGGGAGCTTCCAAGGACTATAATGTTTCGTTAAGGTCGGCATATTCGGTGCTTAACGGGCTTTCAAGGGCGGTATACGACATAATTCCCATAGGGATTACAAAAATGGGGAGATGGCTCTATTTTCCGGGAGATTATTCGGCGATTTTGGACGGGAGTTGGGAAACTGACCCCGATTGCTGTTCGGCAGTACTCAGCCCCGACCCGTTACACGGCGGGCTAATCAAAATTATTGATGATGACAACCGAGGACACAGTGCCGTATGCTCATTGCAGAGGCTTGATGT
>Ga0099364_10003083_pt1 | contig 26155 bp, 27 predicted proteins | sample TergutTh196P3_FD_73070 | JGI IMG/M metagenome (GOLD analysis project Ga0099364, IMG submission 73070) | Microcerotermes parvus P3 segment gut microbial communities from Pointe-Noire, Republic of the Congo - Th196 P3 | ecosystem: Host-associated > Arthropoda: Insects > Digestive system > Gut ...
CCTGCCTACAATATGAAAGGCAGGGTTTCAAAAAAGCTTGCGGAAGAAAGAAAGAAAATTATTGAGGAAAGACAGGTTCCCATTACCGAAAAGCAGATGGATCGTTTTATTGGCAGGAACTTTGATGTACTTGTAGAGGAAAGAATTCCTCCGCCTGAGGGCGAAGACGATTGCACTCTCTATCTTGGCCGTATTGCCAGTCAGGCTCCCGACGTAGACGGCTCCACGGTGATCACTGAATACCCGGTCCATTTGCGGATAGAGAGCGGCTTTTTGCTGCCATGCAAGATCACAGGGAGAGCAGGTTTTGATCTAAAGGCGGAAATTTCCGGGTAAGTTATATGGTTTAAAAGCAGGGGCAGCAGGAATATGAACTATTACATGGAAGTTTCAAATTCTGCAAGATTATTTATTGAGCGTAATATTGAAAATGATATAACACCCGATGATGCTGCAAAAGCGGTTAATTATTCTTTAAAACAGCTTAATCGTATTTTTTCTTTAACAACAGGTTTGACAATCGGCGAATATATACGCTGGTATAAACTTACTCAAACGTTATTTGAATTGAAGTACAGCAAAACGCCGATTATCGACATTGCTTTCAAATACGGATATGAATCGCAGGAAGCTTTTACAAGGGCGTTTAAGGATGTCTTTTCCTTTAATCCGGGGGAATACAGAAAGAAAAGGCGAGATGTAATTCCCAAAAACAGGTATATAAGTAAATTCATTCATGATGAAGAACATAAATATTATTATCGCAAGGGAATATACCAGCGTCTGAATGTCGAAAGCTGGATGGTCACAAAACCCAATCGTATTTGGGTAAGTATGCGAAGAAATAGCAGTAATCTAAGTGTCCATAAATTTTATGAAGAATGTGAATGTGAAGAAATTAGAAATAAAATATTACCGGTTCCCGATGTGATTATGGAAGGCGGTGCCTATCTGCCTACAGAAATTTATAACAAGGATAAATGGCAGGAATATTTGCAGGCTAAAGCTGACGGCAATAAATCCAATGGATATAGATGGTTCAGAAAATGGGAATTGAGTTATGGTTTTGAAGTTGAAGAAGACCATCCTATGGATGCTTTGAGCGATTTTGAGATCATCAATATTCCCGAATCTAAATATATTGTGTTTAATTGTGAAAAAAATTCAGAAAGCAAACATGATGATATTGTTAAAAGTTCCTGGGGCGCACAAAAAGATTATGATGTTGCTTCTTATGGCTTGAAATGGGCTATTGAAACAATTCCCTATTTCGAAGCAGATGATGAAGAAACCGGATATACTTTATGGTTTCCTGTTTCTGATTTGTAAAAATGTCCAAAAATATCAAAAAATAAATAAAAAGTAGATGTATCTTATTAATCATGCTTTGGAGGAATAAAAATGAACGAATATGAAGAAGGTCTAAAATTACTTGAAGAAAAGTTTGGCAATATGATCGACAATACCATCTCTCTTGCGACTATCGCGCGCGAACCAAATGCTGAAGGGAAGCCCCGCCCTGTTGTTCGTACTGTGGATGCCTACTATGAAAATGGCGTGTTCTATGTTACCACTCATGGGAGATCAAACAAAATGCTGCAAATTGCCCAAAACACGGAAGTTTCGATAGCGACATGTCCCGAGATGTTTACTGCAATTGGGATTGGCGAAAATCTGGGCTGGGTATTAGATCCGAAAAACGCCGAATTAAGAACCAAGCTCCGAAAAGTTTTTGCTGAATGGTACGACAAGGCAAACAATGAAAAAGACGAGAATTGTTGTATCCTGGCAATCCGCCTCACTAAAGGAACATTAAACGTAAACCATTGGGAAAAGTTATACCACATGGACTTTGTAAATAAAAAAACCATGGAGAATGGCGGAGTTTTTTAGAGACATTTTTTAAGAACATATTGATCAATATAGAAAAGAATGACATGATAAATTATGAAGTTTATCATTACCGGTTCCGGTGGTTGTGTATCTATCCCAAGGGCATTATGTCAATGCAAAGTATGTACCGAAGCCAGGGTAAAAGGCTTTCCCTATGCCAGATGCGGCTGCAGCCTCTATTTGGAAGATATATCTTTGCTCATAGATACACCGGAGGATATTAATCTTGCGTTAAATAATGCCAATATTTCTTCATTGGAATATATTTTATACAGCCATTGGGATCCGGATCATACTTTGGGAATGAGAATAATTGAACAATTACGCCTGCAATGGCTTGATTATTTTGAAGGTAAAAAGCCGGAAAACAAAATTGCAATTTGTGCATCGAATGGTGTAATGAATGATATTAATGGAATTCGCAATACATATGGCTCGTTTATGAATTATTATGAGCATATGGGATTAATAAATAGACAAGTTATAGAGAATACTTTAAAGATAAAGGATATTAACATAACATTTTTACCCGTTCCCAAAAATAAAGCCGTTACAGTTTTTGTATTTGAATCAAATGGAAAAAAAGTTATATATGCACCATGTGATTGCAAGAATTTTCCTGCTGATGATATTATCAACAATGCAGATTTGCTGATAATTGGAAACACATTCATTGGGGATGTGCTAAAAAACAATACAGTTATATATCCTGAACATAAGCTCAGAAAAGAACTGCATAGCATGGAAAACATAATCGAAATAAAAGATAAATTCAAAATCAAGGATATTATTGTAACACATATAGAAGAAGATTGGGGTAAAAGTTTTGACGAATATAAAGAACTTGAAAAAAATTACGAGAACATTAAATTTGCTTATGATGGAATGATGATCAATATATAAAAGAAAACAACTTCGCACAGCAAACGTTATGCGCAAATACAATTAAACAAGGAAACAAAAATGAATATTAATTTAGAAAAAGCAGATATTAAACAAAAGAATATTATGTCCAATATGATGCAATTATACTTACATGATATTACCAGCGAAGAATTTTCGGGAATTGAAATGGATGAAAATGGCTTGTATCCATATTCTGATCTGGAATATTATTGGACAGATGATAATTTTGTTCCGTATTTTATTAAAATGGATGATATAATTGCCGGCTTTGTGTTATTGATAAAAAATTATAGCATGATAGAAGATAAAAAAGAAAAGGATTGTTATATAATAATGGAAATGTTTGTATTGAATAGATACAAAGGAAAAGGTATTGGAACAAATGTAACCCTGCAATTATTTGGCAAATATACAGGAAAATGGGAAATAGGCACACTTCCAAATTCAAAGAGAGTATCTGCATTTTGGGAAAAAATTATTGGAGAATATACGAAAAATAATTTTGAAGCCTATTATAGGGGCTATAGTACACCAATTTTTAAGTTTGAAAATACCAAGAAATAATAAAAATTTTTTAGTATTGGAGGCAAAAATGAAATGTTTGGTTTACAATTTTAATGAATTAAAAGAATATAAATATGTTGTAATTTTCGCAAGATATCAGGATAAATGGATAGTATGTAAACATAAAAATTTAACAACATGGCAGACAGCAGGCGGTCATATTGAAGCTGGTGAAGAACCTTATGATGCAGCAAAAAGAGAATTATATGAAGAAACCGGAGCATTGAAGTTTTCTATGGAACCAATATGTGATTATTGGGCAGGTCAAGAAAGCATCAAAACAAATGAATGCCAAAACGGACAGGTTTATTTTGCCAATGTAAAAGAATTAGGTAAGATTCCTGAAGACAGTGAAATGGAGTATATAGAATTATTTGAAGAATTCCCTGATAATTTAACTTATCCGGAAATTACAGATGCATTACTGCCGCTAGTAAAATCCAGGGTGTGAAAATTCCTTTGTTGCCATGAAAAAACCCCGTCAACACGGGGTTTAATTATTTTTACTTTTTAGGTGCCGGCTTTTTAGCAGGTGCTTTTCTTACAACAGTTCTTTTAACGGTGGTCTTTTTGACTACCTTTTTCTTGGCTACTGGTTTTTTTGCAGAGGCAACCATGAGATCTTTTTCTGCCAGTAAGATTTGCTTGTCCAGCAATTTCTTTTTCTCTTTAAGTTTTTTCAATCGATCCTGTGCTTTTTCTTTTGTCATTCAATAACTCCTTATAAGATGTAATTAAATTATCGGCAGAATTAAACGGTCTCAAGCTCTTTTTCGAGTACTATAATTTGAGCTTATTTAATAAAGTATTCAATACTATAATTCATAAAGAGTCTATGTACCATTATATTTTCTTCATCTAAAATATATTTTTTGTCATATAATATTATTCTTTCAGAATTAATTACTTTATATATATCAAAACTTATAAATATTCGGTCTATTTCCATTAATATATCTTTTATGGAATTTACCTGCCCAAATCCCAGGGCTTCAATAACTCTGCCTTGCTGAAAAAGAAATATTAATGATGCACTTTCTCCAATATTTATGTTGATATTATTGTTGATAAAGGAATATTCATTATCTTTTATCGAATCGGGGATACTAAAGTCACTAAATACATATTCTATATAAATATCATAATTCGAATTATTTGTTACACGTATTCCTGTTGCAGGATCACAGGAAAGAAATGTTAAAAAAATCAAAATCAAAAACAAAAAAATGTGGAGCTTTACCCTAAAAACCGAACAGCGTTCGAAAAAATAGTGGGCAAGACACTCAATTCCCGAACACTGTTCCAACCCCCTAATCCTCGATTTGCGGCAGGGTATCAAAATCCGGGACATCAACAATATAGGGAGAGCCGTAACCTGTTCTGTCGCTTGTAAAAACCACCTGCTTGCCGTTCGGGGTGAACCTTGGGTGGACGTGAAGGATCTGGCTGTTCATGCCGCTTCGGTGAATGCAGATTGCCCGCGGTCCTTCGTAGCTGTCTTTTTCCTTGTTGTATTTCCATAGGCGGACATGTCTTGTTTTTCCCGAGCCGTCACCCACCACATAGTTTTCATCATTGGAATGAATATGCCCTGTCTGGTAGGGAAATTTTGTCTCGTGTACATCTGTGCCGTCATACTTCATGCGGCCAAAAAACTTTTCGGATGTTACAAGGTTCTCTCCATGGTAGCCGATTCGAATTCCGTCTGCGTACCAGTATTCATGTCCAACCCTTTCTTTGCCCGGAACGCATTCCCGAAGTTTCCATGCCCTGCCTGTTTCCAAATCCAGTCCCCAAATGCGGTTGTCTACCTTATGCCAGGGACCTTCGTGACAGAAGCTCAGAATTCCGCTCTGGGTTGTGGATGCGTTCACATGACCTATCCAGCAGTTTTCCTCGTGAATCTTTTTGGTGTCTCCGCCGTCAACAGGTGCTCTGAAGATAAAGCAGTGGGGATGCGCCGCCCATAATTCTTCAAAGCCAACATAGCCATTGCCTAAATCCAGCTCAATCTTATCTGATAGATCGATTATGCATGCACCAACCACATATTTACCGTCCGATGTAACACTTGTGTTTCCCGGGCGAAAGCCGTCAGGAACCGAGTAAAGATTCCTCTCTTCGCAGGTATCCAGGTTCAGAGCTGTGAGTTTACCCATATACCAGTAATAGGCTTCATTGCGCAGAGGGTTAATATAGGTATTTTGAAAGCTCAAATATCTGCTTCCCCTGCGGTAATCTGTTAACTGGGTGATTTCACCGGATTCCAAATCCATTGAAAAAAGATTGGATTCATTGTCCCTGTTTCCATGAAGGAGCATTTTTTTATCATTATCATAGGTACCGGGATTCGTAAAATATAAATGACAATGATGTCCGTAATATGATGTTAACTGTTTTACCCGTGCTCCGGTTTCCCTGTCTGTGTATGTAGTCCATTCAACGCCCCATTTTTTTCCTTTCATGTCATGCTCCTTTTTTCTCGTATAAATAATCCTATACCTGCATAGTTAAACTGGCAAGACCGATAGTTGACTTATCAGATGGGGCAGTTGATAATTATTTATCAACCCATAAAAATACAGGAGAAAAACCATGTTTGAAGGTAAAACCAATGTTGTTAGATTGCCCGGAGATGAGTCCTATCATTACTGGGAAATGTTCGAAGATACCTACGCTATTCAGTATGGCGAGGCTTTGTTTTGTTACTTGTTGGAAGGAAAGGACAGCGCACTTTTAATTGATACCGCATATGGAAGGGGAGATTTTCCCCATGTTATCGAAAGGCTCACCGAAAAGCCAATAATGGTTGTAAATACCCATGGACATTATGATCATACAGGCGGAAATGCATGGTTCCCAAAGGCATATATGCATCCGGTCGCAGCCGAAACTGCACGCCGCAGCTTCCAGCCGCTGGACAAGGAATTCTGGGCCAATATGCCCTATCCGGATTACGACATTGTTTTTATTAATGACGGCTATGTTTTCGACCTTGGAGACAGGAAGGTGGAAACAATACATACTCCGGCACATAGTCAGGGCAGTCTTTCCTTTATTGATCATAAATGCCGCCTGCTTTTTACAGGCGATGAATTCGATTCCGGTCAGGCAAACCTGCGCGGCTTTGAAACCATTGCACCTTTCCTTGAGAACATGAAAAAACTTAAATCCAGAGAAAGTGAATATGATTTCATTCTACCCCAGCATAACGGCGGCCCTATAACCAAGCGTTATATTGATAATTTTATCAAGAACGCAGAAGACATTCTTGCTGGCAATCCTCATCCGGTAGGGCTCTTTGATTCACCGGGTGCTCCGGGTTCCAATAACCCCAACAGGACGCGTTCTCGTGTAGGACACAGCTCTATACTGTATAACGCGGAGTAGAGGCAAGCGGAAGGTCCATTATCTTGAAAAGTAGGCTACTCCGAGGGCAACATCCATTCTTCGAACGAATGTTCCCTCTCACTGTAGCCTACAATATAAGAGAACAAAACCTTCTGCATTATCAAATTGCTGGAGGCAATAGGAGAGGAGTACCTGTTATACATTACTATCCATGGGCAAAGAAAAAGCTGCCATGAGCAGCATACAATCCCAAAGAGCAGAACCTTCCGTTAGATATCCCATGCGACACAATTTTAACAAGAACACCACATATGGTGCCTGTATTTTCTGAGCGTCATTATGAAATACGCTTGCCTATCACCTCAGCGTAACATATTTACAAAGCGACAGCTTTTCTTTTTCTTGTGGTGTCCATTTTAGGCTGTATAATTATCTGTAATCCGAGCTTATCAAGCGCGTTGAATACAGTCTCGATGTTCGGCTTACGTTTGCCGGAGAAACTTTTATAAAGACCTTCACGGCTAACACCCATTTCTTCTGCCATAGCGTTGATGCCTCTAGCACGTACCACATCGCCGATTGCAACAAGAAATCCAGAAGGATTGTTTTCTTCGAGTGCAACTTGCAGGTATGCTGCTATAGCCTTTTCATTGTCGAGGTAGTCAATTATGTTCCAACGTGTAACTTTCTCTTTTGCCATTTTATTTCTCCTTCTGACTTTTGATTGCTACCTGTTTCTTAGCCAATTTTATATCTCGTTTTTGGTCTGCATTATTTATATTGTAGCCAATTGTTCACAAGATGTCAAGAGGCAAATTTAGTGATTGACACCTCAGCGTGTCCAAGCGGAAGGCTGTTCCATGTAAAGCAGCTTGCTCCGGGATCCTCACCTATTCTTCGAATAGTTGAGACCCCTCATAGCAAGCTGCAGTTTACCAGAGGATAACCTTCCACTGACAAGCCCATTGACAGGAAAATTCAGTGACTGACACCACAGCCTTCTGCTCTAACCGTGTATTTCTGCTCAGACCTGTTTTTACCGTTACTCTCGGGGAAATAGCTGTTCTCGGTCTGTAGCCTTTTTTAGCGATAAATTTTTTCCATTTACCAAAGTTGTTATCTGTCGAATTATTCAAATATATTTGGCTAACTTTCTGAACTAATGCCCGGCTGTATTCTTGAATATAATCCGGGATTTCATTAGTGCCGGCTCTGCTTTTTGTTAGCCTATATTTTTGAATATATGTTGGTGTGTCTTGCCATATTCTATAAAACTCTACTCTTAGCTCTGCTGTAGGCAATGGTCTTTGATGCACACGGCTTGCCCATTTACCCAGAGCGATTTCTTCCAAACTCTCAGCTTCCGTCAAACCGGTTTTTTCTCTGATTTCTGAAGAGATATTTTTTCTCGGTTTATAGCCTTTAAGCAGGATAAATTTTTTCCACTCACTAAACATATCCGTGTCATCATTTTTTTGAAAATATGCCGGTATTTTCCCCATATAACTAAATATTATAGCGATTTTTTAGCCCTCGGTCTTGCTGTATACAGAAACCTATACAACCAAAAAGCCACGCTAATAGCGTGGCTTTTTTTTTCAATACATATACGTTTTTTACTTTGTTTGACTACTATCTCAACTGTACCAACCTCTGCTGTTGCTCTCGGGTCAGGGTTCTAATCGAGCTATTTCTTTCAGTATCATCAATTACTCTTCTGGCAAGTCCTTCATTGAAGCCTGTTAATACTGCTATGCAATTCAAACGTGCTTGTTCAAAAATCGCTCTGCCTGTTTCCAGTCTGGCATTTGTGTATAGAGAGTATACTTCTCTGACCGCATTAAAAGTTTCTGTGCCGGGACTGACAAAGAAATTTGTCATAACAGTTTTGATTTCATCAAGAGCTCTGTCGCTCAGCACTACCGCCGGTATCAGCCCTGCTTGAGTGCGGACGGTGTTTATAGCATTCTGAGAAAATTCACCGCTTCTGGACATAGCAGATGATAATGCTTCCAGCGTTTGAGCGGTGAGTTCCTTTATGACATCTCTTGCATCTGTGTACCTCAATGTATAGTGACCATTTTGTGGGTTTCTAGTCAATACCCCATTAAAAGAATTTGCTCTTTGTCCAATGATATTTTCTATAAAAAAACTAATCCTATTAAACTCCTCGTCCACAGTGGCGGAAATAAGACCGCGAATGCCATTGCGGTAAAACGCCTCTACATCAGCCCGGGTCACATTGGTATCAGTGCATAGGGTTCTTAACAAGTTATCGTATCTTGTAACAGCATCGTTATTGCCAAGGAAGCGGTTTATAACGATTTCCATGTGAATTAATCCCAATAGCCACATAGATGAATTTACATTGGGAGAATTAGCTATAGTCCAATTTCCACCTGTAGGATCAAATCCTCTTTCCAATGCTGTCCTGTAATCTGCAATTGTTCTGTTAAGCATTCCCATAGTTCCATAAACAAAACCACGCTGTGAATATGCATTTGGGAAATTTGGTGCCTGACTAATTACAAAATTTAAATCAGATATACTTGCATCATTATTACCTATATATGAATATGCAAGTCCTCTCCACCAGTAAGCGTCAAGGTTTGTACTTCCCCTATTGATTGCTTCACTGGTTGCTGTTATTACATTGTTCCAGTCTCCTGCGATTAAATTTACCCTTGCTCTTTCCATCCATTCACTTGCTGTTGTTTGGGCAAAGGTATTAGCTAAAACAATAACAAAAATTAAAACTGCTGTGATCTTTTTCATCTTTCTCCTCCAAATTTATCAAATAATTCCAAAAGTTTGTTACCTCTTGGATGCTTTCGCATTTTAATAATATTTCTTATTCTTTCTTTTTCTTTATCATTAAGCTCATAGCATTCATAAACATCAGAGATAAATCCACTGAAAAATAAATAAAAAACATCATTATTAACAGAGTCCAATTTTTCATAGATTTCATCTACAGTGAAAATATCAATAGTTCTGGTAAAAAGGCAATATTGTAAAAGACTTGCCGTATAATAATCATCATCCCAAGAGTAAGCTTCTTCGCAGATTTCAAAAAATAAGTTTTGCATTTTTATATCATGTATAAACATATAAGATCCGCAGAACCTGAACATCCCGTCTAAAACATATTGTTTTGTTTCTTTATCATTATCAAAAAAAACATTGTGTATTAGAGGCATATCACTTTCATATGCACATGACGATAACAAAAGTTCTATCCATTTTTTCTTTGGAAATAAAGGTTCTTTGTTTTTTAATGTATCTAAAATGTAGCTGACAATATTTTTGTGAGTTTCGTTCTTGTCGAGTCTAAGACAAAGAAATTCACAGTAATTAAAACAGGCATCTTTTAATTCATTATCATTAGTATCTGATTTTAGCAGATTAAACACAGGCATCGAATAATCAGTTTTATACTCATCTAAATTGCGTAATAATCTGATTGTATGAATCAATAATTTATTTTCATCTTGAGATTTTGCCTGTAAGCACAATTGGTTAAACATAGCAACAATTTTTGCTTCTGAAACAACAATATCCTTAATACGCTTATCTAAATAATGACTCGGTATGGTTGTTATTGCTTCCCATAACAAAGCCTCATCTGTAATACAATTATCTAAAAACTGTATATAATGTCTTATAAAAAATTCGTTATTAAATATATTTTTTCGTTTTTCATTATCATATTTACTTAAAAAATTTAATTTTTCATAACTTGAACTGATTTTTTCAAACTCAGATATAATTTTATCTATATTGATCGAAAGTTTTTCCGAATGATCTGTCTTAGTTTCATTCGCCCGCATCCAGCCATCGGCTGTAGGATTATTTTTTATTGCGTCATTCAAGCTGCTAATTACAACACTATGTAAATGATCTTTATTATCCCATTTTGCAATAATCCTATCTTCACTTACTTTGCTGCGAAACTTTTCCAACCGGATAATCATGTCTTTGTCAGTTTCCACAAATTCTGCTGCTATTTTTTTTGGGTTACTGTGAATAAATGCAAGAACTGGTTTACCTGTTGCAATGGCATAATCATATTCCATTTCTGTATAACCCATTTTTTTCCCTTGATCATCAATGCCCAATGAACCATAACGTCCTGCAATTATTAAGATAAAAAAATCACTGTCATCAATTACATTCTTAATTACTGCCCATTTTTCTTTAGTAGAAGCTGGAAAAAGCTCCATCCCTGCAGGAAAACAGTTACACTTCAATATAGCTTGGGAAACTTCTTTCCTCTCTTCGATTAAATCCGTATAGGTTGAACTTACAAACACTTGGTACCTCTTTTTCATGTGTACTCCTTTAAATACTTGTCCGTTTTTTTTGGTGTATTTACTTGCTTACAGAGGAATAAATTAATGTAATTAGTGTAATAAAATATAACTATTAGATACTTGACACGATTACCTAAAAGCGGAGTATAATTGCCTGTTGCCTGTTGCCTGTTGCCTGTTTCCTGTTGCCTGTTGCCTGTTGCCTGTTGCCTGTTGCCTGTTGCCAAGTAGCGTGCTGTCCGGCTTGCCGGACAGCTTGGAGTATGCGAGGCGGGCTTTTTTTGCGGCAGGCATATAATTCATTTTTACTATTTTATATCTCTTCCTTTGTTCTTGTCAATTATTGTACTTCCTGTATTAACAGGCAATGCGGAAGGCTCTCTTCTCATAAATTGTAGCCAGCAATGATGTTAAATATATATCCGTAATTAATCACTTTTCCCATGATGGAAAATGTATTAACAGGAATTTTATTGAAAAGGTGGGGAACGGGCACGCAAAAAATTTGCGAGTTTACGAGCATGTTTTGCGGGTCTGTTACCCCCTTTTTATTTTATTTCTTGTTTAAATTCTGCATGGGAAAAGGGTGAACTTATGGGTGATTGCCTCGGAGCAGGCTACTTTACATGAGATACCTTCTGCTAATTTCTTCAAAAATTCTCTCAAAAACACAAGTGCCATGCATATGGGTGCCGTAATGGTGTACCAAACCATTTTATGGTTTTTCACAGGAGGAATTATGGCAACAGTTTTTCTATCGGAAGATGATGACCCCATCGACATCCGCATCGATGGTGTTTTTAAGGCAGTATTTACCAAGGGCACTCCCGAATCTACAGGCGCACTTTCAGGGCTGGTTTCTGCCCTCATAGGCAGGGAGCTAAGCATCATTTCTATCCTAACCAATGAACCACCTATTGATAATATTAAGGATCGGCAAATTAGATTCGACATTAACTGCAAGGCGGAAAACGGCGAACTGGTTGATGTAGAAATGTGCCTTAACCCGGATGTTTCTGAGCCTGTCCGCCTTGAGTTTTACACAGCAAAGCTATTCGGCGGTCAGGATATCAGAGGGGTAGATAAGGGTTATGGAGATTTAAAAAGGACTTATCAAATAGCGATTCTGGGAAATACAAAGCTATTTAGTGATGATTCTTATTATCATACCTTTTTTTATTATGATCCCATTCGTGGAATCTCTCTTGATGGTCGAACACAAATTATTACACTTGAATTATCAAAGCTAAAAGGAATAGTGGAAAAACCAATAGGACAGATGACTGCTTCTGAGCGTTGGGCAGTATACCTTGAATATTTGACTGATAGGAGTAAACGTAGTAAAATAAACGAGATAGTTGAATATGAGGAAGGCATAGCAATGGCAAGCCAGGTATTAATGAATGTAAGTAAGGATGAAATAGAACGAGCCCGTCTCTTGAGTGAGTATAAATACCAGATGGATATGCAGAGCAAGCTGGTTACCGCTAAAAAGGAAGGTAGACTGGAAAGAGACAGGGAATTACTGGAAAATGCCCGAGAGGCTATTGCTGAAGGAATACCGCTTGAGCATATTCAAAAGGTCTCTGGTCTGGATATCGAAACTTTAAAGAACCTTACACCAAGGTAGTGAACATCTGCTATTGCCGATGAATTTATCTTAAACGATATAGCGCAATATTCGCAGACATTTGTTGACTGCAAGCAAGAAGTGACGGCTCTCTTGGAGGATCATAGGTAGCACAACAGTGTCAGTTACAAGTTAAGCCTTCCGCTTGCTATTGTAAGAGTGACTGCCCTCGTACCCCCGTTTGATGGATGTCATGTAGTAATTTTCTATTGGTAAAGGCAGATAACGCGGTAGGTTCTCCTCTCTAGTATTGCAGAGCAATGAGGGCTTGTGAGGTAATACCTGAGATGTAGCTGAAGGTTCTCTTTTGGTAAACTGTATGCTACCCATGACTGGTTTTTCTTTGCCCATGGACATGAATGTATGAACAAGAAGTGTAGTGAATTAGTACACTGTTATGCGGAAGGTTATCTTCTCTAGTATTGTAGCCAGCAATGAGGGACTTCGGCTATTCGAAGAATAGGCGAAGGTTCCGGAGCTGGCTGCATATTTTGATATACCTTCCGCCCTATAAATCCACCACATAGATAGGACCGACTGCGCGGTAGGATGGCTCTCCGTTGTCTTTCTGCTCTGCCTTTATTCTGTCATATTTTAGCTGGAACTGCAGGCTCATGCCGATTGTCAGTTCCTCGGGTTTTTTGTTTTCTATGTCTGAATAAAAAAAATAAAAGTTGTTGTACTCTATGTCCTTTATCCAGCCGCCGGCACTGTCCAGAGATAATATTGTGGAAATGCGTTCCTGTGACATTTCTTCTTCGCTTAACATTTTTCGCTTATAGCCGTTATACGGCATTGCAGTCATGAAATTATTCGGGGCTCCATTTTGAATATTATTCGGAACACCGTTCTGGACATTATTGGGAAAATGGCCGGCGGCTGTGCCATGAGGAGCCTGGAAATTTCCGGGGTTTGCAGATACTGGTTCGAATAATCCGTTAATAACAGGATTTTTTAGATTCAGGCGGTCATCTATAATATTGCTCATCTGCAGGGGGAATTTTACCTCCTCCAGAAGATCCTGGGACGTAATTGTAATATCTCCGCCGCCGCTGTCAAAATCCCAGCTAGCCAGCATTACGTCAATTGCACCTACCATGGTCTGCAGCTCCCTAACGAGGGGCAGGTAATCTCCGTCACCGGCTACAAGGACAAAGATATCAAAGCTTTTGGAGACGGCCCTTTTATATGCGTCTAGCGCAAGCGAAACATCAATGCCCTTTTCCTTTAGCTCCCTGTTGTTTCCCCTGATTAACGGCAGATAATGAAGATCAATACCTTCCCTTGTTAGGGCATCTTCAAAATATCTTTCGCCTATTATTGCTTTTTCATTGCCTGCCTTTGTAGATCTGCCCCGAAAATAATGAGCTTCAACAATTTTGCAATTATCTATATCCGCACCCAGCTTTAAGGAGACTTCATTGCAGATAAAATTATGAAAGCCCTGTATGCTGATTCTTGACTGGCGTGAATGATCAAACTTGTAGTGATTGCTTACCTTGTAAAAGAAATAACCATCATAATAAATTCCGATACGTACCAAATTCTTTTTTCTTGCTGCCATTTCTGCCTCCTATGGAAGACAGTAAATGAATCGGGATGCTTTTATATGATAATTGTATTATATAATTTCTCATTTTGTATTTAAAAATCATTATCTATCCCTATTCAAACCGTCTTTTTGTAATCTCCCATAAACAATTATTATACCGGAATTCTGACATAAAATGTTTAAAATGTCTATATGGTAGCTTCCCAATCTTCCATGTTTTTTGCTATACTTGGCGTGTCCGTAATCCGGACAAGACTCTCATTCATGGAAGGTGAAAATGGCCAAAAAAGGCAAAGTTGTAATTGACCGGGAACTCTGTAAGGGTTGCTATTGGTGTATTGGTGCTTGCCCGGTAAAGGTGCTGGAAAAAGACTCTGAACTTAATTCTACAGGTACTTACCCGGTAAAATCGGCTGATTCGGAGCTTTCTTCCGATTGGAAATGTATAGCCTGCGGTAACTGCTACGAAGTATGTCCGGATCTTTGTATCCAGGTTTTTGAATTAGGACTTTCTTAAAGTAAGGAGATATTTTGAACACTGAAAAAGTTTTAATGAAAGGTAATGAGGCAATAGCCGAAGCTGCCATCCGTGCAGGCTGTACTGCCTATTTTGGCTATCCGATTACACCCCAGAACGAAATTCCCGCCTATATGTCCCTGCATATGCTGGACAAGGGCAGGGTTTTTATACAGGCGGAAAGCGAAACAGCCGCCATGGTTATGGTCTATGGTGCTTCCTGTGCAGGTGCAAGGGCAATGACCAGCTCTTCCAGTCCCGGAATGAGCCTAAAACAGGAAGGGCTGTCCTATGCAGCCGCCGCAGACATTCCCTGTGTCGTTGCAAATGTGTCCAGAGGCGGTCCCGGGCTTGGCTCCATTGCCCCTGCCCAAAGTGATTATTTCCAGACCACAAGGGGCGGCGGCCATGGCGATTACCGCTGCATAGTCCTTGCTCCCAAAAGTGTGCAGGAATGTGCGGATTTTACATACCTCGCCTTCGATCTTGCCGATAAATACCGGCTTCCCGTTGTCGTTCTTGCAGATGGCATGATTGGTCAGATGGTAGAGAGCCTTGTCCTGCCTCCAATGCGTTCATTGGACGATCTTCCCAAACGAAACTGGTCTGTAGGAGGACGTTCTGGCAGGGAGGCCATACATATTTCTTCAATGGATCTTATTCCCGAATCCCTGGAAGCCAAAACCAGGGCACGTTTCGATCGTTATGATCTTATTGCGAAAAATGAAACCAGGGTGGAAGAAGTAGACTGCAAGGATGCAGAAATTATTCTGGTTTCCTATGGTACTTCGGCCAGGGTTTGTCAGGGTGCAAGGAAACTTGCTGCAAAAGCAGGTATAAAAGTGGGTCTATACAGGCCGATGACACTTTGGCCCTTTCCCCATGAAGGACTTGCAAAGGCTGCAGAGGGCGGTAAACCGGTTCTTACCGTAGAAATGAGTCTCGGCCAGCTTGTGCAGGACGTAAAGCTTTCGGTTTTTGAACGGTCTCCGGTTCATCTTCTTGGACATTCGGGGGGAATGATTCCCAACGAAGAAGAGGTTTTCCAGGAAATCAAGAAAATTTTGAAGAAGTAGAGGTAGATCATGAGCGAAAAAAAAATACTGGGTAGACCAAAGACCCTTTACGATATTCCCACAAAATACTGCGGAGGCTGCGGTCATGGCGTAATCCACCGTATCATAGCCGAAGTTGTTGATGAAATGGGAATGCAGGAAAATACTGTTCTTGTAAATCCTGTCGGATGTTCAGTCTGGGCTGATCTTTATTTCGACACCGACACGGTTCAACCCCCGCATGGAAGGACTCCGGCGGCGGCAACCGGTGTAAAAAGAACATTGCCCGGCCATCTGGTAATCTGTTATCAGGGAGACGGTGACATGGCTGCCATTGGAACCGCCGAAATGATACATGCCGCAAACAGGGGCGAGAAATTTACCACAATCTTTGTGAATAATGCCATTTACGGAATGACAGGCGGACAAATGGCCCCCACCACACTGGTCGGACAAAAGGCCACCACTTCCCCCATGGGAAGGGATCCCGTTGCTGCCGGTATGGGTTATCCGATCAGGGTGTCCGAAATGCTTGTTACCCTTGACGGCTCTGCCTATATTGCCAGAGGAGCGGTGAACAGTGCTGCCAATGTACGGAAAACAAAGAGCTATGTGCGCAAGGCGCTGGAAATGCAGATGAATGGAATAGGTTTTACAATGGTAGAAATTCTGTCCCCCTGTCCTACAGGCTGGCATGTGGATACCGTGGAATCACTAAAATGGCTTGATGAAAAAATGCTTCCTGTTTTTCCTTTGGGAGAATTTAAGAAGCCAAAAGAGGAGGCAAAATAATGGCAGATAATATTACCGAAAAAAGTTTTTTTGCCGGATTTGGCGGCCAGGGTATAATCTCTTTAGGGCAAATTTGGGTATATTTTGGCATGGAAGAGGGCAAAAACGTCACATGCTTTCCATTTTACGGTGCGGAAAAAAGGGGCGGCATTGCAAGAGCCAGTGTAATTATTTCCGATGAGGAAATAGACAGCCCGCTGGTGCTTAATCCCGATTCTGCCCTTGTCATGAATAGTGAATCCCTTTCCCTCTGCGAAGATATTGTAAAAAGCGGCGGTTTAATGCTGCTTAATTCCACCCTAATAAAGGAAAGTCCAAAGAGAAAGGACATAAAAGTAGCTGCCGTGGATATTACCGGTCTTGCCGAAAAAATCGGCGATCTTCGCATTGCCAATATGGTAGCTCTTGGGGCTCTGGCAAAACTCACTGGTGCCTTAAAATTGCAGGACATAGAAGGAATATTAAAGAAATTTTTTACTGAAGATAAACATTCCTTCATTCCAATGAATGTCCAGGCAATAAAAGCAGGTTATGATGCAGTATAAGATGTTAAACAGGGTTTTTTGGGTGTTTTTTGCTCTTTTCCTGGTTATCTCTCCGGCATTTTCCGAAACCGAACATGGAATAGACCTTCAATTACAGATTTCTTCCTTACCGGAAGCCAAGGTTCGCTTAAATTACAGCATTACCTTCCCTGTTTTGCAGGGTTCCGGCCCCTTAACCATAGACAATAACCTGCAAGCTGTGTTTACCGCCGAAGTTTCACCCCTTTCCACTGCCGCAATTGCCGAATTTACCCTTACTCCCATTGCCTTCCTCCAGTTGCATGGCGGCGGTAGGATAGGATCGGGCTGGAATATCGGCGCTTTGGGTTATGGCATGGGGCTAAGGACTCCTGTTGGTTCTGTTCCCGGCACTGTGGCCTCTCCGAGACTTGCCGAAGTGACCGGTTCTCCCTTTGGCGGCCTTGTTTGGCGAGTGTGGGGAGCAGGAACCTTTCAGTTCAGTCTGGATGCAGTATTGCCCGGCGACTGGAACTATCTTGTTTTCCAGTCCCGTCAGGAATTCCGTTACTCGCGCTTTACCGGTGCAGGCCAGAACGATTTCTGGATTTACGAAAATGATGATGGTGAAAACCGTAACGGCTTTGTCTATTATTCCAGTTATACATTGGGTTATATGATGCCCCTTTCTCCCATTTTAAATTTCGTGGGCTTCATGGTGGAGTATGAAAGGTCTATGTACAGTAATCTTGATCTTTATTGGGGAGAAAATCTTGGCCAATGGTATTTATCAACCTTAATGAACTTTCAGATTACACCCAATTTAAGCGCCATGCTTGCCGTTCAGATGCGCAGCCGAAGGAACCATGGACTTGTTAATTTTTCCGGTAGCTCGGTGTATTTGCAGGATCTACCCATAAGTCATGACGGCGGAAAGATGCGTTTTCTCTTTTATAGAGCAGCTTTAATAGTAACTTATAAGATAAAATAACGGCTAAAATGACAATTTAACCGATAATAATAAATATTGGTTGACACCTTACAAATCAAAATGTATAGTGGATATACTGACATTTTTCCGTGTCAAGGAGTTTTTTAAATTGGCTTCAACCCAGGGATATAAAGGTTACGATACCGGTCTCTTTCAGAAAATTTTGAATCTAATGTTGGATATATTAAAAGCAATTGGGGGCTTCTTCCTTTCCATAGGAAGGGGTCTTACAAAACGTTATACAGTTGTATTGGTTCCCCATACCGAAAAGAAGGTTTACAATCTTCATGTTTCCGTATTGTCCGTTTTCTTCTTCCTTATGGTATTTGTTGCCATTATGGGAACCTTTCTTTATTACGGAATTACCAGCAGGGATGCCCGGGAAAATCTTGTAAATGCAGACAGCCGCTTAAGGGATACCCAGGCAAGTCTTGATCAGATTCGTGAAGAAGTTAGCTACCTCTTCCGCGAAGTAAGAAATTTCGAACCTGCCCTTCAAAGCACCCTGACAACATTGGGACTGGATTCCGGCGGCAATAACAGAACTTCTCTTTCTTCATCCGGGGATCTTGCCTCCTTTTTCGATATAAGGGAAAGCCCCGTTGGCGTTCTTAGGGAAGTTGATGATCTAAGGCAGCTTTCAGATTTTCTGAGTTCCGCTTCCGGCCCAATTAGGGAAGTTGGCAATATTCTGAATACCCATAGTGCCCTTTTAACCGAAATCCCCAGCATATGGCCGGTTCAGGGAGGACTGGGACATATTACAATGTATTTCGGACAGAACATTCACCCCATTACAGGCCAGTTTTATATACATAGGGGCATAGATATATCCAATTTCCGTCAGGGAGACCCGATTGTGGCAACTGCCGATGGTCAGGTGGTTTCCGTGGGCTTCACAAATGACTTTGGCAATAACGTAATAATCCGCCACAGGCATGGTTTTTACACACGTTATGCTCATATGCTTTCCATCCGTGTGCGTGTCGGACAGCGTGTTCAGCAGGGTGATGTAATCGGCCAAATAGGCAATACCGGTGTTTCCACTGGTCCCCATTTGCATTATGAAGTTCACATTGGCTCCGATGTTGTAGACCCCTATAGATATTTAAATATTCGTTCCAGCATGGCTAGAACTCCCCGTTAAGTCCGGGTAATATTATTCAATGGCAGAAAAAAAAGAAGACCTCTCCATCAATACCATAATCGGCTCGGGAACCTTCGTATCCGGACATGTAGAGTCCGATGGTTTTACCAGAGTGGATGGCAGTGTTTTGGGTGATGTAAAGGCCAAGGGCAGGGTCATTGTCGGGGAAGCTGCAAGAATGAAAAGTAATGTAAGCGGAACCATGGTGACTGTCGGCGGCGTTGTGTTCGGGAATGTTTTTGCAAGCGAAAGATTAATTGTTCTTTCCACCGGGCTTGTCATGGGCGATATTGTTACCCGCCGAATACAGGCAGACGAGGGCTGTTTGATCCATGGAAGGGTGAGCGTATGCCAGACAGACGAGGCCTGGAGAAAGGCATTGTCCGAATACAGGGGAATTTTTAATACCGGACGGACAATCTGATATGGATAAGGTCGATCTTGGTACTGCATCGCTTTTAAATCCTTCCCTTTTGACAGGATTGAAGCAGGATTCCAAACGGCTCCAAAACAAGAAAATCAATTCAAATCAAAAAAACCTCTTTTCCGAATTAATGGAAGCTTCCTCTTCGGAGCTGGGTCCTCTGGTGGATCTGCCCCCCTCCGAAACTATAATGACAGAGCTAATGGATGCGGTTCACAGCACTGGAAGCGATCTTTTGGAAAGACCTTTTCAGGAAGAAATTATCAAGTATAAAAAAGCGGTTAGGGATTTCGTAAATTATGTCGTTAAAAACGGTTATGAATTTGTTAAATCCCAGGGAATAAAAAAAAGGGTGGTTATAAATGGTGAAGCCGAATGGAAGGCAACTATTTATCATCAGGTTAGAATTGTGGATCAAAAACTGGAAGAACTTGCTGCCATGATTTTGTCGGATCAGAGTAATCAACTTAAAAGGGTTTCAAAGGTTGATGAAATCAAGGGTTTACTGGTAGACTTAACCATAACAGGTATGATAAAAGAAAGAGATGATTGATAAGGATAATATGGAAGAGGAGGATATTTCCCTTCTTGAAGATACTTCACAGGATGCAGGAATAGAAGGAACCTCGGTAATAGAGAGCGAAGATCTTTCCGGAATTAACCAGGATCTTCCCCTATATAGACTGCGTCTAATGTATTCCAAGGAAACCTTTAACGCTGCCTGGCCACAGGACAATCTAATGCCCGGTGAAAAAGTTCTTGTTAATACGCGTTATGGCAGGGATTTGGCAGAAGTTATCGGTCCCATTTGCAAGAGGGCAGGCCAGTTGGTTCAATCTGTTTCACGCATAGAAAGGTTAGCGACAAAGGAAGACATAAACAGGGCGGAATCCAATAAGGTACAGGAAAGGGAAGCCTTTAGAATATGCAGGGATAAAATAGAAGCCCATAAGCTCGATATGAAGCTTGTTTCCGTTCATTATCTTCTGGAAGAGGCAAAAATTCTCTTTTTCTTTACAGCGGAAAACCGTGTAGACTTTAGGGAACTTGTAAAAGACCTTGTTAGTATTTTTAAGACCAGAATAGAGCTGCGCCAAATTGGTGTAAGGGATGAATCCCGTGTATTGGGCGGTCTTGGAGTCTGCGGAAGGGGATTCTGCTGTCACTCGGTTTCCGACAAATTAAAACCTGTTTCCATAAAAATGGCAAAGGATCAGAACCTGTCATTAAATTCAATAAAAATTTCGGGGCCATGCGGACGATTATTATGCTGTCTGGCTTATGAGCATATTTTTTACGGAGAGCAAAGGCGTCAGCTTCCGCCGGAAGGATGCAGAATTAGCTGGGACGGAAGCAACTGGAAAGTGACTGAGGTTAACGTAGTTATGGACAAAATCAGACTTTCCTCAGAAGACGGCCGCATGACTCAATTACCCGGTTCATCATTTGAAAAAACAGACGGACGCTGGACGGTAAAATCCTAATTATGGCTATTATTGTCCTCCTTCTTCACCTGCTTGGAGGCATAGGTCTTTTTCTTTTTGGAATGAAGACCATGAGCGACGGTCTTCAGCAAAGTGCCGGAGAGAGGATGAGGAAGACCCTTAACCTTATGACCGGCAACCGCTTTACCGGAATGTTAACCGGGTCTGTCGTTACGGCGGTTATCCAGTCTTCCACAGCCGTAACCGTCATGCTCATTACCTTTGTAAATGCCGGCCTTCTAAGTCTTACGCAATCTATTGGTGTTATTTTTGGAGCCAATATAGGCACCACAATGACGGCATGGATAATTTCCATCCTCGGCTTTTCCATTGATATTTCCGCCCTTGCACTGCCGGCTGTAGGGATTGGTTTTGTATTTTCCGTTCTAAAGTGGAAGCATAGGAGCTTTGGGAATTTCCTTCTTGGCTTTGGCTTTCTTTTTATAGGCTTGGGTTATCTTACCCAGGGAATGAGGAACATTAATCTCCTTTTTAACTTTGAGGCTATCAGCACCCTAAAGAACCTTGGTTTTATATCCATCCTAATCGGAGCCGGTGCCGGTATTTTAATTACCGTTCTTTTAAATTCATCTTCCGCCGCGACCGCCATAATTATGAGCATGGCGTTTAACGATTTGGTAAGTTATGAAATGGCTGCCGGAATGATACTTGGTTCCAATGTCGGTACAACTGCAAGCACCGTAATTGCCTCCCTCAGTTCCAGTACGGCGGCAAAGAGGTCTGCCCTTGTCCATGTCTTGTTTAATTCCTTTGGTTTTATCTGGGCACTTCCCCTGCTTGTACCGCTTTTAAGAATGATCGCACTTGTTCTTCCCGGAGATCCCTGGATGTTAATGACAAATCAGGGTGTATTCATTGAAAACCCTGCCGTTCCGGTTCATCTTGCAGGGCTGCATACTGTTTACAATGTAATAAATACAGTAATCTTTCTGCCCTTTGTTAATCAGTTTGCAAAATTGGTAAGCTTTATTATTCCGGAGAAAAAGGGGGAGGAAGAAGAAACCCGTCATTACCATCTGGAATACAGACAGGGGAGAAGTACGCATAACACTACCGAGTTTAATATAATAAGGGCGGAAAAGGAAATTCAGGACATGGCAGGTATTGCCTCCAGGATGTACAGCCATTTTAGTTTTGCCCTTAACTCCATGCAGGAAAAATCCCTTAACAGGGAAGGCCTGGATGAGTTAATCCAAAAGCTCAAGGCAGATGAGAACTATGCTGATGAAATGCGGGAGCAGATTACTGCCTTTCTTATGGAGTGCAGCCGCGGTCACCTTAACAATAGATCCAAGGGAAGAATTGCAAGGCTCTTAAGAATTATTGCCGATCTTGAAGATCTTACAGATGACTGTTACAGTGCCAGTCTTATTTTAAACCAGAGTGTGGAAAGGGACCTCTTTTTTAAGGATAAGGAAATGACAGCCCTTGTTCCCTATGTTGCCCTGGTTTCGCAGTTTCTGGAATTCCTTGGGAATATTAAGCTGGGTCATAATATTACCAAAGAGGAGTCTGAATGGGCTCTGGAGCTTGAAAACAAGATTGATAAGTCCAGAAATAAATTACGTAAAATAAGCCGTAAACGTCTTGAAGCCGGAAAAAATGTAAGAAGGGAATTGCTTTTTATTGATCTTGTACGCCGCATAGAAAAGCTCGGGGATTACTGCTTCAGTATTGTGGAAGAGCTGGCCAAGTAATAGCCACGGAAAATTAATCCGAGGCAAAGAAGCAATATTCGGCAGACTGTAATAAATTGTTAAATTTTCGTTAAATAGACCTGTCTTAACCGCCTTCTCTTATGGTATTATTAACCGGCAATGCAGATTTTCACCCTTCTTTTTTACCTCATTGGCGGTCTATCCCTCTTTCTTTTTGGCATGAAGATAATGAGCAGCGGTCTGCAGCAGAGTGCCGGAGACCGCATGAGAAAGACCCTTTTTTTTATGACCGGCAATCGTTTTGCAGGGCTTATTACAGGGTTTTTGGTTACTGCTGTTATTCAATCATCCTCCGCTGTAACGGTAATGATAGTCTCCTTTGTAAACGCAGGTCTCCTTACCTTGACCCAGTCCATAGGCACAATTCTGGGAGCCAATATAGGAACAACCATTACCGCATGGATTGTCTCCGTTCTAGGCTTCCGTATAAGTATGCATGCTTTGGCTCTGCCTGCCGTAGGCATGGGCTTTATTATGAGCTTAATAAAATGGAAGTATAAGAGCTGGGGAGATTTTGTTCTTGGTTTCGGTCTTCTTTTCCTCGGGTTAAATTACATGACAGAGGGAATGGGCAATATAAATGAATACATAGATTTCTATTCCATAAGCACATATGGCGGCAGAGGTTTTTTGACCATTCTTCTTTCCTTTGGAGCAGGTCTCTTAATGACCGTTTTAATTAATTCATCTTCTGCTGCCGTGGCCATAATCATGACCATGGCGTATAACAATATAATTACATTTGACATGGCTGCGGGCATGGTTCTGGGCTCCAATCTTGGCACAACCATTAATGCGCCCCTTGCGGCAATCGGCGGAAGCACGGCAGCCAAGAGGGCTGCACTTGCCCATGTAATGTTTAACTTCATCGGTGCGCTTTGGGCTCTTCCTCTTCTCTTTCCCCTGCTTAATCTGGTGGGTTTTATTTTTCCCGGAGATCCAAGAGCCCTTGTTTTTTCTGCGGAGGGTTTCCAGCTCCCGAATGCCATAATTCCCATACATCTTTCGGGGCTTCATACCATATATAAAATTATTAACGTAAGCTTGTTTTTACCCTTTGTTAATAGTTATGCGAAATTAATCGCCATTATAATTCCCGAAAAACAGGGAGAAGAAGTAAAGAGGCGTTATAAGCTAAATTATGTTTCCGGAAATTTCAGGAATGCCTCCGGCTTTAATATACTAAGGGCGGAAAAAGAAATTCAGGGCATGGCAGCCCTTGCTTCCCAAATGTATGGAAAGTTCAGCGAGGCTCTTGGTTCCATGCAGGAAAAACCGTTAAGCGAAACCATGGCAAACACCCTTACAAATGAGTTAAAAGAAAGCGAAGAAACGGCAGATCAGATGAGGGAAGAAATTACAAATTTTTTGATTGAATGTACAAGGGAGAATGCCAATGCACGAACCAGGGGAAGGATTTCCAGGCTCTTAAAAATCATTGCCGATCTTGAAGACCTTACGGACGATTGCTATAGTGCCAGTCTGCTTTTGGAAGAAAGTGTAATGAAAAAACATAATTTCAAGAAAAAGGAAATAACCGCCTTAATTCCATATGTGGCACTTGTATCGGGTTTTCTGGACTTCCTTAAAGAGTTAAAGCTTGGCAGTAAAATTTCCAAAGAGCAGTCCGTCTGGGCCTTGGAGCTTGAAAATAAAATTGACAAGTCCAGAAACAAGCTTCGTAAACTCGGGCGTAAACGTCTTGAGGCAGGAAAGGATGTAAGAACAGAGCTGCTCTTTATTGACCTTGTAAGGCGTATAGAAAAAATCGGAGACTATTGTTTTAATATAATAGAAGAGCTGGCTAAATAGCCACGGCTAAATAATAGCCACGGTAATTGCCAAGTAATGCACTCTGGAAGGTGGTATGTAATGACAGCAGAAAATTACAAGTTCCGCATGGACAGGGTAAGAGAAAATATGCATGGTAAGGCCGATGTCTTTTTTCTTGGCCCATCCTCCGATTTTTTTTACCTTTGCGGTTATGGAAACAAGGCGGATGAAAGACTCCTGCTTCTTGTTCTGCCTTTGGATGAGCCTCCCTTCATTATTGCAAATCTGTTATACAAAGAACAATTAATTTCCCTGCCTTCTTCCGGTCTTTTTGATGAATTTATTTTCTGGAAGGATGGTGAAGATCCCTTTATTGTTTTAAAAGCTGCAATGGATAAAAGAAAAATCCCAATAAAAAGGATTGCTGCCGAATCCCGCCTTCCTGCTCTTTTTACCATTCCTCTTGCCAAAACATTTCCGTCTTCTGAATTTATCCTTGGCAATATGCTTACAGAACCTCTGCGCCAATACAAGGACGAAGCAGAGCTGCAATTAATTCGCAATGCCTGCAGGCAGTCCGATGCTGCATTGACAGTGCTTATGGGAGAGGGAGAGGGTGCTTTGGCAACCCCTTTAGGTGTGGGAAAAGCCGCCAATGACGGCAAAGCTTCCCGTTGGCTTGGAAAATCCGAGGCGGAATTTTTTGCTACCCTTTCCGGAGAATTTTACAATAGGGGTTTAAAGAATTTTGGAGCAGGGATTGCTGTAGGAGCCAATGCGGCAATGCCCCACCATGGCAGCGGAAAAGATAAAATAGAAAGCGGTAAATGTCTTTTGGTGGATTTTTGGGGAAGCCTGGATTCCTACTTTACCGACTGTACAAGAACCTTTCATTTTGGCAAACCGGAAAAAGAGTTTGAAAAAATCCATGCAATAGTACTGGAAGCTCAGGAAGCTGCACAGGCTGCTGTACTGCCGGGGAAAACCCTCTCCGATGTTGATTATGCAGCACGCTCAATTATAGAGAAAGCCGGTTATGGGGAGTTTTTTACCCATAGGACAGGTCATGGCTGCGGGATCGATGTGCATGAGGGAGATTCGGTTAATGCAGGGGTCAATGTGCTGCTGGAAAGAGGCATGGTATTTTCCATAGAGCCGGGTATCTATCTTCCGGGGCGTTTTGGGGTCAGAATAGAAAATCTTGTTGCTGTTACAGAAAGCGGATGTGAAATTCTCCATTCCTTTCCCAAAGATCTTATGGTAATAGGGAACTTATGGTAATATTGTAGAATCAACATTTATTAAAGGAGCTGTTATGTCATTCGAATATTCGGTTCAGTTATATTCTGTCAGGGATTCTCTTATGCAGGATCCCTATGGTGTCTTGGGCAGGCTCAGGGCAATGGGTTATACAGGTCTTGAAGGCTTTGGCGAATTCACCTTTACCCCCTCCGATGTCAATTACGGCCTTGCGGATATTGGTCTAAAAATTGTGGGTTACCATACATCCTGGGACAAGGT
>Ga0099364_10003084_pt1 | contig 26147 bp, 23 predicted proteins | sample TergutTh196P3_FD_73070 | JGI IMG/M metagenome (GOLD analysis project Ga0099364, IMG submission 73070) | Microcerotermes parvus P3 segment gut microbial communities from Pointe-Noire, Republic of the Congo - Th196 P3 | ecosystem: Host-associated > Arthropoda: Insects > Digestive system > Gut ...
AAAACATACCATTTTGAAACATAATGTTTTATTTGTGTTTTATCTATCTCAGAACTATTATTCAGTATTAGATATAAAGTATAAGCAAAATCAAGTGTCATTTGAGAGTTAATCAGTTTGTTAGATATAAAACCTGCCGATTTGAGTGCCAAGACAAAACTTGAAAACGAAAATTCATTCATAAAGTCTAATACGCCTTCTGTCAATTTAGTGAATGAATCTTCCGCAATTTCTTCTTTGTAATCACGAGTTTCAAAATCTCTTCCACTTAATAGGCTTACTAAATCTTTTAATTTGCCACGCCCAAATTTGTGCATAAAAGCAACTCGTAAAATATCACCATAACCAGGGTCAAAAATATCTTCTTTATCATCTTTTAACCATTTTAATTTTGAGGCAAATTTAGAATCGAAAAACTCTTTATCTTTTACCATTTCTGAATACCATTCTGGCTGTACTGATAGATGAGAAAAATAATCGATTGCTTTTCGTAAAATATTACCGCCATATTTTACATTTGCAGCAATTTTAGACATTGCAAAATCCGCTTGATTTAACTTAGCTCCCTGCATATTAATGCGAATAAAAATATCGGTTACTTCATCTATTGTAAGTTCTTTGTCTAATGTAATTATACCAATTTGCCTATTTTTAATGCCAATTAAATTGTCTAATATGTCGTGTAATTTATCCGTGTCCATTTCGGAATTGGCTTTACAATATGAAGTTACGAAACTGCCTCTTTTGAATGTCGGACTAAAAACATTTGCAATGTCCACAATCCATCTTTTGTCTTTCAGAATGGCATTATCTTGCACCTTAAAAACTTCATCTTCATCGACGGCTAAAGGATTGAAAGAGATTTTAATTCTTCTTTTTTCAAAATCGGAATCTAAAACTTCCATTCCAATAATAGCTGTCATTATTGCAGTAACGCGTTGTTGCCCGTCAATCATTATTTTTTTACCTTCTGCCAATGTACCATCTTTCAACTTCATATTTGGACTTTGAGAAATAATCAAGTAGCCTATTGGATAACCCGTGTACAAAGAATCAATTAAATCCCTAACTTGTCTAGGCTTCCAAACAAACGGGCGTTGAATTTCAGGAATTGCAATTTCTTCAGACTTAATAAAATTTAAGATTTGTTCAATTGAAATATGTGAAGGGTTATACTTTTCAGCCATCTTTATACCTCATGTTCATAAAATATAGAAAAAACATACCTATAATACTTATAACCTAAAAGTATATAGTTCGTCAACCCCCTCTCTTTATTCTGATTATTACATCTTCCCATTTATCAAATTATCACATAAAATAATAAACAAGTAGTGTAATATGACGGCACAAGCAAAAGAACAAAAAAATATCAACGACACAATCCACATAAACCTTAAAATAACCCCAAGGGCTTCAAAAAATGAAATTATTGGTGTTAAGGAAAACCGCCTTTGTGTCCGTATAGCAGCCCCGCCCGAAGACGGAAAAGCTAATGATAGTTTGCGTTCATTTCTGTCAAAAGTGTTAGACTGCCCCAAAAGGGATATTATCATCATAAAGGGAGAACATTCAAGATTAAAAACAGTTGCCATTCCCGCTGTATGCAAGAAAAAGTTATTGGGTATTGCTGATAGCCAGTAAGCGTATATTCGCATATACTCAAAATACTAAAACAACAAAGAATAACTCCCAAACTCTTAAAAACCTCACTTTACAACCCCCATTCTTTTACTTATATTCTATATAATCCACAAAGGAGTAAAACATGAAAAAGAATTTATTTTTGGGTATTTTTTTATTGTTAGCTGTTTTTTCGGTAAGTACCATTTATGGACAAGGATTCACGGGGCCGGGGGCCGGAACAAGGATAAGGCAGGTGCAAACAGTTACTGTTAGTCAGGCAAGAGTTCTGCCGGATGATACATTGGTTATTTTGACCGGGAATATTGTACGATCACTTGGGTGTGAAAAATTTTTATTCCAAGATTCAACCGGTGATATTATTATCGAAATTGATCGTGATTTATGGGCATTGCTTGATTTATCTGTCGGGCCAAATGACCAAGTGGAAATTAGGGGTGAAATAGATATTGAAAATCGAGCTGCGGAAATTGATGTAAAATATATAAGAAAGTTATAGACCTGTTGCCATAACGCGCTTAATTTTATATACTCAATGTACGGAGCAATAGAGATAATACAAATGGCAAAAAAGAAAAAAAACGAAATAACCATTCGCAGTTCGGCAGCCGAATATTTGACATTTATTGCAGCAACAGGCGATGATGAAAAAAGTGTTGAAATGCGGTACGAAGATGAAAATATCTGGCTTACGCAGAAAATGATGGCGGAACTTTACGATATTGATATAAGAACGATAAATGAACATATCCAAAATATCTTCAAAGACCATGAATTATTGGAAGATTCAACTATCCGGAATTTCCGGATAGTTCAGCTTGAAGGAGCACGGCAGGTAGAACGGGATATAAAACACTATAATTTGCAGATGATTATATCTGTCGGCTTCAAAGTTAACAACGAGCGGGCTGTCATGTTCCGCAAATGGGCTAACCAGATTGTCAAGGACTATACTATTCAGGGCTGGACGATGGATGTTGACAGGCTTAAAAAAGGGCATATGTTTTCTGATGAGTATTTTGACCGGCAGTTGGAATATATCCGTGAAATCCGTTTGTCTGAGCGAAAATTTTATCAAAAAATAACCGACATTTATGCAACTTCATTTGATTATGACAAAGATGCAAAAACCACGCGAGAATTTTTCAAACTAGTTCAAAATAAAATGCACTGGGCGGTTCACAGACATACAGCCGCCGAGTTGATTGTAGAGCGAGCTAACGCAGATAAAAAACACATGGGACTTACTACATGGGAATCTGCCCCTAAAGGTAAAATAATCAAAGCAGATGTTTCTATCGCAAAAAATTATCTTAATGAAGAAGAAATGGATTATCTTGAACGCATTGTATCGGTTTACCTTGATTTTGCAGAACTCCAAGCCGTTCGTAAAAGACCAATGTCTATGGAAGATTGGGCAAAACGGCTTGACGGTTTTTTGGAATTCAACGGCAATGAAATTCTAACCGATGCCGGAAAAATCTCACACGAACAAGCAAAGCTTCACGCCGAAACAGAATTTGAAAAATATCGCATTGTGCAGGACAGATTATTTGAAAGCGATTTTGATCGATTTGCCGCCTTGGAACAGTTGGTGGGTGAGAATAAAGGGGACTATACCTAACCATGAAAATAGCAAAAGCCACATTTGAAGATTTGCCCGCAATACTGGAATTGCAAAAACTGGCTTTCATAAGCGAAGCACAAATACACAATAATTTTAAGATTCAGCCCCTTGTGCAAACACTGGAAGAAATCCAAAAAGAATTTGAAAACTGGACTATATTAAAGTTGATAGATGAACAGCAAAAAATTATCGGTTCTATACGCGCCAATGAAGAAGAAACAAAAGTTCAAATTGGTAAATTGATAATACACCCGGATTTTCAAAACAAGGGTTTAGGCTCACGGCTGTTAAAGGAAGCCGAGGAAATGTACCCAAACAAATCTTTTGAACTATTAACAAGCAGCAAGAGCGAAAAAAATCTTTGGCTATACAAAAAAAACGGCTACAGAGAAGTCAAACGAGAAATTGGCTTGGATGGGTTGGAGTTTGTTTTTTTGGAGAAGTAGTGCTGTGAATCGCAAAACCATGCCAATCGCACCATTGCTGTTGGGTTGTTTTTGTGGAGAGAGGGGGGGGGGATTTGTTTGTTTTATCATATAATAGAGCGTTATGTTAAATTTTGTGCCTAAATTATTGACGAGTAATTAAAAAAATAGTATAAAATTAACAAGAGGAATAATATGAAGGATGTATCAAAAAGAATGGATGAACTTAAGGATATTTTTAAAAATAAAATATCTACAATGGATAAAAAATATAGATTTGGTCCTTCTATATATTTTTATGAAAAGATATATTCAATCCGAAAAAATACAGAAAACATAACATTATTTTTAGAAAATGACAAAAATATTGAATATCTATACTCTACATTATTAGCATGGGATATGAACAGCCGTGGTGCAAAAATGAGATATTTTACAGATTTTCGACAATCAATAATTGACAATAAAAAATATTTTTTAAATATTGAAAATATCTCTACTAATTTATTGAACATACAATTTTCTAAAATTAATGATTCTCTGAAAAAGATATACAATAATTTAAATATAATGTATACGAATTCTAAATTAGTATCAACTTCAAAATTATTACATTTCCTATTCCCAGAATTAATAATGCCAATGGATAGAACAAATACATTACAATATTTTTATAATAATACAGGTGAATCATTTACTAGATTTTGGGAGATTTTTGAATTTAGCTATTATTTTGCTAAAGAAAATATAGAATGGACAAAAATAATAAATACAGGTAAATGGAATACAACAATTCCAAAAATTATTGATAATGCAATTATATTAAAAATGGACATAAGTACAAATGAATGATAAAAAAACTGTACAAGCATAGTAATTCTCTGACAGTTACCCCTCCAAACCAATAGACAAAATCACTCATAACCAATATAATATAAAAAACAGGGAGCAGCTATAATAACAAAGAAAGACAACCAAAATAAAATCATAATCTTCAATACAGATGATGAAAAAGTATCAGTTGAGGTGCGTTTTGATGAAGAAACCGCATGGTTGACACTTGATCAGATGGCTGATCTTTTTGAGCGGGATAAATCTACTGTTTCACGGCATATAAAAAACATCTTTGAAGAACAGGAACTAGAGCGTAATTCAGTTGTTGTAAATTTTGCAACAACTGCCGCTGATGGAAAAACTTATCAAGTGGACTATTACAATCTAGATGTAATCATCTCCATTGGCTATCGGGTGAAATCTTTGCGGGGGACGCAGTTTCGTCAGTGGGCGACTAAGCGGCTGAATGAATATATCCGTAAAGGTTTTACAATGGATGATGAACGGTTAAAAAAACTTGGCGGGGGCGGTTATTGGAAAGAATTATTGCAAAGAATTCCTAAGGTTGGCTTAATTCCTTAACAAGTTTTCCGGCAACAATAGAGGCTTCTTCAAAATCGCTGTGTAAAAGGTGTTTGGCAATGGAATCTAATTGTTCTTTTATATTACGAGTCCATGTTTTTTCTGTAAGATAGTTTAATACTTTTTTGGCAGTCTTTTTGTCTAAGGCAGAACATGAAGCTTTTATTGTGTATATTTTTTCCAGTAAATATTCTTTGTCTTCATCGGAAACTTCTGCGGCAAAGACACTTTCTGCCTCTATCTTTTCTACAAATTTTTGAACGGCATCTAAAAAATCAGCGGTTTCTTCCGGTATTTGCATCGTGCTGCGGCTTGTATCTTCCAAATATTTTGCTCTGTCAGAAAGTGCCGCTTCTCCAATATTGCTAAGACCGCTTTTTAATCCGTGAACAGTTGTGGTGTAGAGTTCAATGTCAACACTGCTCTTATGCTCTTTTGAAATAATTTCTTCCATGACAGATAGGGCATTTTTTGCATCTCCTGAAAAAATAGAAAATATTTCTGCGTTTTGACCTCTTTCGGCATTTTCTCTTAGTAGTTTCTTTTTTAATCTGGCAGCTTCCAAAACTTCCGGAGTTTGTTTGTCACGAATCATTTTGTTTAAAACAGCATTTAATTCACGCGAGTCAATAGGTTTAGAAATAAAAGCGTTAAATCCATTTGATAAAAACATTTCTGCCTGCCCTATCATGGCATTAGCTGTAAGAGCTACAATATCGCCGTTATAGCCTATTTCTCTGATTATTTTTGTTGCTTCTATTCCATCCATCTTTGGCATCATATGATCCATAAAAATAATATCATATACCTTGCCTCGTTTGACTTTATCTACAGCTTCAAATCCGCTGGAAACAGTTTCAATAGAAAGCCCGTAAGGCAGCATCATACCCTTTGCAACATACAAGTTAGATGCAACATCGTCTACAATAAGAACACTTCCATAAGGCATATAGTTGAATATAAGCTGAGATTTTTTGGTTTTAGACACTCTGTGAAAATAAAAATCACCTATTAAGTTTGTTAAATCATCACTGCATACGGAATTACCAACAAACTTCTGTGGCAGTTTAACGGTAAAAACAGAGCCTTTGCCGTATTCAGTTTCAATATCAATTTCACCGTCCATCATTTGAACAAGTCTCTTTGTTATGCTTAACCCCAACCCCGTACCTATAGTATTTTGATTTACATTCTGATTAAATCGTTCGTATTCACTGAACAATTTATTATATTGTTCTTTTGTCATTCCTTGCCCTGTATCTTTTACAACGATAATAAGAGTGCACGGGTATTTTGCTTCGGCATTGTCATTGTCCATGTCAGATTTGTTATATTCGCTTGTAACTTCAAGGGTAACTTCTCCTTCATCTGTGTACTTAAAAGCATTTGAAAGCAGGTTATTTAGAATCTGTTTTATTCGCAGCGCATCGCCGTACATAAACAAAGGAGTTTTTTTATCTACGGATATATTAAATTTAATAGGCTTACTTTCATATCTAAGATAATTTAACTGAGCGGTATCATTTATCAAACTTGGAATATCATATTGATTCAAAATTATTTGCATCTTTCCGGCTTCTATTTTTGACAAATCAAGAATGTCATTAATAATATTAAGTAAAAATTGCCCTGAGTTATAAATTTGTTCAAATGCTTCTTCTGTTTCAGGAGTATGTTTTTTTATTTGGGTTTGAAGCTCGCTTATTCCTAAAATTGCATTTAACGGAGTACGGATTTCATGGCTCATACTTGCCAAAAAAGAACTTTTTATACGGCTGTTTTGCTCTGCCATTTCTTTGGCATTGGCAAGCTCTGTTATATCGGTTGAATATTGTAGATGAACAACTCTGCCGTCAGGCCAATCAATAAGCTTGTCAGAATTTTTATAAGAGCGGTTTGTTTTTGTGCTTTTTTCTTCCCAAACTATTAATTTATTCGGCTCTAATTTTAACTGTTTGCAAGGGCAAAAATCACATTGCTCGTTTATACCCTCTTGCAATAATTTATAACAAAGCTGTCCAATGCAATCACCTTTAAGGGAATAATGTTCTTTCATACTATCGTTAATAAATAAAATTTCATTTGTATTTGGATCTGTAACATAAATCATGGCATCTATGCCGTTTAAAATATTGTACAAGTTAGAAAGCGATTTTTTTTCTTCCAATACTTTGTTCATTTTGCTCATAATATCTCTTAAATGGCGTTCTATGGTACCGGAAATCAATCTTGCAACAATTATACTTATTGTTAATATAATAAGTGCTATTATCACACCGCTTATAATAAAAGATTTCATTTCCTTTTCATGGTTTGTCCAATTTTCACCAACAGAAAACATTCCTATTATTTCATCGTTTGTATCCAAAAGCGGAAAAAATTCAAATAATATGGTTTCTCCTAACACTTCTCTTTTTCCATGATAAACTTCCCCTGCATATACTCTTGACACTATATAATCCGGTGCCACAGGCGGTGGCAAATGGTCGCCAGTTTCGTAAGGAATAGTAGAGGCAATTCGCCTATCGCCATAAAAAATAGAAATTTCAGATTTAGTAATTTCCTTTATTCTTTCAATAAAATTCGGATTGTCAAATCTAAAACCGGCAGTTACAGCCCCAATTAAAAGCCCTTCTTCATCGTACAAAGGAACACCTGCACGGATAGCGAGGCCTACATTGCTGGACGATTCGACTGTAATTTCCTCTTTTCCGGCAAGGGCAGATTGCACATTTCTAAGTGACAGTACGCTGTCTCCGTATTGCTCATACCCGTGAGTTCTTGCTATAACAATACCGTTAGTATCAACAATCGCACAAAAATCAACATTTATTTCTTCCAGAAGTTCTGAAGTTAGCCTTGTTACCTCTCTCTGGTTGTTGCTTTTTATAGCCCTTATTAGGTCAGAATTTTCCGTTATTCTCTCCGCTATCCTCAAGGTACGGTTAAGTATTCTTGCTTTTAAGGTGCTTACCTCATGCTCAAAAGACATTTCAGCGACATGGATTTTTTCATTAGCGGAAACATCTAAATAATTGTTAAAAAGCACAAAAGAAGATACGAGCACCGCAATTGAACCGACTATTGCCAATGTAATTAAAGATATAAATATTCTTTGTTTTATACTCAATTTCTTCTCCTGTTTATATTTTACCACATCTAGCCTATTATTAAAAGTGCCAAAAATTGGAAAATACAACATCGTCTAAAATAAAAAAGAAGAAATTAAGAATGTAATTTTAAATTTAATAGTTACCAATAATTTTTTTGGTGTTTTCATAGATTTGGTTGACTATTTCTTGTCTTTGGATGGGGGTTAAGGCTTTGTCTTCTGAAATGGCTTTATTTTGGAAGAGGCAATATGATTCGATGTTAAAGGCGGAGGCTATTCTTTCTACCATGTCGGGGGAGGGGAACTTTTTGCCTACCTCGATTTCTGCTATGTATGCCTGCGTAGAAGCGCATAAATCGGCAAGTTTTGCCTGTGAAATCTTGTGGGTTTTTCGTAAATCCTTAAGGTTTATGATAAAAAGCTCTTGAAAAGTCATCTTTTTACCCCCTTATCGCTATTTTCTTCATATTTATATGCTAAACGAATATAAAAATAGTTGACAACATGCAAAATGCAGGTTAAATTGTATAATATATGCACACAGCAAGTATTTGCTTGTATAAAAATTGATATTTAGGGCGATTTTTTGAAAATTCCCCAATATGCTTGCAGTGCAGAAAACATGAAAGGAGTTTTGTATGAAAAAGAACAAACTTTATGGAATGATAGCCCTAATCATTGGGGTTATGCTTAGTCTAACTTTTACGGCTTGTCCGCCGCCTGATTAAGGTACTGCGCCGACAATTACTACAACAACACTGCCGAATGGAACGGTGGGAACGGAATACAGTCAAACATTATCTGCAACAGGAGACGCGCCGATCACATGGAGCCTTGAAAGCGGCGCACTGCCGACAGGATTAAACCTGTTGGGAAATGGTACAATTTCAGGAACACCGACAACAGCTAACACATTCAATTTCACTGTTAAAGCAACTAACACCGCAGGAAATGACACAAAGGCGCTTACAATTGTTATTGCTCCAGAAGGTACACTTACAGTGCCGAACGCAGTTGCCACATTCTCAGTAACGCCAGGCGATACTCAAGTTGTACTAACTTGGACAGTGCCTTCAAATAATGGTGGCTCAGCTATTACAGGTTACGAAGTTACAATGGACAACTGGACAAACAAAGTAACCAAAACAGCAAGCGAATTAACGCATACTTATACTGGCTTAACAAACGGTCAATCATACACATTCAAAGTTCGTGCACTTAACGCACAAGGTTCAGGAACGGAAAGTACACAGACAGCAACACCAAGCGGCACACCACCAACCGTTACTGGTGTATTGGTCAACCCTACAACCGCTTCTTTAACGAAAGGTGGAATTGAAACATTTACAGCAATAGTGAACGGAACAAATAACCCTGCTCAAACCGTTACTTGGTCTATTGATGAAAGCGGAAAACATTCACAAACCGTCATTGGTACTGACGGTGTACTTACCATTAATTCGGCTGAAACACTTGCTACGCTTACGGTAAGAGCCACATCAACGGTAGATACATCAAAGAGCGGAGTTGCAATTGTAACTGTTACAGGTTCTGCACCCATTGCTTTAACCATAAGTACTACACAGGAATGGAGCACCGCTCTTACAACTATTAGACTAAACCCAAGCGGCAATTACACCCTCACCGTTAGTGGAAATGTCGCCATACCTGGGATAAACAGTGTCAGTGAAGCGATGAACTTAGGATTTACGCCAAGCGGTTCTTCTCTTGCCGTAACCCTCAATGGAAACGGCAAACTGTATCTAAACTCGCAAGGTCAAATAATCACCGTCGGAGTACGCCAAACTTTGATTATTGACAGTCCTACTCTAACCTTGGAGGGACTAAAAAATGGACAGAACGAAGCTACACAGGATAATAATCGATCAGTTGTGCGTATAGAAGAATTTGGTAATCTGGAATTAAAAGCCGGAACTATTAGCGGTAATACAAGCAGTAGTGCTGGTGGCGGTGTGTATGTAAATTATAATGCCAATTTTACCATGTCTGGAGGTGTAATCAACGGCAACACTACAAACAGCAACGGAGGCGGAGTATTTGTCAATACACTAAACTATGATGGTGGAACCTTTTCTATGACAGGAGGCACAATTAGCGGCAATACAAGCGTCAGCGGTGGTGGAGTATTTGTAAGTGGTTACGGTGACTTCACAATATCAAATGGCAATATCAGTAACAACACCGCTTCTTCTAACGGTGGTGGAGTGTATCTTTCGGGACCTAGTACCATGACAGGCGGCACAATCAGTGGCAACACTGCCCTTCAAGGTGGTGGGGTAGCAATAGATTGGTCCAGTGGCAGTTTTACCAAATCAGGCGGCGGTACTATTTACGGTAAAAATGAAGCTGAAAACAGCAATACTGCATATTCAGATACCTACGGTCATGCGGTGATATATTTTGGGTTTCCCGCTCACTATCGTTATACCACGCTTAACGCAGGGGATAATCTCAGCACGAGTAATACAAACATTGGTTGGGGGCAGTAGGAAAGTGTAATTAAACCCAATTCGCCTCTTGACAATGGCAGAAAATGGCGTTTATATGCAGCGTAATCTCATTAAGACTATTTGAAAGTCCAAAAGTGTGATATAATATATGTATGGAATTGGACTTTGAAATAGACAAAATAACGGAATCCATTGAGAATGCTCAGACGGGAGAGGTCTATAAAACCCTTGTTTTGCCAGTAACACAGGCGGACTTGAAAGAGGTTAGTAAGAAAAATGGGTGGCTTTTTGATTGGAAGATGGAATTTTCTCAACATGAACGGCAACTATTTAAGCTGGTTACAGAAAAAGAGCAACAAATCATACATGGTTTGTTGTCGCTTGAAATAATGGAAGACCATGTTTTTATGCACCTGATAGAAAGCGCCCCATACAACATTGGCAATGAAAAGCACTACCTTGGAGTATGCGGTAACTTGACTGCTTATGGGTGTAAATTATCAATGGATTGTGGATTTGGTGGTGTTATTGCGTTTATTTCTAAAACTGCCCTCATTGAACATTATGAGAAAACACTAGGCGCTATACATCTCGGTGGAAATAGAATGGGTATTTATGAAGAAGATGCTCAAAAATTAATAGATAGTTATTTTTAATAGGAGGAAACAGGTATGTATAACTTAGATACAAAAGAAAAAGTTGATTTTGACTGGTTTATGGAAGTTTTGCGTAACAACGAATTGCAAGTTGTCAGTAGGGAATGGACAGAAGAAGAAAAAAGAGAACTGTCCAGAGATATTGCCATATGTAAAGCAATGAAGCAGAAAGCCAAAGAACTTGTTTATGCTTAATGTTGATCCCTACTCCCCCACAATCTTCACCAGTACTCGCTTTTTCCGTTGGCCGTCGAATTCGCCGTAGAAGATTTGCTCCCAGGGACCAAGGTGGAGTTTTCCGCCGGTTACAGCGACAACCACTTCTCGCCCCATGATGCTTCTTTTTAAATGGGCATCGGCGTTTATTTCACCGGTGTTGTGGCGGTAGGAAGAGACAGGCTCGTGAGGGGCAAGTTTTTCCAGCCAAACATCAAAGTCGTGGTGCAGACCGGACTCATCGTCATTGATAAAAACACTGGCGGTAATGTGCATGGCGTTTACAAGACACAACCCTTCCTGAATGCCCGATTCCCTAAGCAGGGCTTCAACCTCGCCTGTGATATTGATAAACTCGCGCGGTTTTCTGGTATTAAACCATAATTCTTTGGTAATTGATTTCATGGTTTATTGTAGCATGGAAATATTTTTTATGCAATAGAAACCCCTCTACTCCGCCGATTTAAAATTGTAAATCGGCTTTATAACATTGATAATCTTTGCGGTAGGAGAAATATTGCGCATAATGTCGTCCATGTTTTTGTAAGCCATTGGGCTTTCATCAAGAGTTCCTTTGTTAATTGAGGTGGAATAAATGCCCGACATTTGTTCTTTAAACTCGGCAAGGGAGAGAGTTTTAAACGCTTTACTTCGGCTCATAAGCCGCCCTGCTCCGTGGGGAGCGGAAAAGTTCCAGTCAGAGTTTCCAAGTCCTTCGCAGACAAGACTGCCGTCACGCATGTTAATTGGGATAAGAATTTTTTCACCCACTTTTGAAGAAACCGCCCCTTTTCGCAAAATCATAGAATCAGTATCGATATAATTATGCACAGTTGTAAATCTTTCATAGCCGTTGCCATCAACGACAAGCCCTTCAAAAATTATCTGCATCATTGCTTTGCGGTTTGCGGCGGCAAAGCCCTGGGTAATTTTCATGTCGTTGATATAATCGTCAAATAAATCACCTGCAACATAAGCCAAGTCTTTGGGCATATCTATTAAAGTTTGCGCCTTTATTTTTTGCATTTCACTTTGTATTTCAGAGTCCCTACCTTCAGCCTTTAAGCGCTCTATTGCGGTGTCAATATCGATCTTTCGTTTTCCATTAAGTTGATTCCATGCTTCTTCCTGATACCACTCTGCAATTTCCAAACCTAAGTGGCGGCTGCCGGAGTGGATAACGATGTACAGATTTTCACTTTCATCTCTTGCGGCTTCTACAAAATGGTTGCCGCCGCCAAGTGTACCTATACTCAATCTTGCTCTATTAAGATTGGTTGCAGGACAGCGGATATTTTCCAGTGGTATCGATTCAACAAATTCGTGCGGTGTTCTGCGGACATTCCTGCCGCTTGGGATTTTTTTATGTATCCATTTATCCAGTTTTGCTGGATCAAAATTTTTTGATACGGAATCATCTTTGGGTATAATTACTGTTTCCATACCGCAGCCAATATCAACGCCAACAAGATTGGGAACTATTTTATCGCTGATTGTCATTGTCGTGCCGATTGTGCAGCCTGCTCCGGCGTGTACATCCGGCATTAACCGCAATTTGCTTCCACTGACAAAAGATTGATCGCATAACAATTCAATCTGCTCTTGAGATTTTTCATCCAGGGTGTCCGTGAATATTTTGGCTGTGTTGTATTTACCGGTTATTTCTAGCATATATTATTTCTGATTATTTTGAGGGTTTTGTCAAGTGGGTTGAAAGGCGTGGTTGTAAAGCGGTGGGTTGAAAAGTGGGTCCCTCTGCATTATAATAGAAAATATGAACCTAATGTCCACGGGTGTATTTTCGATTTTGCCTGATAATTTTTTCTCGCCTTTGGTAACTGTGAATAAACAGCATTACACTGCTCTTTTGGTTCTTTATTATCGGCTTTTTCAGGAAAATACCTACGGTCTTGAGCGCGAATTGATAATGCGGGAATTTATGAATTATCTTGCCATGCATCGAGGCAGTGTAGAAACGGAAACAGAAGCAGATGTCGATGATGAAATAGAAAGCCATGCGGTAATAGAAAATCCGAGTGCAATAGAATTGGATTTTAATGATGAAGATAGTGAAAAAATCACTGGCAACATTGTTGCAGAAGTAAAAGATGAGCGCAGTCTTGCAAGCCGATTCCTGCGGCGACTTATTAGAGCAGGCTGGCTTAGTGAAGAAACTCTTTCTGACTTTTCCCGAGTTATCAATATTACTGCATGGGCAAAACCTTTTTTTGAAGCCTTAATTCGTATAGATGAAGGTCTTAAAACCGAATACGAAAGTCATGTAGTAAATGTTTATTCTTCTTTATGCGGTGAAACGGTAAAAGAAAATGGTCATTTTATGGTTTTAAAGGCACGAGAGGAAGCGCGCGCTTTGATTGATTCACTTAAAGTTTTATCGCAAAGCATAAAGGGTTATTATGAAAAATTGAATGCCGATGTAATTCGATCAAAGGCTGCATCTGTTTTGCACGAGCATTATAATTTATATGCGGGTGAAGTTTTAGATAAAGCTTACAAACGCTTAAAAACTTCTGACAATGTTTCGCGTTATCGTCAAAATATTTTTAGGCAGATTTCAGAACTTCTTAAAAATGATGAGTGGCTTGATCTAAGCGCGGGAAAATATATGCGTATTCTTCAAAACAGCCGTGAAGAATGCCGTGAAAAATTAAAGTTTATGCTGGAAGAAATACGCGATGATTTAAAATCTGTGGATCCTTTAGAAGATGAGATTGATCGCCGCAATGCAGATTACTCACGGGCAAGTACCGAAAGAATTAAGGCGTATATCGAACCAGACAGCACAGTTGCGGGAAAACTTGGAATGTTAATAAAAGAATTGTATTCCGGTAACGATGAACTGCGCCGTCGTTTGGCGCATGGACTTTACAAGATACAATTTTTATCCGCATCTTCGCTTGCCTTGCGCCGACCGCGTGATGAAGGTGATTTTAATACTCCTGATACTAAAGAAGATTTACAAGGTGTTGAAATAGTAGAAGCTAATCTTATGGAGCGAATTAACAAACAGCTTTCTATTAAGCGTATCGTTTCATGGCTTGACGATCAGGGCGGTACTAAGAAAACTCTTACGCCAAACGAACTTATTACGGACGAAGACAGTTATGTTCGTTTTATTTATTCTCTATTATATGGGGATTCCAGAAATAATTTTGGATACTCAATAGAAGAAGATGAAACAACGGCCACATCTGTAAAGGCTGCGGATTATATGGTTCCTGATATTCGTTTTCGTAAAAATCTGGAAACATCAAATGTGGAGAAAGCATGAATCAAGATATAGAAGCTTTAAGCTCAATACAAAAATTATCCGCAAGCGAATTTGAACGGTTCAAAGCAGCTATTAAAATTCTTACTACTAAAACATTTATAATTCGCGGTATAGAAAAAGAAAGGGAGCTGTATCAATTTGTTGTCAGAAACATTGCGCTTTTTGACGCATGGTTTTCCTGCATGGATGCAACGCTGACAAAAGACGAAAGTCTTGGAGTTGTAGCGTTCAAAGGCTCCGGCAATAATCGGTTGTTTTTTTCAAAAGAAGAAATATGCGCTGTCCTTGTACTGCGCCTTCTTTATGAGGATAAAAAGACAGAAGTTTCTCTTGCCGCTTTTCCCGCTGTCACAATATCGGACTTTCAGCAAAAATTTAACGCGTTAACTGGCGATGAAATTAAAAAAACAGCTCTTATTAATGTATTACGCCGCCTTTCTTCCAGTAAATTAATCTCTATAGAAACTCAAGATTATGCTGATCCGGAAGGGCAGATAAAATTGTACCCTAGCATTCCTTTAAGCATAGACAGAAATGCGTTAGATGAAGCTCTGGCGTTACTCGAAAATAAAGATGAAATTGATACCGGAGAGGAAAGCGAATGATAACTCTTGAACGAGTAAGACTTGTTAATTGGCATAACTTTACAGATACTGTTATAGAAATTGGGAATCGCTGTCTTCTTGCAGGTGATAATGGCTCGGGGAAATCTACGGTTATTGATGCAATTCAATATGTAATGGCTGCCAATCTTAGAATGGCAAAATTCAATTCCGCCGCAGAAGAGCGAAAAGGAGGCGGGCGCGATCTTATGGGATATGTGCGCTGCAAACTTGGAAGCGAAGCTACTGAGTATAGGCGGGGAGATACAATTTCCCATGTTATGATGGAATGGAGTCAAAATGATAACGCATTAAGTTTTTCCTGCGGTGTTTGTATCGAAGCATGGAAAGATAACCATTATATAGAACATTTTTGGACGGGAAGCAATGTTCCAATTGATAAAATTGCAATACTATCCTCTAAAAATGAAACACTGCTGTATCGTCAATTTAAAAATGAACTTGAATCTTTGAATGACGCAAAAAAGATTGAGCAAAAAGTTATATTTTTTGAATCAAAGCGGCTTTATACCAGAGATTTGACTAACAGGCTTGGGGTTTTTAAACGACAGCAAGAAGCTAATCCTTATTTGGATGCATTAACCCGTTCAATTGGATTTAAACCATTGTCGTCTATCGATCAATTTGTCTGTGATTATATTCTTGAAGAAAATCCCGTTTCCATTCAGGATATGAAACAAAACTTAGAAAACTACAAGGAAGCAGATCGTCAAGCAAAAGGAGCTGTAGCAAAGATTGGATTATTAAAAAAAATTTGTGATAAAGCTGTTGAATGGAAAAAAGCTGACACGCTTATTTTAAAACAGGAATATTTAAAACTTAAAATTGAACTTGAAAATGAAAAGCAAAATAAAGAAAAGTCATCTCACCTGCTTGTGGAAACAGAAAATAAACTGGATTTTATTACACGGGAAATAGCTTCGTTAAATGAAAAACAGCTTGACTTAGAACAGCAGTTGCGTGCGGTAGATATAAGTATCGCTTCCAATGATGAACACAGGCTTTACGAAGAAATAAATCAAAGAATAAAACGGCTTGAGCATGATATAGAAAACGAAGAAAAAAATGCAAATCGCTGCAAAGAATTAAAATCCCAATGTGAAGCGTTAATAAATCGCAGTATTTCTGAAGATTTTGACAGTGAGAGTGAAAGCGTTGCCGGAGAATTAAAAAAATATCAGGAAAAGCGGTTCACGGCCCGTCAAAGAGCTGATGCCGCAAGAATGTCAATGCGTGAAACACTGGCAGAACTTGCGGATCTTGAACGGGGAATAGTACATTATCCCGGCGCTTCAAGAGAATTGCGTTCTGCTTTGGAAAAAAACGGTATCGAAGCATATTTTCTTGCTGAAGCTGCGGAAGTAACAGATCCGGCATGGGTAGATGCGGTAGAAGGTTGGCTAAACACACGGCGTTTTGCTGTTTTGGTAAACCCGGAAGATTTTCAAAAAGCTTTGGAAATTTATAATAGCCTTCCGCGATCCGTTGCCGGAGCTTTTATTCCCAATATAGAAAAAATGCGAAACGCAACAGTAAAACAAGGTTCGTTAGCTGAAATAGTTAAAGCAGACGGTTACGCTCGTATATATATTAATTTTATTTTGGGAAAAGTAATGCGGGCAGATCTGGATAGCCTTAAAAATTATGATTCTGCGGTTACAAAAGAATGTATGACATATATGGCTCACACCGCTTCAAGAATTAGAGAAGATATTTACAGCCGCCGATACTTAGGGAGAGCGGCACTGGAAGAAAGGCGGAGGTTTCTTTCCACGGAAAAAGAACGGCTTGAGGCTGAGTTGGCGGCAGCGGAACGCGAAGAAAAGAACGCCGGCGAACATGAAGAGTGTTATGACAGGGTGATACGGTTTCTTCCGGAAATAAAACTCCTTTTTCCTTCTATAGATAATCTAAATACATTAAACAAAAATTTATCTCAGGCCAAACATGATTTAACTTTAATTGATACAAAATCGTTTAGTAAACTGGAAGATAAAAGAAAAGAAATTGAAGCGGATTTAGCATTGTTAAAAGACGATAACAATAAGGCTCAAAATGAAAAAGGAACGCTCACAAATAAACTTTCAATGTATCGGGACAATATAGAGCTTTATACACGCCAATATGATGAAAAAGCAGATATTATTAAAAAGTTTACAAGCGATAACCCTTTAATGATTGGTGAATGTGAAACTTATGCAGAAGAAAGATTTGCAAAACATTCTCTTTCGGAATTAAGTAATTCTTATGAAGCAACATTAAAAAGGTTTAAAACTAATACTGAAACATCTAAAAAAGAATATTCTAAACTTGTAAGGGATTATGAAAATGAGTTTCATCATCTGCTTGGCATGGAACCGTCAGAAAATGCAGAAGCGGAAATCTTGTTAAAACGCCTTGAAACATCAGAATTGCCCGAGTATCGGGAAAAAATTGCAAAGGCTTATCAAGATGCGGAAGTAGAATTCAAAGAACATTTTATTTCGCGTCTTAATGAACATATAGAAGAAGCAAGAGAAAGTTTTAATGAAATAAATGAAATACTAAGAACCTTGCATTTTGGGCGGGATCAATATAAGTTCCATCTTGAAGAATTAAGTGAAAGAAAAGGGCAGATAGAAGTTATCCGGCAGGCAGCAAAAATCCCAACAATGGATAACGGGCTTTTTTCACAAATTGCAGATCCGAATGAAAAAAAGGCAGCCCAGGATTTATTTGATAAAATATTGAATTCACCTTTGGATTCCGAAGAGCTTAGAAGTATCTGTGATTACCGCACTTATTTTCGTTATGATATAATTATAAGCGAGTCCGATAAAATTGACGACAAAGGAAATGTGGCAAAACTTTTCTTGTCTCGTGTATTAAAAGAAAGATCCGGCGGAGAATCGCAAACTCCATATTATGTAGCAATTGCGGCAAGTTTTTATCGCTTTTTTAAAGCTCGTCCGGAAAGCACGGTAAGACTTGTAGTATTTGACGAAGCTTTTAACCGCATGGACGATGAAAGAATTGGTAAAATACTTGAATTTTACAACAATTTAAACTTGCAGATACTAACATCTGTTCCTCCTGAAAAAATTGAAGCGATTGCTCCTTATGTTGACAGAATAAATGTAATAAGCCGTTTTGGAAATACGGTAAAAGTGCGTGATTGCCATATCGATGTTGTGAGCGCAAGTGAAATAGAAGGGATATAATGACCATTTGGGAAAAGAAAATAATAGACGCGCTAATAAACAATTACTTTGCATCCAAAGAAGAGCGAAAAACTCTACGATTGCGTTCTTCGCAATTTTTTCCTAATTTTGACAAGGCAAATCCGGATGAAAAAGAGTCGTACCTTGAAGCCGCAGAGATTCTTCAAAAAAAGGGCATTGTTAATTTACGCTGGGAAAAGAGAAACAAGGGAGAACGCATAAAAACTTTAAATTGCGAAAATTTTGAAAAACTTTTTTCCATTGCCGGAAAACAATACCCAAAAGATCAGGCAAAAGAAATTAGAGACTTTATTAAAGAAAAAAATATAATACTGCCTTTTTTAGAACATCTTTCTATTAATTTTAGCACAAAAGAAATAGCGCATGGGATAGATAAAACCGTAATCGAAAATCTTGTACGGCTTTTAGAATTTATTTGTGTACCATCTAATGCAGATAAAATTACCACCCGCGCTTTGTCGATTTTGCTTTACAATGATTCAAAATATTTAGAAAATCTACTGGATATTTGCAAACCATTATTTATTCAGGCAAAAAAACAAGTAAATGTTCCTGATCTATCATTTCTTAAAAGAAAATATCCGCAAACAATGATATCGGGAAAAATAATTATTGAGTTTAAAAATCAGAAAGAACCAATGATTAACGCCAATAGTTATATTTTGGCTCTCCCTTTAGAAACCGCAAATGATATTGCAGCGATAAAACTTATATCAGATAGTAAAGAAAAGACAGTGCTAACTATAGAGAATAAAGAAACCTTTTATGCTCTTGGAAATAGTAAAAAGAAGTATGATTGCTTTTTATATATAGGCGGTTATTCCAATCGCGCTGCCGCCGTTTTAATCAAAACTCTTTCCGATTCCGGATTTAATTTCCATCATGCCGGCGATCTTGACCCTGATGGCATTCTTATTATGCAGCACATTCAAGATATTGCGGGAAAACCTGTTGCTCCCTTACGGATGGATGTCAAAACCTTTGAGCAATACCGTCCGTGGGGCAGAACTCTTAATTCCGCCATGCTGCGGCAAATCCAAAAAATCAGAGAAGATACAAGAATAATTCTGGGAGTAGCAGAACTTTTACAACGCATTGAAGAAACCGGCATAGGTATTGAACAGGAAATTATTGATTATAGGGGTAATAACCCATGATCTTAAAACTTGAAAAATGCCAGACACAAAAAGATATAGAAATACTAATAAAATACTCGCAAAAGAACAAAACAGTAGAAAAACTTGTTTCACTGATAAAATCTGTTGATATACAAATACCGTGTTATTCGGACGATGAAGTTGCGCTTATAAACGCTTCCGATATTTACTACATAGAAAGCGTTGACAAAAAGACAATTGTTTTCTGCGAAAATATCAGCTATTTGGTTAAAGACAGGCTGTATCAAATTTATGAAAAATTGGCTTCTGCGGGGTTTGTGCAGATTAATAAATATTGTATTTTGAATGTAAACAAACTGGAAAAAGTAAAAACGCTGGAAAACAGCCATCTGGAGGCGATACTGTCAAACGGAAAAAGCTTATACATTACCAGAAAATATCTTGCGGACATAAAACGAATATTACAGGAGACTAACTAATATGAAAAAAACATTGGCAAATACCGTGCTTACAATAGGCGCATCGCTTAGCATTTTGGCTGTTTTCTCTTTGATCACCGGCAGGGAAGATTTTCCGGTTAAAACAATGCTTGAGGTTATTGGAGCAAATATCGTTATTAATTTTGGACTCATGTTAAGATTCAAACTTGAAATTAAAAATGTAATTTTAGATTTTATTATTGATGTCAGTTATATAATTGCAGTTTTGGTAGTATTTGGCATAATTTTCGACTGGTTTTCTATAGTATCAGTTTGGCTTCTTGTTGCTATGGCGGTTGGGATTTATACATTTGTAATAATAACCACAGTGGTAAAAATAAATAAAGACACAAAAGAAATAAACGAATTACTGCAAAAACGCCATCGCAACGAGGGAAAAAGCGATTAATTTGCAACTTAGTATCAATTTTTTGCACCTTGGGCAATTTCCTATTTCAAAATAAATCTTAACTCCTATAATTACAATACAAGAATAAATACGCAAAGGAGTAATTTATGAGAAAGATGATATTTATTATGCTGTTTATGACTCTCTGTATGTGGCTAAATGCAGATGACTTAATAGTTACACTGGAGTTTACAGGGGTAAAGATTAACGGCGGGGATGTTTATATCGCAATTCATGACAGCGCCGAAGCTTTCAAAAACGATCAGCCTGTCAGAAGGTTCAGGCTTGAGTCTGCCTCCACTACAGTCTCTGTTGAAACACAGCTTGCCGAGGGCTATTACCGTGTCAGCGCTTTTCAGGACGAAAACGGCAATGGAAGACTGGACACAGGTTTATTTGGCATTCCAAGAGAACCTTTTGGAATAAGCAATTACGGCGGCAGAGGCGTACCCGGCAACTTTGAAAGACTAAAACTCTGGATAGGACAAGGAGCGGAAAAAGTTACTGTCAATTTAAGTTATTACAGATAGGAAAACAGAAATGAGCATATTGGTATTAAACGGCAGTCCCAAGGCGGATACAAGCAACACGATGAAACTTACAAGAGCGTTTTTGGAAGGGCTTAATCGAAATGATGTTGAAATAATCGACATTGCAAAAATGAATATACAGCCATGTAAGGGTTGTTTTGCCTGTTGGGAAAAAACACCCGGCAAATGCTGTATCGCTGACGATATGCAAAATCTTTTTCAAAAATATCTTGAGGCGGAATTGATTATTTGGAGTTTTCCTTTGTACTATTACGGTGCGCCATCACAAATAAAAGCTTTTATGGACAGACGGCTTCCTGTAAATATGCCGTATATCACAGAAAACGCAGACGGAAAGCCTAAGCATCCTGCAAGATTCGATCTTTCCGCACAGAGACATATCCTTATTTCAACTTGCGGTTTTTTTACGGTAGAAAATAATTTTGAAGCATTGGTAAAACAATTCGATATAATGTTTGCGGACAACTATAAAAAAATCCTCTGTCCGCAAGGCGAGTTATTTAATATTCCGCAATTAACCGAGCGGACAAACGAGTACCTTGAACTTGTAAAACAGGCAGGCGCGGAATATACATCTAACGGCCACTTTTCTGCAGAAACAGAAAGACAGCTTGCCGTTCCTTTATTTGAAAAGAAAGCCTTTATGGAAATGGCAAATGCGAGTTGGCAGATACCGGAAACTGACGGGGTGGCGCACAATAAAGCAGAACAGCAAAGTGTCGCAGAACGGCTTTTACGCCAAATGTCGGCGATTTATTCGCCTGTTGATTACGCGCCAAAAACTGAAAAAACCATCGAATTTTTCTTTACGGATATAAACGAAACTTATCAATTAAGAGTGAAGGGGGACAAATCCATATTCGTAAAAGACAGTTCAGAGTTTGCGCCCTACTCTGTGCGGATTGAAACACCCTTTGAAGTATGGCAGGATATTTCCCTTAAAAAATTAGACGGAAAAGAAGCTCTTTTTCAAAATAAATATCGAGTGTTAGGTGATTTTTCTTTGATGACATCATTAATGGACGGGTTCTCTGTTCGTAAATCAAAAGCACCGCAAAAAAAGCGGTCAATGGTTATTTTCCTTCTTCCATTTTTAGCGTTATGGATTTTTGTTCCTATTTTTGAAAATGTAGGCGCGTATGCTTCTATTTTAATTGGAGCATGTGTCCCTTTTCTTGCACGATTCTACAAGCTATCGCCTTATGATACTATCGGCGCTTTTATTGCCAGTGCTTTGAGTGTAGCGTTTTTGGCAGGGGTTTCTTCTCAGATTATCGTTTCATTGTCATACCTTCTTTTCGGCCTTTTATGGCTTATCTCATTATTTTGCCGTGTACCGTTATGCGCATGGTATTCTGCAAACGGCTACGGTGGTGATACGGCCTTTGAAAATCCTCTGTTTATTTCTACAAATAAAATAATTGCCGCTGTTTGGGGAATCATGTATCTTGGTGTAAGTGTATTCACATGGTTTTTGATGGACAGTATTTATGCTTCTCTTGCAGGGCTTTTTAATTCAATCGCGCCAATAATTGCAGGGATTTTTACGGCGGTCTTTTCTAAGTGGTACCCGGCGTATTATGCTTCAATCCACCGGTAAAAGATTAATCGCAATATGTTTCCTATTTACTTTTTATAAGATATAATTAAAAATATAGATAAGGAGTTCCGAATGGGGAAACCAATATACATTCAGTTTGCCGTCTTTGCATGTATTTTTCTGGCTGGGTGTTCAACTGCAAAGATACACGATACCGGCAAACATAGAGAGCAAATCCCTGTCGTTCGTTCTGCTTTACCGGAGTCGGATGAAGAGGGAAGCAATGCATGGATAACTTTGCGTAAAGCGCCGGTCAAGGAAGCGGAAGGCCGCTATGTCTATTTAACCTTTGACGATGGTCCCTCGACCAATACAGATAAAATATTGGATATCTTATCTGAATTTCAAATAAAAGGAACATTTTTTATTTTAGGAAAGAAAATTCTGGACAACGATTATATGGACTATGAAGATGCTGTCGCGGCTTTGCAAAGGGTACTTGCTGAAGGGCATTTTGTCGGTCTGCACTCAATGACCCATGATATGCATAGTCTTTACAAAACGCCGGAAGCGCATAATAATTTTTATGATGAAATGCGGGAATTACAAAAATTAATTTTTGATCTGTCCGGTGGCTATGAAACCAATCTCTACCGTGCGCCTTATGGAACACGAGGAATGTTTACAGGGAATCACATAAGAAAGATGGCCAACTCCGACATGAAAGCATGGGACTGGAATATAGATACCGAAGATTGGAAGACAAAATCAACTGATGTAGTCCTAAAAAAAATCAAGGAAGATATGGAAGGCCACAAGTACCCTAATCTTGTGGTAATTTTATTCCATGAATATGATGTCACAGTAGAGACACTGCCCTCTGCAATCAGATATTTTCTGGATTTAGGTTATACCTTCCTGCCGTATCATCCGGACAATCATTTTCAAATGAACTTATTGCATCGTTCCGAGTTATAGTTGTCTAATTTCACTCCACCTTAAACCGTGAAACTTCCTGAATTAAAATATTGATAGCTTCGCGATTTTTGCCGCTTGCGGTATTTGCGTGATTTACTGCGCCATTGACATGTTCGGCTCCGGTAACCATTTCATTCATGCCGGAGGTTATTTCCTGTGTTGCCTTTTCAAGATTCTCGCTTTCACGGATAACTTCCTTTGCTCCTTCAAGCATTTCATTGGAGTCGCTTTTTACCTGACGGGTAATCTCATTTACATTACCAATACCGTCAAGTATTTGTTTGCTTCCAATTCCCTGTTCTTCCATTGCATTGCGAATAAGTTCTTCCTGCTGCGCTACAACTTTTACATTTGAATCGATAGCTTCAAACTTATTAAGAACATTTTCTGTGGAATTAGTTATTTTATCTATTGAACTTTTTATTTTTTTTAGGACAATGCCGATGGTCTTTGATTGTTCGCTTGAACTTTCTGCCAGTTTGCGGATTTCACCGGCAACAACGGCAAAACCTTTCCCCGATTCTCCCGCATGAGCGGCTTCTATTGCGGCGTTCATAGAAAGAAGATTTGTCTGGCTTGCAATGTTTTCCATAACGGCGTTGATTTGCAAAAGACCTTCAGACTCACGGGCAATTTCCTTTATGTCACCGGAAACTTCCTGTAAACCTGCGCGGCCTTCTTCAGAGGCTTCATTTAGACTCATAACATTTTCAGCGTTACTGCTAAGTGTTGTATTCACCGACTGAATGTTGGCAACCATTTGTTCAATGGCGGTTGAAGCCTGCGTTATATTGCTGCTCTGATTTTCTACATGATTGTTGAGTTTATTGATATTTAATACAAGCTGTTCCATTGTTGCGTGAGTCTCTGTTACACTTGCGCTTTGGTTTAATATGCGGACTTTTATGCTTTGAACATTAGAAGTAATTTCATTCATTGAAGAAGCAGTCTCATTCATATCACTGGCAAGATCATTTCCAATACTGGAAAGAGTCTCCGCTTCCCCCTTGATGGCTTTAATTAAATTGCAAATTTTCTCGAATGTCAGATTGATAAAATCTGCCAAAGATCCGGTTTCATCATTTCTATGAATATCAAGCCGGCGGGAAAGATTCCAGTCATCGGTAATTTTTCTAAGAGTTTTCATTATAATATTCAAAGGCTTTATCAGCCACGAAATAAACAGATAAAAAATAATAAAAATAACGGCAATGCCTATCAGCATTACTACAAACAGCACAGTCATTGATGAATTAAGAATATCCGTAGCGGATATAGATGTAATAGCGACAATATACCAGTCAAGAGAGGGAACTTTAATTATGGCAATTTCTTTGCCCTCAGAACGGAAGGATTTGTTTTCATCTAACGTTAAAGTTTTTGCCTCCGCAATAATTTCCGCTCCAATCCCGCCCAACACTCTGTCAAGGGTGGTTTTTTCCATAATAAGGTTTGAATCTTTTGCACCTGTGATTTCATATAAACTGTTGAACAGATATAAATCACCCCCGGTGGTATAATTTTTGTAAATGTTATCAACAAAATTAGTTAAGTCTATGCCTGTTCCAACAAGGCCAATAGGTGTGCGTTGCATACTAGTATGCTGTGAATCAAAAACAGTTGCGTTAATCCATAGCATGGTTCGTTGAATTTCAGAGTTGTAATTAATATTAAAATTAAAACTTTCCGTTTCATACAACGTCATTTCATACCAGTAATTATCAGGATCTTCTGCATCAATTGTATAATGATTGTCTTCATCAAAATAAAATTCCTTGTCAATATTACTAGACCAGAAAGTTATCTTACTTTCAAAAGCCTGCCGGTAGCCTTCTATTTCGTCAAAAGCTATTCTACGCAGGGCAGAATCGCCTGGGTTAAGGAAGTGCCGTATAATCAAAGGAGAAGAAGCCATTTTCAAGGCTATTGCAATTTCACTGTTTACCGAAGCCTCCAGCTTGATCCGTTCAATTTCCAGCGACTTGGCAAGTTCATGCCCTGCATTTGCGTAGGTTATGCGGGACATTGAAAGAAAAAATGCAATGCTGCCGCTTATGGAAAATATTAAAAATAAGACCACGGAAAAAACAGCAACAATAAACTTTGCCGATATTTTCTTTTTTTGAGCCAATTTTTCCTGATTTGTGTTATTCATAGATTACTCCTTATCACTATTTAACAACATTTTTTCTAAAGATGCAACATCTAAAGTGTCTTTTACCTTTTCAGAGGGGGCTTTTAAGGAGTTTTCACCCATAATTTATACATGTTTTTTTTGGGGGGGGGGGGATTTAGGCCAAAAATTTGAAATATTCGAGAATTTAAAGGGCGGGGCCACCCCTGACCCTATTTTTCATGATTTTAAAATA
>Ga0099364_10003085_pt1 | contig 26146 bp, 16 predicted proteins | sample TergutTh196P3_FD_73070 | JGI IMG/M metagenome (GOLD analysis project Ga0099364, IMG submission 73070) | Microcerotermes parvus P3 segment gut microbial communities from Pointe-Noire, Republic of the Congo - Th196 P3 | ecosystem: Host-associated > Arthropoda: Insects > Digestive system > Gut ...
GAATACAAGCGAAAACGGGAGCGGTGTCGAGTTGACATTGCCCGATGATTACAACTCGGCGACTGATACAGTTCAGATTTTTGTTGAGGAAGCGAATGGGGTTAATGAAACCGACTTTGCGAGCGAGTTTGTGAAGTTGGGAGACCCGTGCGATTACGGTGTACACGTCCATGACGAGCAGACCGACTTGACAAAGGCAGTTTATTGCAAGGTTTGCAGTTTTGAAGTGTTTGCCGCATTGCCGCCGATTGAGGTTGATATTGTCAATGGCAAGGTTGAAATCCGCAATAATGCTAATGTGTTTTTCTCGACTAAGGGGTATTACTTGACTGACGGCGAGAATGAGTGGACATTGCCTGTTGTGGTGGTTAGGGCGAGGAGTACGGTTGTGATTAGCGGCGGGAAACGGGACAGGATTGGTGATTTGACGGGGGTTGATGAGGTTTGGTTGGAACAAAATTAATAAAAACCCTTGACAAATCAATTATAAACCTGTATAATCGGAAAGGTGATAGTAGCGGATTAAGAAGCTGTGAACACAGTTTCTAAGTGAAAAAAGGGGGGAGCATGGCACGTGAAACAGATGCAATATTGCAGGGAATACTTTACCAACAAAGCAAAATTAAAAAAGACGGCGGGAGCATTGAAGACTGTTTGAAAGTTGTTAAATCAATGTGTACAAAGGAAAATCTTGATGCGGTAAAAGCTCTTTTGGCAGAGGACGAGCTGTAGCGGGTATGAAGACAGGTTCTTAACAATCCTGAAAGGAATGGGTGTAAGTTTGAATAATAGCGGAGGTGTCACCGGCTTCGCCGATGAGCAGTCCGCTTGACAGGCTTATTCATGGAGGCTTTGTGTCTCAGAAAGGCATGGTCATAACAATGTTTAAAATCTTACTGCAAAATGAAGAGACTAAACTGCTCTCATTTGACGAAATTGAATGTAAAAATGCTTTTCGGCATACTGCGGCGCATATTTTGGCGCAAGCGGTAAAAAGGCTGTTCCCCGATGCAAAGCTCGGCATAGGGCCGGCAATCGAAAATGGTTTTTACTATGACTTTGATACAGATAAACCGTTTACGAGCGAAGACTTGGAAAAAATTCAGGCGCAAATGAAGAAAATCGTTAAAGAGGGGCTTGCGCTTGAGTGTTTTGGTCTCGGCTTTGATGAGGCGCGGGAAATTTTTGTAAACGAGCCGTATAAGCTTGAATTGCTTGGCGAGCTTGAACAAAAAGGCGAGTTGCCGACATTTTATAAGCAGGGGGAATTTATTGACTTATGTGCGGGGCCGCATTTGGCGCGTGTGAGCGATGTTAAGGCAATCAAGCTGCAAAGTGCTACAGGAGCGTATTGGCGCGGCAGTGAGAAGAATAAAATGCTGCAACGTATTTACGGGACTGCATTCCCGAAAGCGGCAGAGCTTGAAGAACACTTGAATGCTCTTGAGGAGGCGAAAAAGCGCGACCATAACAAGCTTGGGCGCGAATTGGAAATATTCACAACCTCTGAATCAATCGGGCAGGGGTTGCCGATTTTGTTGCCGAGGGGAGCGAGGATTTTACAGGTTTTGCAAAGATTTGTTGAGGATGAGGAAGAACGGCGCGGGTATCAGCTAACTAAAACGCCCTCATTCGCTAAATCGGAATTATATAAAATTTCGGGGCATTGGCAAAGCTATAAAGACGGAATGTTTGTTATGGGAAGCGATAAGCCAACCGAAAAGGAAAGCGATGACAGCGCAAAAGACGGCTCAAAGGACAAAGAAGTATTCGCTCTGCGCCCTATGACCTGCCCATTCCAGTTTCAGTCTTATTTGAACAGGGCGAGGTCTTATCGTGATTTGCCTATTCGGTATAACGAAACGGCAACATTATTCCGCAAAGAAGCAAGCGGCGAAATGCACGGGCTGATTAGACTTAGGCAGTTTACATTGTCGGAGGGGCATATAGTCTGTACACCCGAGCAGGTGGAAAATGAGTTTACCGATGCGCTTGATTTGGCGCGGTATATTCTGCGGATATTAGGGTTGGAGAACGATATAAGTTTCCGCTTTTCAAAGTGGGACGAGAACAACCGAGAAAAATATATAGGCGACCCGGAACAATGGGAAAACGCACAAGGATTCATGCGGGATATTCTCGACAAAACCGGAATAGTCTATGTTGAAGCGGATGGAGAGGCGGCGTTTTACGGGCCGAAATTAGATATACAGATTAAAAATGTCTTCGGGAAGGAAGACACCTTGATTACCATTCAAGTCGATTTTCAGCTTGCGGAGCGTTTCGGCATGGCTTATGTAGATTCAGACGGGGACAAAAAATCGCCGATTATAATTCACCGCTCATCCATTGGTTGCTATGAGAGGACTCTTGCATTGCTGATTGAGAAGTATGCCGGAGCATTCCCGCTGTGGCTTGCACCTGTACAGGTAAAAATCCTGCCGATTGCGGACAGGCACAATGACTTTTGCGCGGAACTTCTCTCTACACTGCAAAAAATAGGAATACGTGCCGAAGTTGACTCAAGGAGCGAGAAAATCGGCTTTAAAATCCGTGAGGCGCAACTGATGAAAGTGCCGTATATGCTTGTTATCGGCGATAATGAAGTAGCCAACCGTGAAGTTGCTGTCAGAAGCAGGAGAGCCAAGCAAGAAATGGCGGCAGGCGAGTCACAAACTATGGGGATTGACGAGCTTTGCACATTGCTGAAAGAAGAGGTTGACAGTAAAGCGTTATAGATGAATGACCCGCCTGCAATTTTACAGGCGGGTTTTCTGTCAGTTTGGCTTAACTTTATCACTAAGCACCATTATAGCGAGAAGATTAGGTACTGCCATGATACCATTCATTAAATCTGCCATTCCCCACACCAAATCGAGCCGCATTACCGCGCCTACAAATGCGAATCCCACAAACACCGCTAAAAACGGCTTGACTATTGATTTGCCGAACAGGTATTCTATACATTGCGCACCGAACACTGACCAGCCTGCCGCCGTTGCAATTGCGAAAAGCACTACCGATATTGTCACGAACATTCCCGCATAATTGCCGAATGCGTCTGCGAAAGCCATTGATGCAAGGTTCATTCCGCCATCGCCTGTGTCGAGCTTATCTGCACCGGTGAGCAAAATCGGAAGCGCGGTCAGTGTACAAATTACAATAGTGTCAAAGAATACTGCCAAAGTCGCCCACAGTCCCTGTTTATGTGCATCCTTCGAGGCAGACATTGCGTTCATTGTGACAGTGCTGCCGAGTCCCGCTTCGTTAGAGAAGATTCCCCGACGAAACCCCCAGCTCATTGCACGTGAAATGCCCACTCCGGCTACTCCTCCGCCAATTGCTCTTAATCCGAAAGCCTCCCCCACTATTCGCATTAGGACGGCGGGGACTTCCCGTATAAAAATGAATATTACCGCGAGGCAACCTATTATATACACAAGCGATATGACCGGAATCGCCTTTTCGGTGACTTTTCCGAGGGATTTTGCCCCCCCGAAAACGAGCATAGCAATCGGGATTACTGCGATTATCCCCGATAACCACAAAGGCGCGTCAAAACTGTGTTTCATCGATGAGGACATTGCGTTAATTTGCGTCATATTGCCTATTCCGAGGCTCGCAAATACACAGCACAGCGCGAATCCTTTTGCGGGAATCCCACCCAACGCCTTTTCTATATACCAAAACGCGCCGCCGATATAGCCGCCGCCTGGGCGTTCTTTGCGATACTTTATTCCGAGATAGTTTTCCGCATAAGTAGTAGCCATTCCGAGAATTGCCGATACCCACATCCAAAATACCGCACCCGCGCCGCCGAGTGCAATTGCTGTTCCCAACGCGACAATATTCCCCGTCCCGATTGTAAGCGCGAGGGAATTTGTCAGCGTTTGAAACGGCGAAAGTGTATTTTCATCGCTTTTTATCTGCCTTGCAAAAATAGTTTCTTTAAAGATTTTTATGGTGTTTAGCTGAAAAAATTTCAGCTTTACCGTAAAAAATACGCCCGTTCCGATAAAAAGAGCGAGCATTGGCGCACCCCAAAATATATACTCATTAAGCAGGTTTATTATTTTCAAACCATTCCCCCCCTTGTCCTGATACATTAAGTATATTAGGACAAGAGGGGGAAAATTCCGAGTTCAATTAAATTTAGCTCACATGACAGGTTCTAATTATACTTATACATAGAAACTCTCTCAAATCCGTCAAGCAATGTATCGGCAAAATCAAACGCCTTAGCTACTCCCAACGCGACACACTCCAAAGGATTGTCGGCAAGACGGCATGGTGCGGCTACATTGGCGGAAATAAGTTTGTCCAATCCGCCGAGCATTGCGCCGCCGCCGGTAAGCACAATTCCGTTGCTCAAAATATCGCCGACAAGCTCGGGCGGAGTGCTTTCAAGCAGCGTTCTTATCTGCCTTACTATCTCCATTGCGCAGGGCAACAAAGCATCGTACATATCAACCTGACTGACTTGTATCGCCTGTGGAAGCCCTCTAAGCAGATTTCTGCCTTTCAGCCGTGTAGTTATTGACAAGTCGGGTTCAAATACACAGCCTATTTCTTTTTTTGCGGCTTCGGCAGTTTTTTCGCCGATTAAGATTTTATCACGATTTCCGAAATATTTTATTACAGCCCTGTCAAATTTGTTTCCCGCCATTTTAAGTGTAGACGATGCGACAATCCCGTTAAAAGATATAACCGCCACATCGGAAGTCCCCCCGCCTATGTCAACCACCATTGCACCCGTGGGCTTGGAAATGTCCGCCCCCGCGCCTATTAAAGCCGCAATAGGCTCTCTGATGAGCCAGACCTTGCGCGCTCCCGCTGATAAAGCCGCCTCGACTACCGCGCGGTTCTCGACATCGGTGACAGAAGACGGTACACAAATTATGATTTGCGGTTTAATCATCAAGTTTTTGCTGACCTTATGCACAAACTCCCTAATCATCATCATCGTCATTTCGTTATCGGAAATAACGCCATCCTTTAAAGGACGCACGATTGTAATATAATCGGGGGTTTTGCCTATCATGTCATAGGCCTCTTTCCCGATTGCCAAAATCTCATGCTTTTTCTTGTTGTAAGCAATTGCGGACGGTTCATTCACAATGATTTTATCGCCCATAGTTATGATTACATTCGCAGTCCCCAAGTCAATCCCAATATTCATAGCCGCCATATTTTTTTGCCCCTTTTCATTTAATTTTGCGTTTGTCGCGCGATTTTAAATAATCTGTCAGAACTTTTTTTTCATTCGCACACCTATCGCTTATTACCGATTGCAACAAGAAATTCAGCTTTTCGCCGACTTCCCGCCCTTGATACCCCATTTGCACCAAGTCACCGCCTTTTACCGCCAACTGTTTTAACGAGAAACACTCCTCATCGGCTATTATTTTTCTTGCAATTTCCGTCGCTTTGCGAAAAGTCGGAATACGCTCCTGCATTTCCTTTGCTTTGGCGGAATCGTCCGCCATATGAACATCAATCAGCTTAAAAAACATTTCTTCCCCAAACCGATTCAGCAATCGTTTAATTGCCTTTTCACAAGTTTTAATCGGTATGTCATGGTATTTAACAAGCGTACAAACTTTATAAAAAGTGTCATTGTCGTATTTTAAGCTGCGCATTGTTTTTCGCGCAATTTCCGTGCTTGCTGCTGCGTGAGCCTTAAAGCTCCCCCTGAGACAGCCCGGATTCCAATTGTCCTCAACCAACTTAAACGTAATAGGCTTGCCCATATCGTGGAACAGCAATGCCAACCGCACAACCTTGTCGGCAGGGGCATTGTCCACAGCGTTAAGCGTGTGCGTAAGGACATCCCTGTCATGGAAACGATTATGCTGGTTAAAGTTTTTACAAGCGGCAATTTCCGGGATAAATTCGGCAAAAACACCGGTATAATCTGCGATAACCCCGCTTACACTGCCTGTTACAAGCTTATTCAGCTCCTGTGCGACCCTTTCCCCCGCTATATTATTGATTAAACCGCGCAACTCGTGTACCGCTTTTGCAGTGTCGCTCTCAACCGCAAATCCGTATACAGCCGCAAACCGCAATGCCCGCAAAATTCTCAGTCCGTCTTCCTTAAAGCGTTTTTGCGGTTCGCCGACCGCACGAATAAGCTTGCCGCTCAAGTCCTTTTGTCCGCCGAAATAATCAATCACGCTCCCGCGCCGATACGCCATTGCGTTAATTGTAAAATCGCGGCGGCTTAAATCTTCTTTCAGGCTTCGGGTAAAGGTTACGTTATCGGGATGGCGATTGTCTGTGTAGTCCCCGTCAATCCTAAAGGTTGTTACTTCAACGGGGAAATCATCGGCGACAACCGTAACAGTCCCGTGTTTTAAGCCGGTATCGTGTATCACGAAATCCGACAAGGCGGATTTTACCTCATCGGGAGTCGCCGCAGTAGTCACATCGTAATCGTCCGGGGTGAGTCCCAACAGCATATCGCGAACACAGCCGCCGACTGCATATGCTTCATAGCCCGCGGCTTCAAGGCAGTCAATTATTTTATTTACATAATTGGGCAATGCATCTTTTAAATTAAAATTGAAATATTTTTCCATTAAACAAAGTCTTTCATCAAGCTTTCGCATTTCTCAATAATTTTGCGGAAGCTGTCCCCAACGAAAAACTCGCCGTTTTTATAAAGGATTTTTCCGTTAGCCATTGTCATTTTCACAACGCTTGTATCCCCGGAATAGACAATATTCTTGGCTATGTTGTTATGCGGACGCATGGAAGGTCGGTCAAGCTCAATCATTACTATATCGGCTTTTTTCCCCGGCTCAATGCAATCACAATCATCAAGCCCAATCGCCTTCGCCGAATTTGACACAGCCCATTCAAGTGCGTTATAAGCGGGACAAGCCGCCGCATCGTTTTGTAAATACTTTTGCAAAGTAACCGCAAAGTACATTTCGCGAAACATTGACAGAGCATTATTAGAAGCCGCACCGTCAGTCCCCAACGCGATTCTCACTCCCGCCTTTTGCATTTGCGTAAGCGGCGCGATTCCCGATGCTAATTTTAAATTAGAACCGGGGTTGCTTATTGCCCAAATGTTTTTTGTCGCCATGATGTTCATGTCATTGCCGTCAACGTGAACGGCATGAAAAACCCCGCCCCCATTTTCCCATAGCCCAAGCTCCGCAAATAAGGCCGCAGGTGACTTTCCGTGTCGCTCGTAACAGCCGTCATGCTCTGCTTTAGTTTCGGACATATGGGTGTAAACAGGTGCTTTATATTCGGCGGACAATTCCGCAACCGCTTTTAAATTATCGATACTGTTAGTATATTCCGCGTGTAAACCCAATTTGTATGCGACAAGAGGGTTATACTCGTTGTATTTTTTGTAGCAATTTTGCAGATTTTGTAAAGCTTTGTCGCCATCAAAGTCCATGACTGAGCCGCACAAGGTTATTCTGAATCCGGTATCAACCGCCGCACTTGCTACCGAATCGGGCGACATATACATATCGAATGCCGCGGTAATCCCACCCGAAACGTATTCAAGAATTGCCAGTTTTGTAAACCAATAGACGTGTTCGGGGGTAAGTTTCCCCTCCAAAGGCCACACTTGATTTTGAAGCCATTCATGCAATGGCAAGTCATCGGCGCGTGAACGCAGAAAAGTCATTGCAGAGTGAGTATGCGCATTCTTGAAGCTCGGCATAAGAAGATTGCCTTTGCAGTCTATTTCCCTGTCAAAGACGCATTCTTTGTTATTATCGCATTTATCGCCCTCAAATACGCACATAATTGTATCGTCTTTGACGCATAGTCCGCCATCCGTTATGCTCATGTCTTTGTGCAACACCTTAGCATTATATAACTTAGTCTTCATTTTTTACCCTTTCCCTTTCTGAACAAGCGCAATCTTAATAAGCTTTTCCCCAATATACCATTGTTTCAGCCGACTTCCCGCAATTTGCGCAATTCCCGCCGACCGCTTCCTGCTCTAACGGTATACAGCGTGAACCGACACCCGTCTTTTCCTTGAGCTCATCCTCGCACTTTTCATCGCCGCACCACATCGCCTTGATGAATCCATCGCCGTTTTTCGACAAAGTGTCAATTATTTCGTCAATATTACCGCAAGTATAGGTGCGTGCCTTTATATTTTCGAGGGATTTTTCATAAATCCCCTTTCCTAATGCTTGCAACAACTCATCAACCGAATGTTCCAGTTCAGGCAACACTATGAACGATTTCTCGCGAGTGTCCCTCCGAACAAGTACGCATTGGTCTTGCTCAATATCCTTAGGCCCTATTTCCAGCCGCAACGGAACGCCTTTCATCTCATATTCGGCAAATTTCCACCCTGCCGAATTGTCGGAATCATCTAACTTAACTCTAAATCCGGCAGCAATGAGGCGTTCTTTGAGTGCGGCGGCTTTTTCCAATACACCCTCTTTATGCTGTGCAACCGGGATTATCACAACTTGAATCGGCGCGATATTCGGCGGCAGAACTAAACCGGAATCATCGCCGTGTGCCATTATTATTCCGCCGATTAAGCGGGTGCTGACTCCCCATGAGGTTTGGTGCGGGTGTTTGAGCATATTATCCTTATCTGTGAACGTAATGCCGAACGCTTTTGCGAAACCGTCCCCGAAATAATGAGTAGTCCCCGCTTGTAATGCTTTGCCGTCGTGCATAAGTGCTTCAATGCAGTAGGTTGAGATTGCCCCCGCGAATTTGTCGCTCTCGGTCTTTTTCCCTTTTATTACGGGCATATTAAGGTCTTCCTTGCAAAAGTCGGCATAGACATTGAGCATTTTTTCGGTCTCAATGACAGCCTCCTCTGCTGTGGCGTGGATTGTATGCCCCTCCTGCCACAAAAATTCACGTGAACGCAGAAATGGGCGGGTAGTCTTTTCCCATCGCACAACCGAACACCACTGATTATAGAGTTTCGGCAAATCCCTGTAAGATTTGACTACATTAGAGTAATGCTCACAAAAGAGACATTCCGATGTTGGGCGAACACACATACGCTCGGTAAGCGGTTCACTCCCCCCGTGAGTAACCCACGCAACTTCCGGTGCGAACCCTATTACGTGGTCTTTTTCTTTGTTCAGTAAACTTTCGGGTATGAACATCGGCATATAGACATTTTCATGTCCGGTGTCCTTAAAGCGTTTATCAAGCAGTTTTTGAATATTTTCCCATATTGCGTAACCATAGGGGCGGATTACCATACAGCCTTTAACGCCCGAATATTCGATTAACTCTGCCTTTTTTACAATATCAGTGTACCATTTTGCAAAATCCACGTCCCGAGAGGTAATTTCTTCCACAAGCTTTTTATTATTGTTCCCCATTATTTTACCCTTGCCCTTTCTGCACAAATGTGCCATAAAACTCCATTTTTCCGTTTATCGTAGTTTGGGTTTTCAAACTTATGACCCTTGCCCTTTCTGCACAAATGTGCCATAAAACTCCATTTTTCCGTTTATCGTAGTTTGGGTTTTCAAACTTATGAGCCTTGCCCTTTCCATTGTTTAGTCTTTTTGTATAATTATATACTGATTTTTACTTTTTTTCAAGTAAAAATAAATATAAAAATATTTTTTTATATTTTTTTGTGTTAAGGGGGTTTAACTTTTATTAAATATGTGCTATACTGTACTTAAATTATTTAAAATGAGGTGATTTATCTTGGCTTTTGAAGCATTGCCTGGAGTAAAAATTGATGACCCGCGTGGCAATCGGGCTTTTATCATAGCCGATCTCTTCTCTGTTTACGAAAATGAGTCCGAAACTCCTAAAGTCTACAAATGGTCGGATTTTAAATCAGTTTCCGAAACAAAGGATGCTTTTATACTGAATAACGGAAGCTCCGAGTTTAACATACCTAAGGATTGGATTCGCGACCCCGCCGTATTTATTAGAGTTCGTGCGATTATTGAGGGTGCAATTGCCGGCGACCCCGATATAGAATACAAGTACGGAAAGCGGATTTTACCTCCCAAGACACTTTGCAACAGTTGTGAGATTCCGCCTGAGGCGTATGTCGCAAACGGTTCTTATATAGAGAGCGAAATCAACAACTCGAATGTAACCCTTAAAAATCCGCAACTTGATAAGCTGATATGGGTCTTCGCGCTTGTCGCATTGTTTATAACATTGGCGGTGCAGGCGGTCTTTTTCGGGGATATAACGGATATTTCAAGTTTGCTCTTGTATTTGGTGATAGCAGTTTTTGCCGGGGGTGCAGCGGGAATGTCGGCGTATTTGTTTTCTGCTTATGGGGCAAAAACCTTGTATGGAAAAATCTTGAAGGAAGACCCCGCATTGTCAGAGGATATTACTTTTGTAGTCTGTGAAAAAGGGTTTATGGCGGCTGAAACAGAGGTTTATGATTTTTCGGACATAATAAACTGGCATCAAGTTGAATATTTTATTGAGACCAATCATGTATATATAATATTCAGCAGGAACAAGGCTGTATTTTGGCTACCGAAAAGGCTGTTTCCGAAAGAAATGCACCGCGAACTCGGCGATTTTATAGCAGATAGGCTTGTGCAGAAAGGACAAGGGTAAAAGCTTGAAAATCCAATCCGCGTTAAATGCGGAAAACGAATTTTTATACTGTGTTTGTCCAGAAAGGGCAAGGGTAAAAGAATGAAAATCCAATCCGCGGTAAATGCGGAAAACGAATTTTTATACTGTGTTTGTTCAGAAAGGGCAAGGGTAAAAGAATGAAAATCCAATCCGCGGTAAATGCGGAAAACGAATTTTTATACTGTGTTTGTTCAGAAAGGGCAAGGGTAAAAGAATGAATCCGAATATTATAACTACCCCTATGGAAATAAACGGTCGGGAGTTTGTCTTGGCGGAAGTACGCAAAGGAATGGGTCATATTGGTGTTTTCAGATACTCTACTGAGGCATACAGCACAACGGATGTCTTTTATATGGAGAATGAGCCTATAATAAAAGTATTCAACCGATGCACCGCTGACCAATATAATGATAAACACGTTCAGCAAATATCCGGCGCGGAAAAATGCGCCGATGCAATAAAATCGCGCATTTCGGCTACAGCCCAGAACCTGTTCAGATATAACCAAGGGCTGTTGCGTTCGGCTGTTCCCGCGCTTGAATTGCTTAACCCGGGTCTGTATGTAATCCATGATTCGCAAATGCACCCCTGCGACGGCAACGGTCATTTCTTTTGGAATGCATACTTTCACAGGAAAGAAGTCCCCGGCACTTCTGACAAAAACGCGGCAATTGACGATGCCAATTTCGCGCCTTGTTTCCTTATGCCTACTTTGGTTGCGGGAAGTTTTCAACACAAAAGAATGTATGAGCTTGGCGAAAAGCTCAAAAACGGGAGACGGCTCGGCGGGGTTGCATACCATGTTTCGGGGATGTTTTCCGCGCTTTTGGAAGGGCATCATGAAGCGACTGCCGCCCTTTTGAACAATGTGGATTTCAGATGCTTGGTGATTGAGCCTGTGACGGATGTTATATATGATTCCTCAAACCAAGACGGCGAAGAGCAAAAAATTACTGCTTTGTCCTGCCCTTATATTAATATACCCATTAACGAGATTTCGGACAAGGCGTTAGAACTTTTTCTGGTTACCCGCAAGCATACTAAACCTTTAGCGTTCCCGGAGATTAAGAACAGAATGACTAAAACAGTCCGCATAACAAGTAAACGGGCATTTCCGAGCATTGTTTATGAAATTGCGCGACAGCTCCCTACCCGCGTTATGGTTGAGGCGGCATCCGGCATTGACTCTATCACTGCCGAACAGTTGCTTGCATTATTAATGGGGGATGTTACGTATACAATTACGGATGAAGAAGGGAACGAGGAGTCGAAATACGTTGTTTCCTCTAATTACGATTCAAGTGTTGTCGCGGTCGCCAATTTTCTCCAGACTAATGATTTTAGCAGCTTTCTTGTTTTTTCATTCGGGCTTTTGAGAAATATTGAGCTTGAGTCTGTTCATAAGTTCATTTCTGAACGACTGCTTGAGGTGATGCACCCCTCGATATACGAATTTTTTGCCGAAATAATTAAAGAAGGTTAGGAAGCCGAACCCGAAAGTGATTTCAAAGACGGCATAATTTATGAAACGGCTGTCAAATATGCCCCTCTGTGGGAAGCGTTTGCGCTGAAACAGCAGGGCGATACCGATTCTTACAATCGCAGACGCGAAAAAGATACGAAAAATGTACAGGCCGTTATCAAAGCGAAGGGAATTGCAACGCTTGAGGCGGCAGTCAAAAGCATAGGCGATATGCCGCGGGCGTGAATTTTCGGGAATTTTACGTCTAAAACAAGAATTTTTATATTTTGTAAAATTTTCTTAATAGACCTCCTCGGGAATTAAAACGCAGATTACCGTCATTTTGCACGTTGTTTGAATTGTGCAAGATTGCTCAAAAAAAGGACAACCATTGCTGGTTGTCTACACCTAACAGTTTCATCTGCTAATGCAATGGTTGCCCAGTTTCGCAGACGAAACACTGAAACTAATTAAATGTAGACAAGTTAATTTTACCATTTCGGAATAATAAAACAAAGGATTTTTTTATCTTTATGAAGAAGTTTACCCGGAGACCCCTATCGCTTTTTATGGTAGTTGTAATGATTATGTCGATTATGCCGATTGTGGAAGTGTCGGCGAATACATTATCGCTTGATGAAATAAGACGCAAATTTCCTAATGAACAGTTTTGGAATCGTTCAAATTCAGGAACAAATAATCCCGATGGCACGACAAACAGAGCGTGTCCAGTGCCGAGGACTGCTGACCATAGGCACGCCTATACGTACTGCAATGTTTTTGGTGGCGGAAGGCAATGCTGGGGATATGCGGATAAAGTAGCATTTGATTATTATGGTTCTAACCCTAACAATAGCAGCGAGTGGTGGCGTAACACAAACGCAAACGCTCTCGACAGTTTAAAAGCGGGTGATATTATACGCTGGGGTGCTGGTGCGGATGGTACTCATTCGGTTTGGGTAACTGCTGTAAATGGAGAAAATATAACATATACCGATGTCAATGGCGGAAACATTAACTGTCAAATTCGATGGGACTTGTCTACTACGAAAAGTGCCGTAAGAGCGAGAGGATTGCGTTGGGTGCAAGTTGCACCGAGACCATTAACCAACGACAACATCTACCGCATCCCAATCACACCAGAAACAACAAGCGGGAATATCCCCGATGGTGTGTATGCAATTCAAGGTAGGGGTTCGGGAAGGTATATATCAACAAGTGTCTCAACAATCAATGGTGTAGTTTCGTATATTAACGACCCCGGTGCGGGGAATGGAGTTCTTGGTATAGACCAACTATTCCGATTGCAACGCCAAAGTGATAACACTTATAGAATTACCTCCGTACACAGCGACAAGGATTTAACCGTTTCTGCTCAAAGTAGAGACCCACGTGCGGAAGTTATTCAATGGGATTGGGCAGATTACGACAATAGGCGATGGTATATTCAACACCACGAAACAGCAAACGGCATTGCTTATTATAGATTTGTGGCAAAACACTCGGGACTTGTTTTAGATGTTAAAAACGGAGCAACAGGAAACCGCACACCGCTTCAGCAATTTGAATGGAACCATTCACACGCACAGCAATTTAGATTGATAGTAAATTTTAATACATCTCCATCAGGCTATAGGGATGTTACGAGTGAATTTGCTAACAAGACTATTGCCTTTCAATCTACCGCAAATAACAATAGATATATTATGGCGGATATAGGAGCGGGAAGCAGTGTGCCTGTTCGTGCAAATTCAACAGCGATAAACTCTTGGGAGCAATTCAGAACAACTTTGACGGCAGATGGGCATATTGGATTTAGAAATGTTAGTAATAACAAATATATTTCCGTCCATACAGGAGTAAAACCATATGGACTACGAGGGGCATCGGACGAACTTGCAAGGTGGGAGAGTTTTAGAATCTTTACTGATGGGACACATTACTATCTTCGCTCGGTAGCTATAGGCAGTTGGGTTTATGTGGAAACTAACGAATCAACTGCTCCGCTTATTGCAGGTTGGCATACTCCGCCGGGTCGTGGACGTTTTAAAATATTCTGTGGGATATGCAAGAACGAGACTTGTATATGCGCAACAACTCCAAATGCACCGCGAAATTTCACCGCTACATCGGGTAATGGACAAGTTACTCTTGCATGGACTGCCCCGACAAGCAACGGCGGAGGTGCAATTACACGCTATGAAGTTTCGAGCAATGGCGGAGCAACTTGGGTTACTGCCTCAAGCAGTACAAACCATACATTCACAGGATTAACAAATGGGACAAGTTATGCTTTTCGTGTCCGTGCCGTAAACAGTGCAGGAAATGGTACGGTGGCTTCAGCAACAGCAACTCCTACAGCACCTGTACTTCCGGGCAAACCGATAATTGCAATTCCTAAAACCACATTTACGATTGGCGAGACTGTTACAATAAGTTGGGATGCTACTGCTAATACAAGTCATTTTTTAATTCGTATCTATTATAGCGATAGTGATGATATCGTAAGAGATGAACAAATCACAGCAAACTCGTTCTCATACGAATTTGGAGTTGGCGAATATGATGTCTATGTTGAGGCTTGGAATAGCAGTGGAGCAACAATAAGTGATTCTATCTGCTTTTCAGTTATATCGTCTGCCCATTGCGGTGGTTGTGGTATTTGTGAAGAATGCAGACCCTCTTTTGACGTGCGACTATATATTGATGTTATTCCGTCCGCAGAAAGATATCAGATTAAAATCACTAATGTTTCTGATGTAGCAATTTCTACAAAAGGTATGTACCTCACAGATAATAATGACTTATTCCAATGGCAAATGCCTTCGTTCATTATAAGGCAAGGCGAGTACATTCTAATTAACGGAACAGAGAACGACTTTGATTCCGTTTTGAAAAGGGCGAAAACAAACTTTAATGTGGCGTTAATAGAAAGACTGCTTTTGACTGATGCTACGGGAAATGTCTTGAGCGTATGGGAATCGCAGTAACCAAGCGTAAAAAAATGAAAATATGAAAAAGGGCATTCCGCTTGGAATGCCCTTGAGACTTTTAGGATGGCTGATTTAATTTTTTAGATTTATAGGAGTTAAATTAAACCTGTTTTACGGATACCACCCTTTTGGTGGAGCAAGTTATTTGTAAGCAAGTTTACACGATGATGTGAAACTATATTTTGAAAATATTGAAGCCGAGCAGAAAAAACGACGAAAGAAAAAGGGCTCGGGCGAATTGAAACTCGCGAATATTTTCTTGAAACCGATATTGATTGGTTGCCGCAAAAGCGGTTATGGCGCGGAATATCTTCAATCGGCGCGGTAAAATCTACGGTTTATGAAAAAGGCGAAATTTGCATTGAAACACGATATTTCATTTCATCTTTAACAGATGTAAACCGATTTGCCGATTCGGTTCGCAAACATTGGTCGATTGAAAATCAGCTTCATTGGCATCTTGACGTTACTTTCAGCGAGGACAACGCAAGAATGAGAAAAGATAACTCTCCGCTAAATTGGAATGTTCTGCGTAAAACCGCGTTACCTCTCTTAAAAAACGCTGATGTCGGTAAAAAACAGAGCATTAAGCGTAAAATGTTTATGGCGGCTCTTGATGTTTCTGTCCTTGAAAAAATTGTTTTTAAAAAGTAAATGCTTTTGCCGTGATTTTTCAGATGAAAGGCTTGACTTTTGTTTTGAAGTGTGGTATGATGGAAGTTGGATGGTTACAATCGTCAGTTAGAGTTCTGAAAGGAAAGTGAATAAGGGGCAGTTTCAATGATTAAACACGTACACAATTACTATAAATCGGTTTGCGAAATTTCACGTACCGGGAATGTGGAATCCTCGTACACGGTTGCTATAATGCTGTTGCTCGAACAATTTGGCTGCAAAGTGCTTGATTGTTCTGGTAAGCGTAGCGGACAAGCAGGCGAAAACATTGACATTAAACTGTGGCGCGAAGATGAAGTCACTTCCGAAACTGAACCTTTTGCCGCTGTTGAAATCAAGAAAATTGGAGGCATTGATGCTCGCGCAAGAGAGCAAATCAAAATCGAAGCCAAACGTTACGGCAATGTCATTTTGACCGATAATCTCAATTGGCAGTTTTGGCACGCTGACGAAGACAAGATGTATGCAGGTGTCCCGAACCTTATTGAACAGGTCGGTGACAAGCTCGTGCTTAGGGAAGACAGCATTGAGTTGTTCATCAGTCTTGTAGAAGACTTTATGCTCAAAGACCCGGCACAAATTCGCTCGTCTAACAAACTCGCTGAATACATGGCAATTCACGCTAAGACAATTCGTAGCGTGATTACTGGTGTTCTCAAAGAAAATAATTCCGGACAACCTCTCGTAGACGAGATGCAAAAACGTCTCCCAATGTTTTCGGAGTTGTTCGGGTTGTACTCTAAAATCAAAGATGAATTGCGTCCTATGCTTGACTCAAGAAGTTTTGCTGATATGTACGCACAGACAATCGTTTACGGCTTGTTTATCGCACGGTACAATGATGTTGACTCGAAAGGATTTGACAGATACAAAGCCATCGGGAAACTACAAGAAGAGTCTGCATTGCTCAACAGATTTTTCACTCACATCACAAGCACTGGTAAAAAACACCCAACGCTTGAAAACGTAATAGACAAGCTGTGCGTTTTATATCAGACGTGTGATATTTCTGCGTTGCTTGATAGTGATTTGCACGGCGATGCCATCGTCCATTTTTACGAAGACTTCTTAGCGTATTACGACCCCGAATTGAGAAAAAGTCTTGGAGTTTTCTACACACCAATTCAAGCTGTCCGCTACTTAGTCACTATGGTAGATAAATTGCTCATTGAAGAGTTCGGTATTTCGGGAGGATTGTCAAACAATGAGCGAATGCAGTCTGTTGTTCCCTGCAAACCGTACACCAAGAAAAAGGGCGGTCCGGAGTACACCGAAAAAGAAATATCAGTCCCTCGTGTTGCAATACTTGACCCTGCTTGCGGAACGGGGACGTTCCACGCTGAAATTATCAAATACATCAAGAACACATATTTCTCCGGTGGCAGAGAGGCTTTTTACAAGGACTACATTCAAGACGAAAACGGCTTGTTATCTCGTATAATCGGGTTCGAGATTATGATGACAAGTTACGTTGTTGCACACCTTAAAATCCGCCGTGCCGTTAAAGAAACTCTCGGCTGTACTCCTGAAGTGCAGTTGCCGACAAAGGTTTATTTGACTAACACGCTTGCACCGCCGAATACAGCTTTAGAGCAGAATAATCAGATTACTCTGTTTGATTTTTCGGCGGCAATCAGTGACGAGGCTTATAATGCTGACACTTGGAAAACACGCCGTCCGATTAAGGTGATTATCGGCAATCCACCGTATTTAGCCGCTTCTACTAATCCGTTTGATATTTCCGCATACAAAACTGAGGTCGATGGAGTGACGGATTTCGGTGAGCGCAAGCATTGGTTAAACGATGATTATGTTAAGTTTTTTCGTTTTTCTGAAAATATAATCAACAAAAACAATGAAGGAATACTTGCGTTTGTTTCTAACAATGGTTTTTTAGAGAACCCTACTTTTAGAGGAATGAGAGCGAGTTTGTTACGTACTTTCGACAAGATATTCATTGTCAACCTACATGGAAATGCAATAAAAAAAGAAGTTGCTCCCGATGGCGGTAAGGACGAAAACATTTTCAATATAATGCAAGGTGTTTCACTGTTTGTCGGAATCAAGACAACTCAGAACCAAGAATGGGCAAAAGTTTATTATGCGGACTTATGGGGGGGGCGAGAAAGAAAATTTCAATGCTTGGACAGCAATAATTTTGAGTTTGTTGAATTGGACCTTGATTCAACTCTTGCATATTTTGTGCCATTTGACGATGAAGATAAAAAGCTGTATGACAATGGAGTTAGCGTATCCAACCTTTTCAAAATCAATGTAACAGGTATTGTTTCGGGGAATGACAAGGCGGCGATTACACAATCTCGCGAGGAATTAGCACAACGTCTTGATATTGTAAAAAATGCACTCGACGAAGAGCCAATTCTCAAATTTTGGGGTAAATTTGGCAGAGGTCAATCAGCAGAAAAAATTCAAAATGATGTGTTAGATTCTGATGGTGTGATTACTCCTATATCGTTTCGCCCTTTTGATATGCGTTGGACGTATTATTCGGGTAACTCTTGCGGATGGGTCTTTTGGCCGCGCAAAAAGGACACAATGGGAAACCTTTTAAGGGGCGCAACAACACCTATTGGTCAAAATATTGGCTTGGTATTTCCAAAAGGCACAAATAAATCTTGGGACGGTGCTTTTATATCGAGTTCAATATTAGATGCGCATTTCATTGATTATCCCGGACGTAGTATTGCGTACATCGCTCCCTTATACATCTGCGCTGACACAGCAATCGAAGATAACTATGAATGGAAGCCTAACTTCGCCCCTGCTGAACTAAAACGTTTGACAGAGCATATGAGTTTCGAACCTACCCCGATTGAAGTCTTCGATTACATCTACGGCATTCTCTACGACCCGGTCTACCGTGAGCGGTTCAACGAGTTCCTCAAGCGTGATTACCCTTGTGTGCCGATTATTAACGCACCGCAAAACGGCAATGACGGATTTTATGTCAGTGAAGAGAGGTTTCACACTTACGTTAAGGCGGGGGAACGCTTACGCAAACTTCACCTTATGCAAGTTAAGACTCCCGCGGCGCTTGCGATTGAGCCGAATAACTCTGACGACATGGTGATTGACAAAATCAGTTACAAGAATGGCATGTTGAGCATCAACAAAAACAAGCAGATTATCGGTATTACGGAGGACGTATGGGCTTATCGGATTGGCGGTTATCAAGTTCTTGACAAGTGGTTTAAGTCGCACAAGGGCGAAGTGTTGACCCTTGAGCGGTTTGAGCATATTTGCGAGGTTGTTGGGTTGCTCGGTGAGACTATTAAGGTGCAAGGGGAGTTAATCAACTAAAACAGGTGTCCAAAGCTGCACGGCGAGTTTAGATAAAGTTTTTCTACATTGCCCGCAAGGGCTTTCTGCGAGGAGCAGAAACTAACTTCTGTAAAAAGAAGCGTGCAATTTCGGACAGGTCTCGGACGATACCGGATACGTAATACCGACTGCGGCAGTCTGAGAGTCGTGCAGTTTTGGACACCTGTTTTTGTATTTAGGGTGTTGCCGGGTCGGCGGCTTCGCCGTCGACCCGGCAACCTGATTGGCAAATCTTTATGAAACGGAGATATGGGAATGGCTAAAGAATGGTACTTAGGGTTGGACATTGGTGCGGGTTCGGTAGGATTTGCCGCAACCGATACGCAGTACAACATCTTGACCAAAAGCGGTAAACTGCAATGCGGTGCGCGGCTCTTCAAGGAAGCTGAGGACGCCTCAACAAGGCGTGGCTTCCGCTCGTCACGTAGACGATTCGCAAGACGCAAAGTCCGCATTGACTTGTTGCAGGGGTTGTTTGATTCTGCAATTGCCGAAAAAGACAATGCATTCTTCATCCGATTAAACGAGAGCAATCGCCATGATGGCGACAAGTCCACAACTTGGAGCTATCCGTTGTTCAACGATGTGAATTTCACCGACAGCGATTACTACGAGAAGTTCCCGACAATTTACCACTTGAGAAAACATCTACTCGAAAATAAAGTAGACGATGTTCGTCTGCTTTATCTTGCCTGCCATCATCTGGTAAAGTACCGCGGGCATTTTTTGTTTTCGAGATTTGATGTTGATGATAGCAGTTGTCGTGATGAACTCTTGAAGGAGCTAAACGATTTACCTGTTAGTGCTTCGTTAGAAGATGAGTCAGTCGTAAACGCCTTGAAAGGCAACAAAGTTATTAGCACTCAAAAAAATATGTTCAAAAACGATTTTGCAAAAGATGAATTAGACGAATTCAAAGAAGCTCTAAAAGGGATTAATGAAGAACTCAAGAACTACAAGTTTTCCCACGAGCAATTTGAAGAATGTCACGAGTTAGCTTCCGCAACTCTTAAGCTTAACGAAAGCCAAAATGAGTACATTCTAAAACTCAAAAAACTTTACGATTTCGACCGTGCAAAAAAGATTTTAGGCACACACGCAACTATTCCCGAAGCAATGGTTGAGCTTTACGATAAGCATAAAGCCGATTTGAGACTGCTCAAGGATTTTATAAAGAAGCACTTGCCGTGTGAATACGACGGTGTGTTCCGCGAGAACGGAATCTATTCCAACTATGTTGGGAGCAACATCACGCATGGCAAGCCTACTGTGTCTCACTGCGGAATTTGTAAGACTGCCATCACGACAATCAATCATGAGGAATTCTTAGCCGAGATTGCTAAAATAATCGCAAAAGCCTCCGACAAAGACGGCTATGCGGAGTTGCAAGCGAAAATCGACAGCAAGAGCCTGTGCAAGATTCACAACACGCAGGACAATGCGTACATTCCGCACCAGTTGCAAGCGGAAGAGTTGCGTGCAATCCTGCAAAAGCAATCTCACTTCGGGTTGGATTCAGACAAAATCGTATCGCTCTTGACGTTCCGCATTCCGTACTATGTCGGGCCGCTGCAGGGCGGTGGTGAATTCGCTTGGATCGTGAAGAATGCAGGGTTTGAGAGTGAACGTATTCTCCCGTGGAATTTTGATGAAGTCGTGGATAAAGCGGCAAACGGTGAGCGGTTCATCGGACGTATGACAGCAAAATGTACTTACTTGAAAAGCGAAGATGTAATCCCTAAACAATCGTTGCTGTATCAGCGGTATATGCTCCTCAACGATTTGAACAACCTTAAAATCAACGGCAACCGCATATCACAAGAGTTGAAGCTGTTCTTATTCAACGCCATTTGCCAAGAGGAAACGTCACTCACCAAAGCGAAAATCAAGAAGCACTTGATTGCTCATGGTAAAATCAACAAAAGCGATGAAGTCGGCAAGGAAAATGAAAACGACACTGCGTTCAATTCATCTTTATCGTCTTTGATTAGGTTCAAGGGCATACTCGGCAATGATTTAAACCTGCAAATGTGTGAGAACATCATCAAGTGGCATACTGTTTTCGGTGATGAAAAGTCGCCTGTTAAACAGCGGATTCAAACTGAATACGGTACTCGATTCACACCCGAACAAATCGACAAACTCAGCAAAATGACATTCAAAGGTTGGGCAAGGTTCTCGGCTAAGTTCCTGACCGAAATCACCACTACCGATAAGGCCACAGGCGAAACTGCTTTGACTATTATGACGTTGCTTGAGGAAACAACGCTAAACCTTATGGAAATCCTCAACAGTGACAGTTACACACCCAAATTCATCGATACTGTTTCAAGCGAAAATGCAGGCGGTGAAGTGAAACTTGACTATGACGGATTGGTTAAGGACTTGTACTGCTCGCCGATTGTCAAGCGTTCAATTTGGCAAGCGATTTTGATTTGCAAGGAACTTGCGAAAATCAACGGATGCCCGCCCCAAAAGGTGTTTATCGAAGTTACCCGTGCGGAAGATGTGACTAAAAAAGGCAAGAAAACATCGAGCCGCCGTAAACAAATCGAAGAATTGCTCAACAAAGCAGTCAAAACCGGGCAGGATTTGACACAGTTGGTGTGCGATTTCAACGGTAAGACTGATGAGCGTGAATTCCGCTCGGACAGGCTTTATCTGTACTTTACGCAGTTAGGCAAATGTATGTACAGCGGTGAGCCAATCGCATTGTCGGACTTGAATACCGATAATTACGACATCGACCACATTTACCCGCAAAGCAAAATCAAGGACGACAGCTTGACTAACCGTGTGTTGGTCAAACGCAGCGCGAATGCGGACAAAACCGACACATACCCGATTGCGGATTCTGTCCGCTACAAGATGAAGCCTTTTTGGGTGTCCCTGAAAAGCAAAGGGCTTATCAATGCTGAAAAATACAGCAGGCTTACTTGTTCTCAGGAGTTGAGCTATGACCTTATCGGCGGATTCATAAACCGGCAACTTGTTTCAACTAATCAAGCGGTGAAAGAAACCGCAAACGCACTCGGCTTGCTGTTTGGAGATGACACGGAAATCGTTTATAGCAAAGCACGAAACGTAACCGATTTCCGCAATAATCATGAGCTAATCAAGTGCCGTGAAGTCAACAACCTACATCACGCTCACGATGCGTATCTTAACGTAGTTGTCGGCAATGTGTGGGACAGCGTGTATGGGCATTGGAAGACAAATTTCACGTTCAATGAAGACAGGGCAATCGACAGGCTCTTCCAAGTTGAGCGTGAGGGCATTTGGAAGCGCGATTACATCACTAAAATCAAGGATTACTTGCTGCTTGGAAATGACAACAAGAAGTATCTTGATAAGTTTCCTGTGACCACTCGTCCGTATGAAGTCAAGGGAGCGTTCTATGACCAGACGATTCACCCGGCAAGAAAAGGGCAGTTTGAGCTGAAAGCAGGGCTTTCCACCGACAAGTACGGCGGTTACAAAAGTGGTTATAATGCGTACAACTGCGTAATCGAGTATGACGGCAAGGGCAAAAGCAAAGGAACACGACTGCGTGGCGTGTTCCCTGTTCCCGTGCGGTTTGTGGGCATGGACGAAGAGGCTTTGTTATGCCAAATCGCAAGCGTTCACAAATTGCAGACTCTGAATCCAACGCTTGTTATTCCGAAAATTCTGATGTTCAGCGTGTTGGAAATAGACGGAGTGCGTTATCATATGCGCTCGGGGGACCTGCAGTGCAGTGTTACCACAGAGTGGTATCCCGACAAGGAGATCGTTCAGATTGTCCGCAACATCTTCCGGTACAAACAGCTTGTTGCTGACAGGCAGCTCACTGCCGACAAGGACACATTCGGTGATATTGTCTTTGCAACTCGTGAGAGGAACAAGCACAACAAAGAGTCCAAGGCAATCACTCGTGAGGGCAATCTTATGCTGTTTGATGCCATCATCGCACAGGTGAAAAAGCCGTTCTATGCGAATTACACTTTTGCGAAGAAAGTTGCCGATGGGCGAATCTCAAGAGAGAAGTTTGAGGGGCTGACGACCTTCGAGCAAATGGAACAGTTGGCAAGCCTCCTGAACTTAATCACGATGAACGGAGTATTTACCAATGCCTTGAAAATAGGCGGTGTTAAGAATGAAACCTGCAAGTACATTGCTAACACCACACTTTCCGGTGATGTATGCCTCATCACGCAATCGGTGACAGGTTTGTTCGAGAGCAGGGTTGTAGTCAATAAAAAAGAACCACTTTCGTGATTCTTCAGAAGAGGTGTCCAAAATTGCACGACTCTCAGACGTCTCGAGAAAAGCCTGTCGCCACACTCCAGTCTGAGACCTGTCCGAAATTGCACACCTCTCGAAACAGAAGTGCGACTTTTGTTTCTGCTCCTCGCAGAAAGCCCTTGCGGGCAATGTAGAAAAACTTTATCTAAACTCGCCGCGCAATTTGGAACTCCATATAAAGATTATAACATGGCTTTGCGGGTTTGTCAATAGTTTTTCAGAAAAGAGAAAAATTTATGGCTGGATTTCGCACAATTGTTATAAACAAACGTTGTAAGTTAGAGTCGTTGTTGGGCTGCATGATGATACGCGCAGAAACAGAGGAACGAATCCATATAAGCGAAATCGAAACTCTAATTATCGAGAGTACCGCCGTTGCATTGACAAGTGCGCTTATTGCAGACTTAACAGAATCCGGAGCCAATATAATATTCTGTGACAGAAAACATCTGCCGTCCTCTGTATTCTTGCCTGTACACGCTCACTACAACATGGCTAAAAATATTAAAATTCAGATTGCTTGGAGCGAGGACTTAAAAGCAAAATGTTGGGCTCAAATTATTAAAGAGAAAATCCGGCAACAAGCGTTGCATTTACAGGATTTAAATAAATCGAAGGAAAGGGATTTGCTTATAAACTATTCGTCCTGTGTTGCAGACGGCGATGAAGAAAATTACGAAGCGAGAGCGGCGGCGATTTACTTTAAAGCGTTGCATGGGAGTAGCTTTAATAGAAACAACGCTTGTTTTGAAAACAATGCTTTGAATTATGGGTACACATTAATTATGGCGGCGTTTGTGCGCGAAATATCAGCTTGTGGTTATTTAACAGAGCTTGGAATTTGGCACAGAAATGTTGAAAACGCATTCAACTTGGCAAGTGATTTAATGGAGCCTTTCCGTGTAATCGCCGACAGATTGGTTGTAATGATTTCTAATGATGAACGTGAAAAATATAAACGTTATATGTTGAAACTTATGTATTCCAGAGTGAAAATTAATGATGAGAATCAGAGTTTTATCCCCGCAATCAGAATTTATCTGCACCGAATTTTTCGATTTATGAAAAATGAAGTTCCCGATATTTTCCCGATAGAGATTTTAGACGAGGAAGCGAGCGTTACTTGAAGTGGGTTACAGATTTATGAGAACAATGGTGTTTTTTGATTTACCGACAGAAACGGCGGATGATAGGAAAAATTACGCACGGTTCCGCAAATTTTTAATTAAAGACGGATTTATGATGTTACAATATTCAGTTTACACTAAACTTGCAATAAACAAAACTGTGTCAAAACAAATACGCAATCGACTTGAACAAAACAAACCGAAATCCGGTAATATCGCCGTTATGGAAGTTACAGAGAAGCAGTTTGCAGACATTGAATGGATTTTAGGCAACAAACAGGGTAATATACTTGATACCACAGACCGTTTAACGGTTTATGACGAGGAGTAAAAATGAACACGCTTATTTTTTCGCGTTATGGAATAGAACCGAGTATCGCAATTTCTGAAACCGACTTTTTTACCTTATCAATTGAAAATAAAAAATTTCTAAACGACATTTTAATGGAATTAAGAAGTCAAGTTATTGATGGTGCAGATGGTGGTTTCACGCTTTTATTAAATGACAAGCACGTAAACATAAAAAATAGTGTTTCCACAATATTTGATTTCACGGATATAGACTTTAATTCAAGAATAATTACCAATTTGCTGACGAAGAAGTTTGCTGAGTTTTTGGGATTTGGCGAACAGATAGAGGCACTTACGACTCTTGAAAGTATAGTTCTGAACTTAGCTGAAGATTTCAGACTGAAATCCGGTCTTAATATTGAATATGATGCTGTTTTGAACGGCGGTAATCTCGCCAAAGCTTGTTCGCTGAAAATTACCGATGATAAGCGTAATTTGCTTGAAGGATTGTGCGAATATGTGAACTTACTTTGCGACCTAAAGCCGCTAAAACTATTTATCCTTGTCTTCGGAAAGAATTTTTTAGAGGAGCAGGATATAAGCAGTCTATATAAGCATTGTTTTGATAAAAACGTGAAATTATTATTCATAGAAGGCACGGACAAAACCGAGCGGCTCACCAATGAACGACGACTTATTATTGATTCAGACCTATGCTCAATCACACAAGCCCTACTCCCGATAAAATAAACTTGTGCATAATTTCGTGTTGTGCGCGAAGAAAACGGTGTTCCCATTGCTAATGTCATGAAAATTCAAAGCGAATTAATGACAAGCAAACAGCGGAATAATCTCATCATCAGTGATGTGAGAAACGCTGTTAATGAAGGCAAAACTCCGATTATTCTAACCGAACGTGCCGCCCATGTGGAAATACTTGCCGATACATCAAGTCATGATTATAACAATAAAAAAGGCGGTGAACCGAACATGAGCAGATTATCATTCAAAACATTCTGCATAGAAAAATATGCGGATTATAAATCAATACCAAGCAACGAGGTCCTCAAATTTTTTGAGCAAGGCGGCGTTTTGCCTATGCTCGACAGGGATTACGACATTCTTCACGGCTTCGGTTTTGAGTATATTGTTAAGGATATAGACCAATTTTTAGGCGGTGAAAAAATCGGAAAGATTGGAGTAATTATGACTAATCATGGAACGATAAGAGCCACAACTCTGAAACCCGTGTTGGAAAGCATTATGAGCCACTTTTCGGTTGATGAAAACACAGCAATTAAGATGTTTTACGAGTCGCATACGGGCGGGTGTTTTTCCAATGATGAGACGGGGCTTTATGGGCAAAGTGCGGTGTATGTTTTTTCGCT